>JACXTT010004182.1_pt1 | contig 21562 bp, 24 predicted proteins | sample 9270951 | NCBI WGS metagenome assembly JACXTT01 (sample SAMN15532306, study PRJNA645909) | rock metagenome | isolation source: weathered quartz diorite | place: Puerto Rico | collected 2017-06-21
ATGGCGCGTTGCGCTGCGACCAGGTCCATCGACTTGAGCCGGGGCAGAATGTACACGCCGAAGCAAAGCAGCCACGCGACATAACCTAGAATGAGATGCAGATTGAAGATGGTTTCCGGTGACATTTGGCCTCCTATCGGATTGACGGCTTCCCGTCAGATGACATACCTCACGAGAGCAAGATCCAGATTGCGAATCACGGTTCCCCAGTGCGGGCTATGGTTTCGGCGTTCGAAGTTCGGCCATCGCCGGCGAAAACGGGCCGCGGTGGCCGAGTTCACTTATTGGTCGGGCTATTCTCGGCTATTCTCTCAGTAGTATCCCGAGCGGCAAGAGTGGCCCGACCGGAATGAACTGCTCGTCCATGAGGTTTTCCTTCGTGAGAGGTAGGCTTTCGATGAGGGCCCGAGCCTCCGCTACGTCCTTGCAATTCAGTATGAAGATGACGCCCCGGCCGTCCCCGCGCGTGAACCACTGCTGAATCTTGCCGTCGAGATACAGGGGAACGGTTGCACGAATTTCGGCGGGCATGATTTTCATGATTTGCTCGGGCTTAACCCCCGGTTTTGGCGTAAGGATCGTCAGCACGCCGGTGATCTTGGGCTGCGGCGGTGTGGACTGGCCTTGCGCCATGGGTGCCAGGACCGTCGCGAACGCCAGCAGCAGGTAGGACATTTCAATCTGCATTGTTCAGCTCCTTTGATTCTCAAAATTATCGTCCCTTGGTACCACTGGGTACCACTACACTTTAGACGTAGCTACATGAGAAAGGTTGCGCCTAAAATTCTCTTCACCCTTAAATTCATGATGGTACGATACGGTACCAGGGTCGGCAGGGAGAGGGTATGGCTAAGGCATCGAGGTCAAGAAACCGCCAGAAAGGCGGGGACGAAGCCGCGGTGCGCGAGCGCATCCTTGAGGCCGCCTTTGCGTCGTTCATGAAGAGCGGCTACGCAGCGGCCAGCACGCTTGAGATCGCGACGCGCGCACGCGTTTCGAAGCGAGAGCTTTACGCGCTGGTTGGTAACAAACAGGAAATGCTGATCGCCTGCATCAGCGAACGCGCCAGGCGATTCGAGGTGCCCGCTGACCTGCCAGTGCTGCGCGATCGTGAGACCCTGGAGCAGGTGCTGGCCTCTTTCGGGACGAAGCTCGTCCGCGAGGTCAGCGATCCCACGGTCATTGCGGTATTCCGACTGGCGATCGCCGAGGCGGTCCAGGCCCCTGAAGTGGCGCGTGTGCTCAACTCTATAGGACGCGAGGCAAGCCGCGCCGCCCTGCGTAAAATCATGGCCGAGGCCCAGGCGTCCGGACTGCTCACAGGCCGGCCTGCCGAACTTGCCGAGCAGTTCTCCGGGCTGCTCTGGCGCGATTTGCTGGTCAGCCTGCTACTCGGCGTCGCCGAGCGACCGACCCCCCGCGAAATCGCGGGACGTGCCCGCGACGCCGCAGCCGCCTTCCTGCAACTTCATCCGGTTGAGGCAATCTAACATGGCTTTATAAGTTTCCCATTCTTGCGCTTGCGCCTACCGAAGGGCCAGGCGGGAGGTTTCCATCGTGGCTATCTCGCAAACGGTTCTTATCCTCGCGGGCGGCACTGCCGTCCTGTCGATCCTCTTCGGCATGCGTGTCGCCATGCGGGCTGTGGCAGGCGGCACTGCGGCGCCGCGGTCGGATGGCGGGCAGGCGGCGGACGGATCGGGCGCGCCCGATGTGCCCGGCGTCATCGCGCTGCCGCCCTTGATCTTTCTGGGCTTCCTGGCGGCGGCAGCGGTGCTCGAGGCGATCGTGCCGCTCCCGATCCTCGTCGCGCATTCGCTCGCCAGCTATGTGGCGGGTGCCGTGCTCGCAGCGGGCGGCTTCGTCATGATCGCCATAGGCACGCGGCGCTTTGCGGCCGCCGGCACCAACATTCCCCCGACCCTGCCGACGACGGCGCTGGTGGTAGATGGCATCTATGGGCGAACCAGGAACCCGCTCTACTTGGGAACGACCCTAATCTACCTGGGCCTGGGCGTCGCGGCGGGAAGCCTGTGGGCGATCGGGCTGCTGGTGCCGCTGCTGTGGGTGATCAATGTCGGCGTCGTTAAGCGGGAGGAGCGCTATCTGGAGCGCAAGTTCGGCGATGCCTACCGCGACTACAAGGCACGGGTGCGGCGGTGGATTTGATGGGGTGCGTTCGGGCACGCACGAAATGGAGTTCGAAGCCGACCAAGTATTTGCGGCTAACTTAATTCGGCCGCTTTAAGCGAGGTGGCCCAAATGCTTTAAAGAGCGTCTCAAGCCCTGATAGCCCCTCAAGAATTGTTCGTCATGGGCACGGACGGCCTGAATCCGCATTCAGATCCTTCTTCTACTATCCAAATGCAATGTCGGACGCTGCGATAATTTCTGTCGATCAAGAACCTGGTGCCAGCGGAGAGATTCGAACTCTCAAACACCTGTTCTAAGACAGGCTGCTATTCCAATTCGCACACTGGCACTCTGGTGCACAGGGGAGGATTTGAACCTCCGCGTCCCACTCGGGGAGACCGGGTTACAGCCGGTCCGTTTCGGCCGGGCTCACGCACCTGTGCAAACTTGGCGGAAGGTAGACGAATCGAACGCCCATCGCTCATCACGATGCCCTGGTTTTCAGGACCAGTTGCCGGCCATTCAGCAGTACCTTCCGCATGCCGGAGAGTACGGGAGTTGAACCCGTTAGCGCTCTTGCGAGCGCCCTTGTTTAGCAGACAAGTGCCTTACCGTCCGGCCCACTCTCCGTTGAATTGTCAAAGAACGACAGAATTGTGGTAGGCCCGGTGGGAGTTGAACCCACAAAAAGGCTGCTCTTGAGGCAGCTGCGTATGCCAGTTCCGCCACGGGCCTGTTTAACTAGATTGAAATTGGACGGAGGGTCAGTAACTCAGTCGGGATCGACGGAGTCGTGATGACGATCGGAATTGAAGCAGCCGCTTCACAACATCAATGTAGCATGAAGCAGTAGTCTTATGCATTAGCTTCCGCAAATAGCTGTACCTCCGACAAGAAACCCGTAACGGAGGTCTGTCGGTCAGCCGAGAACCTGCAGTTGGCTGAAGTTCACGCCACGCTTGCGTGCGGGGAATGTGCGAGGTCCGGAACATCCTGAGTGGCTCGTGACCGTCGGGTTCACAACCCAAAGATGAAGGGTGGGCCACTACTCATCCAGTTTTGTCGCCCACTCTTCACAGAATTCAGTTATGTCCGGATTGCCCATCACTCGGGAACGAATCGCCAAGGTGTCAGGGAAAGCGACATCTACACAGGCTGAAGCCGAATCCGGGCGGTCGCTTAGCGTCGCTAAAGCATGAATGTGCCGGGAACCAAGGGTTTAGGTGTATGCTTGTCGGCACCCAGGATGGCGAAATAGAAATCCGGTCGAGCCGTTTCCCCGGGTAAGGTGCAGGACTCCACTTGAGTCTGTCCAGCACGGCCGGAAGCCTGCTGGATTGCGGGTTGGCCCAATATTGTTAAAGCCGATCGAGGGCCGGCAGATCTGAGCACTGAGGCATGGCGGCTCTCGGCCTTCGCTTGGAGATTACGCTATGAGGCAGACCTTCGCTATCGGTATCGGAGGCGCCGCCGGTCAAGGTGTCGCCACCCCGGGCGACATTTTCGCGAAGATATTCAGTCGCCGTGGCCTGCACCTGAATGCCTACAATGCATATCAATCAATCATTCGCGGTGGCCACACCTTTCTCACCATTCGTACCGGGGCGGAAAGAGTCACGAACATGGGTGATCGCCTCGATTTGCTGATCCCGCTCAACCAGGATGCGATGAATCGCCACCTCGGACTGCTTACCGAAGGCGCCGCATGTGTCTATAACGCCGACGCGATCAAGCCAGGAACCACCGTGGAAAGCGTGCAGCTCTGCCCGCTTCCAGTTTCCAAATTGGCTGACATCACCCGGAACAAGGTGGCCCAGAACACGCTGGCGCTGGGCTCCGGTCTCAGCATGATGGGCATCGGCTTCCAGGCGTTAGAGAGCGTCCTGACCGAGCAGTTCAAGAAGAAAGGCGAAGCAGTGGTATCCGAAAACGTCGGAATCGCACGGGCGGGGTACGACTACGCCACGGCGAATTTCAAGCCTTTCCCTCGGCCACTTCCCATGACGGAGAACCGCTATGCGGTGCTCAGCGGCAACGTCGCGATGGCCATGGGCGGCGCGTCCGCGGGGGTCAAATTTTACTGCGCGTACCCCATGAGCCCTTCTACTGGCGTTTTGCACTGGATGGCAGCCCACGCCCGCAAAGCCGGCATCATGGTCCGACAGGTGGAAGACGAGATTGGCGTGGTAAATATGGCAATCGGGGCCGCCCACGCCGGCGTTCGCTCGATGTGCGCTACCTCGGGCGGCGGTTTCGCTCTGATGAGCGAAGGCCTCGGCATGTCGGCCATGATGGAAACTCCGGTGGTGGTCATTAACTGCCAGCGGGCGGGCCCGTCCACAGGTGTTCCGACGAAGACGGAGCAAGGCGATCTCTGGCAGGTGTTGGGCGCCGCTTTCGGAGATTATCCGCGTGTGATCGCCGCCCCGCTCGACATTGGCGATTGCTTCAAAGTTATTCCCGAGATTTTCAACATCGCCGATCGCTTTCAGTGCCCGGGGATCGTGGTGTGCGATCTCTTGCTGTCGGAGGGCAGGCTCAGCGTGGACCCGAAGAACTTGGATTTCAATCCTGTCATTGATCGCGGCGAGCTCATTACCACGGCTTCCCCCGCGTCTGGGGCCATTGGCAACGGCGCCTATATGCGCTACAAGATCACCGAAAGCGGTATTTCGCCGCGTGCCATCCCGGGAGTTCCCGGTCACACCCACACTGCCGCCACAGACGAACACGACGAGGACGGCGTTCTGATCAGCGACGAATTCACCAACCCGACGAAGCGCCGCGCCATGATGGAAAAGCGCATGCGGAAAGTCACCGGCATCGAGGCCGCGGTTCCTCCGCCCGCGTTATGGGGCCCGCGTAATGCTGATGTTACGTTGATCGGCTGGGGGTCCACCAAAGGAGTGATCGAGGAGGCTTGCGAGATCCTCCGCGAGCAAGGGATTTCGGCCAACCAGCTCCAGATTCGCTGGCTCGTGCCGCTGCATGGCGAGGCGATTCTCGACATTCTGAAAGACGCACGGCACACGATCATCATAGAGAACAACTACAGCGGCCAGTTTGCCCGTTATCTGCGTAGCGAAACCAGCTATGTCCCAAGCGGATACATCCGCAAGTACGATGGGGAACCGTTCATGCCGCACCACATCGTCGAATCGGTGAAGGAACAGTTGGGCGGGAAGTCCAAACTTTCTGTTCCCGCGCATGAAATCATGGTCTGAGGAGAAGGAACATGGCTACGGTTCTAGCAGATCCGAAGCACGTGGCAATGGCCGACCTGAAAGGCAAAGTGGATGCCGACTGGTGTCCCGGCTGCGGGGATTTCGGCGTGCTGGCCGCCGTCCAGAAGGCCCTGGTCGAGCTGCAGATCCCTAACCACACCGTGGTCACCATCAGTGGCATCGGTTGTTCGTCTAACTTCCCGGGCTACATCAACACCTACGGGATGCACACCCTGCATGGCCGGGCACTGGCAGTGGCCACGGGAGTAAAGCTGGCGAATCACGATCTCACCGTGCTGGTAACTGGCGGCGACGGCGATGGTTTCGGCATCGGCGGCAATCACTTTGTCCATACCATGCGCCGCAACGTTGACCTGCTCTACATTGTTATGGATAACCAGATCTATGGCCTCACCACCGGCCAAACCTCTCCCACTAGCCGCATTGGCATGAAGACCAAAAGCATGCCCTTCGGCAACATCGAAGCGCCGGTGAATCCGATTTCGCTGGCTCTGGCTGCCGGAGCCACTTTCGTCGCGCGCGGCTTCAGTGGTGAACAGAAGCATCTCACGGAGCTGATCAAGCAGGGTATCCAGCACAAGGGTTTCTCCTTCTTGGATGTCTTCAGCCCATGTGTCACCTATAACTTCGACAATACCTACCAGTGGTTCCGTCCGCGCTTGAAAAAGCTCGAGGACGATCCCGCTTACGATCCTGCAAACTGGGTGGCGGCTATGGAAAAATCCTTGCTCTGGGGTGAAGAGATCCCTATCGGAAAATTCTTTGAGCGCACCGATGTGCCTACTCTTCACGGAGCCGAGCCGGTGCTGAACGCAGGCCCGCTCGTGCACAAGGACGCCCAGATACCACCCGAAGTGACCCGCGCGTTCATTGAGGAGTTGATGTAGTGAACGGGCAGCGCCTCCGGCTCCGTAACCGCCATGCTGAAAGAGTGGGAGCTCTGTGGTGAATCCGGGCACGAGAACTGTGAAGGGCATCGATACGCTGGTAAAGGCGAACCCAGTGTGGGATTTGGCGCACCGATAGGTGACAAAGGAGTGAGGGCCTCGTGAAACTTACGGACACGATTGATTTGGTGCTGAAGAGCAAGCATGACAAAAGAATACTGTTCGTAGCGCCCGATCAGTCCGTCTATGAAGCGATCGAGAGGATGGCCGAGGACGGCGTGGGTGCATTACTGGTTATTTCCGGCGACAGACTGGTGGGCATCCTCTCTGAGCGCGACTACGCCCGCAAAGTGATCCTCAAGGGGCGATCCTCCAAGGAGACGCGAGTCCACGAGATCATGAGCAGCCCGGTCGTTTTCGTGACTCGGCAACACACGGTAGACGAGTGCATGGCCATCATGACTAAGCAGCATTTTCGCCATCTCCCGGTCATGGAAGAGGATGACGCCGTGGCGGGAGTGGTTTCAATTGGCGATCTGGTGAAGTGGATTATCTCTGGTCAGGCACAAACCATTCAGGAGTTGGAAGGCTATATTACGGGACGGTATCCCGGCTAGGAGAGCGGGGGGGCAACGCTGGCCCTGCGATCCGATCTCTAGCTGCGGGACATCATCGAAGCCCGGACGGCTATCGCTCTAGGGCGTGTTCTTCTTCGGGTGGATGCAATCTACAGGGCAGGCATCGACGCAGGCGGTGTCCTTTACTCCGATGCAAGGTTTGGCAATGACGTATGCCATGTGCCACCTCCCCCTAGCTTCTTTTACAGTATGCCTTGATGATGTGAGATTCAAGCGGGAGAGTTGCCCTGGGCCGTCAACTGTGGGTTCTGGCCCACGGGTGGGTTCTGTGCGCTTTTTCGTTCTGATTTCCGACTGAGGTCAAGGTGCAGCGTCGGCGGCAGAAACGACAAAAAGGAGTCTGCTGGATGGCGGGCCTGGGTTAGTAGAGACCTTGAGCGGGTGGGGTGCTCGCTACCCTGAAAAGAAGGCGAGGTGGCAGGTGTTCCGATGTTTTTTGGGGGTATATGATTGGGTCGGCTAGGAGGAGGCCGCCATGCGGACCCCGATGCACTGGCGAACAGAGCGAGGCCGCCATTTCCAGGCGCACCCATTGCAGGCGACGTTTTCGCTTATAGCGAGCATGCTGTTGGCCGCGCTGGTTGTACTGGCGCTCGTCTTGTCGGCAAGGTGAAGGACCATTCCGTCCCACGGTATGGTTTGAGGTAGTGGCTAGAATGACTCGCTGCCCTCCACAATGCGGCGTGGAAGGTAGGCTCTATCTCTGGACAGAGGCTTGCTTCCACTCGGATTTTTCGTGAGGTTTGCGTCCTGGATTTTGCGTGGTGTTGGACGGTAAAAGCCGCGCGGGTGCGCGGCTTTTCGGTAGTTGAGGTTGATCGTGCTCGGCTTAGGCGGCTGCTGGAATCGGCTGGACGTGCCCGAGCGGGGTCAGGAGCGTGTACTGATCGTAGTAGCAGCCGCCCGATACAATCCGACCTTGTTTGCCGAAGTGACAGATCTCGCAGAACGACAAAGACATCTTGCGTCCGGTGGGCTTCATTGAACCGAATGGTCCGTCGTTTGTGCCGGCCACGGTGAATCGGGCGATGACAATCTCTCCGGCGTCAATGTACTCGGGGTTGGCTGTGGCCAATGGAGACATCTCGAGGTTAAGCCCCAAGGGGCCAGTGTCAATGACCGCTTTTGGTGCAGTGCTCGGACTCAGTCCTCAGGCGCTCTTCCTCGAAGTGATAACGGAGAAGACGGACCAGCATTGCTCTACCTTATGGCTGCCGCAGTGGGGGCAGACAACCCCACCTTCCTCATAGTCGACGAGCGTTAAGATCTTCGAGAATGTTTTCTTGCAGGCGTGGCAGTAGAACTCGTAGTGGGGCATAGACCACCTCCCACGGACTAGTCTTTAGATGAATTCTAGACCTCGGGTCGAGCAGGTTCAATCGAGGACCGGGTCCCGGATTTGGCGTGAGCGTGGGCCTCGGATTTTGCTGCGTCTTGAGAAGAGGCGCCATGCGCGCCTTCTTGATAGATGAGTTGGTTGTTCTGTGGCTACAAGTTGCTCAAGTGCGCTTGTCGAGGTGAAGATGAAGGTTGAGAAGATTTCTGCGATTACGCTTCAGGTGGAGGACATGTGCACCTCCGTGCGGTTCTATCGGGACGTGCTGGGCCTTGAGATCATATACGGTGGGGAAGAGGCCTATCTTTCGTCGCTTGGAACGAAAGACGGCAAGAATCCCATTCTGAATCTCCAACGGGGCAAGCCGGCTACGGAATGGGGGCGGCTGATTTTTTATGTGGTTGACGTAGATGCGTTCTGGACGTATCTGAAAGAACGAGGATTTAATCCAGAGAGGCCACGAGACGGGTCATGGGGCGAACGGTATTTCCACATGCCTGATCCGGATGGGCATGAGTTGTCGTTTGCACATCCGATCTAGCAGTCTCTAAATAGCTGCGAAGTCTTGGAGCAGACAGCCCCGGGCCGGAAGGAGGTCCGATGGCGTACTACAAGGTTCTGATTGAAGTCTGGTGTGACTGGGATCCAGAGGACAGCGCTCTTGAAGAAATGGTCCGGCATGTTCTGCTTGGCGAAGACGCTATTTGTACTCTGCAGGAAGTCGTCAAAGTCGTCGATCGTCCGCAAGACATCGACAACGAGGAAGCGATGAGCTTTTTCGGCGGACAAGAGGGCGATGCCGAACAAAGTCAGGGGTAGATCCACGATATCGCGGTGGCCGAAGGTTTGCTGGTCGATGGCGGCCGGACAAAAGAATGAGCCTCCGAAAGGCGTGCCTTTCCCCTCTCGGGGTGTCGAAGACGGCACTCCTAAGAGCAGACGTTCTTATGGGAGGATTAATGCACCTTTTGGGTGTGCCATGCCCGCGGACTCCCGACCGTTCGTCGTAGCGCGCAACGAGCGCATCGTCCCGAAGCAACGGTGCATCGAGCGGTTGCCGTCGGGGTACTCGATTCGAGAGTTCTACAACCATCCCCAAGGCCGCTATTGGTATGTGGTCACTGCTCTTGAGGTGATACCGACCAAGAGACGCGAGCACAATCGTATTTGACTGTCCGCGATTCTCTAGAGTCCACGGTCAGCGGCGCCAACTCCAGACCGGATTGCCTTTCTCGTCGCGTAGGACGAGGGTATCGGTACCCTTCACAACGAAATCGCTCTGACCGGCTCAAAAGTTAAGCAGGACGAGGCTGATCTCAAATCTTCAACCGACTACGAAGCCGTCGATGGGACCGGCTATCACGCATACATGCCCGGTGGCAGTACGATTGTGACAGGCGCGGATGGAACGGCGCTGCTCCAGAATGGGACATCGCTGGTGTCCACGCACATCTACAACAACCGTCTCCAGCCATGCTGGATGTATTCGACCACTGGAACCGCGCTGGCTGTGAATCATCTGTGCAGTGACACCGCCACCGCCGCAAACATGCTGGACCTGAAATACAACTTTAACCTCGGCACGGACAACGGGAATCCGATCAGCATCACTAACAATCGGGTTTCCGGTCGCAGCCAGACGTTCACCTACGATCAGTTGAATCGTATCTCGACCGCACAAACAACGGGGACTCACGCCAGCGATCCGACCCTTTGTTGGGGGCAGGCTTTTGGTTACGATTCCACGGGCAACTGGAGTAACCTGCTGTCGATTGCCGGGGCGTCGTCGGCCTACACTGGATGCACCCAGGGGAGTCTCAGTGTCACCGTGAACACGAAGAACCAGATTTCTACCGACACCTACGACGCGGCGGGGAACCTGATGACCATACCGGGCACGGGCGGGGCGACGTATGTCTTCAACACCGAAAACCAGATGACCTCGACCTCGAATTCGACCATGCAGTACATTTACGATGGCGACGGGAATCGAGTGGAGAAGTCGGGCAGCAAGATTTATTGGTATTCCGGTAGCGAGGTGCTGGACGAAACCGATATGACGGGGAATGTCTCGAACAGCAGCTTCAACGAATACTTGTTCTTTGGTGGAAATCGCATCGCCCGGCGGGATTCGTCGAACAACGTCTTTTATTACCTAGCGGACCAACTGGGCAGCTCACGGGTGATCGTGCAGGGGGGCCAGACAGCATTCTGCTACGACGCGGACTTAGAACCATTCGGCGGTGAGCATGCTTACACGAACACCTGTGCTCAGAACTACAAGTTCACAGGCAAGGAACGGGATAGTGAATCCAATCTCGATAATTTCGGAGCGCGGTACTATGCCTCCACGACGGGCAGATTCATGTCGCCGGATTGGGCGCTGAAACCAGTCAGCGTCCCCTACGCTAGTTTCGGCGATCCGCAAACATTGAACCTGTACACATACGTACAGAACTCTCCGCTGAACCGCATTGATGCCGATGGGCATCAGGATAAAGTCAATCAGGATGAATCAGGGAGAGAACCACCAAATCCTGGGTGCGAAGTCCCGTCCGGCACGTCATGCGCGTTGCCTCCGCCTGATCCCAATACGGCGCAAAATACTGCTCCGGTGCCAACATCACTCAAGGTCGAAAGTGCAACCGATATGACGCGCTCCAATCCGGCAAGGAACTACGGAATCTTTATTGACGTTAAGTATCAAGTTCTCGATCAGAACGGGAAACCGATGCAAAGCGACAAAATGCAGCCCATGGAAAGTGGGGCGTTTGCAGACGGTACCAAGTATTCCGGTCCGATCGTTAGCAAGGAGGCTGACAAGAATCATACACAGTCTGACGGAACATTCCACGACAAACCCGTTGGACTCACCGCTCCGCGGCCAATGAAAGGCCCCGCCACACAAAAACAGGACATCACCATCGTAATGGGTGACAAGGAATATAAAGTACGATCTCAAACGTACACCGTTACAAGTCAGGGGTATGGCAAAGGGAGAATCGTCAATGATTTGGGAGATATCGATGTCACGCGACCGTAGGTCTGTGATGCTTATCGCAATTCTTGTGGCATGCGGTGTGTTCTCGGTCTTACGAAATAGTTCGCCTGCACAAGAATTGGACGGAGTTCCAGAGCACGTGGTCAAGGCCGCTCTGAATCCAAAGTCGGAAGTAATTTACAGCGGAGTTATGCGAAAGCAACTCATGCCCATGGGCGATGCGGCAGCCGTTGCCGTTACGAGAGTCTTGGCCGGAAAACGTCCGCAGCCAGACACCGTGAATCGGGTCTTGCTAATAATTGAGTTTTCGTTTGACTCCCCAGAAGCAATTGTTAACCAAGCGGATCAGAAGCCCAAGACGGCACTCTTCGTATTGGGATCTCTCGACCAGCAAGCACTGACGACTGAGCAGAGAAAGCATTTGAGGGAGCTGAGAATGAAGCTAGAGGCGCTGGCTTCGAACCCGGAATCATGACCCCAAAACCGAACTCTTAAAGGAGGTAATGTTGCAGGTGCGCAGCAGGGCGCAGGAGCTTATGCAAGCACGGGGCCCGCTAGCATCGGTTTTTTCAAACCCAGTAAGCACTACTTGGTCCAAGGTGGCGCGATGGTTGGCGGCGGGGTGCCCGGCGACCCGGATGATTGCCACTACACCTAACGGGTGCGACCATCAGGAGGAATGTGTACGCGCGATTGTGGAGGCTGACGAAGGGAGGCTAAATGGATAAAAGCAACCACAACATATCGGTCAAAGGCGTTGTTCCCCTAGATCAGATGATTGGCGGAGACGAGACGCCAAAATGAGTGACACGATTTTCCAAAAGCGAATCGCAGTGTTTCTTTTTGTAGCCACAACCTTTGTGATGGGACAGCACAGCGTTCCGGCGGAAGATTCTTGGTTGATTAACACTGCTTCGTGTCCGATTCAGTTGTCGCTGAAAGAGACTTTTCACGGAGTCGTCGCCACAAATCGTGCGGTGGGAACGGTTGTCAGATACCAACTTGCCTGCTTCAGGCAGACTGGGAAGGATCACAAACTAGTAAAGAGACTTGATTTTATGTTTGAAGAGATGTCTCCCAATCAATTTGTGATGCTTTCTGATCAAAAATATTGGACGGCAAGGGTCACATGCAAAGCGGTTGAATCACAGGTTGGCGTCTCACAAGTGTCATTTGCTGACGGAGCAGTTTGGCTGGCGGATGCCACGCTCCAACCGGCCGAACCTAGTAGATGAATTTGAGACTATACCTCCGGAACGAGTGAGAACTACACGGAAAACTCGAAGGACAGAACACTCACTACCTATGAAATACGCTGTTGGGCTGATTAGATAACCGTGTCGGCTCCGAGGCCGCCGAGTAGACTTGGTGCGCTCAAGCAACCAGGGCTCGGAGGAAAGGAGCCGAGCACATGAAGATTGTAGGGTGTGATTTGCATACGCGCTACCAGCAGGTTGCGATGCTGGACAAGCAGACGGGGGAGTTGATTGAGCGCCGTCTGGAACATGAAAGCGGCGAAGCACGGGCGTTCTACTCGGGCTTATCCGCGCCCGTGCCAGTTGCCCACGTTGACCTGCTATTTGTGCAATACGACATTCGCATTGGGCGGACGAAAGTCCAACTGGAAATTCGAGAAAATCAAGTCGCTCTTACCGGTGTGATTGAGGTCGGCGGCGGTCATTGATACCGTGTCTGCCCGGGAAGCAAAGAAGAAAGATCGGCTAAACTGCCCATTGGCACCGTTGAAGAGAATCACTCCCTGCTGGGCGAACATCAGACCCGCCGCAACGTCGATACGGCCGTCGCCGTCGAAATCTCCCACCGCCAGTCCGCCTACGAATCCTCCCGTGTCGAGTAACGAGGCCACGTAAAAGGTGCCGTCACCTTGACTGTAGAAGATGTCTAGACGGGAGGATTACCTGTGAAATCTCGACCATGGGAGTCATTGGTTTTGGGTCTTGCCGCGACGCTCGTGTTCTGCGGTCTCGCCCATTGCTTCCGGAGGATCAGCCCAGCATTCTTTTCGAAACGCGGCGTCCGAGATGGCGCCGGTATTCCAGCGTCGCAAACTATTCGTGGTGGCGGCGATCATTCCGCCATCGGCGGCGTCAATCACGATCACCACGCCCTCAATTTTCGCGTCGCTTCGGCTCACACGGCTGAAGGTATCTCGAAACACCGAGCTTGCCAACGACCACCGATCAGGCGCGCCCTGCCCGGCGTCAGACGCCGGTCGTACCCAGGTGATTCGAACCATCCGGCCGCGCAGGGGGGACCAATCTCCGGGGAACAGCGATGTCTCCTCGTGCGTTTGCGGCTCGGCAGAGGTGGTCGGTACTTTAGTCGGGGAGTCGACTTCGACCCTAGTCTCGCCTGGCATTTCCAGCCCCGACCGACGAATCCATCCCCGCGAGATACCCGAGACTTGCACGTGCACCCACTCTCCGGACTCGTCGAGGACCTTGAACTCGTCTTCAGCGTCGGCCCGGAAAAGCAGCTCGCCGGTTTCGACCGGCTTCGCCATAACTGGAGTGCCGGTCTTGAGGACTGCCGCCAGGTCGCTGGGGCGCGCCTGATTGCGCAGAACTTCCTCGAGATTCGTAGCCTGCTCGGTGAGCTGCTGGACGCGTTTCTGCTGAGCTAGTTCCTGTGCGTTGGGCGGTGCCAGACCTGCCCGGGATGCAGGCTGCTCCAGGGGGAGAGGCGTGTGGAAAGCCGACGAATCCGACGGCGCAATCCTTCTCGCGGCCGTGGTTCCGGAGTCTGCCCCTGCGGCCATCGCGGGCGTTGCTTTTCCCGCGCTTGGTTGTACCGTAACACTCTCTGATTTTTGTGGCAGCACTTCTTCCAGACGTTCGAACAGGTCGGACTCAAGCCTTCCATTGGAAGGCAACACACGATAGCCTTCCTGGGTCGCGTTCTCGCTGGCATACCAGGCGGTCACATTAGCGTTCACGCGAAGCAACGTGGCTCCCGTTCCCACGGGATGAACCTCCAGCTTGTACTGGTAGTAGGCCCGCTGATACTTCTCCAGCGCGGGAACCTCCGCAGCGACAAATCCCTCGAGAGTAGGCAATCGGCCAGGAGAATACGCGTGCAGATTCTTCAGCGCCTTGTCCAGTTCCGCGCGCGGGACTTGAAACACATGCTCCGCTGGATTGCTTTGAGCCCTCGCCAACGCCCCAGCCAACAGAAGGGAAATGCCCACGGCCCGCAGCCGATTCTGGTAGCCACGTAGCTCTCTCACGGCAGCGGCTCCACCTGGCTGCGATGCACCCATCCTCGATGCCCATCGGTGGTCTCCACGCCGTACCAGTACTTGGTCAGCACCACCACCAGCAACTCGGCTTGCGCCGGCAGCGGCTGCAATGTGGCGGCGGTTCGATATGGAGCGGCTTTCAATGCAGCTCCTCCGGCTGCCGTTCGCATCTCGACACTGTGTCTTAGGTCCGCAACGCGCTTCTCCAATTCCGCAGCAGAAGAAACCGCTTTCGACATTGGCTCGGACATGTTCCCTCCCGCACTCCCATCCGCCACCGTTGTCGCGGGTGCAGGGTCTTTCCAAGCCATTTCGTTCACCGCCTTTTCATCTGCCTGCATCTTCTCCAGCCGATCTTTGATCGCCTGGAATTCGCTCTCTTCCACCGTCCCATCCGACCGGTGCTGCCGCCGCCGGTTCTTCTCCACATAGAGGGCGTCGATGTGAATTGCCGTCGTGCCCGGGCCTGTCCCCTGCACAATGTAGCGCAAGTAGATTGTTCCCAGATCGGCGGTCTCCTTGAAATGCCGCGGCGCCACTACATTTTCGAGGACTTTGAAAAAGACCTTGCCTTCGTCCGGCGCGTCTCCAAAGACACTTACTAAAGTTGCCGGCTTCGCGCCCTTGAGCTGTTTTTCTTTTTCGTACGAGTAGGTCCCGTAAACGATCGGGTCGTCCACGATCAGGTGTACAGCTTTGAGGGCTTCCGCTTCTGGAGCGTCCAACGAACCGTTGAAGCCGCCATCACCCGCCCGGCAAATTGAGATGCAAGCCGCCAAAAAGCAAATGATTCCCAGTGACGGACGCCGGACATGCTGATAGATGGCTTTTCTTATGAAGCGGTGGAAAAGTGGAAAATACATTCCTACGGACAGATCACTCCGGTGGAATGCATAACTACTCTCCCCTAAAACGAAAGTCAAGATCAATCGCGGAAGGGGCCACGTTGTTTTTAACACTTGAAGGTTGTTCCCGGTCATAGATTAAGAATCGTTCATGCAAACTGTTCTTTGGGCGCGGTGAAATTCTCAGCAAACATGCCTCTTTAAGCGTTGCGATTTCAAAAAACTCGGAATCGCCTCTTGACTTGCAAACTGCAGGCCGAGTATAGTCCCGGCCCAATAGCACTGCTTGGGGTAAGAAAGCTGGCGTTTTTTGAGGAAACCTGGAGATTCCTCGGAGTTCGCCGCAGTGTCGCGAACTCGCGACCACAAGCCACCGGCAAGTCCTATCCGGCCGGTCCTTCGCACAGCTGCGCCCGTCTTAATCCCACATTCTTGTTCGCAGAGAGGATTGTATGCATATGCCCCCCCGCTTTTGCGTGCGTAGTAAGCAGTCCCGCCCGGCTTTGATCGTGGCCGGACTTCTACTGCTGCTGGTGATCCTGAGCAGCACGCCCGGATACGCCATCCCGGCTTTTGCCCGCAAGTATGGCTTGCCATGTTCGGCGTGTCACGAAGCATGGCCCAAGCTGAACAGCTTCGGCCAGAACTTCAAAGACCAGGGCTACCAGCTCAACAACGACCGCGACTCTCCGATCTGGCTCAATCCGTCGTACTGGCCAGTCGCGATGCGAGTCACGCCACACTGGCACTATGAAAGCCTCGGCCACCAGACTGTGCTGTCGGGCGACACCACGGTCGAAAAAACGATCAACACCTCTGGGTTCGATCTGACGGGCATCGACATTCTGACGGCCGGTACTGTTGCCAAGAACATCTCGTTCCTCCTCGTCCCCTCTATCCAGTCCTCAGACGGCACTATCAGTTTTGAGTCCGCCAACGTTCGCCTGGACAACATCAAGGGTTCACCTTGGCTCAATTTCAAGTTTGGGAAGTACGAACTGGATACTCCGCTCTCCGAGAAGCGCATCATGACGCTCTCGGCGAACGGCGGGTTCTACCAGCTCTGGCACTATGTTCCCTTCGGCGGTCACAACATCAATGACTTCACGGTCGGATCGAACCAGCTGGGAGTCGAACTGATGGGACACTCGCTCGACGATCGCACACGTTATGCTGCATCGTTCATCAGCAGTACGAATGGCAGTCTGGGCCTGCCGGGCGGGCGAAGTTATGACGAGTACCTGCATGTCAGCCAAGGCTTCATGCTTGGCAAACTCGGTCTGCAGCGCGTGGGCGCATATGGGGTCACGGGACTACGGCCAACCGATTTCCTGTTTGATGCCAATGATAATGCGATTCCGGGCACCGGGCGCAGAAATCGCTCTTTCTATCGCGTGGGCGCCTATGGCAATCTGTACATCGGAAAGTTCGACCTGACTGGTGTGTACCAGCACGCCTCTGACAACGCCTTACTCGCAAACAACCCGTTAGATCCAGGCGGCGTGCCGGAGGGTGCGCAGGGTCCCACCTGGAACATCGGGACCTTTGAGGCCCACTACACCTACTCGCCCAGGCAATTCATTCTCGGGCGTTACGAACTCGTGCGCATGTCACGACAGCCGATCAACACGTTGGCGAGCGACTTCGGCAATATCGACGTCTTCACCGCCGGCTATCGCTACTACCCGTTCATCAACACCCGCGCCGGCTTTGCATGGCACATCGAGTTTTCGACGCTTCGCTCCGTGAAGACCGCGGACAGTGGCGCCGACCAGCGCAACAATAGCTTCTTCACCGGATTCGACTTCGCGTTCTAGGGAGAGTGCATGATGACAATCCGAAAGACTTGCCTCTGCATTTTGCTCATCGCCATGGCAACCGGCATCGCTCTCGCCCAAGGTTCGGGGATTAGTTCCGGCTATCCGACGCCCCGTAACGGCTTCAGCGCTTCCGAGCAGGTCGGACATGGCTTGTATCTGCGTTATTGCGTGTACTGCCACGGCGTCTTTGGGGACGGCAACGGCGACAGCGCCCAATTCCTCGACCCACGACCGCGTGACTTCACAATCGCCACCTTCAAGTGCCGTTCCACTCCCACAGGAACCCTGCCGCTCGACTCGGATCTGATCAACACCTTAGTGCGCGGCGTCGAAACCACCAACATGCCGTCGTGGCGACCGTTGAGCGACGAGAATCGGCACGACCTCATCGCCTACATCAAAACCTTCTCGGAGCGGTGGAAGACAGAAAAGCCGGGGGAGCCGATCAAGATACCCCCCGAGCCGCCCGTCACCATTGAAAGCATCCGGCATGGTCATGAACTGTTCCAGAAGATGGAATGCTGGAAATGTCATGGCCAGCAGGGCCACGGTGATGGGCCATCGGCTTCTACCCTCACCGACAGCAAAGACCAACCCATCCGTCCTTACAATTTCGCCACCGCAGGGAACGATGCGCGTTTCAAGTGCGGTGTCAGCAATCAGGACCTCTATCGCATTTTCATGACCGGCTTGGACGGCACTCCCATGCCCGCGTTCGCGGATGTCATCCAGCCCAACGATGCCTGGGATCTTGTGCACTACTTGCGCACGCTGCAGATAAACCGTCGTAGCGAAGAAAACAAAGTCCTGAAGACTGCGGGCGGGCCAGCTGCGCTCAAGAGCGCAGCTGACAAGCAGTCGGCTAATAATTCGCCAACCGTCCCCGGCGAGAACAAGTTGCCCGGTGGCACAAACTAGTCATAGACGAGAGAGGAATTCGATGAAGGCTCACTACAAGTTTGCGGTAATGGCCTGTACGCTCCTCATACTTGGGTTTGGTCTCTTGTATGCGACGCGTAGTGTGAGCGGCGCAGCAGCAGGCGAGATCACGGGAACGATCAAGCTTGACGGCACGCCACCCCACCAAAGGCCGATTGACATGTCAAAAGAGCCGGCTTGCGCAAAGGAACACGCCAGCAATCCGGTTACGACGGAGACCGTCGTTGTTGGTCCGAAAGGGGGCCTGAGATGGGTTGTCGTGTACATCTCCGAGGGCCTGGATGCGGGAACCGCCAGCCAAGTGCCTTCCCAAACGCCGACCTGGGATCAAAAGGGTTGTCAATACATGCCGCACGTGATGGCTCTGGATGTAAATCAGCACTTCAAAGTCGCCAACAGTGATCCGCACTCCCACAACATCCATCCCCTGCCGAGACCAAATGGGCCGAATCATGAATGGAACCGGTCGCAGCCTCCGGGAACCCCGCCGTTCGACCAAGTCTGGGCGGGCGAAGAAGTCGCGATTCCAGTCAAGTGCAACATCCATCCGTGGATGCATGGCTATATGGCGGTGGTGAAGGGTCCGACGGCAGTGAGCGACGAAAACGGCTCTTACACCATCGGCAACTTGCCGCCGGGCAACTATACGGTGACGGCCTGGCAGGAGACCTATGGAACTCAGAGCCAGAAGGTGACGGTCGGGGCGGGCAAGCCGACAACGGCTGATTTTACCTTCAAGGCAAAGTAAGGAGTCGAATCGCTCCGAGGAGACCCGCAGGACAATCGTGAGGTGGTTTGAAGCAAGCTGACGGGCTGGACGGCAAATCCGGTCCGGAGGGCAAAGCATCATGGCGAAATTCTTTGCGATCACCATCGTCGTAATCGCGATAGCGTCTGCGATTCCCATCCTTCGGCACACCTGGGTGGCGCCAGAGGACATCTCGACTCATGGAGCTCTAATCGATGAGCAGATGTCGGAAACCATGGCGGAGGCTGGCATTTCTTTTCTCGCCGCGCAGCTTCTGTTGGCTCTCTTCATCTGGCAATTCTCAAACCGTGGCTCGGACGCAAAGATCAAGGCTTTTCCCGGCGGCGCCAAGGCTCTGGTGATCGCCGCCTTGCTGCTCGTGGGCGCGGAAGTCCTGGCCCTAGGAGTTTTCGGAGTGAAGGCATGGGCCAATGTCTATCTCACCGCCCCGTCGGCCAACGCCATGCCGATCCAGGCCCAAGCTGGACAGTTTGCTTTCTATTTCCGCTACCCCGGTCCGGACGGAAAGTTCGGCGCCATTCACCCCGAGCTTATTAATGAGGGAGCGCAGAATTTCTATGGTCTCGACCCCGAACACGATCCGGATTCCAAAGACGACATTGTGACTGCCGAGATGGCCATCCCCGTGAACAAGGAAATTCATCTGCTCATGCATGCGAAGGATGTCGGGCATTCCTTTTTTGTGCGGGAGCTACGGGTGCAACAGGATTTTGTTCCCGGGTTGGATGTTTCTTTGCACTTCACGGCAACTAAGGTCGGCAAGTACGAAATTGTCTGCACCCAGCTTTGTGGCCTGGGACATTACAACATGAAGGCATACCTCGATGTGATGTCCCAGCAAGACTTCGATGATTGGCTGAAGAAGGAAGCGGCAATGCAGTAGCTCTTCCCGCCCGCACTGGGGTGGATGGAGACATCTCTTTTGAGGTGGGCAGATGCACGATATGGCAGCGCACGCGGCGCAACACCACGCTCCTCCGACAAGTTTCATTCGGAAGCACGTCTTCAGTCTGGACCATAAAGTAATCGGCAAACAGTACTACGCGCTGGCCCTGGTCGCGGCCCTTTGCGGAATGGCCCTTTCCTGGATGATGCGCATCCACCTGGGTTGGACGAACGCCGCGATTCCCGGCCTGCAATTGCTTTCGAAAAATGGCGCTCCTGGCGGGGTGATGACGCCGGAGTTCTACCTGCAATTGATGACCATGCATGGCACAATCATGGTCTTTTTTGTGCTCACGACGGCGCCGTTCGCAGCTTTCGGCAATTTCTTTCTGCCTATCCAGGTCGGCGCCGAGGACATGCCCTTCCCGCGTATCAACATGAGTTCTTTCTGGGTTACATTCCTGGCCTTCGTGGTCTTGATGTCGGCATTCTTCGTCGGCGATGGACCGAGCCTGGGTGGCTGGACTCAATACGCGCCGCTCAATGCGGTAGGCGCGGTTGCGGGTCCCGGCCAAGGCCTGGGTGTGGTCCTGTGGATGATTTCCATTGCGCTGTTTTGTGTTGGCCAGTTACTGGGCGCGTTGAACTTCATCACTACCACGCTCGATCTCCGCGTCAAAGGGATGAGCCTCATGCGTCTGCCCCTCAGCGCCTGGGCATGGTTCATTACCTCATGCATGGGCCTGACAGCATTTGCCGTGTTGATGCCGGCATGCATCCTCGTCATTCTGGATCACGTGGCTGGGACCAGCTTCTTCGTGGCATCGAATCTGGTGATCAATGACCAACTGCAGCCTCACTCTGGCGGATCGACTCTGCTATGGCAGCACCTCTTCTGGTTTTTCGGACATCCGGAAGTCTACATCGCGATCGTTCCCGGCATCGGCATCGTTTCCCATATTTTGATTACCAACATGCGCAAGCAGATGCTTAGCCAGAGGGTACTCATCTACTGCATGGGAGCCCTTGCCGTTCTCAGCTACATGGTTTACGGCCATCACATGTTCGTCAGCGGAATGAATCCGTTCTCCGCGCTCGCATTCTCCTTCCCCACGCTGGTCATTACCATCCCAGCGACCATCATTGTGTTGATCTGGGTCTTCAGTCTCTATGGTTCCAAGCTGCGGATCAACTCGGCGTCCCTATTTGCATTGGGCTTCATTTCGATGTTTGTCAGCGGCGGCGTGAGTGGCTTCTTCCTGGCTCAACCCTCCATCGACATCATGCTCCATGCGACTTACTTCGTGGTGGGCCATTTCCACATGGTGATGGGCGTCGCAGCCATGTTTGGCATCTTCGCTGCCACCTACTTCTGGTTCCCCAAGATGTCCGGACGAATGATGAACGAGACTTTGGGAAAAATTCACTTCTGGCTCAGCTTTGCCGGCAGTTATTGCATCTTTATGCCATTCCATTACCTGGGAATGGCCGGGAATATCCGGCGCTACTCGTCGTTCCCGGATGACTTTCTGCAGCCTTTGATCCCAGTGCATCGCTTGATCACCGTCGCCGCTCTCCTTACCGGTGCCGCCCAGCTTATTTTTGTCTACAACCTGATTCACAGCCGGTTCTGGGGCAACCCGGCGCCAGATAACCCGTGGGAGGCCACTTCGCTCGAGTGGAGCACGGCTACGCCACCCCCTCACGATAATTTTGGCGGGAAGCATCCAGTGGTTTACCACGATCCATTTCAATACGGCGTGCAGAGTTCGGTTGGGGACTACATCATGCAAGCTTCGCCAGAG
>JACXTT010004183.1_pt1 | contig 21561 bp, 19 predicted proteins | sample 9270951 | NCBI WGS metagenome assembly JACXTT01 (sample SAMN15532306, study PRJNA645909) | rock metagenome | isolation source: weathered quartz diorite | place: Puerto Rico | collected 2017-06-21
CAGGAAATTAAAGAGCAGGTAAAACATAGTGCCCGGAAAATATTGTTCTTATCGGGCAAAGCCGAGCTTTCCACCACATCGTTCCCTTCGCTGGATGAACTGGCTTCGCTGCTGAAAGCACACCCGTCGTGGAAAGTAACTATTGAAGGGCATACCGATACTATTGCTACCGCCATGGGCAACCAGGCATTATCGCAAAAAAGAGCGGACGCCATCCGGCTGTACCTGGTTAAGAAAGGCATTGCAGGCAGTAGGTTAACTGCTGTCGGTTACGGAGATACCAGGCCGGTTGCCGATAATACTACTGCTGAGGGAAGAAAAGCTAATAGACGGGTGGAGATTGTGCTGACGGAGCAGTAGACAAAGGGAAACAGAGAAATAAAAAAACAGAGAAATGAGAAAGTGGAATCCCTGCTTTCTCATTTTTTATTTTATAGCTTTTATTTGACAGGCCATGCCCACTTTAAAAATGCGGGCATGGCCCGGGCCCAGGTGGCAATGTCATGTTTGCCGTCGGGCAATTCCAGGTAATGTATATCGGTTTCTTTGTTGTAGCCTTTAGCTGCCAGCTCATCAATAAGGCTGAGCGTGTCGTCTATAGAATCGATGATGCCATTGTTGTTGCGGTCCATCGTTTCATCCTGTGTACCGGTTTCAAAAAAGAATTTCAACCAGGGATAAAAACCGCCTTCGCGTACCTGCGCGTGCATAATACGATCGGTTTCTTCGCGGTAGCCTTCCTCTATGCTTTTTGTTCTCCACCAGAGGGATGCGGAAAAAACACCTGTTTTTAAAAACTCCTGCGGGTGGTTCCATACAATATCCAGTGCGCTCAGCCCGCCGAGCGAAAAGCCGGCAAAGGATTTTTCGCGGAAGGAAGGTACCTGGTAAGTAGCGTGAATAAACGGCAGCAGCTCTTCCATTACAAAAGCGGAATAGGCGGCGGCTTTTGCGCCACGGCCTTTATAATCCGGGCGGGAGGCCGTTCCGTATTCCATGATGCGGTTTGGACCGGCATGAACGGCTACGCAAAGCAGGGGTTGAATTTCATTGGCGGCCAAAAGGCTGTTGAGCATGTGGGCCAGCCCAAGCTCTTCCATATTCTGCCCGTCGTTGATGAGCAAGAGCGGCATTTGCGCCGGTTCTTTTACTGCAGTGGGTAAAAAGCAGGTAACGACCACATCGCGTTGAAGGTATGCAGATGCTATTGTTTTCTCTTCAGCCAGTATCATAGCGGTTTTGTACAGATCCATATCGCCCAAATATAGGCAAAACCTATAAATGGCCGGGCCGGCCGGCAGTGCGGGGGTAAATATTAGTTTTGTTTTTTTGAGGCGATAAAAATATATTTGGTAATAGCCACCCGGAATAGCCAGGACGGGCCGCAGACCATTGCCGGCGGTTTATTCCTGCAATCAATCATTATACCAGCCAGCAGACATTTTAAATCAACTGTATGAAGAAAATAGGCATCTTATTCGGCCAGGAACGCAGCTTCCCAATGGCGTTTATAGACAGGGTAAACAGTAAGAACGTACAGGATCTTATTGCAGAACCCGTGCGCATTAATAAAGTGGAGCAGGGAGAAACCACGGAATATGCCGTTATTGTTGATCGCATCAGCCAGGATGTGCCGTTTTACCGGGCTTACCTGAAAAATGCGGCCCTTACGGGAACGGCGGTTATTAATAACCCCTTCTGGTGGAGCGCCGACGAAAAGTTTTTTAATAACTGCCTGGCCACCAAAATAGGGGTACCGGTACCAAAGACCGTTATCCTGCCTTCGAAAGAGCAGCCGGAGGATACTTCCGATAATTCGTTTTCCAACCTGGCATACCCGTTAGACTGGGATGCTATTTTCAGCTATATCGGCTTTCCCGCCTATATGAAGCCATTTGCCGGCGGGGGGTGGAAGCATGTATATAAACTGACCAGCCTGGAAGACTTTTTCCATAAGCACAGTGAAACGGGCCGGCTGGTGATGCTGCTGCAGGAAGAAATTGTGTTTGATGAATATTACCGCTGCTATTGCATTGGCGGCAAGTATGTGCGCATTATGCCTTACGAGCCGCGCAACCCGCACCACCTGCGTTATGCCGCCAACTTCACCCCCAGCCAGGAACGGCTGCAGCTGATGACAGACCTGGTGCTGCGCATTAACCAATACCTTGGTTATGATTTTAATACCGTGGAGCTGGCGCTGCGCGACGGTGTACCTTACGCCATTGATTTCTGCAACCCGGCGCCCGATGCGGAGCTGAGCAGCGTAGGCCAGGATAATTTTGACTGGGTTGTGGAAACAGCTGCTAATTTTGCTATTGAAAAAGCGATGGCGCATAACCCCGGGGCAGATAACCTTACCTGGGGCGAGTATATGAAGCGCAGTACGATGAAGCAACCGCTTGTTTAAACCAAAAACCTTATACTATGTTTACTATTTATGACGATGATGAAGACCGGTATGTGGAGGTGGAAGAACCGGATGCCTCGTATACCTATACGTATGCGGATTATATGAAGTGGAAATTTAAAGAAAGGCTGGAGCTGATAAAGGGGAAGATTATGAAGATGGGTGCGCCGGCCACACTCCATCAAAGAGTGGCGGGGAGATTATATGTTGAGCTATACACTCACCTGAAAGGAAACCCCTGCTTTGCCTTTATTGCACCCTTCGATGTTCGGTTGCCCGTGAAGAACCGGAAAAAGGATGATCAGATCACTACCGTTGTACAGCCGGACCTGGGGGTAGTATGCGACGCTTCCAAAATAGACGCAAGAGGCTGCTGTGGTGCGCCCGATTTGGTAATTGAAATTCTCTCTCCCGGTAATTCCAAACATGAGATACGCACCAAATATGAAGTATATGAAGAAGCAGGTGTAAAAGAATACTGGATTATCCATCCTGCCGAAGAAACCGTTTCCGTATTCCTTTTAAATGAAGCGCAAAAGTTTGACGGTGCCCGGATGTATGCCGGGAATGATAATATTAACAGCGGCACCGTAACCAGTTTTACCGTGAACGTATCCGAAATCTTTACCAATTAATACAGCATGTCAAACATCAGCTACAAGCATTTTACCCTGGGCATTGAAGAAGAATACATGGTGCTGGACCCTCATTCGAGGGAGCTGAAAAGCCATGAGCAAAAGATAGTGCATGAAGGACAGAAGATCATTAAAGACAAGGTAAAGGCGGAAATGCACCAGGCCGTGGTGGAGGTAGGTACCGATATTTGCCAGAATATTGACGAAGCGATTAAAGACGTGTCGCTGTTGCGCAAAACCATTTCCTCTATTGCTTCCTCGCTGGGTCTCTGGATTGGCGCTTCGGGCACCCACCCTTTCAGCCACTGGGAAAGCCAGCTGATAACCGATCATGTACGTTATAACGAAATCGTAAACGAGCTGCAGGAAGCAGCCCGCAGCAACCTTATTTTCGGGCTGCATGTACACGTGGGCATGGAAAGCAGGGAGATGGCCAACCATATTGCCAATTCCACCCGCTATTTTCTCCCCCATATTTATGCACTGAGCACCAATTCCCCTTTCTGGGAAGGCCGGCAAACCGGCTATAAATCATTTCGCACCAAGGTATTTGATAAGTTCCCGCGTACCGGTATACCCGAAACGTTTGAGAGCATTGAAGCTTACGACAACTATATCAAACTGCTGGTAAAGACCAATTGCATCGACAATGCCAAAAAGATCTGGTGGGACCTGCGGGTACACCCGTTTTTTAATACCGTTGAATTTCGTATCTGCGATGTGCCGATGACCATCAGCGAAACCATCTGCATTGCTGCTTTATTCCAGGCCATTTGCGCCAAGATTTATAAACTGCGTTCACAGAACCTCAATTTCATTCAATACTCCCGGGCCCTGATCAACGAAAATAAATGGAGGGCCAGCCGGTACGGCATCGACGGGCGTATGATCGATTTTGGTAAAGAGGCGGAAGCCAATACCCGGGTACTGATTTACGAGCTGCTGGATTTTGTAGATGATGTGGTGGACCATCTTGGCAGCCGCCATGCCACCAGCTATGTGTCGAAAATGCTGGAAGAAGGTACGGGCGCCGACCGGCAGCTAAAAGTATTTGAGCAAAGCAACAGCCTGGTGAGCGTGGTGGATTATATTCACAACCAGTTCCTGCACGGGGCGTAAGGGGTTAAGGGCATCCCCAGCCATGGTCCATTTTCACCATAAAGATGTGCTTGTCGGTAAAGTGCTCTTTTTTGCCTGCACGCACGAGCTGGAAAAAAGCCTGGCAATCGGCCGTCCATTCTATTTCACCCGATACGATGTATTCATATTCTTTATCGCCCAGCATGCCGGTTACTTCCCTGCTGTTTTCTATTTTGAATGAATTGAGCTGTACGGCGTTTTCGCAATCGTATTGTTTGAGCAGGCAGTGTTTCAGCTCTTCTTCGGAAGGGCCGCTTTTGCAACTGCAAAAAAGAACCGCCGGCAGCAAACTGCAAAAGACTATTTTTTTCATGGGTACGTGCATTAAAGTAGTTTGGATTTTAGCAGCTGGTACTCCTCTTCGGTAATCGACCCCTTGTTTTTTAATTCAATCAGCCGTTCCAGTTCGGCCAGGTTGCCGGCGCTACCCGAATTGCCGGAAGCGGGTGGCGGGGCGGTGGGCGTTGTGGACGTTGTGCTGGGGCCGGCGGGCACGGAGAAGTTCTTTTTGAGGCTGTCGAACCCGCTTTTGAGGTTGTCGCCGGGTGCTTTGAGCATCCAGGCGGAAAGCGTTACCGCGATGGAGGCCGCGAGGGCAATCCACAATCCAAAGCCTACACTGGCCGATACGAAGCCATATTCGCCGCCGAAGGTGTTGGCAATGGCAATGATAACCGCCAGCAGGGCCAGGGCGCCGGCGCCCAGGGCAAGCACCCAGAGGGTTTTGTCCAGCGGGCGGGTTTGCTCGCCCGACAGGGAGAAAGCACCTGCGAGCACAAAGGATAAAAAGGCCAGGATGCCAATACCATGAAACCCGTTGGTACTCTGGCTTCCCAAAAAGCCTGCGGATATGGTCATCCAGGGCAGGAAAATGGCAATAATGCCGGCAAGAGCGGCGATCAAAATGAATTTGCGCTGTTTATTTAATGTTTGAAAGTTCATGATAACTGGCGTTTTAGTGCTTACGAATCTACCATATCCCGGGACCGGCTTTGACCTCCATTTATTTTCCGCCCTGCTTCATTTATTTTCTGCTGTAAAACGGGTTATAATTGATGAAAATTTGTTATCTTTTTTGCAGGTTAAGCATCCTCCATCAAACCCCGGATATGGCAAAACCCCTTTTTGTTGCAGTGGCCTGCTTTTTTTGCCACCTGTGCATGGCGCAGCAAAAAGAATTGGACTCGCTGCTGCTTGTTTTACAGCATACCCCAAAGGAAGATACCACGCGGCTGAACCTGCTCAATGATATTGTATTTGACTGCAGCCTTGCCAACCCCGATAAAGGGCTTGTTATGGCCGATGAAGCCATTGCCCTGGCGCAGAAACTGAATAATAAGCCCAAGCTGGCCACCGCCTATAATTACAAGGCCATGAACTTTGCCGGTAAGGGAGACGACTCACTGGCGCTGCTGTATTACCGCCAGGCCCTGCGCCTGCATGAGCAAACCGGCAACCGCCTGCGCATAGCCACCACCTGCAATAATATTGCTATAGAGCTGGTCAACCTCTCCGATTATGCCGGCGCACTCGAATACCATTCGAAAGCATACGCTGTTTTTGAATCGCTGAACGATAAACTGCGGATGGGCAATTCACTGAACAATACCGGTGTTATCTACCTGTACCTGGCCGATTATCCCAAAGCGCTGGAATACTACCTGCGGGCGGTGCGCCTGTTTGAGCAAACCGGAAAGCAGCAGGCAACGGCCGAAGCCCTAAGCAATATAGGGCTGGTATATGACCATTTAAAAAATTACGACCGCGCGCTGGAATACCAGCAGAAAGCGTTCCAGTTCTATGAGCAATCGGGCAATAAGCAGGGCATGGCGGGCAGCCTCGGCAATATTGGCAATGTGTACCACGATATAGGCAGTAACGCAAAGGCGCTGGATTATTACCGCCGGGCGCTGGCCATCAGCGAAAGCATAGGCAATAAACGCAGCATAGCCAGCAATTACAGTAATATGGGCATTGTATACAACGACCTGCTTGATTTTACCCACGCCCTCGAGTACCTGCAAAAGTCGCTGGCCATCAATACCCAGCTGGGTGATAAAAAACGTATGGCGGGCGATTTGAGCCAGCTGGGACAATGGTATTTAAACGCCCCCGCCCCTTTTTTACAACAGCAGGGTGTGGCCCCCTCTTTGCGCTATGCCAAGGCCGCCGAGTATGAAAACCGCAGCCTGGCGCTGGCTAAAGAGATTGGCAGCCCGGATGCCCAGCGGGATGCCTGGGAAAACCTGTACACGATTTATGAGCAACAAAAGGATTTTGCCCGCGCCCTTCCTGCCTATAAGCAATTCATTGTATTGCGCGACAGCGTGCTGAGCGCTAAAACGCAGCAGGAAATTACCCGCAAGGAAATGCAGTTTGAATTTGAGAAGAAAGAGGCGGTGGAAAAAGCCGACCGCGATAAGGAGCAGGCTGTAGCCGCCGCCGCCCTGAACCGGCAACGCGTGGTAAAAAATACGGTGATGATTGGTGCACTGGCCCTGCTGGCCGCCGCCGCCGTTATCTTCCTGTTTTATAAAAGAAGGCGTGATGCGGAAGAACAGCGGAAAGAAGCCGAATTCAGGGCAAAGGTATCCGGCACTGAAATGAAGGCGCTGCGTTCGCAGATGAACCCGCATTTTATTTTCAATTCGCTTAATTCCATTAACGACTATATCGACAAGCACGATACCGCTACCGCCACGCTGTATACCACCCGGTTTGCCCGCCTGATGCGCCTGATACTGGAAAACTCGGAACAAAAGGAAATAAGCCTGGCCGATGACCTGAAGGCACTGGAATTGTACATGCAGCTGGAAGCACTACGGCTCAACAACCGGTTTTCGTACGAAATAAGCACCGAAGCCGCGATTGATACCCAGGCCACGCTGGTGCCGCCGCTGCTGCTGCAACCCTTCGTGGAAAACAGTATCTGGCATGGGCTTGCCCAAAAAACGGGCGGTGGCAAAATAGCCGTAAACATAAAAAAAGAAGACAACATGATTAACTGCATCGTGGAAGACAATGGCATCGGGCGCGAACAATCGGCGCGGCAGCTCCGCCATGGGAACGGCGAAAAAAGCGCGCTCGGGATGAAGATAACCCTGGCGCGTATTGAGATCATCAATCAGCAAAAACAATCCGCGGCTACGGTAGCGATTCACGACCTGGACCAGGGTACAAGAGTGGAAGTGCGGTTGCCGCTGGAATTACGATTTTAGTTTTACCAATATGATCAGCGCTATTATCATTGACGACGAACAGCATTGTATAAACCGGCTCAGCAGCCTGCTGCACGACCACTGCGCCGATACGGTGCAACTGGCCGGCACTTATTCTTCCGTGCCGGAAGGACTGGAGGCGCTCCGGCACCAGCAGCCGGACCTGGTATTCCTGGACGTGATGATACATGAAGCCACCGGGTTTGATTTACTGAAACAATTGCCGGGCATTCGCTCCGACGTGATCTTTACCACCGCCTTTGAAAAATATGCCGTGCAGGCGTTTAAATTCAGCGCCATCGATTATTTATTAAAACCTATTGACCCCGAAGATCTGCTGCTGGCCATTGGCAAGCTGGCCCGGAAAATGGAAAAGAATGAATTGGGCGGCAAGCTGGATGTACTTTTTCACAACCTGAAAGACCTGCAGGGCAGCTCCAAAAGAATTGGCATCCCTACCATCAACGGGTTTACTTTTTTACAGGTAAATGATATTATCCGTTGCCAGTCGGACATCAATTACACCACGCTTTTTTTGAAAGAAAAGCAAAAAATAACGGTGGCCAAAACGCTGAAAGAATTTGAAGAGCTGCTGGGTGAATACAATTTTTACCGGGTGCATAATTCCCATCTTATCAACCTGGCCTGTATTAAAAACTACAATAAAGGCAAGGGCGGTTTTGTGCTGATGACCGACAATTCAGAGATAGAAGTATCTACCCGCAGGAAGGATGAATTTCTCAAAAAACTGCTTTCCTAGGGCAATTGGGTATTATTCTACAAATTAGTTATTTTTAATTGATTTTAAGCACTTTAGCTGCCACCAAATTGACAACCCTTTGACATTTTCCGACGTATAAATACTACTAAAAGGCTATTGCATTTACCTATTACATTTAGTATTTTTGATATATCTATTTGGCTGGTCACCCATTAAGCGGTGCATTATTTCTCCAGGCATTATTATAAGCAATAACTGACAGCCATTCAGCCCGGTATTATTAGTAGCCATTATCATTGAACACGCATTCATTCGCGTATACATTCGTGGACCGCAGGGACGGTTGTAGTGAAGAAGCCGGCCTGGTATTTTACCATGGCTGGCTTCTCTTTTTTAAACGGCATACCGGTTTATGCCGAAGGTTGTACATTCAGGCATAAAACCAAAACCACGAGCAGGAAAACCATGATAAAAACATTCCTCCCGGCCTTTTTCTGTATGGGTTTTATTGCCTGCCACGGCAAACAGGAGGCCGATGCTATTTTTTATAATGCTACCATTTATACCGTGGATTCCGTCTTTACCATGGCCGATGCCATGGTAATAAAGGACGGGAAAATAGCCGCTACCGGTAAATACGCCGATATACTGAACCAATACGAAGCAACCGAAAAGACAGACCTGCAGGGTGGTTTCGTTTACCCGGGACTGATTGATGCGCATGCCCATTTTGTTGCCTACGGTATGGGGCTGCAAAGCCGTGACCTGACCGGCACCAAAAGCTGGGACGAGGTTGTTTACCGTATGGCAGATGAACTGGCAGATGCCAAAGGCATGACCAAAGACGAATGGCTGATTGGACGGGGCTGGAACCAGAACCTGTGGGCGGTAAAGGAATTTCCCAGCAAAGAAAAGCTGGATAAGCTATGTCCGGATAGACCCGTTTTTCTGAAGCGGATAGACGGGCACGCGGCCATCGTAAACCAAAAAGCATTGGACATAGCCGGTATAAAATCGGGCGACAAAATAAGCGGCGGAGTAATAGAAGTAAAAAACGGGCGGCTGACAGGTATATTGATTGATAACGCGGTGGGCCTTGTGGCCGCGCATATTCCCCCGCCTGGTGCCGCTGCACTTGCCTTTGCCCTGAAACAGGCTGAAAACAATTGCTTCCGCGTGGGTTTAACCACGGTAGCCGATTGCGGGCTTGGTTATAAGGATATCCTGCTTATAGACAGCCTGCAAAAAGCCGGCGCGCTCAATATGAGGATCTATGCCATGCTGAGCGATAACAAAAATAATTTTGATTTTGCGTTCTCCCACGGGAAGATAAAAACGGAGCGGCTGGACGTGCGCGCATTTAAAGTATATGCCGACGGTGCGCTGGGCTCCCGGGGCGCCTGCCTGCTGCAACCCTATAGCGATAAAGCCGGCTGGCAGGGTTTCCTGTTGAGCAGCCCGGCGCATTTTGATTCGGTTGCGGCCCTCCTTATTGACAAGGGCTTCCAAATGTGCACCCATGCTATCGGCGACAGCGGCAACCGCATTATTCTCCATACCTACGCCAAATACCTCAAAGGCAAAAACGATTTGCGCTGGCGCATCGAGCATGCGCAGGTGATTGCGCCGGAAGATTTTGTATTGTTTGGCAACTACGGCATTGTCCCATCCGTACAACCTACACATGCCACCAGCGATATGTACTGGGCGCCGGCGCGGCTGGGCAGCAAGCGGGTAAAAACGGCCTACGCCTATAAACAATTGCTGGAGCAGCATGGCTGGCTGCCGCTGGGCACCGATTTCCCGGTGGAAGATATATCGCCCCTAAAAACCTTTTATGCAGCGGTAGTGCGTAAGGATCCCAAAGGCTGGCCGGAAGGCGGCTTTCAGCCCGAAAATGCGCTCCCCCGGGAAGCGGCGCTACGGGGTATGACCATATGGGCGGCCAAAGCCGGTTTTGAAGAGACGGAGAAAGGCAGCCTTGAAAAAGGCAAGTTGGCGGATTTTATTGTAACCGACCGCGACCTGATGAAAACAGCGCCGGACAGCATTTTACAGACACAAGTACTGCAAACCTGGTTGAGCGGCATAAGGGTATACGGGCGCTGAGGCCGCCGAAAATGACGTATGTTTGCAGGCTATATATTATGCGCAAAAAGACCACCATACGGATAGCCATCCTCAACCTGTACGAAGGGCAGGCCAACCAGGGCATGCGTTGTATACATACGATTATTGACCAGTTTTGCCGGGAAAACAACCTGGACCCGGAACTGGATGAGTTTGAAGTGCGGCTGGAGCGGCAGGTGCCTGACCTGAGTTATGATATTTATATTTCCACCGGGGGCCCCGGTTCACCGCTGGAAAGCAAACATAGCGAATGGGAAAAAAAATATTTTGACTGGCTGCAGAAAACAGCGGAATGGAATGAGAACCCTTCTCACAAGCAGAAAAAATTTGTGTTCTTTATCTGTCATTCCTTCCAGCTGGCGTGCAGGTATTATAAAGTGGCGCTGGTAACCCGGCGTAAGTCGACCGCCTTTGGCGTATTTCCCATACACCTGTTGCCTGCCGGCAAAAAAGAATCCGTATTTACCGGCATGCCCGACCCGTTTTACGCGGTAGACAGCCGCGATTACCAAGTGATAGAACCCGATCATCAGCGGCTGCGGCAACTGGGTACGTTTATATTATGCATTGAGAAGGAGCGCCCGCATGTGCCGCTGGAACGAGCGGTGATGGGCATTCGCTTCAACGAGTTTATGATTGGCACACAATTTCATCCTGAGGCTGACTCCGTGGGTATGACCATGTACCTGCTGCGCAACGATAAAAAGCAGATGGTGATCGAAAACCATGGTTTTGCCAAATGGCAAAGCATGATTGAGCAACTGAACGATCCCGATAAAATATCCTACACCTACTCACATGTGCTTCCCAACTTCCTGCATGAAGCGGTGAGCAGGCTGGTAGCGGTTGAAGCATAAGAATTCCGTAACTTCCATTAAAGAAACCAATCGTATGGTACCAGCGCTTCGCCAGGCTTTCAATGCAGCCTTTACAACCGAAAAATATGCGGCATTCCTGGAAGACCTGGACAGCAGGCATCCCGGCGCCATTGAATTTCGCGTAGCGGAAACCCCGGTATTCATATCCAAGGCATTTACTGCAAAAGTGATAGATGCCTGCGAACATATTGTTGATTTAATTGCAGACCCAAAATTCAAACAGCTTACAGAGCGCAGTATACCCGCCGGCGAAAACGTGCCGAACGAAAACGATTACTGCCCCATGATTGCCTTTGACTTTGGCATTTGCATCAACCAGCAAAACGAGCTGGAGCCGCAGCTGATTGAAATGCAGGGCTTCCCTACCCTTTTCGGTTTCCAGGTCTATTATCCCGAAGTGCTCCGCAGGCATTTTGCTATTCCCGACAATTATACGCAATACCTGCCGCCGCATGACCGCAATAGTTTTCTCGCTAATTTTAAAGCAGTGGTGCTGGGCGATGTGCCGGCCAAAAATGTGATCCTGCTGGAAATAAAACCTCACCAGCAAAAAACACGCATCGATTTTTATTGTACGCAGGATTACCTGGGCATACAACCGGTATGCATTTCAGACCTGCTACAGGAAGGTAAAAAGCTCTATTATATCAATGAAAAGACCGGCCTGAAAACGCCGGTAACGCGTATTTATAACCGCATTATTTTTGATGACCTTAATGCTCAAAAAGATACGCTGGGTTCGTACGTAGACATTACGCAGGAGCTTGATGTGGAATGGATACCTCATCCCAACTGGTTTTACCGTATCAGCAAGTTTACGCTGCCCCTGATCCGCCACCCGTATATTCCGCCCACGTTTTACCTGGATGAGATAAAACAAATCCCGTCCGACCTCCATAATTATGTGCTGAAGCCGCTGTTTTCATTTGCCGGGCAGGGCGTAGTGATTGATGTAACGCGGCAGGACATAGAAAATGTAAAAGACCCGGCCAACTGGATACTGCAGCGCAAGGTTGTTTATGCCGATGTGATTGATACCCCCGATATACCTGCCAAGGCCGAGCTGCGCATTATGTATACCTGGAAAAAAGGCGCGGCGAGGCCGGAGCCTGTTATTAACCTGGCCCGCCTGAGCAAGGGCAAAATGATAGGCGTACGCTACAATAAGGATAAGGAATGGGTGGGCGGCAGCGTTTGTTTTTTTGAACATTGAAACGGAGGTCTGAGGTTTGATCGTTTGACGCGGCTTTCCGACCTCGGACTCCAGGCTTCTGATGCCTGACCTCAAGCTTCGCCAAAAACCAATACCTCAAAACTTCCCCGCACCGTTTTTTTGCCTGGAAGGGATTGAACACCTAAAAGATACAATTTCCGGCCTATAGGGTCCAGTGCCATTACACGCGAGCCGCTCTGCGTAGAAAGCCGTTGTACCGGTTTATAGGCCAACGGGCTGTTTTGTTTTATAACCGACACCGTGCCTTCTCCATTGGCGCAGTACAGCAATGCCGTGCCGGGTTGAAACAATACCGTGCCCGGGTGTGCGCCGATGGGTATGGTGGCCCGTGTGGCGCCGGTGGTATTGTCCAGCACCAGCATTCTTCCGTCGTAAGCAGCAAAAAGTAACTGGTTTACCGGGTCGGTGGCCAGCCCGCCGGGCATTTCGCCGACTACCGGGCGCCATTGTTGCACGATGGTATAGGTGTGCGTATCCAGCAGCAGCAATACATCACTGTTATCTGCCTGGATAAAAAGGTTTCCTTTTTCATCGCTTATTGCCAGCGCCGGTTTGTACGGCAGTGTTATGGTAGCTATGATCTTTTCGCCGGCCGGGTCAATAACGGTGACGATGCTGTTCCTGCTGCTGAAAACAAACAACCGGTGGCTGAAAGCATCGTACAATACCGATTCGGGGTTTGGGCCTGTTCCTTCAATAGCGCCGGTTGTTTGCAGCGTTTGCAAATCAATTACCGTAATACTATTATCCTGGCGGTGGCAGATAAAGCCTTTTGCCAGGGCGGGCGCCAGGGCAATGCCGTACATGTCTTTACTGCCGGTTATGGAGCTTATTATCTCATCCTTATCCATATCGATGACCAGCAGTTTATTGAAATGGGCTACCAACAAATGCCTTCTTTCTTCGTCTGCCGCCATAAACTCCCAAAGCGGGTAATCGCCGAGCAATACCCGGCGGAAGGGTTTATACAGGGCGTTCTGTACCCTGGCCGCTATATACAGCACCAGCAGCAACAGCAGGGAAACCACCCCGTATTGAAAAACTTTAATCATAACATGCGGTACAAAAAGGAAAGATACGTGCAAAGATTGGGATGAGGTTGGAAGTCAGAAGTCAGAGGTATGATTATGCAGAAACCTATAAGGTCTTTGAATCGCTGCTGCCTTTTTGATCGTTGCTGAAGACCTTATAGGTTTCCCAGGCTCCTTACAGGTTTGCGGTTCCGGGAGACAGAGTTTTGGTATTTTTGACCAAATAATAACCGAATGCAGCACCTGAACGATATTCCTGTACGCGAATTACGCCCCGGTTTTTTTGGCAGGTTTATACACGGCGACAAAGGAACCGTAACCATCTGGGATATAAGAAAAGATAGTGTGCTGGAAACGCACCAGCATGTACACGAACAAATTACGTATATACTGGAAGGCGAGCTGGAGATGGTGATTGGCGGAACACGCTATTTGTTTACCCCCGGTATGGTGCATGTAATACCCTCCAATATGCCCCATTCGGCCGTGGCAAAGACCGATGTAAAAGTGATTGACTTTTTTAGCCCGGCGAGGGATGATTACCGGTAAGCCAAAAAAAGATGCCGCCCCTGGACCGGGCGACATCCTGCTTTATCGAACTGTTTTTCGTTTACTTATTTGCCATCTTCGTTGGCATAGCCTTTCAGCGAATCGTCTTTTTTGCCTACTACGTTAATGTTGATGGTCCATTCGGGAAACTGGTAGACCATTTCCAGGTCGATTTTCATTTCCTTGTACCGTTCGTCGCCGGTAGCCAGGCGGAGAGTGCTCATTACAAACGGCTTTTCTTCCGTGGGCGCTTCCCATTCGGCATTGAGGTAAATGATGCTGCCGTCTACCAGGCGGAGATAGCAGTTTTTCAACTGCCGGTACAGCTCTTTATACTGTACCGCTACCAATTTATAATCTTCGTTGTGAAACATCTTAGCCTGCCAGCTAGCCGTAGTATCTTCTACCGAGTGATACCGGGTTACCATGCATTCAGAAGCGCCGGGCAGCTGCACCAGCGATGCATAGTTTTCTATCTCAGCCTGGTCCAGCACCAGGTCGCCGCTGATATTACGGTAATTATTGGGAAAATCATGCAGTACCGCTTCCATTACTTTTGAAAACGGCTCTTCCCGGCGGGAAGTAAAACTGTTTTGCGCCAGAGCGCCTGTTGCTGTTATGAGAGCAACACACGCAAACATAATTTGCTTCATTGGGTTAGAATTTCTGCAAGTTTAAATAAAGTTTTGCACATACTGTCTTGCATAAACTCTTAATCTGCAATGTTATTGCAATGAAATAACTAACACTATGTTAATAAGTAAAGCTTGCAGAAACCCGGGCGCCAACAGTCTGTAACAGCGGGCGCTACCCGCTGTTTTTACTGGTTCAGGAGTTTATTAACCCGGTACTCCAGCTCCCTGCCTTCCAGGTCGAGCGCTACAATTTTGCCTTGCTTGTCGAGCAAAAAGGTAGCCGGTATCTGTTCTATTTTCCAGGCGGTGGCTACGGGGGCATACCAGCCGCCTTTGTCGTTTACCTGCAGCCAGCTAATCTTATCGGCAGCGATGGCCTGCTGCCAGGCGGCTTTTTCGTCGTCTATGCTTACACTAAATATTTCAAAGCCTTTTGATTTCAGCTTTGTATAAAGGGCAGCAAAACCCTTGTTGGCCCTGCGGCAGGGCCCGCACCAGGAAGCCCAGAAATCCAGCAGTACTACTTTTCCTTTTAAATCCGACAGGTGGAGCGTTTTACCGTTTACATCGGCCAGGGCAATATCGGGCGCCATTTGTCCTGCTTTATACTGGCCCAGGGCCGTTGTCATAGCCAGGGCCGCCAGGACCAATAAAAAGACCGGTTTTATCGTACGCATACGGGGTGTATTTTTAACTTTTTAGTTTACAAAGCTCCAGAAAATGCCCACATGAATTTGCATGCCCGGGTAAGGATAGCCGTTGATGGCAAAGTTGTTGTTGGTAAACCCAAACCCGTTTTTTGTGGTGGCCGTATTCAGGTTTTCCAGCCGTATATAGGCAGTAAAGCTGCGGATACGGAAATGCATGTAGGCGCTGATGGTGGGCACTTTCAGGCTCACGGTGCTGGTATCCTGGTAATAAAACTGTCCCAGCAGGGGCGAATAGCCATCTGCTTTATAGGGGGTATTGTACCTGATTTCGAGCCCGGTGGACATACGAAGATTGGTAAAACCCAGGGTGCCCTCATAGCCGATGCGGTGCCGGGTAAATACCAGCGGAACGTTTACCGGGGCAGTGCCGGCTTTTTGCTGCAAGGTCAGCTCTGCAATCCAAACCAGGTGTTTGCGCAGGCGGATTTCTTTTTCTGCCGTTACCTGCAGCAAATTAAATAAGGTGGAGGCCTGTTGCGCGTGGTAATAATCGCTGAAATAAGTATAATTGTTGACCAGGTAATAATTGCCCGATAGTTTGAGCTTATGCGCCGGCTGGTCAAGGTTGGCAAAGAGGCGGAGCGTGCTTTCCTTGTTGAACCCGCCGGTATTGGCAAAGTTGAAACTGCTGGTGGGATTAAAGATAAAGGAAGGCGTTCGGCTTACCGTCTGGCCTCCTATTTCCAGGAAGCCTACCTGTTTGCTCACCAGGCGTTTAAGGCTGGCATAAGCGCTGTAATCGCCGGCATTGAGCCCCGTTAGATGCAGTTCGCCGGTGGCCTCCAGGTCCCATTTCTGGTTGCGGGTTTTATTGCGGTATTCGCCGTGCAGCCAGGTATTGTAATAATTAGACGTGCTGGCGTCGAATGTTCCTTTGAGGTTTTGCAGCGTGGCGCCTGCTTTAAAAAACTGCTGCGGGTTTTTGGAATCGGGAAACTGGTAGATGGAAAAATCGTTGACTGTTTCATTCCATTTATCCTGCACCTGGTAGGTGGAGGGCATGGAAATGAAATTGTAAAAGCGCCGGTAAAAACCGGTATCGTTGAGCAGCTCCACATCGCCATCCACAAAGCTATAGGTATAGTTATTAACCTGGGCCGTGTATTCCAGCCGCAGCTTGGGGTAAAACAATTGTATTACGCTGGAATCGGTAACCAGGGAATCTTTTATACCCAGGTCATACTGCTGGCGCAGCATGAAATTAAATATTTTGTATTTGGTACCAGTGGTGACTGAGGTGGTAAACGGGTTGAGGGTGCCGGCCGGGGTATTGCCCAGGTATACCGGTATGGTGCTGCGGTCGCTATAGGTAGACAGGTTGTCCAGGTTGTCTTTATTGGTGATGCCGCCGTTTTCAGAAGCACGGATATTATTGTTCAGCAGGATAAAAAACAAATGATAGCGCCGGTTGGGCGACTGGTAAAAGGAGCTGATGCTGAAATTGTTTTGCGCGGTATTCTGGTCTTTAAAGTACCCGGGGGAAGTAAGCAGGCGGTATTTGAACGCAAAATTCCAGTTGGGGTTGATATTCTGCGTGTGCAGCACATGCACCATCTGTTCGTTTTTGCTGCCCAGCAGGTAGCCCAGCTCGGTATACGGGCGGGTGGTATTGAAAAAACGGTTGCCTTCGGTCGTAAAGCGGTAAATATCGTATGCATGAAAACCAGCATCCCAGCCCGCCTTCATATTGGGCGAAAACAGCAATGATTTGGCGGCCGTACCTATATTGCCCAGGTAGAAATAATTGGCCGGTATAAGATACCATTTGGTAAAATCATTGATAGAGGAATCAAACCTGCGGTAGCGGCTGCTATCCAGGTAGCGGTAGTTGATGGTAATGGAATCTTCCAGGCCGGTGCGGTGTTTGACACCCGCGGTATCTGATTTCCCTTTACCGCCGCCGGAGGAATAGCCACCACCGGTGGGCAGCCGGTTGAGTATACCCTGCCCGGTAGACTGCAGGGCGATAGCGAGGTACAGGAAAATTAGTATGTAAACGTGTTTCGTCAACTTGATTTTAATGGGGCAAATTACTTATCAAAAAGGATCGGCAATGATAGAAGAACGTTAATCTTATAAGGAAGCAATCATTTCGCGGAAGATGGCGCTGAGTTTTGGCTCTGCGTCTTTCGCTGCCTGTAACACTTCCGCATGAGTGATCACATTTTCTTCTTCGCGGATGCCGATGTCTGTAATCACGCTTACGGCAAATACGGGCAGGCCTGCATGCACGGCGGCAATGACTTCCTGCACGGTGCTCATACCTACGGCATCGCCCCCCAGCTTATGAATGAGCTTGTATTCCGCCCTCGATTCAAATGTGGGGCCGGTGACCCCGCAGTACACGCCTTTCTGGAGCCCAAAGCCCAGCCTTGCGGCAATAGCCTCTGCTTTTTTAATTAACTCTTTTTTATAGGGCTCGCTCATATCGGGAAAGCGCGGCCCCAGGGTGCTTTCGTTTTTACCCAGCAAAGGGTTGGGTACAAAAAAGCTGATATGATCTTCAATAATCATCAGGTCGCCCACTTTAAAACCGGGATTTACACCGCCGGCGGCATTGCTGAGCAGCAGGGTATTGATTCCCAATCCATGCATTACCCGTATGGGATATGCCACTTCTGCGGCGCTGTACCCTTCGTAAAAATGAAAGCGGCCCGCCATACACACAATTTTCTTTCCGCCCAGCTGGCCCAGTATCAGTCTGCCGTGATGTCCTTCAACGGTAGAAACAGGAAAATGCGGGATGACATCGTATTCAATTTCTTTTTCAATTTCCATTTCCTTTACCAGGTTGCCCAGGCCGCTGCCCAATACAATGCCCACCTGCGGCTGCGCGGCATACTGGCTTTTGATATAGCTGATGGTTTCCTGTAACCGATCTGTAAGTAACGACATGCTGTTTGTATTAAATACCGGCTAAAATATGCCCGGAACGCTGCAAATATAGGGAAAGCCCGCCCTTCAGGGCAACGGATATTTAGCCCTGAAAAAGAAATGTTTTACCATTATATTTGAGCACCAATACGAGTGTTGCGCGCATATGTAAAATATTACCTTATCGGTCTTGCCGTACTCCTGCATGCCATAGCGGGTAGTGCGCAGCTGTGCACCGGCAGTCTTGGCGACCCGGTAGTAAGCATCAGTTTTGGCTCGGGCAGCAATCCCGGCCCGGCGTTACCGGCCAGTGTTACCAACTATACCTACACCACGTCTTCCTGTCCCAATGATGGCAGTTACACCATTACCAGCAGCACTTCAGGCTGCTTCAGCAACAGCTGGCATACCTTGACCGAAGATCATACCCCGGGTGATACCAATGGTTATATGATGCTGGTGAATGCTTCCGTTAGCCCCGGCGTTTTTTATCTCGATACGGTTAACAACCTTTGCAGCGGCACCACCTATGAGTTTTCGGCCTGGATACTAAATATACTTCGTTCAAGCGCCTGCGGCGGCAACGGCAACCAGCCCAATATTACCTTCAATATTGAAACCACTACCGGTACGGTTATCCAAACTTACAACACCGGCAATATTGCCAATTTATCGTCCCCGCAATGGAAGCAGTATGGCTTTTATTTTACCCTGCCGCCGGCCTATAGTACGGTGGTTATACGCATGATCAACAATGCCCCCGGCGGCTGCGGCAATGACCTGGCGCTGGACGATATTGCTTTCCGGCCCTGCGGCCCTAAAGTAAATGCGGGATTTGTGAATATAACCGGCAATGGCGATACCGCTAATTTCTGTGTAACCCAAAACCAGGTCATTACTATTGGCGGCTCGGTACAGACCGGGTTTATCAACCCTGCTTTCCAATGGCAGCAAAGCACCGATAACGGGGCTACCTGGGTTGATATACCCGGCGAAACCACCATGTCCTATACCCATACCTTTTCCACCGCCGGCAATTTCCTGTACCGCCTTACGGTTGCGGAAGCCACCAATATCGGCATTCCGCGCTGCCGGGTAGCGTCCAACCAGCTTACGATAGTCATTGATTCCATCCCCAAACCCAATGCAGGCAACAGTTCACCCGCCTGCGCCGGGGCAGCGGTTACCCTTACCGCCTCGAACGCGCAGCAATATGCCTGGACGGGGCCTAATGGCTATACCGCTTCCACCGCTTCGCCGGTTATCAGCGCTTCCACTGTTGCCAACCAGGGCAAATACTATGTGCAGGTAACCACCAGCGGTGGTTGCGTGGCGCTGGATTCTACCGTAGTTACCATCCACCCGCTGCCGGCAGCCAGCGCGGGGGCCGATGCCGCCATCTGCTCAGGCAGTACCACGGTATTGAATGCTTCGGGCGGTGTTAAATATTTGTGGACGCCGGTAACCGGGTTATCCAACCCCAATATCGCCAATCCCATTGCTTCACCGGGCACCACCACCACTTACACGGTAATGGTTTACGACCAGTATAATTGCAGCCTGGCCGATAGTGTACTGGTAACGGTATACAACTCGCCGGTAGCCAATGCGGGGCCGGATAAGAAAATGGTAGCAGGGCAAAGCGTGCAGCTGGGTGGCAGCGCCTCGGGCGACAGTATATCGTATTTCTGGACGCCGGCACTGTATATTGATAATACCGGTTCACTTACTCCTATTGTAAGCCCGCCGGTTGATTTTACCTATACGCTTCATGTTACCAGTGCCAAAGGCTGCGGCGTGGCCACTGACGATGTTTTTGTGCGGGTATTTCAGAAAGTAATCATCCCCAATGCCTTTTCGCCCAATGGCGACGGCATTAACGATCTATGGGTTATTGACGGGCTGGATACCTATCCCGAATCTGTTACCGAAGTGTTCAACCGTTACGGGCAACTGGTATTTCGCTCCATTGGATATCCCAAACCATGGAACGGCAGCTATAATGGCAAGCCCCTGCCGGTAGGCACTTACTATTATATTATTGACCGTAAAAACGGGTTTCCCGTGCTGAGCAGCTGGGTGCTGATCATCCGGTGAGTAGTGAGTAGCCCGTTGTGAGTCGTTTGCTTCGATTGGCTGTGCACTATTCACAATTCCCCCGCTTGCCTTATGTTTGCAAAAATTTTATTGATGAATTATCAATCGTTGATACAGGAAGCATGGGCTGAGCGTGGGTTGCTGAAAGAAGCCCGCTATACGGATGCGGTAAAAGCTGTAATAGAAGAAGTAGACAAAGGAAGGCTGCGTACTGCCTCTCCTACCGAAAAAGGCTGGGAAGTAAATGAATGGGTAAAGCAGGCTATACTGCTGTATTTTGGCATCCAGCAAATGAAGACCTGGGACCTGGCCCCTTTTGAATTTCACGATAAAATGGAGCTGAAGAAAGGCTATGCCGCGCTGGGCGTGCGGGCGGTGCCCCATGCCGTAGCACGCTATGGCGCATTTATAGCCCGCAACGTGGTGCTGATGCCCTCGTATGTGAACATTGGCGCTTATGTAGACGAGGGCACCATGGTAGACACCTGGGCCACCGTGGGCAGTTGTGCGCAGATTGGCAAGGGTGTGCACCTGAGCGGCGGTGTAGGCATTGGCGGCGTATTGGAGCCCCTGCAGGCCAGCCCGGTGATTATAGAAGACGGTTGCTTTATCGGCAGCCGCTGTATTGTAGTAGAAGGCGTGCAGGTGGAAAAAGAAGCCGTGCTTGGCGCCAACGTAGTGCTGACCAAATCCACCAAAATCATTGATGTCAGCGGCGCAGAGCCGGTTGAATACAAGGGAAGGGTGCCTGCCCGCAGCGTGGTGATACCCGGCAGCTACCCGAAAAAATTCCCGGCAGGCGAATACAATGTGAGCTGTGCACTGATTATTGGTCAGCGAAAGCCGAGTACCGACCTGAAGACCAGCCTGAACGATGCGCTGAGAGACTTTAATGTAGCGGTTTAATTATAGCTGATGGCTGATAGTTGATAGTTGGTAGACGATTGCCGCGTAAATGCTATCAACTATCAGCCATCAGCTATCAACACCTCTTTAATGAGCGACCCAACCTATAAGAAAAATGCTTTACTGAAGGGGTTCCTGATCTCCTTTACCGGGGCCATCCTGTTTTCCACCAAGGCCATTATCATTAAAAAAGCGTTTCATTCCACTTCGGCGGACCCGCTCAGCCTGCTGATGCTGCGTATGCTGTTTTCGCTGCCGTTTTCCCTGGCCGCGTCGTTCTGGGGCAGCAGCCGGCAAGGCTATGTTAAGATAAGCCGGCGGCAATGGCTTTGGATAGCGGTGCTGGGCCTGCTGGGCTACTACCTGAGCAGTTTTTTTGATTTTGTGGGGTTG
>JACXTT010004184.1_pt1 | contig 21561 bp, 20 predicted proteins | sample 9270951 | NCBI WGS metagenome assembly JACXTT01 (sample SAMN15532306, study PRJNA645909) | rock metagenome | isolation source: weathered quartz diorite | place: Puerto Rico | collected 2017-06-21
GAGCCATACGGGTCGGCGTAGATGCCGGAAGCGATCGGGTCGCGCGCCAGCGCATCCTGGCGGCCGAAGGTCAGCTTGCCGAAGGTCTCGTTCTGCACGCCGACCCAGGCATCACGGTTGAACAGCACGCCCGGGGTGTCCATGGCACCGTCGAAGCTCTGGAATTCGCTTTCCAGCTTGAAGATCGCCTTGGTACCGCCACCCAGGTCTTCGGAACCAGTCAGGCCCCAGCGGTTGCCGCTGAACCATGCGGGCTGGTGGAAGCCGGTCACGCGGTGGCCCTGGGCGTCGGCGTTGCTGATGGTGCTCAGCGTGGTGTCGATCAGGCCATACAGCGTGACCGACTGGGCGTGGGCCTGGCCGGTGCAGATGGCGCCGGCAGCAAGCGCGAGCGCGGTGACTTTGGTCTTCAAGATACTCTCCTCAGGGGCATGAACTAGTTCTGGTTGGCTCTGTGTTGCCGGCTGGCCATGGACGGATGCGCCCCGGGGCCGGACAGACCTGCGCATCGTAGGCCGGTGAAGCCTTCATCCAGCTTTCCTGCTGTGGCGGTTCTGACTCAGGGGAAATACCGAGAAGGGCGAGGCAATCGGCCCTGGGGAGGGTGTCCGGAGACGGCTACTGCGGATGAATCGGGAGCTGGGGGCAAGGTGCGAAAGCACTCGGGGCGAAAATCGGCGGTTGTCCGCGCGGCATGCCAGGTTGAGGCTCCTCGCCGCCGGCGGCGGGAGGAGCAGCCCCGGGGTATCAGACCTTGATGTCGATGTTCTGGCCGAGATGGGGCGGATTGCTGGCGGCGCTGACCTGCGGCATCGCCTGCAGCAGGGAAGCAACGCCCTGCGCCTGCATGTCCAGTGACTTGCGCAACATCAACAGGGACACCGGGTCGGTCCCCGGGTTGCCTGCTGCGCCGATACTAGAAATTTCCATGGAGGGTTTTCCTGGTCAAGGTTGAGAAGAGGACATTGCAGCAAGGCCGCGACGAAAGCCTCCTGCGCGGACCTTCCTGCATCATCCATGTCGGCGGGAATCCGGGAATCTTGAGCCGGGCGGCAGCACGCACCTGCCAGGCGTGCAAAGGGCCGCTGCCTGCAAGGGCCCGGCTGATGTTCCAGCCGCTTCAAAAAAACCCCCATGCATGGCATGGGGCCTTTGTCATCGGCGGAGCGCGTTCAGCAGCGCGCCCGTTTCAATTGCCGTAATACGGCTGCTGCGGGTAATAGCCCGCAGGTTGCGGGCCACAAGGCACGTAGGCGCGGTCGTAGTCGCGATAGCAATAGCCCGGAGGCGCTGCGGGCGGGGCGTACGAGACAGGTGCCGGGGCATACGAGACGGGTGCCGGGGCGTATGCAACCGGCGCCGCCACGACCGGCGCCGAGGCCAGGGCCGCGCCGAGGGCCAGCCCGACCAGGGCGCCGACAGCCAGCATCGCTCCGGCATTCGAGCCGCCGCCGTGGTAGTTGCGGTCGCGCGCCGACGCGGGGCCGGCGGCCGCCAGCGTTGCGCAGAGGGCAAGCGCTGAGACGATTCGGGTGGAGGGGCGCATATCGGACTCCTTCGGGTGCAGCTTGTGTACATCCATCATGGATGCAAATCGCTCCTTCAGGTGTATCCGCGCGGCCGGCGACTTGTTAGGGTTGTAACGGCTGCTTCTAACAGTTCCAGCCGTTCCAGCCGGCGGCGGGGTTAGGCGGGCAGGGTGGCCAGTGCGGCGAGTCCGTGCAGGCTGTCGGCAAGCTCTGCTTCCAGCGTTGCCACCAGTTTGGCGGCCGGCAGCGCGCGCGCCAGTGGCACGGCCTGGCCTGCCCATTGTGCGGCGAACTCGGTACTGCCCTGGGCCCTGGCGGCGGCATGCAGCGCCTTGCCGGCATCGTAGGTGATGGGATAGTCGGGCGTGGCCGGCGCGTCGGGCGCCGCGCCCAGTTCAGTGAAGCGGTTCACGAAGCCGCGTGCGTTGCGCCCGGAGATCGCCTGCGTCAGCGTGGTGGGACGCATCCGCTCCTGCACCAGCGCAGCGCGGAACGGGCCGTCTGCGCTGGTCTCGGGGCAGGCGATGAATGCGGTGCCCAGTTGCGCCGCCTGCGCGCCCAGGGCCAGTGCGGCGGCGATGCCGGCGCCATCCATGATGCCCCCGGCTGCGATCACCGGCAGCGTGGTCTTGCTGGCCAGCACGCGCACCAGCGCGAAGGTGCCAAGGCCCTCATCGAAGGCCTGCGGGTCGAATACACCGCGGTGGCCGCCGGCTTCGATGCCGTGCGCGACGATGGCGTCGATGCCCGCGGCCTCGATCGCACGCGCCTCGTCCAGCGAGGTCGCAGTCGCCAGCAGCACGATGCCGGCATCCCTCAGCGCCCGGATCTTCCCTGCATCGGGCAGGCCGAAATGGAAGCTGACCACGGCCGGGCGCTCTTCCAGCAGCATCTGGTGCATGGCGTCGTCCGTCATGAAGCTGCGATAGATCTCGCGCAACGTGGCGGGCGGCGTTGCACCGAACTCGGCGAAGCGGGGCGCGAGGTAGTCCAGCCACGCCTGCTCGCGCGCCGGGTCGGCCGCCGCCGGGGCGTGGCAGAACAGGTTGATATTGAACGGACCGCTGGTCAGCGCACGGGTGTCGCGGATGGCCGTGGGGCGCCTTCGGCATCCATCGCGCCGACGCCGAGCGAGCCCAGGCCGCCGGCATTGGTCACCGCTGCGGCCAGCGCCGGCGTGCTGACGCCCGCCATGGGCGCCTGGATGATGGGCGTGCGGATGCCGAGCTGGCGCAGCAGCGCAGCGCGGTCAGTGGCTTGGGTCGAGGCGTTCAATCTGGCGCTCCTGGGTTGGGCGTCCCAGGCGGGGCGATGAAGAGAGTGGATGCGACGCGGCGAGGCGTGCTCATTCGTCGGGCAGTCTTACTGCCGCCATCGTGAAAGTCAAGGGTGCGACGGTGCCGATGCCGGCACCGGAGCGCCCCGTGCAGGCATCGCCTCACTTCATACTGGCGGCCGCCAGCCCTCAGCCGGCCGCCAGCGCCCGCTCAGGCTGCTGCCCCAACTCCGGCAGGTTCTCCAGCCGCAGCGATTGCGGCACCGACAGCGAGATGTCCGCGGCGCGCAGGCGCTTGAGGATCTCAAACAACAGGTCGCTGCGCGTGTTGGCGGCGATGCGCGGGCTGCCGACATAGCCCGTCACCGACAGCGTGATGCCGTTGGGCGCCAGCTGGCTGAACATGACCGAGGGTGCCGGCACGTCGAGGATGGTCTCGTTCTCGCGGTAGACGTCCAGGAGCAGGTCGCGCAGTTGTTCGGGGTCGGTATTCAGGGGGAAGGTGAGCTGCAGCGACGCCACCCCCTGGGTGCTGTTGCTCATGGTCACGTTGCGCAGGTTCTGCGAGATCAGCTGCGAGTTGGGCACGATCACGGTGGAGCGGTCGCCCAGCTGGATCTCGGTGGCGCGCACGTTGATGCGGCGGATATCGCCTTCCACGCCGGCAATGCTGACCATGTCGCCCACCTTGACCGGCCGCTCGGTCAGCAGGATCAGGCCGGAGACGAAGTTCTTCACGATCTCCTGCAGGCCGAAGCCGATACCCACCGACAGCGCGCTGACGATCCACGCCAGGTTGTCCCAGCGCACGCCCAGCAGCGACAGCGTCAGCAATACCAGCAGCACGTAGCCGACATTGCTGTACAGCGTGATCAGCGAGGCGCGCAGGCCCGGCTCCTTGCAGACCTTGGGCAGCAGTTCCCCATCGAGCCAGCGCCGCACCGAGCGCAGCAGCCAGATGCCGACTCCGAGAGCGATCAGCGCATTCAGGATGCGGTCGGGCATGATGTTGAGGCTGTGCAGCTTCTCGCCGCCCAGCACCATTACCAGGCTGTTGAGCAGGTCCGCGGGTGTGGTGCCGAAGCCGCCGGTCAGCAGCGCCAGCACCGCCACCAGCAGCAGCACGCTGGCGCCGATGCCTGACAAGATGGTGGACGCCTGCTCCAGGTGCGAATCGTCCACGCCGAACAACTGCTTGATGACGCGGCCGCTGGCGTAGTTGGTCGAGAGCAGGCTTTCGCAGACGTCGCGAGTAACCTGGGTCAGCAAGTACAGGCTGCACAGCACGATGTCGAACCAGACCAGCTCGTAGGTCAGGAAGCGTGCAAAGCTGATATAGCCGGCCAGCAGCGCCACCACCGACACCAGCACGATGACCGACACGCCGGCGTGGATCATGCCCGCCAGCGTGGCGCGCGCCTCCGGGCGCTCGCCCGCCGCCGCCAGCACGCTGCGCACGCGGTTGGCGCGCAGCAGCGCGGCGCCGATGGTCAGCACCACCACCAGCGAGACCAGCCCGCGCCACAGCAGCGTGACCTGCACGCTGGTATCGGCAATGCGGTTCAGTTGCTCAAGCGTGCCGGCCAGCAGCAACAGGCCGGCCAGCACGGCGGGGAAGGGCTTCATCGCCAGCGCGACCGGGTCGGCCAGCGCCGGCAGGCGCCAGGAGGGATGGCGCGTGCACAGCAGCGCGCGCCCCAGGCCCGCGATCAGCGCGCTGGTCAGCGTCAGCTTGAGCAACTGGCCGTACAGCTCCGTCAGGTCCGGCGGCAGTTCATAGCTGCGCGTAAAGGCGTTGTAGACCAGCTGTACCGCCAGCCCGGTGGTGCACACGGTGGCCAGGGTGGTGGCCAGCGCCAGGGCGCTGCGGCGCAGGCGCGTCTCCGGCAGCTTGTTCAGGCAGAACCACGCCAGTGCCCGTTCGGCCAGGCGCCGGCCCAGGGTCCATACGGCCAGGGCCAGCAGCAGCAAGGCGATGGTGGCGGCGCGCTGCGACGGCTGCCAGGCCAGTTGCGCCATCGGCACCACCTGGTCGGTAAAGGTGGCCAGGCGCGCCTGGTCTTCCTGCGTCGGGCTGGCCAGAGGCTTCCAGAACTGCGGATTCAGGATGCTCTCGGAGCGCAGCGCGAGCTGGTCCTTGATCTGGCTGCGCTGCAGCCGCGCCAGCTGGTCGCTCAGGTTGGCGATGTTCGCCTTGCTCTCGCCCGCCTGCTTGAGTTGCGCGTCAAGCTGGGCACGGCGCGCATTCAGTTCGGCGCGCTGCTTGACCACGGCCGGCGCTTCCTTGGTGGTGCCGGCCGCCGGGGGCGGACCCAGCACGTCCAGCTGCGCCTGCAACTGCGCACGCTGAGGCGTCAGCGCCGAAGACAGCTTGTCGACGTCGACACCGAGCTTCTGCAGCGCTTCTTCGAGTTCATGCAGCCTGGTGTTGCCCTCCGGGTCGGAGGCCTGCTGCTTGATGCGGTCCTGCTCGGTCTGCAGGCGCTTGAGTTCGGCGGTGGCCTCGCCGTGGGTGATGGCGGGCGCCTGCTGGGCGCCGGCCTCGGAAGCCGCTTCGGATCCCGGGGCGGCCAGTGCGGCGGGCAGCGTGGCCGGCATCAGGTGGCATAGCGCAGCGAGCGCAAGGCCCAGTGCGAGCCGTGAAACTTTGCTCATGGCGGAATCTCGTCGGATGGTGACGGCTTGCGGCGGCTCGGGCATCGGCAAGGCATCGCGCTGGCATGCGTCGGATGCGGCGGCGATGGGATGCGGGAACGGCCGGAACACCGGCAATGAACACGGGAAGGGATGACCGCTCGCTGGCGCTCCCTTCGGCGAAGTCTGGTCAGGGCACGAAGCGCGGCGGGCTGCCTGGCAGGCCGGCGTGCGTGACACGGGACGTGCTGACCGATGGCGGCGGGGCCTAGGGGAAAACGGAAAACGGCCTTGCCGCGGTTCGCAGAATTATACGAAAGCGGATGCGCCACCCAGCCCTGCGGGGTGTCGGATGGTGCACTGGCTGACATTTTGATACGGATACGCGCGCGCGGCGCGCGGTGCAGGGCCGGGCGCCAGCCGGCGCGGCCTGCGGGAATGGCATTACCATCACGGTTTTCGGGCCGCAGGCGGCCCATCGTCATCACCAGGAGAAGGCATGGCTGTTCCGTCAGGCACGGAAAAGGCGCAGCTCGGCGGCGAGGCCGGGCAGATTGAAATGTTGGTCGACAGTCCCGCCGGCGCGCCGCGAGGCATCGCCGTGGTGGCGCATCCGCATCCGCTGCTGGGCGGCTCGGCCACGCACAAGGTGCCGCACCAGCTGGCCAAGGCGCTGGTGGCACGCGGCTTCCTGACCGTGCGGCCGAATTTCCGCGGGGTCGAGGGGTCCGCGGGCGAGCATGACCAGGGCAGCGGCGAGGCGCAGGACATGCTCGCCGTCGTCGCCCATCTGCGCGAGGCCCATCCCGGCCTGCCGCTGGCACTGGCCGGCTTTTCCTTTGGTGCCTTCGTCATGGCCCATGTCGCCGCCACGCTGGCGGCGCAGTCGGTGCCGATCCGGCACCTGGTGCTTGCCGGCACGCCTTACGGCACCGTCAAGGCGCATCGCAGCTATGACACGCCGGCCGTGCCCGCCGATTGCCTGGTGGTCCACGGCGAGCGTGACGAGCGCGCGGAACTCGGCGCGCTGTTCGACTGGGCGCGCCCGCAGGGGCTGCCCGTGGTGGTGGTGCCGGGTGCGGACCACTTCTTTACCGGCAAGCTGCCGCTGCTGGTCCGTATCGTCGGCGGGTACCTGGATCGTCCCGATGCCGGGGCGACTGCCTGACGGCTCAGGGCCCAGGCCTCAGGCGTTCGGCAGCGCCGGCGCGCCGGCGGTCGGGTCGGGATGGATCTGCATCAGCGCGGCGCGCTTCTCCAGCAAGTGCTGGCGCAGGATGGCCGCCAGCCGCTTGCCGTCGCGGGCTTCCAGCGCGCGGATCATCTGCTCGTGATCGTGCACGGCGCGGTCCCATTTGCCGGTCTGGTGGTTGGAGCGGAAACGCATCGCCTTGAGCCGCCGGTTGAGCGTCAGGTAGGTCTGCAGCAGCGTCTGGTTGCGCGCGGCCTCGGCGATGCGGTCGTGGATCTCCTGGTTGCGGGCGTAGTAGCCGGGCAGGTCGTTCTGCGCGCGGCAGGCCAGCATGGCGTAGTGCAGCGCCTTGATCTCGGCCAGTTCCGGCGGCGTGATGCGCTCGCAGGCCAGCTCCCCGGCAAAGGCCTCCAGGCCGCTCATCAGCTCGAAGGCTTCCCAGGCCTCGGCCTCGCTCATCCGTGACACGCTCGCGCCGCGGTTGGGCGAGATCTCGATCAGCCCCTCGGCGGCCAGCACCTTCAGCGCCTCGCGCAGCGGCGTGCGCGAGATGCCCAGCGTTTCACACAGCTCGCGCTCATTGAGCTTCATGCCCGGCGGCAGCACCCCCTCGACGATAAAGTTGCGCAGGTGGTCGACCACGGTGTCGTGCAGCCGCTGGCGCACGACCCTGGGCAGGAGCGGGGCGGCGGCCGCACCGGTGCCGTCCGGAGTCTGCATGCAATGTCCCTGTCATTGGCGTTGCGCCATTCTAAGACATTGCCGGCGGGCGGCGGCCTAGCGTGCCGGACCGCGCAGCGGCATGCCGTTTTCGCGCGGCGCCTGGGAGCCTTCGCCCCGCCCGATCAGCGCCACCGACAACGCCGACACCACCCCCGCAAAGGCCACGTAGGCGCAGATCTGCCAGGGCTTGCCGCCGCCCGACCTGAGCAGTGCCGTGGCGATGATGGGCGTGATGCCGGAGGCGAAGATCCCCGAGAACTGGTAGACGAACGAAATGCCGGTGTATCGCACCCTGGCATCGAACAGCTCGCAGAACAGCGCCGCTTCCGGGCCGTAGACCGCGGCGTAGAGGATGCCGAACGGCACCACGATGGACAGCCACAGCAGCATGGTGTTGCCGCCGCTGTTCAGCATCAGCCAGAACGCCGGGAAGGCGGACAGGGCCGTGATCAGCGAGCCCCAGAAATACACGCGGGTGCGGCCGATGCGGTCGGACAGGTGGCCGAAGAACGGAATGAAGAAGCACATCGCAATGGCCGCCGCCATCACGCCGACCAGCGCTTCAGTCCGGCTGATATGGATGGTCTGGGTCAGGTAGGTGATCGAGAACACGCCGAAGATGTTGAAGAAGACCCCGTCGATATAGCGCGCGCCCATGCCCTTGAGGATATTGCCCGGGTAGCGCCGCATCATGTCGACAAAGGGGATCTGGGTCTCGGCATTGCGCTGCTTGATCACGGTGAATTCAGGCGTCTCCTTGACGTTGAGGCGGATATACATGCCCACGAACACCATCCCCGCCGAGATCAGGAAGGCCACGCGCCAGCCCCAGGCCAGGAACTGGGCATCGGTCAGGGTCAGCGACAGCAGCGCCACCACGCCGGATGCCAGGCACAGTCCGATCGCCAGCCCGATCTGCGGCAGCGACGCATAGAAGCCCCGTTTGCCCGGCGGTGCGTACTCATAGGCCATCAGCACCGCGCCGCCCCATTCGCCGCCCAGTCCGATGCCCTGCAGCACGCGCAGCAGCAGCAACAGGATCGGCGCCAGGATGCCGATGCTGTCGTAGGTCGGCACCAGTCCGATCAGGAAGGTGGACACGCCCATGATCATCAGCGTGATCACCAGCATGCTCTTGCGGCCGACCTTGTCGCCGAAGTGCCCGAAGATCACGCCGCCCAGCGGCCGCGTGACAAAGCCCACCGCAAAGGTGGTGTAGGCCAGCATGGTGGCCACCAGCGGGTCATTGCCGGGGAAGTACAGCTTGTTGAAGACCAGGCCGGCGACCACGCCGTACAGGAAGAAGTCATACCACTCGATGGTGGCGCCGATCACGGACGCCAGCGCGACCGTGCGGATCGCCTGTTCGTTGGGGCTTGTCATGCTTGTCTCCTCTGGTGATGGGCGGCGTCCTCTGGAGGGATGGTTATGGACGCCGGATGCACTGCGGGGTTTGGCCTTGTTATGGATGCCTGGCCTTGGTTGTTCGCAATCAGAATTGGCGCAAGCCGCTCAGGCGGCGGCTGCCATCGGGGTCGCTGCATCGACGGGATGCATTTCCCGCCGTGCGTCTTCGCGGATGAAGTCGGCCGCGCGCTCGGCCATCATCACCACCGGCACGTTGGTGTTGCCCGAGACCAGCGTGGGCATCACCGAGCAGTCCACCACGCGCAGCCCGCCCACGCCATGCACGCGCAGGCGCGCATCGACCACTGCCAGCGGATCGGCGGCGGGACCCATTTTCGCGGTGCCGGACGGATGGAAGATGGTGGCGCCGTACTCGCGGCAGAAATGCAGGATCTCGTCGTCGCTGCGCACCTCGTCGCCCGGCCGGAACTCGCGTTTCATCAGGCCGCGCATCGGTTCCGTCTGCGCCACGCGCCGGGCGTAGCGTACCGCTGCCACGGTGCAGCGCCGATCCAGCTCGGCCGACAGGTAGTTGGGCTGCATCGACGGCGGCTCATAAGGATCGGTCGAGCGGATCCGCACCGTGCCGCGCGACTCGGGCCGCAACTGGCATACCGAGTAGGTGCAGCCGGAGAAGGGATGCACCATGCCGCCCGCCATGTCGGCGGACAGGGTCGAGAAATGGAACTGCGTGTCCGGCGTGGCGCTTTCCTGCGGCAGGGCGCGGCAGAACATCGCGCCCTGGTTGATGCCGATCGCCAGCGGCCCCCTGCGCATCAGCAGCCATTCCAGGCCCATGCGCGCCTTGCCCGTCAGCGAGCGCAGCTGGTCGTTGGTGGTGATCGGCTTGGCCACCTCGTAGATCAGGCGCACCTGCAGATGGTCCTGCAGGTTCTCGCCCACGCCCGGCAGGGCATGCACCACCGGGACGCCCAGGTCCTGCAGCAACGGCGCCGGGCCGATGCCCGACAGCTGCAGCAACTGCGGCGACTGCAGCGCGCCGGCGCACAGGATCACCTCGCGCCGCGCCCGCAGGATATAGGGCTGGCCATGCTGGGTGTAGCGCACGCCCACGGCACGCTTGCCTTCGAACAGGATTCCGGTGGTGTGGGCATCGGTCTCGACGCGCAGGTTCGTGCGCCCGCGCGCCGGACGCAGGTAGGCCACCGCGGTGGAGCAGCGCCAGCCGTTGCGGGTGGTGAGCTGGTAATAGCCCACGCCCTCCTGGTCGCCACCGTTGAAGTCGGTCTGCCGCGGCAGGCCCAGCGCCTGGCCGGCGCCGATGAAGGCATCGACCAGCGGATGCTGCCGGTCGATCGAGGTCGCGTTCAGCGGACCCTCGGTGCCGCGCGTGGGGCCGGCGCCAAGGTCGTTGTTCTCGAGCTTGCGGAAGTAGGGCAGGCAGTTGTCCCAGCTCCAGCCCGGATTGCCCAGCGTCTCCCAGTGGTCATAGTCCTCGCGCTGGCCGCGCACGTAGATCAGGCCGTTGATGGCGCTGCTGCCGCCCAGCGTGCGGCCGCGCGGCCAGTAGATGCGGCGATTGAGCATGTTGGGATCGGGATCCGTATAGAAGCCCCAGTTCACTTCCTTGTGGAACATGGTCTTGCCATAGCCGATCGGGATATGGATCCACGGGTAGCGGTCGGGCGGGCCGGCCTCCAGCAGGCAGACCGAATACCGGCCGTCTTCGCTGAGCCGGTTGGCCAGCACACACCCGGCCGAGCCGGCGCCTACCACGATGTAGTCAACGGTTTGCGACATCGTCGCTGTCTCCTTTTCTGGCCGGCAGGCGCGTAGCCACCCGGCTTCGATCTATAATCTGAAACGTTCTGTTCCGGATTTTATTTTTCCAAGCCGGAATGGAAAGCTCAATCGCGAGGAGACGCCGGTTGTGAAACAGAACGTGCAATTCCCGTTTCAGAATCGCACTGCAGCAGAAGACGGGGCGGTGGAGGACGATGCACGCAGCCTGCGCGTGCTGATGGTGCTGTCCAGCCTGGCCAGGGCGCAGCACCCGCAGACCCTTTCCCAGCTTTCGCAGCGGCTGCATGTGCCCAAGGCGACACTGATGCGCCTGCTGGCCGCCATGGAGCGCACCGGTTTCGTGGTCCGCATGCCCGCCGAGCGCGGCTATGTGCCCGGCCCGGGCGCCGCGGCCCTGTCACTGCAGACCCTCAGGAGCCCGCCGATGCTGCGCGAGTGCCGCGCCATCCTGGCCAGGCTGGTGGCGAGCCTGGTCGAGACCTGCAACCTCACCGCGCTCGACGGCGACCGGGTCCTCTACGTAGAGCGCGTCGAGACGCACGAGCCACTGCGCCTGCAGCTGTCGCCCGGCATCCACGTGCCGCTGCACTGCACCGCCAGCGGCAAGCTGTTCCTGTCGGCGATGAACCGGCTGGAACGCCAGCAGATGCTCAGGCGCCTCGACCTTGCCCCGCACACGCCACGCACGCTGTCCGATGTGCCTGTCCTCAATGCCGAACTGGACCGGCTGGGCGCGCGCGGCATCGGCGTGGACCATGAGGAATTCGTGCGCGGCATGTGCGCGGTGGCTGTGCCGGTGCGCGAGCCGGATGGGGAGGGTTCAGGCCGGGTGGTGGCCGCGATTGCCTGTCATGCGCCGACGGCGCGGGCTTCGCTTGAGGTGCTGCTGCAGGCGGTGCCGACGCTGCAGGGGGCGGCAAGGGAGATGGCGGCGGTGCTGTGCGCGCACTGAGCCGGGCCGCAAGGCGCGGCCTCGGGCTTTACGGCCAGCGGGGGGGCGAGTATCGCTTGCTGCCTACCCCGTCTGCACTGGGCCGTGCCGCAACAGCAGCCCAACCCGCTCGCGCAACATCGGCAGCACCTCGCCCTCGAACCAGGGATGCTGCTTGAACCACGGCTGGTTGCGCGGTGACGGGTGCGGCAACGGCACGAAGTCGGGCGCGTAGTCCTTCCATGCCCTGACGGTCTCGGTCAGCGTCGGCTTGCGGCGCGCCCCGAGGAAATGGCGCTGCGCGTACTGGCCGACCAGCAAGGTCAGCTCGATCGACGGCAGTTCCGCCAGCAGCCGGTCGAGCCACAGTGGCGCGCATTCGCGGCGCGGCGGGTTGTCGCCGCTCTTGCCGCGTCCGGGATAGCAGAACCCCATCGGGATGATCGCGAACTGCGATTCGTCGAGGAAGGTGGCGGCATCGACGCCAAGCCACTGCCGCAGGCGGTCGCCGCTTGCGTCGTTCCAGGGAATGCCGGTTTCGTGCACGCGTATCCCCGGCGCCTGGCCGACGATCAGGATGCGCGCGTCGGCCCCGACGCGCACGATCGGGCGCGGGCCAAGCGGCAGGTGTGGCGCACAGGCGCGGCAAGCCCGTACTTCGGTCAGCAGGGCATCGAGCGAGGCGTAGCGGGGCCGGCTCATGGTCACTGCGCCATCACGCGTGGTTGCCTGCCACCTGCCGCGACAGGAAGCTGCAGGTTGCCACCAGCACTTTCGCGCACTCAGGGATGCACGTCTCCATCCGGTTCCTCGGTCCGGCCACGGCAATGGCCAGGGTTTCGTTGTTCAAGGTGAGGAAGGTGGCGACGGCCCAGACGTCGCTCACGTTTTCGCCGCGCGTGACGAAGTAGCCGGCGCGCCGGCTTTCCTGGATGTCGCGCACGAGGGCTTCCGGGTCGGTCTTGGTGGCCATGGTGATGGCGGGCAGTTCCCGGCCGGCCAGCCAGCCGCGCAGCTCCTGCTCCTTCAGGCCGCCCAGGATGGCCTTGCCGATGGAGCTTGAGTGCAGCGGCTTGAACTCCCCCGGCTTGGCCGTGTAGCGGATCGCGTGCACGCCTTCGATGACCTGCAGGTAGATCACGGACTCACCCTGCCGCTTGCCGAGGATCACGGTTTCCCGCGTGGCGTCGCGCAGCCGCTCCAGTACCGGCGTGGCGCGTTCCACGAACGGGTCTTTCTCGGTGATGTCGCGGGCCACGTCATAGATGCGCCGGGTGGGATAGAGCGCGCGCGGACGGGTGAGGGAATAGAGGTAGCCGCGCGCCATCAGGGTCGAGACGATGGCGTGGCAGGTGCTCTTGGGAATGTCTATCGCCTCCGCCAGCTCCGTCAGCGACAGCGGCCGCTGGCTTGCCTGGAAGGCTTCAAGGATATCGATCACCCGCTCGATGGCGGTCACCGTGACGCCGGACATAGACCCCTCCTTTCGCTTGCACCTGGCTGGAAGAAATTCGGCCGGCTGAACAAAAGCCGGCGGCGTAGCCGCATTCCGCTGCATTGTACTCATTTGTTCGAGATACGGAACTAGCGTTCTTGTCTCGGAATTAACGCCCGCCTAGCATCCATTCAAACCAGTCGGGAGGCAGATCAGCGTGTACGCAGCTAAGGACATCACCGTGGAGGAGCGCGCCGGCGGCGCGCTATGGATCACGATCGACCGGGCGCAGAAACACAATGCGCTGGCCCGCCACGTGCTGGCGGAGCTGGCGCAGGTGGTGAGCGCTGCGGCGTCGCAGCCCGGGCTGCGCTGCATCGTGCTGACCGGCGCCGGCGAGCGCTTCTTTGCGGCAGGCGGGGATCTTGTCGACCTGTCCGGCGTGCGCGACCGGGACGCTACGCTGGCGATGAGCGAGCAGGCGCGCGGCGCCCTGGATGCGGTGCGCGACTGCCCGCTGCCGGTGCTGGCCTACCTGAACGGCGATGCCATCGGCGGCGGCGCCGAGCTGGCATTGGCCTGCGACATGCGGCTGCAGTCGGCGAGCGCGCGCATCGGCTTCATCCAGGCGCGGCTGGCCATCACCTCGGCCTGGGGCGGCGGCCCCGACCTGTGCCGGATCGTCGGCGCCGCGCGGGCCATGCGCATGATGAGCCGTTGCGAGCTTGTCGATGCGCAGCAGGCGCTGCAGTGGGGCCTGGCCGATGCAGTGGTCACGGACGGACCCGCCGGCAAGGACATCCACGCCTTCCTGCAACCGCTGCTGGGCTGCGCCCCGCAGGTGCTGCGCGGCATCAAGGCACAGACCGCGGCCAGCCGGCGCGGCGAGTCGCATGACGCTGCCCGCACCATCGAGCAGCAGCAGCTGCTGCATACCTGGCTGCATGCGGACCACTGGAACGCTGCCGAGGGCATCCTCTCCAGGAGGGCCCAATGAGCAATGCTGAGCTTTCCATGGCGGATGCGGGCGCCGAGCCGGCCTTGCGGCCGGTCAGCCAGAGCGGCATCGAGGTGCCGGCCAGCGTGGATGCGGCGGCGGTCCATCCGGACAGAATCGGGGAGCCCGGCAGCTACCCGTTCACGCGCGGGATCTTTCCCGATGGCTACCAGGGCCGGCTGTGGACCATCCGCCAGTACTCGGGATTCGGCACCGCGGAAGAGTCCAACGAGCGCTACAAGTTCCTGCTGGCGCAGGGCCAGACCGGCCTTTCGGTGGCGCTGGACCTGCCGACCCAATGCGGCTTCGATCCGACCCACCCGATGGCCCGGCCGGAAATCGGCAAGGTCGGCGTGTCGCTGTCGAACCTGAGCGAGGCCGAGATCCTGTTCGACGGCCTGGACCTGTCAAGGATCTCGACATCGTTCACCATCAACGGCACGGCCGCGATCATCTATGCCATGTACCTGGCGGTGGCGGACAAGCAGAACGTGCCGCGCAGCAAGCTGACCGGCACGATCCAGAACGACATCCTGAAGGAGTACGTCGCGCGCGGCACATGGATCTTCCCGGTGCGGCCGTCGATGCGGCTGATCGCCGATTCGATCCTCTATTCGAATGAGGTCTCGCCACGCTTCAACCCCATCAGCATCGCCGGCGCCCATGTGCGCGACGCGGGGGCCACGGCGGCCGAGGAAATGGCGTACACCCTGGCCAACGGACTGGCCTATGTGGACGAGCTGCGTGCCCGCGGCGGCGACGTGGAGAAGTTTGCCAAGCGCCTGTCCTTCTTCTTCTACGTGCACATGGACTTCTTCGACGAGATTGCCAAGTTCCGGGCGGGCCGCCGGCTCTGGGCGCGCCTGATGAAGGAGCGCTATGGCGCCAAGGATCCGAAAGCCCAGCATTTCCGCTTCGGGGTCGTCTGCGGGGGATCGTCGCTGGTAGCGCCCCAGCCCTACAACAACGTGGCGCGGGTGGCGGTGGAGACCATGGCCGCGGTACTGGGCGGAGCGCAGTCGATCTTCACCTGCGCCTTCGACGAGGCCTTCCAGATCCCGACCGAGTTCTCCGCCGAGCTGGCCGTGCGCACGCAGCAGATCATCGCCTATGAAAGCGGCATCGGCCGGACCGTCGATCCCCTGGGCGGCAGCTACTTCCTGGAGCAGCACACCGACCGGATGGAGGCGCAGATCGTCCAGGTGATGAACGAGATCGAGGCGTACGGCGGCGTGATCCCTGCCATCGAGGATGGCTGGATCCAGATGCGGCTGGCCGAGCGGGGCCTGCAGCGCAAGCTGGACACCGATTCCGGCCAGACCGTCATCGTCGGCCAGAACCACTTCAGGAAGGAGGGGGAGGAGATCCGGGTCGGCGAGGTGTTCACGCTGGATCCGACCGTCGCGCAGCGGGCCCTGGAGAAGTTCCAGCGCGTGCTGGACACGCGCCAGCAGTCAGCCGTGGATGCGTCGGTGGCCCGCCTGACGGCGGCGGCCGCCAGGGACAGCGAGAACGTCATGCCCTATCTGGTGGAATGCTGCCATGCCTATGCCACGGTCGGGGAGATGGTGGCTTGCCTGAAGCAGCAATGGGGCGAATTCAAGGAACCGGTGAACCTATGAACACCCTGCAAGCCGCCGGCGCGTTGTCCGGCAAGCGGATACTGATCGGCAAGCCCGGCCTGGACGGGCACGACATCGGCGCGAAGATCATCGCGCTGACGTTGCGCAATGCCGGTGCCGAAGTCATCTACACCGGCCTGCGCCGCAGTCCACTGCAGATCGCGCAGGTCGCTGTCGACGAGGGCGTGGACGCAGTGGGCCTGAGCATCCTTTCCGGCAGCCACAAGGAACTGGTGGGGGAGGTCATCGCCCAGTTGCGAGAACTCAATGCGCATGACATCAAGGTCTTTGTTGGCGGCACCATTCCCGCTGAGGACCAGCCCTTCCTGAGGTCGCTGGGGGTCACCGCAGTGTTTACCGCCGACATGCCGCTGGAGACGGTGGTCAGCGATCTGGGCAGGAGCCTGGCGTGAGCGCGCCCCTTTCCGGCATCCGCATCATCGAAGTCGGCCACATGCTTGCCGGGCCCTACTGCGGGCTGATGATGGCCGACTTGGGCGCCGAGGTGATCAAGATCGAGACCCCGGAAGGCGATATCGGCCGCACCATCAGCCCCCATTTCATCGGCCCGCACAATGCCTACTTTGCCAGCCTGAACCGCAACAAGAAAAGCGTGGTGCTCGACCTCGCCAGCGAGGAAGGGACGCTGGCACTCGGGCGGCTGTTGCGGCAATCCCATGCGCTGGTGACCAACCTGCGTCCGGCGGCGGTGCGCAAGCTTGGGCTTACCTACGAGGTGCTGCGCCAGTGGAATGAGCAGCTGGTCTGCGTGGCCGTTACCGGCTACGGCCTTGACGGCCCCTATTCGGACAGCCCGGCATACGACTATGTGATCCAGGCCATGACCGGGGTCATGGCTTTGACGGGTGATCCCGCGGCACCGCCCACCAAGGCCGGCTACTCGGCGGTGGACAACTCGGCTGGCCTGGTTGCCGCGGTGGGGTTGCTGGCGAAGATCGTGCAGGGGCGGGGTGGGCAGGTGGACGTGGCCATGTACGACGTGATGCTGTCACAGCTCAACTACCTCGCGGGGGCCGCCCTGAACGCGGGGGAGACCATCGAGCGGCTGGCCGATTCGTCGCATCCCTACCTGGTGCCCGCACAGATATTCCCGACCGCCAAGGGCTGGCTGACGCTTTTCATCACCCATGACCGGTTCTGGAAGACCTTCTGCGAGGAGGTGGACCGGCCGGCCTGGACCACGGATCCTCGCTTTGCCACCATGGCGGGCCGCCGCGCGCACCGTGCCGAGGTGATACCCGAGATTGCCGAGGTGCTGCGCTCCGCCCCGGCGGCGCAATGGGTGCGGCGCCTGGCGCCACAGGGCGTGGTCGTGTCGGAGGTGGGCACATTGAATGAAGCGCTGGGCAGCGACATCACCGCTGCGCGCTCGCTGATCGTGGCGCTGGGGCAGGGCGAGTTGCCGCTGCGCGCGGTGGCAAGCCCGATCCGCTTCTCGGATTACGAGCCGAGCTATGGCTTGCCGCCGTTGCTTGACGAGCATCGCGATGAAGTCTTGGGCAAGGTGGCGCCATGAACCCGTCCTCGCTCGACCGGGCTGCGCTGGGCCGGACCCTGACCCGCATCGCCAACGCCACGCCCGCGGAGCTGGTGCGGCGAGCGCGGCGGGACACCCCACAGCATCCGGCCAGGCGCATCGGCATGACCGGCGCGCCCGGCGCGGGCAAGAGCACCCTGTTGGGCCATCTCGCCATGGCGCGCGCGTCCAAGGGGCGCCTTGGCGTGCTCGCAGTGGATCCCAGCAGTCCCAGGAGCGGCGGCGCCATCCTCGGGGACCGGATTCGCATGGACGAGCTTGGCACCAGCCCGGAACTCTATATCCGCTCGCTGGGATCGCGCGGCACGTCGGATGGCCTGGCCGACAACCTCCCGGAGATGCTGGATGCGATGGATGACTTCGGCTTTGCCGAGGTGCTGCTGGAAACGGTCGGTGTCGGCCAGACGGAGTACGCAGCGCGCGCGCAGGTCGATACGCTGGTGCTGCTGTTGTTGCCGGACAGTGGGGACATGGTGCAGGCGATGAAGGCGGGGATCATGGAAATGGCCGATATCTTCGTCGTCAACAAGGCAGACCTGCCGGGCGCCCAGCGCATGGCCACGGATATCCGGCGCATCGGTGCCATCACGCGGCATGCGCAAGGCGCATGGGTTCCGCCGGTGCTGCTGACCGCGGCATCCCGTCCCGACTCGGTCAGTGCCCTGTCCGATGCCATCGACCGGCACCAGGCGTGGCTGGCTGCCGCCGGGCGGCAGGCGGCGTTGCGCAGGCAGCGGGCCCGCTACCGGCTGAAGCGCCTGCTGGAGGTCCAGGTTGCCGAGATGGTCGCCAATCAGAACGATGAATTCCTGGCCCTGCCACTGCGGCAGCAGCTGTCGCAGGCCTGGACCCTGCTGGGCAAGACCATTGGCGCGTAGCGCTGCCAGCCGAACAACGCCGGAGCCGCAAGCACCATGTCGCGCGAAAGAATCAAGGCACTCAAGAAGACCATCCGCACCGCCGGCCGCGCCGAAGCCTCGGCGCACCAGGTACCCGATGCGCGGGCGGCCGCGCTGGCGCTGCTGCGGCACAGCGTCAGGATGCGGCACGAGCGGCTGGCGGTGATCCGCCTGCTGGACGCGATCAGGCTGCGTGCGGACATAGACGGGGAACTGTGGCGCTATTTCGAAACGGTGGAAAGCGTGCGGGCAAATCCGGGGCAGTTGCGCAGGCTCAGGAAAGCGCACCTGTCCGCATTGGCCAGTCCGGCCGGCGCAGAGGCGCCACCGATCGGGATGCGAGCGTGAACGGATGCAGTGCAAACTGTCGACAGGAGGGGAGATGCGGACATACAAGAAACGATTGCCCGAGAGCCGGGCAAGCCAGGGCAGGTGGCCGGCTGCATTGCTGGGCATCGCGGGCCTGGCCCTGGCCGGGCCGGCAGCGGCCCAGTTCAGCGACGAGTCGGTGAAGATCGGCGTGCTGGCGGACATGTCAGGGCTCTATTCCGACATGGGCGGCAGTGGCCTGGTCGAGGCCGTGCGGATGGCAATTGCGGATGCCGGCGGCGAGATCAACGGCAAGCGCATCGAGCTGATCCACGCCAACCATGCCGGCAAGCCCGATACCGCGGCCACGCAGGCCCGCGAGTGGTTCGACCGGCAAGGGGTGGACATGATCATCAGCGGGCCGAGTTCCGGCACCAGCCTGGCGGTGGCCAAGGTCGCGGCGGAAAAGCAGCGTCCGGTCATGGTGACCGGCGGCGTGGCGGCGCAGCTGACCAATGAGGAATGCTCGCCCTATACCATCCACTATCTCTATGACACCGTGGCCCTGGCCAGGGGCACCGGTGCCGCCATGACCAGGCAGGGCGGACGGTCGTGGTACTTCCTGACGGTGGACTATGCGTTTGGCGCGTCGCTGGAGAAGGAGACCGCGGCAGTAGTGACCGCAGGCGGCGGCAAGGTCCTGGGCAGCGTCCGGCATCCTTTGTCCGCCTCCGACTTTTCCTCCTTCCTGCTGCAGGCCAAGGCATCCCGGGCCCAGGTCCTGGGGCTGGCCAACGGCGGCGGCGACACCATCAATGCGATCAAGGCGGCCAACGAATTCGGCATCTCCAGGTCGATGAAGATCGCGGGGCTGATGCTGTTCATCACGGATGTGCACGCCCTCGGCCTGGGACTGACCCAGGGCATCACCCTGACGGAAGCCTGGTACTGGGACCAGAGCGATGAGTCAAGGAAGTGGGCAGGTCGGTTCCAGGACAAGATGAAGAAGAAGCCCACCAGCATGCAGGCGGCCAGCTACTCGGCGACGCAGCACTATCTGCGCGCGGTGAAGGCTGCCGGCACGGACGACGCCGCCAAGGTGATCGCCGGCATGAAGGCAACCCGCATCAACGATATGTACGCCCAGAACGGCTACATCCGGGGAGACGGGCGCATGGTGCACGATCTGCGCCTGATGGAGGTGAAGAGCCCGGCTGAATCGCGCCAGCCGTGGGACTACTACAAGGAGGTGCAGCGGATTCCCGGGGAGCAGGCCTTTGCTTCCAGGGCGGAATCCCGCTGCGCGTTCTGGAAGTGAGTGCAGTGGATGTTCGATCAAGCCGATCCACAGTATCGGCGGACAAGGCAGCGCGTTCCGCGTATCAGTCAAACCATAGGAGACACCGATCATGACAGCAATGCCATCCCGGGCTGCGGCACAGCCGTTGCAGGCCGCTCCCTCTGAGCAGGTGCGCGCAGCCATCGCGCGCGGGACCGACCTGCCCATTCTCGACCTGGGCCCCTACCTGGCCGGCGTGCCCGGCGCGCTTGAGCAACTGGCCGCCGACGTCAAGCTGATCCAGGAGGAGCTGGGGTTCTTCTCGGTCATCAATCACGGCATTCCGCAGGCCCTGATCGACGAGTCATTCCGCCAGACCGCGAAGCTCTTCGAGATCCCGATGGAAGAGAAGCTCAGGCACCGGGTCGGCTATCACCACCAGGGCTACCTGCCGCCGAAGGCTTCCATCCTGAAGTCCGAGGCGATCCGGACCAAGATTGCGGAGAACACCAAGAAGGATACCAATTCGGCCTGGCTGTTCATGCGCAACCGCACCGAAGACGATCCCAAGGTGCGGGCCAATGTCCGTCATCGTGGCCTGAACCAGTGGCCTGAGAGCCTGCTGGAGTTCCGCCAGACGCTGTTCGACTACCAGTTGTCGATGGAGCGCCTGGCGCTGAAGTTCCTGCCTATCTACGCCAGGGCGCTGGAGCTGCGCGCGGACTATTTCGACAGCATGTTCAAGGCGCCGGAATACTACCAGCGCTGCGCCTACTACCATCCTGAAGAGCACCTCGACGAGGGCCAGTATGCACTGGCGCCGCATTCCGACGGCAGCTTCCTGACCTTGCTGCCGATGACCCCGGTGCCCGGCCTGCAGGTCATGACCCCGTCCCGCGAGTGGCTGAGCGTCAGCTACGTCAAGGACGCGCTGATCGTCAACACCGGCCAGATCCTGAACCGCCTGTCCAACGACCGCTTCATCGCCACGCCGCACCGCGTGGTCAATCCGCCGATGAAGCGCTATGCGCTGACCTTCTTCTTCTACCCGGACGATGACGCCAATGTCGGGCCGATTCCGGAATGCGTCAGGCCCGGGGACGAGGTCAGGTATGACTCGCGCTCGTTCTATGACTTCTTCGTGCCCTATCTGGACGATCTCTATCACTACAACGACGCGGAGTTCATGAAGGAGTCGGAGTCCCCGGACTTGCTTGCGCAGAGCCGGTAGGGGAGCAGGCCATTTTCCATGGGGGACGCGGTACCGCTGGCCTGCGCGAGGCGCGCAGGCCCGGCGTGGCCGCGGTGACGATTGATGTGCTGTTCAGGAGCGGCTGGTGAAGACGTTACTCATCGGGGGGAAATGGCTCGGCGCCATCGATGGCGAGACCATCGATGTGGTCGATCCCAGTGACGGCAAGGCGTTTGCAAAGATCAGCCGCGGCCGCGCCGCGGATGTGCAGCAGGCGGTGAGCGCGGCGCAGGATGCCTTGCAGGGCGAGTGGGGCCGCAAGACCGCGACCGAACGCGGGCGCATCCTGCAGCGGCTGGGGCAAGGCATTCTCGATCACGCGGAAGAGCTGGCGGCGATCGAGGCGCAGGACACCGGCAAGCCGATCTCGGCCGCGCGCGCCGATGCCAGGGCGGTGGCCCGGTACTTCGAGTTCTACGGTGGCGCCGCCGACAAGATCCACGGTCAGACGATTCCATATCTGGACGGATACAACGTTAGTGTGGTGCGTGTCCCGCATGGCGTGACTGCCCACATCATTCCCTGGAACTATCCGGCGCAGATGATGGGGCGCACGCTGGCGCCGGCACTGGCGATGGGCAATGCGGCGGTGCTGAAGCCATCGGAGGACGCGTGCCTGAGTGTGATCCGGATTGCCGAGCTTGCCATGGCAGCCGGGTTGCCGCCTGGCGCCCTCAACCTTGTGACCGGGTGTGGCCGGGAGGCAGGCCCCGGGGTGACATCAGACCCGCACACCCATTTCCGCACCTTTTCC
>JACXTT010004185.1_pt1 | contig 21555 bp, 20 predicted proteins | sample 9270951 | NCBI WGS metagenome assembly JACXTT01 (sample SAMN15532306, study PRJNA645909) | rock metagenome | isolation source: weathered quartz diorite | place: Puerto Rico | collected 2017-06-21
TCCTCCAACTGGTTCAGTCGGCGAAATCCCGAGGGGCGATGGATCCCGCCACGGCGGATTCGTTGACGACGTGCGCCACGCTCCTCCGACAGCAGGTTCTCGCGCAGTTGAAGAACAGCCCGGCTGCGCGCCGGTGAGCGCGAGCGGCGGTCGCGCCCGTGAGGGTGCGGCCGCCGCGCCGACGCTACGAGACCCCGCCGAACAGCTCCGGCGGTGTTAGGCTCGCGGGAGCGTTGGGGGGCACTCCGTGGCCGAAGACAGGCAGCAAAAGGTCCAGCGCCTTCATACGCTCGCCCGGGAGATTCCGGCGGCGTCTCTCGATGCGTTTCTCAGTGAGACCTGCGGCGACGACCTCGAGCTTCGGCGCGAGGTCGAAGCCCTCCTCGCGGCCGACGCCGAGCTGCGCGCAACCGAGCTGAGCCCGACCGAGATGGCGCCGTCGCGTCCCGGTGCATCCGGCCCGGCGTCCGCGCCGGGACGCATCGGGCCCTACCGGCTCGTGCGCAAAATCGGGGAAGGCGGGATGGGCGCCGTTTGGGAGGCGGAGCAAGAGCATCCGATCAGGCGCAAGGTCGCGATCAAGCTGGTGAAGAGCGGGCTGGGCGGAGAGGCGGTGCTGTCCCGCTTCGAGACCGAGCGCCAGGCCCTAGCCCTGATGGATCACCCCAACGTCGCTCGCGTGCTCGACGCGGGAAGCGATGCCGAGGGGAACCCGTTCTTCGTGATGGATTTCATCCGAGGGATCCCGATCTCGGACTACTGCGACCGCAACAACATGGCCACGAGGGACCGGCTCGCGCTTCTGATCCAGGTGTGCGACGGCGTCCACCACGCGCACCAGAAGGGGGTCATCCACCGCGATCTGAAGCCCGGGAACATCCTCGTCGAGGAGATCGACGGAAAGCCGGTGCCGAAGGTGATCGACTTCGGCGTCGCGAAGGCGATCGATCGCCCGCTGACCGAGCGCCAGCTGTTCACGGAATTCGGGCAGATGGTCGGCACCCCCGAGTACATGAGCCCCGAGCAGGCGGAGATGGGGAACCTCGACGTCGACACGCGCACCGACGTCTACTCGCTGGGCGTCGTCCTCTACGAGCTGCTCGTCGGGGCCTTGCCCTTCGACCCGAAGGAGCTGCGCGCTTCCGGCTACGACGCGATGCGCAAGCGGATCATGAGCCAGACGCCCGCGAAGCCGAGCACCCGGTTCAACACCCTGGGCGAGGCGTCCGGCGAGATCGCGCGCCACCGCCGCTCGAACCCCTCGACTCTGTTGAAGGGAGTCCTCGGCGATCTCGACTGGATCACGATGAAGGCGCTCGAGAAGGATCGCACGCGCCGCTACGGCTCGGCGTTCGAGCTCGCCTCCGACCTCAAGCACCACCTCAACAACGAGCCGGTCTCGGCCGGGCCGCCGAGCGCGGGCTATCGCGCGCGGAAGTTCGTCAGGCGGCACCGGCTCGCCGTGGCGACGGCGTCGGTCGTCCTCGTCTCGATCCTCGCGGGGTTGGGCGGCGTGACCTGGGGCCTCGTCCGCGCGGTGCGCGCCGAGCGCGTGGCGCGATTCGAGGCCGACACGACCAGCCAGATCAGCCAATTCATGCTCTCGATGTTCGAGATCAACGACCCCGGCGAAGCGCGCGGCCGCTCGATCACCGCAAAGGAAATCCTCGATCGCGCCTCCGAGCGGATCAAAGCCGAGATGTCGGATCGCCCGGCCCTGAAGGCGCGCATCCTCGAGGTCATGGGAAAGGTCTACCGAAGCCTCGGCCTCTATCAGGACGCGCAGCCGCTCCTGGAGTCCGCCGTCATCAACCAAAAGGCCGCTCACGGCGACGAGAGCGCGGAGGTCGCCGCGACGCTGGCGACGCTGGGCGGGGTGCTCGTCGCGCGCGGCCGGTACGACGAGTCGATCCCGATCCTGCAGCACGCCATCGAGATCGAGCGCACGACGATGAAGCCGGACGACGTGGAGCGGGCGCGCGCCTTGAACAACCTCGGCAACGCATTCCGTGCCCTGAAGATGTACGACAAGTCTTTGCCGATCCTCGAGGAGGCACTCGCCGTCCGCGAAAAAGCTCTGGGGCCCGACCACGTCGATGTCGCCAAGCAGCTCGTCAACGTCGGCTCCGTGCGCCTCCAGCTGGGAGACCCGGATGGTGCGCGTCGCGATCTCGAGCGGGCGCTCACGATCTACGAGACGAAGGAAGGCCCGAATCACCCCGACGTCGCGCGCCCCCTCGACGCGCTCGCGACGATGGCCCGCCGGGCGAAGGATCTCGATCGCGCCGAGGAGATGCTGAAGCGCGTCCTTTCCATCAAAGAGACGAACATGGGAAAGGATCACCCTGAGCTCGTCGTCTCTCTCGTCAATCTCGGCGTCGTCGAGCGCGACCGCGGCGAGCTGCCGGACTCGGAAGCCGCGCTCAAGCGCGCCGTCTCCATCGCCGACGCGAAGCTCGACCCGACGAACCGGGACGCCGTCAACGCGCGGACCGAGCTGGAGGCAACGATGAGGGCGGAAAAGAAGGATAGGGAAGCGGAGGCCGTCGGACCGGCCCGTTGACTCTCCCGATCCCGTGCCCTCATAATCCGCGCGGTTCCCGACCGTGGGCGCGCTCCAAAAATGTTAGACGACATGGCGGCTCTCGATGGTTTCTTAGGCCTCGGGTTTGTCGGCGTGCGTGCGCCCGAATACCGATGGTTGTCGAGGAAGGGTGATCGTAGTTTTCCGCAGTCTGCTCGCTGTCTCGGGCGAGCGCGCGGTGGAGTTGTCCCATGACGACGATTCTGCTCGGGAAGGAATGCTCGACGTTACTCGAGACCGAGGACTCGATGCTCCAGCGCGCCGACGTGCGCCTGATCTGGGCGGAGTCCGTCGACGCCTTCGTCCCGCTCGCGAAGGAGCACAAGCCGGAACTCGTCGTGCTGGATCCGCAGGTGTCCGGGTTCGATGCCTTCGCCTGCGCGCGGCAGATCCTCGAGGCCGAAGGCGTTGCCGCCAAGGTGCTGGTCATCGGCAACAGCGCGGATGAAGCGCGAGCCGCAGCCGCAGGCTGCGCGGGCATCGTCTCGCGCCCCTTGACCCAGGCGCGCCTCGTCGAGGCGGTGCGCCGCTACCACCCGGTCCTCGAGCGTGAAAACGAGCGGGGCGAGGTGGCGATCAAGGTCGATTTCGCGAGCGGCGGGATCGAAGGGCTGGCCTACACGCGGGACCTCTCGACCGACGGGTGCTTCCTGCACATGCACGAGGCGGTTCCGGTCGGCGCGACCTTGACCCTCGCGTTCCAGCTCCCGGCCCCCGGCGGCCGCGACGTCAAGGTCGAAGGGGAAGTGGTCCGCGTGCAGCCTCCGGGGTCCGGGCGGGGCGGCAGCGGCGGAGTCGCCGTCCGCTTCACGGCCATCACCGCCGCCGACCGCGTCGAGATCGGTCGGTATCTCCGGTCGCGCCGCAGGGGGGTGGCTTGACGGAACCCCGGCGCCTCCTCGTCGTCGACGACCAGGAAGACGTCCGGGAGATGGCGAGGCTCGTCCTCAGCGGCGCCGGGTACGCCGTCGCCGTCGCGGCCTCGGGACGCGAGGCCCTGCGGATGACGCGCGAGTCGCCGTTCGACCTCGTGCTCCTCGACATCGACATGCCCGAGCTCGACGGATGGTCGACCCTGGCGCTTCTCCGCGCGGACGAGGCCGGCGGCGAGCTCCCCGTCGCGATGTTCTCGGTGAAAGCCTCCGTCGGCGAGAAGATGACCGGGCTCAAGCACGGCGTCGTCGATTACATCACGAAGCCGTTCGGCGTCGACGATCTCGTCGCACGCGTCTCGCGCATTCTGAGCGCCGCCGCCGGCGGCGCGTCCGCGGTCCCCGGCGCCTCCCGAAGGTAGGACTCATGGACTCCCGCCGCCCCGAAGACGCGCTCGAGCATTTCCGCACCGGCTATCTCAAGCTCCGGAGCGCGCTCCACGACCGCACGACGCGGTTTCCCGCCTATCCGATGCTCTTCGACGAGCTTCGCGCGCTGCTGACGGCGCGGCGGCACCTCGGCGTCGTCCACATCGAGCCGTCGAATATCGACCTCGTCGAATCCCTCTACGGCTGGCAGGTCTTCGATCGCACCATGGCGCAGCTCGCGGCGGTCGTGAAAGAGCTCCCGGGCGTCGAGCTGCCTTCGGGCTCCCTCCTGGCGGTCGGCGGCGTGCCGGGCGACCGCTTCGTCGCCTTCGTCACGGAAACCCGGGAGGGGAGCGCGCTGACGCACGACGAGCTCGCCGGGGTCGCGGCCGCGGTCAAGGTTCGCCTCGACGCCGCTCTGCAGGAGGAACCCTTCGCGACCCTCTCGCCACGCCTCGTGCTCAAGGTCGGGCACGCGTTTCTCTCGGAAGACCCGTTCTACCGATTCGAGCGCCGCGTGCACGCCGCCGTCGACGAGGCGCGCTCTCTCCCCGACCGGCGGGAGCGCAGCCGGGACCGCGTCTGGGGCGCCGAGCTCAAGAGGGTGATCCGCGAGGCCGGGATTCGCACGGTCTGGCAGCCCGTCGTCGAGCTCCCGTCGGGCGCCGTTCATGGGTTCGAGGCGCTCGCGCGCGGACCCAAGGACAGCATGTTCGAGATGCCCCGCGCGATGTTCGCCCTCTCGGGCCGCGTCGGCGCCGCGGGGGATCTCGACCGTCTCTGCCGCCGGCTCGCCCTTGCGGAAGGGGCCGGCGACGCGCTGGCGGGACGGCTGTTCGTCAACGTGCTGCCGTCGACCTTGGGCGGCTCCGAGTGGAGCGCCGGCGCCGTCCCCGAGATGCTGGCTGCGGCGGGCAAGGTTCCCTCCGACGTCGTCGTCGAGGTCTCCGAGCGCGTGATCGGCCCTGAGAACCCGGGAATGGCCGAGGCGTGGGACGCGCTCCGCGAGGAAGGGTTCGCCCTCGCGCTCGACGACGTCGGCACGGGACGGGACGGCGGCGAAGCCCTCGACCGCCTGCGCCCCGACTACCTGAAGATCGACGCGTCCCTCGTCCGCGGCATCGACGAGAACCTCGTCAAGCAGGAGATCTTCGCGACGATCGCGCGCGCCGGGGAGACGATCGGCGCCGCCCTCGTCGGGGTCGGCGTCGAATCGGCGGAAGAGGCGGCGACGGTCAAGCGCCTGGGCGCGCGCTACGCGCAGGGGTATCACTTCGCATCTCCGGCGCCGCGAGAAAGGTGGTCCACGTGATCGCGGCGGCGACCGGCTTCGCGGGCCTCGACGCGATCCTCGCGCACCTCCCGGCGGCGATGGTGTTCGCGGTCACTCTGGTCGTGCTGCTCGCCTCGATCAGCGTGGCCCTGCTCGTCGCGCTCCGGCGCAAGCGGCGGAAGGACGCGCAGGAGATCATCCTTCACCTCGAGGAGATGCGCTCCGGGCGCGCGCGCACGCGGCTCGATCTCGACCCGCGCTCTCCGTTCGCGCCGATCGCGGAGTCCGCCAATCGCCTCGGACAGGATCTCGGCGTGCGATGGTCGCGGGCCGAGACGGCCAACGAGGCGTTCACCGCCCTCCAAGAGTCCGCGCGGGGGTACGCGGTCATCGCCACCGATTCCGACGGGGACCTGCGCGCGCTTTCGCCGGGGGCCGTGCCGCTGTTCGGGTGGGACGAGGACGCGGTCGTCGGTCGCAACGTTGCGATGCTCTTCGACGAGGCGTCGTGGAAAGAGCTCTTGCCGAAGCTCGCGCGCAAGAGTCTCCGCGAGCGCGGGGTGGAGACACGCTCCACGATGATCCGCCAGGACGGATCGCGCTTTCACGCGAGGTTGGTCGTCCGGATCTTGCGCGGACACGGCGACGACCCCTCCGGCTTCCTTCTCGTGGTGCAGGACGTCAGCGAGCAGGTGCGGGTCGAGGCCGACCTGCGGGCCGCGGAGAGCCGCTCGCGAGGGATCCTCGAGAGTCTTCCCGGCGGCGTCGCGCTCGTCCAGAGCGGCCGGCTCGTCTATGCGAATCCCGTGGCGCGAACGCTGCTCGATCTCAAGGAGGCGGAGGTGTCCGGGTTCGTGCTGCGCGAGCGGATCGCCACCTCGCACGTGCTGTTGGTCCAGGACGCCCTCTCGCGGCTCGAGTCCGGGGCGGGGAGCGCGACCGCGGAAGAATCGGTGCCGGTCCTCGATGCGGAGGGGAGAGCCGGCCGCGAGATTCGGCTCGTCGGGATCGCGCAGGCCCACGACGGTCGCCCCTCGGTGCTCTTGCTCCTCCGCGACGAGACCGCGGAGCGCCGCGTCGTGCGGACGCTCGCCGCCGAAGAGGCGCGTCTCGATGCCGTGCTCGACGCGTGGAACGATGCGGTCCTGTTCGTCGAGGACGAGTCGGGAGGGCCGCGCGTGCGGGTCGCCAACCGCGCGTTCCTCTCGCTCTTCGGCCTTTCGCGGGCGGAGATCTCGGGCCTCGCCGAGGGCGATCTCATAGCTGTGCTCCGAAAACAGGGGCCGGAAGGAGCCGCCGCGGCGGCCTGCCTTGCCTCGGCGTCGTCGGGCCCGGCGAAGGAATCGGTCGTCACGGAGGGGCGGGAGCTCGCGCTCTGGGCCCGACCCTTGGGTGATGCGCGGACGGCCTCCCACGGGCGGATGATGGCCGCCCGCGACGTCACCGACGACCGCGCTCGCGAGCACGCCCAGGGCGCGGAGGCCGACACCTGGAAGCGGCGCCACGAGGCGACCGTGGCCTCCTACGCCAAGCTGCGCGCACTCCACGACGAGCTCGACGTCCGCCGGCAGGACGCGGAGCGCTTGAGCGGCGAGCTGCGCACCCTCGACCGCATGAAGTCCGACCTGCTCGCCAACGTCTCCCACGAGCTGCAGACGCCTCTGGTGTCGATCCGCGGCTACACCGAGATGATTCTGAAGGGGCGCCTGGGGACGATCAACGAGGAGCAGAAGAAGGGGCTGACCCTTTCGTTGAAGAACATCGACCGCCTGATCGCGATGATCGACAACCTGCTCGCGTTCGCCAGGATGGATCGCGAGTCCGGAAAGCTGACCCTCACCTCGTTCCCCGTCGCGGGCGTGGTCGACGAGGCGCTCGCGGTCCTGGCACCGAAGATCCAAGCGAAGGGTCTGCAGGCGCTCAAGAAGATCGACGATCCGACCCTCATCATCCGCGCCGATCGCGAGAAGATCCTTCAAGTTTTCCTGAACCTCGTGAGCAACGCCGTGAAGTTCAATCGCGAGCAGGGCTCGATCGAGATCTGGGCGCGGCGTGGGAAGCCCGGCTTCGCGCTGGTCCAGATCCGCGACACCGGCGTGGGCATCGCGAAATCCGATCTCGAGAAGGTGTTCGACCGCTTCTACCGGGTCGACGCCGGTGCGGCCCAGCCGAAAGAGGGGACCGGCATCGGGCTCGCGATCGTGAGGAACATCCTGCGACAGCACGGATGCGTGATCCACGCGACCAGCGAGCCCGGCCAGGGAACCGTTCTGTCGTTTACGCTGCCGCTCGCGGAGGAGCGCGCCCCGTCCGAAGAGGTTCCGCAACCCGAACCGGCTTCCGCGGAGCCGCCGCGGGAGGCGCCGCCCGCCCCGGAGATCCCTACACCGCGGCGCGACGAGACCGCGCGCCGGGGTCTGCGGATCATACGACGCGGCTGAAGGCTTTCCGCTTCCGCGCCGCCTCGAACAGGAGCACCGCCCCCGCGGCGTTCACCGACAGGCTCTCGACGCCTGACGCCATGGGAATGGCGACCCGCAGCTCCAGGGCCTCCTCGGCCTCCGCGGGGATCCCCGAGCCCTCCCCGCCCAGGAGCAGCGCGAGCGGCCCGCTCCAGTCGATCTCGTCGTAGGCGGCCGCCGCACGCGCGCTCGCTCCGACGACTCTCAACCCTCGACTCCGAACGGCTTCGAGCAACGCCGCGACCCCCGCTTCGACCGCGGGCATTCTGTAGACGGCCCCCATGCTCGCGCGCACCGTTCGAGGGTGGGTCAGGTGCGCGCTGCCGTAGGTGGCGACGAATCCCGTGGCGGCCGCGGCGTCGGCCGTGCGCCAGAGGGCGCCCAGGTTTCCCGGCTCCTGCACACCGCAGGCGACGACGACGAGCGGCGGACCCGCGCGAGGCGCGAGCGCCGCCTCGAGCGTCGCCGGCTTCCAGCGGACGATCATGACGACCGGTTGGGGAGAGCGTGTGTCTTGCAGAGTGTCGATCGTCTCGTCCGAGCACTCGTGAACCTCGACGCCGGTCTCGCGCAGCCTCCGCTCCAGGTTGCGGCCGTTGTCGGTCGCCTTCAGTCGGGGCGAGACGACCGCCGCGTCGATCAGCGCTCCCGCCGCGAGAGCGTCGATGGCGAGATGGATCCCTTCCGCCACGATCACCCCCTCGGTTTCGCGCAGTGCGGCGTCGGCGCGCAGCGCGCGAAGACGCCGGGCCAGAGGATCGGTGCGCGTCAGCATCGAAGCCATGGTAAACGGGAGTTTGGAGCCGAGCCGTATAATTCAACCGTCGTCGAAGCCGGCCGGACGGTCGCCGCGGTGGCGAGGCCCGAGGCTTCCGCTTCCGAGGAGGAAAGTCCGAACTCCGTAGGGCGGCGTGCTGGGTAACTCCCAGGCCCGGAAACGGGACGGAAAGTGCAACAGAGAGCAAACCGCCGGTCGCGTGACGCAACGCGGGCCACCCCGCGAAGCGCAACAAGGCGAGGCCGGTAAGGGTGAAACGGTGCGGTAAGAGCGCACCAGCGCTGGCGGCAACGCCGGCGGCTCGGCAAACCCCACGCGGAGCAAGACCAAATAGGGGAGCGTTCGAGGCCGGCCCGGCCGAAGCTCCCGGGTAGGTTGCTGGAGGGCGGGGGAGACCCCGCTCCTAGAGGAATGACCGTCGCCCTTGAATCAAGGGACAGAATTCGGCTTATGGACGACTTCGACGACGCCCGCCTCCGCCGGCTCCGGGTGGCTCGGACCGGCGGGGACGGATCTGTCCCGATGACGACCGCGTGAGCGGCGCTTTGTTGGCCCGCGGCGACCGCGTCGGCGTGGTCGCGACCGGATTCGCCGCGAGGCCGGAAGCTCTCGACTCGGGGATCGGTTGGCTTCGCCGCCGGGGGTTCGTGCCCGTCGAGGGCGTGCACCTGCGGGACATCGAGGGGTATCTCGCCGGAAGCGACGAGGCTCGCGCTGCCGATCTCGACGCGGCCATCGCCGACCGCACCATGGCAGCGATCTGGTTCGCGCGCGGCGGCTACGGCACCGCGCGACTGCTCGATCGGATCGATCTCGACCGGCTCGCGCGGCGCCCGAAGCCGCTCCTGGGCTACAGCGACCTCACCGCGCTCTTCTCGGCGCTTCTGGCGCGCGCGAGGACGGTCTGCCTGCACGCGCCGGTGGTCGCCGAGCTCTCCCGCCGCCGGGAGTTTCACGGAGCCTCGCTCCGGGCGGCTCTCGCCGGCCGACGGATCCGGCGGCCCCTGACCCGGCGCGATGTCTTGCGGGCGGGCCGGGCGCACGGCCGCCTGATGGGAGGAAACCTGACCGTGCTCACGCACCTGCTCGGCACGCGGCATATGCCCGACCTCTCCGGCGCCATCGTTTTTCTCGAGGAAACCGGCGAGGAGGTCTACAAGCTCGATCGCCTCCTGCAGCACCTTCGCATGTCCGGCGCTCTCGAGCGCGTGCGCGGAATCCTCCTCGGAGACTTCTTCGTTCCGCAGACTCAGCGGTCGTTTCCAGGCGACCGCGACCTTCGCGCCGTGCTCGACGAGCACCTGCTGCCGCTCGGGATTCCGGTCGTTCGCGGCATTCCCGCGGGCCACGGGCCCGGGAAGTGGACGCTCCCGCTCGGCGGATCGGCGTCGCTCGACACGACGGCCGGCTCCCTGACCTTCGATCCGCGCCCCGCGCCGCGCCCGTCCCTTAGGGGATGAGCGGATGGAGCGGAGGCTCCGCATCGACCTGGCGTACGACGGAACCGCCTACGCGGGCTGGCAGCTGCAGTCGGGTCCCAAGACGGTGCAAGGCGTGGTCGAGGAAGCGCTGGCCCGGCTGAACGGCGAGCGCGCCGTGCGCGTTCGCAGCGCGGGCCGCACCGATTCGGGGGCGCACGCGCGCGGCCAAGTCGCCGACTGCGAGATCGCGACTCGACTCGACGACGACGCGGTCGCTCAAGCGCTCGACCGCATGCTCCCCGAAGACGTGAGGCCCCGCCGCGTGCTCACCGTTCCCGCGTTCTTCCACGCCCGGCACGACGCGCGATCGAAGACCTACCGCTACCTCGTCGACACGTCGGCCCATGGCGACCCGTGGCTGGCGCGCTTCGCACTCCCATGGCCCCAAGACCTCCACCTGCCTGCCGTCGACGCGGCGCTCGCCGCGCTCCCCGGACGGGGGGATTGGTCTGCGTTCACCGGGGCGGCCTGCGAAATGGAGGATCGCGTGCGGACGGTCACCGAGGCGCGACGCGAGCTCGTGGCGCCCCAGCTCCACGCGTTCCTGTTCACGGCGGACGGCTTCCTCACGCACATGGTGCGAAACCTCGTCGGCACGCTGCTCGAGATCGGCCGCGGTAAGTCCGATCCCGCGCGGATCGCGGAGATCCTGGCCAGCGGCGACCGGCGGCTCGCCGGACCCACGGCGCCGGCCAAGGGGCTCTGTCTGATGCGCGTCGTCTATGACGATGCGGTCGGCGGGGCGAGCGGCGGCGACCCCGCGCTCTGGTAGCATGCGGCCCGCGCGGCTCGCGCGCTTCGGGAGCGTCGCATGCGTCGAATTCTCGTTACGGGCGGGGCCGGCTACGTGGGAAGCCACGTGGTCCGCCACCTGGTCGATGCCGGACGCGAAGTCGTCGTGCTCGACGACCTGTCGTCCGGACACCGGGGCGCGGTGCCGAAGGGGAGTTTGATCGAGGGGGACTGCGGGGACGCGGCCGTCCTCGATTCGGTCTTCGCGAGCGGCGGCATCGAGGCCGTCGTCCACATGGCGGGAAGCTGCCTCGTGGGCGAGTCGATGTCGGATCCGGCGCTCTACTACGACAACAACGTCTCGAAGAGCCTCGCGCTGCTCGAGGGGATGCGCCGTCACGACGTCAAATCGATCGTCTTCTCGTCGTCGGCCGCGGTCTACGGCGAGCCCCAGGACGTGCCGATCCTCGAGGAGCATCCCTGCCGCCCGACCAATCCGTACGGTGAGACGAAGCTCGTGTTCGAGCGAATGCTGTCGTGGTACCACCGTGCCTACGGGATCGGCTATGCGGCGCTCCGTTACTTCAATGCCGCCGGGGCGCACGAATCCGCGGAGATCGGCGAGGATCACGGCGCGCGGGAGACGCATCTGATCCCGCGCCTCATCAGGTCCGTGTTGGAGAGCGGCCCACCGACCCCGATCTTCGGGGAGGACTACCCGACCAGCGACGGGACCTGCGTGCGCGACTACGTCCATGTGAGCGATCTGGCCGAAGCGCACGTGCAGGCCCTCTCCGCGCTCGACCGGGGAACGCTCCAAGCCGGCTCCTTCAACCTGGGGAACGGGGAGGGGTTCTCCGTCCGCGAGGTGATCGCCGCGGTCGGCAAGGTCGCGGGATCGCCGCCGCCGACCGAGCGGGCCCCGCGGCGGCAAGGCGACCCGGCGATCCTGGTCGCCAGCGCGGAGCGCGCGGGACGGCGGCTCGGCTGGAGCCCGAAGCGCTCCTCGCTCGAGGTGATCGTCCGCACCTCTTGGACGTGGCACACGGCGCATCCGCGGGGGTTCGACGACCGCTGAACGGACGCGGTTGCTCCTCGCCGCGATCAGGCATTAAGATTCGCCCTCCTTAAAAGCGGACGGCGAGGGCGGATGACGGATTTAGCGCAATTGGCGTCTCCCGGCAGCGACGAGGAGGGGCTGCTCCACCAGCTCGATCTCGACCGTCTTCCGCGACACGTGGCCGTGATCATGGACGGGAACGGCCGGTGGGCTCGGAAGCGCCGCCTTCCCCGCATCGCGGGGCACCGTGCGGGGATCGGCGCGGTTCGCGAGCTGGTCGAGACCTGCGCCCGGCTCGAGCTGCCTGTGCTCACCGTGTACGCCTTCTCCAAGGAGAATTGGAAGCGACCCAAGGCCGAGGTCGATTTCCTCATGGACCTCCTTCGCGAATACATGAGGAAGGAGATCGACGAGCTGCGCGCGAACAACATCCGCGTCTCGCCCGTCGGCCGCCTCCATGAGCTGCCCGCCGTCGTCCAGGACGTCCTCCAAGAGGCGGTCGAGACCACCCGGCGCAATACCGGCCTCGTCTTCAACATCGCCCTCTCTTACGGGGGCCGCGCCGAGATCGTGGACGCCTGCCGGGAGCTGATCCGGGACGGTGCGCGCCCGGAGGACGTCGACGAGGAGACGTTCGCCAGCCGCCTCTACGCGAGGTCGCAGCCCGATCCCGATCTCGTGATACGCACCGGCGGCGAGATGCGGGTGTCGAACTTCCTGCTTTGGCAGATCGCCTACGCGGAGATCGTCATCACCGAAACGCTTTGGCCGGATTTCCGCAAGCGCGATCTTTTCCAGGCGCTCCTCGAATTCCAGCGCCGTGAGCGACGCTTCGGCGGGCTGTCGCCCCGCGAGGCCGACGAGGGCTCTCCGGCGCTCGTGCAGGGATGACGCGGCTTCTCACCGCGGCGGTCCTCATCCCCTCGGCGTGGTACCTCTGCAAGAGGGCGCCGGTTCCGCTCTTCCTCGCCGCCTGTCTGATCCTGGCCGGGATTGCGGCGTGGGAATGCGCCGATATCTTCCGCCGCCGAGGCTCGAAGCCGTTTTCGTGGCTCGCCCTCGCTTTCTGCGTCGCGGTCGTCTGGTCGTTCGCGGGAAGGGCCCCGAGGCTCGATCCGATGGCGGTGCTCGCCGCGGCGGTCCTCTCCGCCCCCGCGATCGCCATGCTTCTCCGGGCCACGCCGGAGGAGATGCTCGACAGCACGACGAGCACCTTGTTTCCCGTGCTCCTCGTCGGGATCCCCTGGGCGTACGTCGTCGGACTCCACGCCATTCCGGAAGGGGACGGCCCCGACCTCCTCCTGCTCGCGATGCTCTGCGTGACGCTGTCGGATACCGGGGCGTATTACGTCGGCTCCGCCATCGGGACCCACCGTATGGCTCCGGTGATCTCGCCCAGGAAGACCTGGGAGGGCATGGCGGGAGGGGTGTTCGGAAGCGTCGTCGGGGCGTTGCTCGCCCACGTCTGGTTCTTCCGGCGATTGTCGCTCCTCCACGCGCTGACGCTGGGTGTCGTCCTATGCACGGCGGGGATCTTGGGGGATCTCGCCGAAAGCATGATCAAGAGATCGGCGGGGGTGAAGGACTCCTCGGCCTTGCTCCCCGGCCATGGCGGGGTGTTCGACCGTATCGATAGCCTGCTGGTGGCGGCGCCCGTCCTCTATTATTACTGGAAGGCCTTCTTGGCCGGTTGAGGAGCGATGAAGCGACTCTCCATCCTGGGGTCGACCGGGTCGATCGGAACGTCCACGATCGACGTGGTTGGATCCCGCCCGGGTGATTTCCAGGTGGTCGCGCTGGCCGCGGGGCGGAACACCGGACGTCTGGCCGAGCAGGCGCGCGCGCTGCGGCCTCGCCTCGTCGTCGTCGCGGACGAGGCGACGGCGCAGGCGATCGACGGAATGCTCCCGGCCGGAACGCGGGTCGCCTCCGGCCGCGACGGGTTGATCGCGGCGGCGCGGCTCGAGGAGGTGGACCTCGTCGTCTGCGGCCTGGTTGGAGCCGTGGGCATCGAGCCGGCGTTCGCCGCCGTGGATGCGGGAAAGAGCGTCGCCTTGGCCAACAAGGAGTCGCTGGTGGCGGCCGGCGCGTTCGTGATGCCGCGGGCGGCTGAAACCGGCGCCCTCATCCTGCCGGTCGACAGCGAGCACAACGCCCTTCACCAGTGTCTCCGCGGCGAGAGCGCGAGCGAGATCAAGACCCTCTGGCTGACCGCCTCGGGCGGGCCATTTCGGGGCTTTAGCCGCGACGCGATGGCCGCGGCGACGCCCGAGCAGGCGCTCCGCCATCCGACCTGGGTGATGGGGCCGAAGGTGACGATCGACTCCGCAACCCTGATGAACAAGGGTCTCGAGGTCATCGAGGCGCGGTGGCTCTTCGGCGTCCCGGGTGAGCGCATTCGCGTCGTCGTCCACCCCGGAAGCGTGGTGCATTCCCTCGTGGAGTTTGCCGACGGTTCGTTCAAGGCTCAGCTCGGCGTGACCGACATGCGCCATCCGATCCAGTACGCGCTGACCTACCCGGAGCGGCTCCCGTCGGCGCTTCCGTCCTTCGACCTCGTCGCGTCGGGCCCGCTTCGATTCGAGGATCTGGACACCGACCTGTTTCCGTGCGTGGGGCTCGCCTATGAAGCGCTGGCCGCGGCGGGTGCGGCGCCTGCCGTCCTCAACGCCGCGAACGAGGTCGCCGTTGCGGCGTTCCTCGACCGGCGCGCCGGGTTTCTCGACATCCCCGCGGCGATTCGTGGCGCGCTGGACCGGCACGCCGGAGCGGCCGCCTCTACGCTCGACGACGTCCTCGCGGCCGATCGCGCTGCGCGAAAGACCGCTGCCGACCTTCTCGCCTCCGGAGTCCAATCGTGAGCCAGCTCGTTCAAATCGCCCAAACCGTGGGCTCGTTCGTCGTCGTCCTCGGGATCCTCGTCTTCGTGCACGAGTTCGGTCACTTCATCGTCGCCAAGGCGTTCCAGATCGGCGTTCCCATTTTTTCGCTAGGGTTCGGTCCGCGCCTGGGGGGCTTCCGGCGGAAGGAGACCGACTATCGCGTCTCGGCGGTGCCGCTGGGCGGATACGTGCGCCTCGCCGGGGACGAGGCGGACGAGGCACGAACCGGCGCACCCGAAGAGTTCCTCTCGCGGCCGCGCTGGCAGCGGTTCCTGGTCTTCATCGCCGGAGCGTCGTTCAACATCGTCCTCGCCGTCGTCGTGATGACCGCGGTCTTCACGATCTGGGGGCGGGACGAGGTGGTCCGGCCGGAGGCGTTCCCGACGATCGCCGACGTCTTGCCGGGATCGCCGGCTGCGGCCGCCGGTTTGGTCGCTGGGGACAAGGTGCTCCGGATCGGCGGCGAGGACGCACGCGATCAACAGACCCAGGTCAGCGAGATCGTGCTCTCGCCGGATCAAAGCAAGACGGTCGAGTACGAGCGCGCGGGCGTGCACGCGACCATCACGATGTCCACGGGGCAGGATCCCGTCTACCACCTGGGCGCGCCGGGGTGGCGCTTGATCCAGGACACCGGCGGTCCGCCGCAGGTCGACATGGTGCTCGGCGGGTCGCCCGCCGACCGCGCGGGGTTGAAGCGCGGCGACAAGGTCGTCGGCATCGACGGACGGAAGCCGCAGGGAGAGATGGAGCTGCGGGCGCTTCTCGAGAAGAGCGCAGGGCGCGAGGTCAGGCTGACGATTGAGCGAGAGGCCGGCCCCCTGGAGATCCCGGTGACCCCGAAGGACGAGAACGGCAAGGGGAAGATCGGCGTGATGTTCACTGACGGGAACCGCGTGCACCGCGATTTGACGTTCGGAGCGGCCATTCAAGCCTCTCTCGCCTGGAATGTCGACATCACGAAGAACGTCTTCGAGACTTTGTCGCGCCTCTTGAAGCGCGAGATCTCGGTGCGCGCGTTCTCGGGGCCGATCGAGATCGCCCGCGTCTCGCGCGAGGCCGTTCGCGGCGGCCAGTCGTTCCTGACGCTGCTCGCCCTGATCAGCCTTCAGCTCGGGATCCTGAACCTGATGCCGATTCCGGTCCTGGACGGCGGCCACATCCTGATCCTCGCGTGCGAGGGGCTGATCCGGCGCGATCTCTCGCAGAAGCTCAAGGAGCGGGTGATGACCGTCGGGTTCGTCTTCCTCCTCGCGTTCTTCGGCCTGGTCATCTTCTTCGACATCCTCAAAGCGCGGATGTAGCGAAGGCGCGTGCGCGAGGTTCTCGAAGTCTTTCTCGAGGAGGTCCGCGGGGGGCGGCGCGCGGTCTTGGCGACGATCGTGCGGGCCTCGGGCTCCACGCCCCGCACGGTCGGCGCGCGCATGATCGTCCGAGCCGACGGGACGACGATTGGAACGATCGGCGGAGGAGCGTTCGAAGCGTCGGTCACGGACGATGCGAAGAGCCTGCTCGCAGCGATCGAGCCCGTGCCGGTGGTCAAGAAGTACTCGCTCACCGAGCGGGGAGAGCACGCCCTGGGCATGGCGTGCGGCGGAACCGTTGAAGTGCTGCTCGAGGTGGGCGGCCGAGGCGTGCGGCTGGCCATCTTCGGCGCGGGTCACGTCGGTCTGGCGCTCGCCAAGCTCGCCGCCACGGTGGGATTCGCGCCGGAGTTGATCGACGACCGGGAAGATATCTGCACCGTGGCGCGGGACGCTCGGCTCGGGCCCGTCTGGCGCTGCGATCCGGACTATAGCGAGGGCTACCCCGAGATCGACGCGGGGAGCTACGTCGCGGTGGTCACCCGCTGCTTTCGGACCGATCGCCTGGCGCTCAGGCGCGCGCTCGGGCGTCCGGCGCGCTATGTCGGCCTCATCGGCAGCCTCCGAAAGAAATCGGTGATCTTCGGAGAGCTCACGCGCGAGGATGGCGTCTCGCCGGCCGACCTCGAGCGCGTCCGCTGCCCGATCGGCCTTCCGATCGGAGGGGACACTCCCGAAGAGATCGCGGTATCGATCGTCGCTGAGCTTCTCTCCGTCAAGCATCGTGCGGAATAGGGGCCGCTCAGAAAATCCGGGACATTCTGCTTTTTCTTAGAAAGTCAAGAAGGGGACAGGCCCCGTTTCCATTCGCACGTCGCATTCGTGAATGTGCGATGGAAACGGGGCCTGTCCCCTTCTTGACTTTCTAAGAAAAAGCAGAATGTCCCGGTTACCTCCGGACACTCCGAACAGTTCGGACACTCCCCGGACAACGAAATCGCGTCAGCGCGAGGTCCGAGGGTGGCATCGCGGTTGCGGAAGGGACGCGCACCGCGCAGTGTCGCGCGGCCCCATATCCGGAGGCATTCATGAATCTTCGCGTCAGAGTTCTCACGACCCTCGTGTCCGTCCTCGCGCTGGCGATCGTTGGCGCCGCGGCGCCGTCCGTTGCGGCGCCTGCGTCCGCGCCGAGGCCGGTGGCATCGGAGGCTCGCCCGGTCGACATCAACACCGCCGACTCCGTGGCGCTCGAGTCGGTCCCTGGCATCGGCAAGTCGCTCTCCCAGCGGATCCTGGCATTTCGCGAGAAAAACGGCCCCTTTCAGAGCGTCGACGACCTGCTGAAGGTCCAGGGGATCGGCGAGAAGTCGATCCAGAAGCTCCGTCCGTACCTGACGGTTTCCAAGGTGAAGTGAGTCGGGCGTGGCGGCCTCGAAAGGATTCACGCTCGTCGAGCTGTTGGCCGTGCTGGCGATCGTGGCGATGGCCGTCGCCGTGGCGCTTCCGGCCGCGGCCACGCTCCGCGACCAGGGGCGAGCCGCGGCCGGCGCGCGGACGATCGCGACGCTCCTGTCGGCGCAGCGATGGAAGAGCGTCGCAGGTCACCGCGTTCGCGGACTCCAATTCCGGAAGACCGGGACCGGCTGGTCCTGGCGGGAGGTTGCCGACGGCAACGGCAACGGACTGCGCGCGGCGGAGATCGCCCGAGGCGTCGATCCGGTGCTCGGCAAGGACGATGTCCTCGAGCGGCTCGTGCCGGACGTGACCCTGGGCATCCCGCCCGGAGGCTCCTACCCCGAGGCTCCTCCCGGGACCGACACCCTGCGGGCCGGCGACGACCCGGTTCGGTTCGGCCGATCCACGCTGGTTTCGTTCAGTCCGGTCGGGAGCGCCTCGAGCGGGACGATCTACGTCACGGACGGGCGCCGCGGCTTCTTCGCGGTCGTGCTGTTCGGCCCGACCGCGCGGCTGCGCGTCTGGCGCTACCGCCCCGCGGAGCGGCGATGGACGCTCTGATCGAGCGCCCCGGCCGGACGATTCCCGAGGGAGAGCGTCGCGTCCGTGCGTTTCGCGTCACGGATCAGTTCGCCCTCGCGGCGTGGCAAGCCGCACGGAGCTTCGCGAAGCCCGAGGGCGAAAGCCTCGCGCGCGAGATCCGGCGCTCGGTTGCGCGGAGTGGTGGGTGTCTCGTCGCGGCCGCGTCCGCGCCGCCCGGAGACGACGCCGGCCGCCGCTCGCTCGAGAGCGCTCACTCGGGCCTGCTCGAAATCCGGTACTTCCTCTATCTCGCGCGCCGCTTGGGATGCCTCGACCTGAAGAAGTACAAGGAGCTGGCCCATCTGCAGGAAGCGGCGCTCCGGGAATTGGGTTCGCTGCTGAGCTAGGTGGTAGCCTACTCGACCTATGCCCCGCGCCTTGCTGGCGGTCGCCGTCGTCGTGCACGTCGCGGGCGTTGCGCTCGCGGCCATGGGCGAGCTGCGCCGAAGCCCCGCCCTCTCCGGGTCCGCGGCGTTCGTCCTCAGCACCGCTTGGGCGGTAGAGCTGGCGACGCTGGTCGCTCTCGGCGTCGGCGCGTCGGCGTTCCCCTTGCGCACGGGTCCCGAGTATCTGCTCGCCCTCGGTTGGTTCGTCCTCACGCTTCACCTCATCCTCTGGTTCCGCTCGCAGGTTCGCGCCGCCGCTCTCGTGCTTCCTCCCGCGTCGGGCCTGATGATTCTGGTGGGGTTCCTCCTTTCCGCCGGGGAATCGCCCGACCGCGCCCTGGCCACGCAGGGCTGGTTCGTCTTCCACACATCGGTCGCCACCGCCGGCGTCGCCGCGCTGGCGGTATCGTTCGCGATGAGCCTGTTGTTCCTCGTCAAGGAGCGCGCTCTGAAGTCGAAGCGCCCCTTGAACGTTCTCGAGATGCTTCCAACGCTCGAGGCGCTCGACCGCGTCGGATTCCAGGCTCTCCTGTACGGCTTTCCGCTGCTGACCCTCGGCATCGCGACGGGGATGGTGTACAGCGCGTCGGTGCACAACCGCGTCTGGATCTGGGGAGTCAAGGAGATCTTCCCGGTCATCGCGTGGGTGGTGTTCGCCGCGCTCCTCTGGGCGCGGTTCTCGCGCGGAGTCCGGGGCCGCCGCTCCGCGATCCTCGCCATCGCCGGGTTCGCCTTCGCCCTCCTGACGTTCGTCGGCATGGTGCGATGATGCTGACCCTCGTCGGGATGAATCACCGAAGCGCGCCGCTGGATCTCCGTGAACGGGCCTGCTTCGCCGAAGACGATGTTCCCGACGCGCTGCGCCGCGTCCGGAGTTCCACCGGAGCGGACGAAGCCCTGATCCTCGCGACCTGCAACCGCGTCGAGATCCTGACCCGGACGAAGGACGGCAAGGGGCTTGCTCCGAGGATCCGGGCCTTCCTTGCGGCCGATCGCGCGCTCGATGTCGCCGCCGTCGACGGGCACGTCTACGTTCACGAGGGGCTGCACGCGGTTCGCCACGTTTTCCACGTGGCGTGCGGGCTCGATTCGCTCGTGCTCGGCGAGCCGCAGATCTTGGGCCAGCTGAAGCGCGCTTATCTGGTCGCGTCGGAGTCCGGCTCGACGGGGCCGGTTCTGGAGCGTCTGTTGCAGCACGCCCTCTCGGCGGCGAAGCGCGTGCGCACGGCGACGGGAATCTCCCGCCACGCGGTGTCCGTGGCGTTCGCCGCGACCAACCTCGCGCGGACGATCTTCGACGATCTCGCCGGACGGTCGGCGCTGCTCTTGGGCGCCGGCAAGATGACCGAGCTCGCAGCGCGGCATCTGGCCTCCGCCGGGGTTGTCGACTTGACGGTGACCAATCGGACGTTCGCCCGCGCCGAGACGCTCGCCGAGGAGATCGGCGGCCGCGCCGTCCGGTGGGACGCCCTCGCCGAGGAGTTGACGCGCGTCGACATCGTGCTCACCGGCACCGCCGCCGCGGAGCCAATTCTCACCAAAGCCCAGGTCCGGCAGGCGCAGAGGGGCCGACGCGGGCGACCGCTTTTCATCGTGGACATCGCCGTCCCGCGCGACGTCGAGCCGTCGGTGAACGAGCTCGAGGACGTCTACCTCTACGACATCGACGACCTCCAGGGGATCGTCGATTCAGGGCTCGCCGAGAGGCGCCGGGCGGCCGACGAAGCGGGCCGGCTCATCGAGTTCGAGGTCCAAGGATTCGACCGGTGGCGCCAGTCGGTCGACCTCGCCCCGACCATCGCCGCACTCTACGCTCACCTCCATCACGTCGGTCGCGAGGAGATCGAGCGGTACGGACGGAAGCTGCAGACGTTGAGCGCGGAGGAGAGAGAGATCGTGACGGATCTCACGCGATCGGTCATTCAAAAAGTGCTGCACCGTCCGATCACCTCTCTCAAGGCCGCCGCGGAGCGGGGGGAGGCGGGGTTGCGCGCCGAGCTCTATCGGGAGATCTTCGGCCTCGATCGTTCCAACGACGCGAGCCAGTCGCCGGACGGGGACCAGAGCTTGAGCTCGGGGCCGACGCATGCCATCCAGGGCGGGAAGGACGACTGAGGCGTGCGCCTTCGCTTGGGCTCGCGGGGCTCGAAGCTCGCGCTCTGGCAGGCGCACCACGTCGCCGGGCTTCTGCGCGGAGCTTGGCGGGGCCTCGAGGTCGAGATCACGATCATCGCCACCGAAGGCGACCAAAGGGCGGACGCTCCGCTGACGGCCGGGAGTCCAGGGGTCTTCGTCAAGGAGATCGAAGCGGCCCTGCTGCGGGAGACGATCGATCTTGGCGTGCACAGCATGAAAGATCTCCCGACGGAGGTGCCGAAAGGTCTCGCGATCGCCGCGGTCCCGCCTCGTCACGATCCCCGCGACGCCCTCGTGTGCAGCCGAGCGCGCCGGATCGAGGATCTCCCGGAGAGGGCGCTCGTGGCCACGGGAAGCCCGCGTCGACGAAGTCAGCTCGCGCACGCGCGCCCCGATCTTCGCTTCACCGCGGTCCGCGGCAACGTGGACACGCGCATCGAAAAGCTCGCCCGCGGAGAATTCGATGCGCTGGTCCTCGCGGTCGCCGGGATCGAGCGGCTCGGCCTGACGGAGGTTCCGTATGCGCCGATCCCGGTCTCGCTCAGCCTTCCGGCGCCCGGCCAAGGGGCGCTCGCGCTCGAAATCCGGGCGGAGGATGCGGCGAGCCGAGATCTCGTCCGGCGGCTGGACGACGCGGAGGCCGGCTCCTGCGTCGCCGCCGAGCGGTCGTTTCTCGCCTCGCTCGGCGCCGGCTGTCTCGCGCCCGCGGGAGCGATCGCGACACGCGCCGGCGATCGCCTGACGATCGAGGCCATGGTCGGAACGGTCGACGGACGGCGACAGGTCCGCGATCGGCTCGCCGGTCCAGCCGCGGACCCGATCGCTCTCGGCGCCGCGCTGGCGCGCCGAATGCTCGCCGCCGGGGGCGAGTCCATCCTGCGCGAGGCTCGCGGCGCCGCAGGGCCCGCCGCGCCGTGATCGCGCGCGTCCTCGTCACGCGCCCCGCAGGCTCGTGGCCGGGCCTCGAGACGCGTTTTCGAGGGACGGCGATCTCGATCGAGATGGCGCCGACGACGATCCAGGCGGAGCCGCCGGATCCGGGACCGGCGGAAGCCGCGCTGGACCGGTTGGAGACGTACGACTGGGTGGTCGGCGCCAGCGGGCCGGGGGGCGCGGCCCTCCCGCCCCGCCCCGCCGCC
>JACXTT010004186.1_pt1 | contig 21555 bp, 9 predicted proteins | sample 9270951 | NCBI WGS metagenome assembly JACXTT01 (sample SAMN15532306, study PRJNA645909) | rock metagenome | isolation source: weathered quartz diorite | place: Puerto Rico | collected 2017-06-21
CGCGGCGGAGTGCCGGGTGGGGGGTGGTTGGCTTGGAGGTGGTGACGGGCCCGTCGATGGCCGGCAGGGCGTTGAGGGCGTTTTGCGGGCTGTGGTTGGCGGGTGTGCCGCCGCTGGGTGCGATGTTGTACGACAACGCAACGGTGGTATCGGTGGCGCCGAACTTCAACTGGAACGTCCCCGAAGTGCCGGTGACGGTGACGGACTGGATTTCGTTGGCCGTGCCGCTGCCATCAATGACAGTGGCGACGGTCGCGCTAACAGAACCTGCGAGAGTCAACGCCGGCAGGTTGGCGCCCAGGAGCGTGCCGCCGAAGGTGACCGTGTAGACGTTACCCAGGGCTGTGACTGTCGCGGTCCCGCCGACGCCGCCGATGGTCGGCAGGGCGTTCAGCGCGTTCTCGACGCTGGCGGTCGGGCCGACGCCGCCGCTGGCCGGGACGTTATACGCCAGCGCGCCGGTGGTTTGGCCATTGAAGGTCAGACCGAACGTGCCGGCCGTCCCGGAGAGGGTTACGGTCTGCACCTCGGCGATGCCGGTGCTGCCGACGGTGAGATCGCCCGGGATCGCATTGAGTGACGCGGTCTTGTTGAGTTCCAGCGAACCGGCAATGACGTGGGTCAAGCCGGTGTAGAGGTTGCTCCCCGTTCCGGTATACTGCACGGCGCCAGGGCCGACTTTGTCGATGCTGAAGCCGCCGTTGACCAGCGACGTGCTGGCGTTGGAGGACGACAGCGGGGACAAACGCGTGACGACGATGGCAGGCCAATTGATGCCGACCATGCGGCCGCCGAAGTTCACGGCATAGACGGTCCCGGATGGGGCCGGGGCGGTCACGACACCCCCGGCGAGCGTAATGGTGGCCAGGCCGTTGAGGGCTGCCTCGATCGCCGCGGCGTTGGCGGCGCGAGCGGCGGGGGTGCTGGCGTTGTTGTAGGTCAGCGTGCCGGTTGCCTGGCCGTTGAAAGTAAGCGTGTAAGTAGCGTTGTTCGGGAACGCCCCCAGATCGAACGTCTGCACCTGGTGCTGATCGGTGATCTGCTGTGGCACGGTGAGCAAATTCCCAGCCCCGATCACGTCGGAGCCGAGGGACGCGTTGCTTTGCAGGATGACCGGCGTCGCGAGGGCGATCGAGTTGGCGCCGCCGACGTTCTCCAAGGCGCCGGCGTTGTTCAAGCCGGGGCCGTTCAGGAATAGAGGCTTGCCGGAAGATTCGACGATGGAGCCCAGCAATTGCAAGGAGGCGCCGCTATTGACGACCGTGTCGCTTTCGGCGCCGAGCAATGTCGGGGTGATGATGACAGTGGTGCCGGCCATCCCCGAGCCTGTGAGCAAGGGCTGAGCGACGCCAGCCAAGGGGCCGCCGTTGAAATAGACGGAGTAAACGTTGCCGACCTGCGTAACCACCACCGAGCCGCCGCCGGTGTTGATGGAAGTCAGGGCGTTCAGAGCGTTCTGCACGCTAGCGAGGGGCCCGGCGCCTCCGGAGGCGGGAGTCCCGAATGCCAGATTGCCAGTGGTCTGGTTGCCGGTCACGGGGTTGAAAAAGCTTAGACTGAACGTGCCGCTGGACCCCGAGACACTGACGTTCTGCACGGCGGAGGTATTGACGCCAAGAGCGGTGTTATGGCGGATATTGAGGGCGCCGGCGTTGATGAACGTGTTGCCGGTGTAGGGGTTGGCATTGGGGAACACCAGGGTGCCGGTACCGACCTTGGTAAGGTCAGCAGGCGGAATCGGGCTGGGCAATGGGTTGGGGGTGGGATCCTTGACGGCGCCGGAGATCGTGAGCTGCGTGGCCGGGTCGGCGCCGATGCTGCTGCTGGATTGCATGGTGACCGAGCCGGCCCAGGTGTTGTTGCCGCTGATGTTGTGCATGGCGCCGGGGGTGGGGAAGGCGCTGCCGTAGGTGGCGACGGCACCCAGGCCCGCGGAGGTGGTGTAGGTGAAATGCGTGGCGTCGGTCACGGTGATGGTGACGGCGCCGTTGTACCCGCTGGGGGTGAAGCCCGCGATCGTCACGGATTCGCCGGTGGTCAAGCCGGTCGTGCTGGCGACCGTGGCGGTGACCGTGGCGCCGATTTGGCTGACAGCGGTGATGGCGTAGACGCTGGTGCTGCCGACGCCGTTGAGGGCGAGCGTCTCGCTGGCGAGGACGTTGATGCTGGCGCTGCTGTTGTTCGGATCGCCGTCGAGTTCCAGCGAGGCGCCGTTGCTGACCAACGTGCCGATGCCGCCGGTGGCGACCCGGCTCGTCGCGATCTTGATGCCGCCCGAAGGCGTGGCGAGGATCAGGTTCTGGCTTCTCCCGGCCATGGCGCCGACGAAGGTGATGGTGTAAACGTAGCCAGTCTGGACACCGCTCGGCGTCGTCACCATGACCGTTTGCCGGACCACATTGACATTGGCGGCGCTGCCGATGCTGCTGAGGGCGGCCAGGGCGTTCTGCACGCTGGCGGTCGGCGTGGCGCCGCCAGTGGCGGCCAAGCCGAACGTCAAGAGACCGGTGGTTTGGTTGTTGAAGGTCAAGGTGAACTGGTCAGTGCCGAGGGTGTCAAAGGTGGTGATCCGCTGGATTTCGTCGCCGGCATTGACGCCGAGGGCGCCGGAATTCTGGATGCGCACTTGTCCGGCGGTGATGTAGGTGGTGCCGCTATAGGTATCGTTTTTGGTCAGCGTAACCCGGCCGAGGCCGACCTTGCTGAGGCCCATGGGCAAGGGACCTGTGGTCGGGACATCGCCCGGCACGGTCGGCTCGACGATCGGGCTGCCGATGGTGAGGTTGTCGGTGGCGCCGGCGACGCCAAAAGAGACGGTGCCCGCCGGCAGAGTGGTGGCGGAGAAACCGGGGACCGAGGTGAGGGTCAGGGTCGTCGAGGCGCTGCCCCAGGTGTTGTTGCCGCTGACGTTGAGCAGCGCGCCGGTCCCGAAAATGCCGGCGCCGGACAGGACCAGGTTTTCGCTGGCGACGTTGACGCTCACGCCGCTGGCGGGAGTTTGCAGTTGTAGTTGCGCGCCATCGCGCACCGTGGTCGTGGAGTTGGCGATGCCGAGGGCGTTGGAGTTCTGGATGTTCAGGACGCCTTGATTGACGGTGGTGCTGATGACGCCGGCCGTGGCGCTGCCGTAAGCGTCGGGATTGGCGAGGACGAGTGTGCCGGTGCCTTCCTTTTCGAGCTTGTAGCCAAGCGCGTTGTCGGTGATGCCGATCGTCTGGTTGGTGCTAGCAGTGATGATTCCAGTGGCGGCTGGGCGCGTCCACGTGCCGGAGTTGAGCGTGTAGACACCGCTCATCGTGCCGTCGGATCCGGTGAGGTCGAAGGTGTTGGTGGTTTTGGCGGCGACGATCCACGGCGTCGCGCTATTGGCGGCGGTGTTGCCCCCGACGTTGGACACGATGACCTGGTCGTTGACGTTCAGGCCGTGGTTGACGCTGGTGATGCGGATCGGGGCGGCGTTAGTCGCGCCGGTAATGGCGTGAGCCAGGAGCCAGAGGCCGCCGCCGGTGTAGGCCGAGCTCGCCGCGCCGGCGGTGCCGTTGAGCGAGAAGGTATCGTTGGTCAGCTTGGTGACGGTGAAAGTGCCGTTGGCGGCAGTGTTGCCCAGGACGCCGGTGATGGTCGCCAGGTTGCCGTTGACGAGACCATGGCCGGTGCTAGTGATGACGATGTCGGCCAAAGCCGTCGGCACGGTGGCGGCGGTGATGTTGCTGACGAGAGTCCACGTGCCGCCGCTGACATACGCCCCGTTGGCGTTCGAGCCGTTGAGGGAGAAGCGATTGGCATCGAGAACGGTGATGGTCCAGGTGCCGTTGGCGGCCGGGTTGCCGACGACGCCGGCGACGGTCACCTGGTCGCCGCTGGCCAAACCGTGATTGGCGCTGGTGAGGGTGATGGGGGAGGCGCTTCTGATGGTAAGGGTAGTGCCGCTGTCCACGCCGATGGTGGAGTTGGTGTTGAGAGTGAGGTTGCCGGTGAAGGTGTTGCTATTGCTGACGTTGCGCAGAGCGCCGGTGTTGTGTCCATTGAAGGTCGGCTGAATGCCGTTGGTGTTCAGGGTAACGGGCTCGAGAAAGAGGCTCGATTCGAGTTCGAGGGCGGCGCCCGGTTCGACGATGGTGCCGCCGCCGTTGGTGACCGAGGCGGACCCGAAGCCGCTGGTGATGGCGCTCGTGAAGGTGGGCTGATTAGCGCCGGTAAGGCTGCCGCCGAAAGTGATCAGGAACAGGCCGGTGCCCGTCTGGCTAACCGTCGCCGATCCGGCATGATAGGAGGTGGTCGCGTTGAAGAACGTGCTGTTCAGCTGGGCGCCGATGTTGGCAACGTCGGTCGCGGGGACGCCGGTGTAGGTGATCTGTCCCGTCGTGGCGCCGTCTAAACTCAGCGTGAATTTCAAGACCGGTGGAACCCCTGCGCTCAATACCGTTGCCGGGCTGGTGGTATCGGTGTAGGAAACCGTACCGGCGGAATTGATGGTGGTCAGAAGCGCGGGAGAGGCGTACGGGGCCGGGGTGGGGGAGCGATAGATCTTGTAGCTGGTGGCGCCGGCCACTCCGGTCCAGGAAAGGTTGATCTGCTGGCCGGTCGCCGTGGTGGTGACGGTCTGCTCGTTGCTGGCAATCGATTCGCCCTGCGGACCGACCGCGGTGATCTCGTAGTGGAAGATCGTGCCGCTCGGAATCGCGGTGGCGCCGGCGACCAGGACCGGAGCTTTCAGCGCCGGTGCGGGAGTGGCGAAGATTGACAGGGCCTGCACGCCGGCAACCGTGGCGCCGCCGAGGGCGTTGGAATTGTGAATGACGAGATTCCCCTGCTGAATGTCGGTCACGCCGGCGAACGTGTTCGCGCCGGAGAGGACGACATCGCCGCCGCCGACCTTGGTGAGCGTGTTGCCGGCGCCGGTGACAGCGGTGGCATCGCTGATGGTGCCGAGGAGAGTGAGCGTGGAGGCCGACAGTCCGTTCTGCAGGATCTGCGAGCCGTTGGCGCTGATGGTGGTGGACCCGGCCAGAGTGATCGGCCCGGTCCAGCTATTGTTGCCGGCGATCGAACGAAACGCGCCCGGATTGGCCGGGGCGGCAGGAAGCGTGTTGTCGTCTAGGTAGAACCCCCAGGCGCCGCGGCCATACGTGGCGGCGAAAAGGATATTAGTGGCCGGATCCAGCTGCAAGTCAGGCACCTGAACATTGGGCAGACCGGCGCCAAACGGCGACCAGTTACCCGTGCTGCCGGTCAGTGTCCATACGCCCTTATCGGTGCCCAGGTAAAGGTCATTGGCCCGTGAGTCGATGACGAGCTTCCAGGCGGTCAGGCCGTAGCCGTTTTCGGACTCGAGCGGCAACCCCGCGCTGATGTCGGTCCAGGTCTGGCCGGCGTCGCTGCTTTTGAAGACGCGCCCGGTGCCAACTGTGCTGACCGAGCCTTTCGTGACGACGTAAACGATGTTGCTGTTGGACGGATCGACCTCCATATCGTTGATCGACGTGCCGGCCACCAAGGCCGGCGCCCGGTTGGCGGACCAGGTGCTGCCGTGATTCTTGGTCACGCGCAGGTTGTTCGAGTTCGCGATGTAAAACGTGTCCGGAGTGTAGGTATTGGCGCCGATATCCGTAACCGCGGCAAAGGCGGGATCAGCCTGGAACGGGCCCTGATAGGCGGCGATGGCGAGCGCGCTGATGTTGGCGATGGGAACCCCGGCGAAGTTGTTGAACGTCGTTCCCTGGTTGAGCGACTCGCGCACGGTGAAGCCGGTGCCACCCGCGATCACCACACGCCGCGGGTCAAGGGGGTCCACAGCAAAGGGGACGTAAAAGCCGCCGGGGATGGTGGTGAGCGCGCCGCCAAAGGTCAGGCCGCCATCGATCGATTTCACGAGTTGGGAGCCGCCACCGGCCGGCACGGTGTGGTAGGCGACGTTTCCTTGTGTCGGCACGAAGCGAATCAGGCCGCCGTCGCCGACGTCGACTTGGGTCCAAGTCTGCGCCGTGGTGCCGTCGAATCGGAAAATGCCGTTGTCCTGAGCGCCGCCCAGAATCACGCCGGTATTGCCTGGCTGCACGGTGACGCCGTTCAGTTGGGTGATGTTGAGGTTGCCATTCAGGTTGGCCCAGGAGGTGAGCGTGCCGGCGCCGTAGTTGAGCGTGGCGCGCCAGACGCCGCCGTCGCAGCCGACGATCAGGTTCTTGTTTTGGTCCAGCGCCAGGGCATGAACATCAGTGTGCGGCCCGATGCCGGTGGCATCCCGGGAAATGTCGGTCCAGGTAGCGCCGCTGTCCTTGGACCAGAGGACAAAATTCGTGCCGCCGCCCTGATCGACGCCGCCGACGAAGATATTGGCGCCGGAGGCGACGATGGCGGAGTCGTACCACCCTTGGCTCCCCAGGTAATTCGGGATGTTCTTCTTGGCCCCCGCCACGTCGGCAACGACCACCCAGGTAGCGCCGGCATTGACCGTCTGCACGATCGCCAGCAGCCCATTGTTGATGTTGGCATCGCTGATCGCGGCGTAGGCCGTGCTGGCGCCGCTTACCGCCAGTTTGATGTTCCCCACGCGTGCGGCGGCCACGCCGATCACAGCCGCGATGTTGGTTGCGGTGAAAGCCGCCGGGACGGCAGCGGTCGGGTTCGTGCACCGGAGGATATCGGTGGTGCCCCCGAACGAACTGCCAGCGCCGCCATAGAGGGTGTTGGTGGCGCTGTCATAGGCGAGATCCATGTACTCGGTGTTGCTTGACGGGAAGCCCGTCGTCATGTTGAGCCAGTTCGCCCCATCGTAGCGCCAGATAGCCGCATTGCCCGTGGTGCCGTTGATGGCCTTATCGGAGACCGAAACCCAGATCATCAGCGGACTATTGGGATTGACGACGATCTTGGTGATCGCCTTGCCGGCAAGTGGGTTCGATCCGTTCGGATTGGTGAGCAGCATAATATCGGTGGTGGCGAGGTCGGCATGGGTGCTGGCGGAGTAGACTCCGGAGCCGTAGTAAGAATCGGCCGAGTTATTGCCTTCGCCGGTGCCGAAATAGGCGGTGGAGTTTGCCGTCTGGGCAATGGTAACGGCGCCCCCAAATAGAACCGAGTTGTTCGTGGTCTTGTCGAAGACGGGGGTCCACGCTGTGCCTCCGTCAATGGTACGCCAGAATCCGCCCCCCGCGGTCGCGATGTAGATGTCGTTGGCGAAACCTTGCTGCACGTCCACCCCCGTCACCCGGCCCGCGGTGGATTGGGCGGTGCCGCCGCCGCCGTTGAATACGGTGGCATTGATAATCGGCGCCGGTCCCTCGGCGAACCACTGGATCGGCGTGGCATTGGCGGAGCCGCCGATGATCGTCGTGACCGGCGCGGTCATGGTCGTGGGGGCAACGGCGCCGGATGCGCCGGCCGTCAGAAGGTTTTGCGGCTTGCCGGCGAAGCTCCCCTGGAATTCGACCGTGAAGGTCCGCGTCGCCGTCGTCCCATTCACGAAATGCGAGACGACCGGGTTGGCGGCGCCGCCGGTAACCGTGAACGCCTGGGCCAGGCCGACCGGTTGATCGGCAAGGCCGCCGGTGAAGAGGAAGTCGGCGTACGAGTTGCCCGGAACGCCCCCCGCGCTGGCGATGCCGCTGATGGACCCACCCACGTTGGTGACCGTCTTCAACGTGCCCAGGGCGGCGACAATGATGTTCTTGTTGTTGAAAAAGTTGGCGTTGTCATAAGTGAGCGGGGCCGTCAGATTATAGCCGAGCTGCTGAGCGCCGCCGGCGGGATCGAAGTACAGTTGGTATTTGTCGCCGTTGGCGAGTCCGACGAAGGTGACGCGCTGCTCCTCGTTGGTGCCGGCGAAAATAGTTGACACGTTGACGAGGACCTGACCGCCCACGTTCTTGACTGTGGTCAGGCTGTTCAGGGCTGCCTGCAACTTGCCGGCCTCGATGTTGAAAGGCAGCGGCCCGGTGTCGGCGCCATTGAAGTTCAAGGAGAACGTGCCGGCCGGGACGACCATCGTGGAGCCGATGGTGAAGGTCTGTACCGCCGATTCGACGTTGTAGCCGGAGCCACGGATGATGAGCGGTTCGCCGGAGACGGTGATGCCGCCTTCGAGCTGGAGCTGCGCCTGGTCGGCGACGAATGTCCCCCCGGCGCTGGCGACATCGGCCGATCCGGTGCCGGCGGCGCTGGCGATCTGCGCGGTGAGGAGCGTGGTGGTTCCCGCCAAGGCGCCGGTGAAGGTGATCAGGAAGACGCCGGGATTGGCCTGAACGACCGAGACGTTGGCGGCGCCGAGCAGGGTGCGCAGCTGGGCTTGGATGGTGGCAGCGTCTAAGGCGTTGCCCTGGTAGGTGATCGCGGCCGTGGCGCCGACGCCCGGGTAGGTCAGGGTGAACTGTGTGGTACCGGCGATCGGGTTGGTCAGCTCAAGTTCCTGTTGGCCCGCGATGCCGGTGCCGCCCAGCGCCAGCCCGCTTTGCAGCGTGAGGATGCCCTTGCTGACGAAGGTGGCGCCACGATAGGTGTTGTTGCCCGCCAGCACCAGCGAGCCGCCGCCGCTCATGAACAGGTCCGCGCCGTTGGTGGTCTTGTTATTGGCATCGCCAATGACGCCGGTGACGATCAAGCGGGCGTTCGGATCGATGTCGATGGTCGGGCTGGTGACGGCGACGCCGAAGTTGCCATTGAGCACCGGCACCCCGTTGATGAGCAGGGCGTTGAGTTGGGCCACGATGCCCTGGGGCCCGTAGATCAGGGTGTTGGGGTCGGAGCTGTAGATGATGCTGCTGGTGGTGCCCGAGTTGCCGAGGGCGTCGACATAGGTGAGGGTAAACGTGCCGCCGGTGATGGTGCCGCCGAAACTGAGGGTCTGGACCGCGTTCAGGCCGCTGCCGCCGGTCGTGGTGGTGGCGACGGCAACGGTGGGAGTAGTGCCGGTGAGCGTCGAAGTTGCGGTCAGGGTATTGACGGCCATATTGGCGAGAGCGCCTTCGAAGTCGATGGCAATGCTGGAGTTCAGGGTGATCGGCCCATGCCAGAGATTGTCCTTGGACAAGACCGTAAGAGGGGCATCGCCGAAGGTGGCATTGCCGGTGCCGTTCAGCGTGAGGGGGGTATTCCAGACGGAGGCGCCGACGGCCTGGCCGCCGTTTTGATCCGGGACAGTGTTGGCGAGTTCAAGGGCGGCGCCGGCTTCGACGACAGTGCCGGTGTTGCCTGGCGCGCCCAGCGCGGTGTTGTTCTCAAGGCGCACGACGCCGGCTTGAATGTCCACGCCGTCCGTATAAGTGCCGGGCCCCTGCGTTTCCAGACGCTGCGAGCCCAACTTGACAAGACGGCCACCGCCGCTAACACCGGCGGCGACGAGGGCCAGAGAGAAGTTGCCAAGTGTCACGGTGACATTCGTCGTGTTGTTCCCAGGGTCGGTGGACGCCTGAAAGCGAAGCCCGAGCGAGCCACCGAGCTGGGCATTGAACGCGCTGGTAATGTCAGCCGTGATCATCTGCCCGACAGCCAGGCCGCCGGTGGTAAAATTGAAAAGCGGGGCGCCAATCGCGACAGCCGAAAAGTCGGCGTTGGCGATGGCGTTGTTGCCGAGATATTGATTGAGGTCGATGCCAAAGTTGTGAACCCCGGTGATTGCGGTGACTTGGAACGTAAGGAGCGCCTGGGACACGGCAGCCGCCCCGGCCAGGTTGTACTCGACCATCACGCGCTGTTCCTCGTTCAGCGCCCCGAAATTCAACTCACCCACCTGTGGTCCGTGGCTGTGCGTTCCGGCCACGGCAGGCCAGGGAGCGCTTGCGGAGATGCCACCCGTGACAGGCGCTCCAGGCGCGACCGGCGGGGGGACAACCGGTTCCCCGATTTCGCCCGTCGTCGTGAGATTGCTCGCAATGTCGGGATATATTTGCTCAACGCCGACGCCAGCGTGGCCATAGAGCAGGATATTGCTGGCCAGGGTGTTAACGCCGGCGAGATTTTCCACCGCGCCTTGCTGGTTGATCTTGCCAAAGGGATGGGCGATGCCCAGACCGTGGAGCGCCAGATTATGGCTGAAGGTGAAACTGGTGCCGGGAGCAAACGGCTTCAGCATCAAAGCGGCGCCAGCGTTGACCGTGACGAGCGGTTGCACTTCTTGCACACTCGGGTTGTCGCCGCCCAGGGCGTTGGCATCCTGAATCGTGACCCACCCCTCGTTGATGGTCGTATTGCCGAGGAGTTGGGTGTTGGCGTTGGGCAGGATGAGGTGTCCGGTGCCGACCTTGACGAGCGTCGTATTAGCGTTGCCGCTTATGCCCCCCGTGATCGTCAAGCTGTAGTCGTTGGTGAAGTAATTCGCGTTGCCGGTCTGGGTCGGTTCGACATCGACACCGATGGCGGTGACCAGGCCAGGCGCGGTAATGTTGATGATCGGGTTGACCACCGGCGGCGTGCCGGCCCCGGTGGCGGCGAGACCGTCGTTGAAACTCAGCGTGGCGCCGTTGTTGATCGTGGTGAGGAGCGAGGCGCCGCCGTAGACTCCCGAAGTAGTGCTGCGGTAGATCTTATAGCCGGTGGCGCCCGTAACCTGGGACCAGGAGACCGTGTCCGTGCGATTGGTGCCGGCTGCCGGGGTGGTGTATGACTTCTCGTTCGATGCCAGCGACTCACCGTAACCGTCGGTCGCGGTCACGATGTAATAGTAGGTCGTATTGAGCGCGAGGGCGCCGCCCGCTACCGGTCCGGCGACCGGGCTTTGCACCGGCGAGGTGACGTAGGTAGTGTTATAGATGTTGATGCCGCTGACGCTGCGCAGCGCGCCCCCCGTGCCGTTGAAGCCATTGCCGATAATGTCGAGCGGCGCCGACACGATAAGACGGTTGACCGTGCCGGTGACCGAATCGATGTGCCCGACGTTGGACACCAAATAAAGCGCGGCATTCAGGGACACCTGGATACGGGCTGTCTTGGTGCTGGGCCCAAACCCCTGCGAGTCTTCGAGAGTGACGATGCCGCCGACAATGTTGAGATTGTTATGGAAGGTATTGGCAATGCCCTGGGTGGTCGCGAGGCCGGTGGAGTTATCGACAACGCTTGGCCGAAGAATCAAGTTCCCAGTGCTTTCCTTGAACAGAATCGCTGGCAGGGCTGGATTCAGATCGCTGATCACTCCGGTTACCGTGAGACTGGTGGGGCTGCCGGCAAACGAATCGACCTGGATATAGGTGCCGACGGAAACGGCTGCGTTCCGGTCCAGGACAATGGAGCCCGTCCAGACGTTGTCGCCCTCGAAGTTCTCCAGCGTGGTGATTCCCGAGAGTCCGCGGCCGAAAAGGTTCAGTTTGTAGTTGGGGACCGTGAAGCCGACATAGGGATTGTTTACCGCGTCGTATGGAGCCGCGGGGTTCGACAAATTGTAATAGGCCAGATTGGCGGGCGGAAGGGCGGCGCCAAGGGTATAGGCGAGCTGCAACGTACCCCGTTCGCCGGTGGTCGGGTTGTCCATCGTGGATGTGCCTGCCGACGGGTTCGAGCCCAGCGCGAAGGGATTCTGGATGGACAGCGTGCCATTCTGAATTATCGTGGACCCGTGATAGGTGTTGGCGTTGGTAAAGACCAACGTTCCCGTGCCGATCTTGGTAACATTGAACGTACCGAGATCGCTGAGCACGCCGGCGATCGTCAACGTGCCGGCCACGGTATTGATGGAGGTGGCGCTCCCCATGGCGACGGAGCCGGCCCAGGTGTTGGCGCCGGCCGCATTATATAGGCTGCCGTCACTGCTGAAGCCCGGGCCGAAGAGCTGCAGCGAATTGGCGATTGGATTGGCAACGCCGGCGGTGGAGACGTTGCTCAGCTGCAATTGCGAGTTAACGCCGACCGTCACGGTGTTGGAGCTTCCCAGGGCTTTGGACGCCTTCGCACCGCCAAGCGGCGCCCCGTCCACGATGACAATGCCGGAGTCATGCGGGATGTTGAATTGCCCGGTGAAGCCGCTGTTGTCGTTGGTCAAGGTCAAGGTGCCGGTCCCGTCCTTGGTCAGCTGCGAGCCGGTCGATCCGCTCAGACGGCCTGACAGGGTCAGCTGAGCGCCGGAGTTTACGGTAAAGAATTGCTGGCTGGCATTCGTGGCAGCCAGCTGCATGTCGATGCTGACGGCTTCGCCCGTCAAACTCGCGCCGACCAGGATCGTGCCGCTTCCCGGCGCCGAAGGATCGCCGAGGGTGATGAAATGCCCGCCGACGGTATCGGTGAGCTTGTAATTGTTAAGGTTGGAGATCTGGATCGAATTGACCAGGAGCCCGTTCAGGTTGTTGTTGGCGGTCAGATGCCCCAGGCCGCGACTATCGAAGACCAGGTCGGCCAAGTTCCCGGAGGAGGAGGTGGGTGCCGTGTTCCCGAGCCAGTTGGCTGAAGTACCCCAGTTTGTGTCCGCTCCAGCCCCGGTCCAGATGAACTGCGCCGGCGCGAGCCGGTCTTCCAGCGTCTCCAGGCACAGCCGAAAGCGCGGTCTTTTCACGATGGTTTTGACACGCGAACGGAACAGCGATTTCAGCCAGCGCACCAGGTTGAATGAGATCATGAAGAGGAACCTCTTAGAGACGCAAACCTAACCAGGATAAAGAATAACAATCGAATCGCAAGACCATTAGGTTAGCAAAAAAACCAGCCCAGAGGAAACAAAATCATCGCAAAAACCAGTGCGTATAAGACCTTCATCCGCTCGCTGGGGCTTGGCGCAAGTCTCCAGGTGATTCCATTCGATGCCGTCCTTCGTTGCCGGCAAGCTGCGATCGATCCCATGAATCGCCATCGATTCACGCCTTCCATGGCAACGAATCAAGCCAGGAGGGCGCACAAGGGCCCCTCTTCAACCCACCCGATATGGGGGCTTATAGAAAATATAACGGTTGCGTGATGGATTGGTTTGGTGCAATTCTCTCCAAAAAATCGTTTTTACCCGAACAATTCAGCCAACTTGCCAATTGGAATAAATAAACCGTTGTTAACTGTTGGTCGGAGCGGACAGATTGGTGCGGTGGTTCGACATTCGCCGGTTGTGCGTGGTTCCGGCGCTTTTTGGCCGCGTGACTTATGCTCCGTGACCAAACATTATACGCTGGCGCTCGCACGGCATGGTTCCCGAACGAGAATTCTCTTGCACGGGGTCGATCCTTTTCGTCCTTGGCTGAACATTTCGGCATTGTCCCCTTCGGCTCGCCACGAAAGGGGATAGATTCGGGCTCATTCGGTGAAGGAGTGTTTTCCTATTGGCGGGATGGCTTGCCTGCGGATCAGCGACCGCACGGCGCTGAAGCTGATTCGCATGTGGCTGGAAGCGCAGGTGATCGAGGTGGCCGAGGATGGTCCCAAGATCACCTGGCCAGAGCAGGGGACGCCGCAAGGCGGAGTGATCTCGCCGTTGGTGGCGAACATCGACCTGCACTGGTTCGACAAGTGTTTCCATTTCTTAAGGATGGACCAGCAAACTGGGCCAAGGCAAGGCTAGTGCGTTATGCCGATGACTTCGTCATCATGGCACGACACCAGGGTTCGCAGCTGGTCGATTGGGTGGAGAAGAAATTGGAGGACTGGCTGGGGTTGAAGATCAACCGAAACAAGACGCGGATCGTCAACCTGAACGAAGGGGGAACGCATGGGGACTTTCTGGGCTATCAGTTCCGATACAACCGTGACCGCTTCGGCCACGCGCATCGCTATCTGCACTGGGGGCCGTCGGTGAAATCGTTGAACCGGGAGACGGCGGAACTGACGGCGATGACCGCCAGCCGCTTCGGGCTCGTGCCCATCGACCGACTCATCGAGAAGATCAACCGACACCTGAAGGGCTGGATGAACTACTTCTCGTTGGGGTATCCGCACGCTGTTTTTCAGAAGATCGGTCACCACGTGCGCAGTCGCATGATCCGCCATTTGCGTCGTCGGAGCCAACGGCCCTTCCGCATTCCGGACGGGCAAAGCACCTACCGGATTCTGGCCGACCTCGGCCTCATGATTCCGGAAAAGGAGTACGTCAACTCCCGGCGCACGCCCTCGGCAAAGGTATCTGGGAAAGCCGGATGCGGGAAATCCGCCCGTTCGGTGTGACGAGGGAGGAGCGAGTTGGCTGAACATGGCATGCGGGTAGTGAGCCACAAACGGGGAAACCCTGACCCACGGTATGCCGAAGCCTACACTCCGGCGGTTCGCTCTCCTACTCTACCGTCAATCATACGTCGGACGGAGCGAATTCGGCGCGCGGAAGGGGTGTGGGTGGGTGTGCGCGACGCATCGGCGCAACCTATCAGGCGCCAGAGGGTTCCTTGCCGAAAATTCGTTGCGTGCCAGCTTCCGCCGCGTCCAGGAGCGGTGGGCGAATCCTCACAGGGAACAAGAGAAGAATGAGCGGCTTTTCGTTTGACAAACCAGGCCATTTGAAAGAGAATAAAAAACACATTCACACTGCCTAGTTCTCAATGCTCTCTATTCGTCGTAATTGATTTCTCTCATACTCGGAGGACCTGTACCATGAGACGCGCGAGTTTTCCCTGGCGTCAGGGTTTTACCCTGATCGAATTGCTGGTCGTGATCGCGATCATTGCGATCTTGATCGGGCTGCTGGTGCCGGCGGTGCAGAAGGTGCGTGAAGCCGCCGCGCGCACGCAATGCGTCAACAACATGAAGCAGATCGGCCTGGCCCTGCACGGTATCCACGACGTGAACAAGCGCTTTCCGCCGAATCACGCGCCAGATGCGACGACCCAGATCCCGGTCACCGGCCCGTACTATGGGGCCTACGGCTTCACCATCTTCCATTGGCTCCTGCCTTATGTCGAGCAAACCGCGCTTTGGCGCACGTGCAACCCGAACGTCGGCGGCTACGCTGGACTTCAAGTCGGTAACGTCATCCCCGTCTTCATCTGCCCATCGGATACGTCGGTGGCGTCCGGCTTTTGCCAAACCACTTATGGCGGCGCCAACGGCTGGGGCGCCACCTGCTACGGCGCCAACTTCTACGCCTTCGGCAACCCCAGCGCCGGAAACGACAGCGGCGCCAACAAGATGCCCGCCTCCTATCCCGACGGCATCTCCAACACCGTCTTCTTCGCCGAAGTCTACGGCACCTGTGGCTTCGATCCCTCCGGAAACCTCGGGTCCTCGAATAATTACGGAAGCCTGTGGGCCGATTCCAACAGCATCTGGCGCGGTCTCATCTGTGGGAACGGCAGCGGCAAGACGGCGACCAGCGGCTATCCGGCCTGCCCCGTCTTCCAGGTCCAACCGAACTGGAAGACGGCATGCGATCCGTCCCGTGCCCAAAGCCCGCACCCCGGCGGCATCAACGTGCTGATGGGGGACGGCAGCGTGAAGTACGTCGGAGGGGGGATCACTCCCGCTGCCTGGGCCGCTGCCTGCGATCCGCGCGACGGCACTGCCGCCGACGCAGCCTACTTCGGAAACTAACGGAGCCACGCATGACGACCAGATCCTGGATTCAATGCGGGCTCCTGCTATTCGGTCTCGGCGGCATCCTGGCGTGCGACAGAACACCGCCGCCGTCGCCGACTTACCCCGTGACGGGGAGGGTCGTCTTCAACGAAGGCGGCAATCCTTCCGACGGGCAGATCGAGTTTCGCAGCACCGGCGCCGAATCGATCGCGGCGCGCGGCCAAATTCAAGCCGACGGCTCGTTCTCCCTGAACGCCATCGTCAACAACAAGAACGTCGAGGGAACCGCCGAAGGCGAACATGCCGTCACTTTTATCCCCGGCGCCGGCAGCGGCCCCGGCGGGCAATCGGCCATCGCCCCGGTCAATCTGACCGAGAAGCTCAAGGTGAAGTCGGATGGCGCCAACAACTTCACCATCAAGATCGCCAAGCCGAAAGGGTCGTGACCGCTAGGTGGCGGTTTCGCCCGAAGCGCGCAACGAGGGCCGCGTGACCAGCAACGGACACGCGGCCCTCGCTCGCGCCCTTATCGTCTTCACTTCCCGCTCCCTAACGATCGCGACTCGTGCAAAGACTGAACATTACGCGGTTCTTGCACGACTTCAACATCCACAAGACGACTCCCAGGGCGGTACCGACCAGATAGCCCGCGCCGATGTAAAGTAGGCCTGGAAGCACGGCTAACCCGACGGACAGCAAGGCCAGCAGGAAGACGTTCGTGGCGCCCCAGGAGACTACCGTCAGAAACCACCACAGCGCAACGGCGGCCGGCAGCAGCATGGTTGCGTGAAAGGAAAACCCACACGTTTTGGCGGCCTCTGGCTTGGACATCTCATCCTCTCGGGATTTCGCTTAGCGTTCGCGCGGCGCTGCGCGAACGCTAAAGGAGAAGGCGATTACTTCTCGGCGAGATTCGTGTGGGCCATGTTCGCTCCCCAGGTAGACCAGCCGGTGAAGCGGGCGTCGCCGGTGTCGATGCAGACGACCCGGCCATCCTGCGTGCCGACGTAGATGCGGCCGCCGTCGATGGCTGCCTGGGAGCGAATCTCCGAGCCGACCTTGTGGGTCTTGGTGACGTCGCCCTTGTCAGGATCGACTTGCAGTACTTCGCCTTCGAGGGTGGTGAGGAAGAGTTGCCCGCCCGCGGCTGCCGGCGGCGCGGCGAGATGGCCCCCTAGCTTGGCGAGATCACCTTTCAGCTTGACCTTCCAGCGGATTTTGCCGTCCTTGGGGTCGGTATTGACGAGTTCGTCTCCCATGCAGTTGTAGTTGGCGTTCTTATAATGGAGGATGCGCGAGCCCTGGAAGGCTTGCATGGCGGCGACGCTGGCCTGGCCGATGTTTCCCTTGCCGGCCAAGCCGCCCATGCCGATGCCGAGAGCGTTGCCGGCATCAAGTTTCTCGCCGATCTTGCCGAGCGCGCTCTTGGCCTGGGCCTTGGCGTCCAGATAGACCGCCTCGCGCTTGGCGGCAGTGAAAGTCTGCACCGATTTCTCGCGGTCGAGGCCGCAGATTTCTTCAGCGCACTTTCCGTCCTTGCCGTTGTCGGCGCGCTGGGTCCAGTAGAGGCTTTTGCCGACCACGACCGGCGCGCTGGTCGCCCGACTGCGCTGTACCGAAAGGATGTCACCGTCCTTCTGCTTGAATTTGTAGACGGTGCCGGAGAATGTCGTGGCATAAACCTCGTCGTCCACTGCGACCGGGGCGGACATCACGTCGCTGTCGATCCATTTCTGCCAGACGATCTTGCCCGTCTTGAGTTCCAGGCAGATGAAAGCGTGCGTGCCGCTGGGCCGTTGCTTGCCGCCGCCCACATTCGGTGGTTCCTTGGCGGCTTCTTGCTCGGGTTCGCTCACCGGCACGAACTCGGCCGGCAGCGCTTTCTTGCCGGGCAGCTTGATCTTCGGCAGCAATCCCTTCTTGGGTTTGATATTGTTCAACCCGCCCGCGCCGCCGCCCGCTGTCGGGTATGACGTGAACACCAGGCCGTTGGCGATAGTCGGGGTGCTAGTCAGCGGATCGCCGAGGAAGTGCGACCAGATATTCTTGCCGGTCTTGGCGTCGAGGGCGAAGATGGTACACGACTCGGTGTTGAAGACGATGATGTCGTCGCCGCACACCGCGGAGGTCGGCCCGTCGTCGTCGAGGTCCATGCCCCACTCGAACTTGCCCGTCTTGGCGTCGAAGCAGAAATATTCGCGCGTGCTGAACCCGCCGCTGACGTAGAGTTTGCCGTTATAGACGGTCGGCGTCGGAATCGGCGCCCCGCTGGGGAGCTTGATGGTGAAGCCGGTGTCGGTCTTGACGACCGCCTTGGCATCGAGCTGCTTGGCCTTGACGTGCCCGGGGTTGAACGTCGTGGGCGGCGCCGCGAATTTGTCCGAGTTCATCTCGCGCACCTGGGCGGTTATGTCGGTCTTTTCTTCCTTCTTGTCCTTGTCTTTGTCCTTGTCCTTGGCATCCTCGGCGCCGAGCGACGGCAGGATCGCGATGCAACCGAGCAACAGGCCGAAGACACACAGACGGATTCTCATGACATGCTCCTTGGAACAGATTCGGGGATGTGGTTCCTTAACATAAAGACGAGTGGCAATACGGTTCGGTTTGGAAATACAATAGCCGTGAAACCGAGAGGCGGCTTCACCACTGGAGATTATCCCATGCCAGCCGAAACCATGCAATTCAAAACCGAGCTGAAGCAGCTCTTGCACCTGATCATTCACTCGCTCTACTCGCACAAGGACATCTTCCTGCGCGAACTCATCAGCAACGCCAGCGACGCCATCGACCGCGTGCGCTTCCAGGGGCTGACCCAGGCCGAGGTGCTCGAAGACAACGCCGACTGGAAGATCAAGCTCCTTCCCGATGCCGACCAGCGCACGCTGACCATCTCCGATAACGGCATCGGCATGTCGCGCGAGACCATCGTCGAGCACCTCGGCACCATCGCCCGCTCCGGCACGCGCGAGTTTCTCGACAGTCTCAAGGCGGCCGACGCCAAGGAACGCCCCGAACTTATCGGCCAGTTCGGCGTCGGCTTCTACGCCTCGTTCATGGTCGCCGACAAGGTCACTGTCCTATCGCGCATGGCGGGCGAGCCCGCGAATGGCGTTAAGTGGGAATCCGGCGGCGAAGGCGACTTCACCATCGAACCCCACACCAAGCCAACGCGCGGCACCGACGTTGTCCTCCACTTGCGCGAGGACGCCATGGAGTTTCTCGATCAGAACAAGCTGCATCAGCTCGTCAAAAAATACTCCGACTTCGTCGAGCATCCGATCGTCATGGACGTCGAGAACGACGGCAAGAAGATCGAGGACACGCTCAACGCCCGCAAGGCGATCTGGCTCCGCAACAAGAGCGACATCACCGACGACGAGTACAAGGCCTTCTACAAGCATCTCTCGCACGACGGCAACGACCCGCTCAAGACGATCCACTACAAGGCTGAGGGCCAGCTTGAGTTCAAGGCGCTGCTGTACCTGCCGAGCCAGAAGCCGTTCGATTTGATGTGGGGCGACTCGAAAAAGGGCTTGCAGCTATTCATCCAGCGCGTATTCATCCTCGACGATTGCGAGACACTGTTGCCGAAGTATCTGCGCTTCGTGCGCGGCGTCGTCGATTCGCCCGATTTGCCGCTGAACGTGTCGCGCGAGATCTTGCAGCACAGCGCGCCGCTGGAGAAGATCAAGTCGAACCTGACCAGCAAAGTCCTCGGCACGCTCGACGAGGTGAAACGCAACGACTTCGACAAGTACGTCGGCTTCTATCACGAGCTCGGCATGTTCCTCAAGGAGGGTGCGTACCAGGACTGGGAGAACAAGAAGAAGCTTGCCGACTTACTGCTGTTCGAATCGACCAAGACCGACCCGGGCAAGCTGACTGCCCTGGCCGATTACATCGAGCGGATGCCGGGTGAGCAGACCGAGATCTACTACCTGGCGGGCGATAGCCGGGAGGTCCTGGAGCAATCGCCGCTCCTGGAGAGCATGAAGGTCAAGAGCTGGGAGGTGCTGCTGCTGACCGACCCGGCTGACGAGTTCGTCGTCGATTCGCTGCACGAGTACAAGGGGAAGCAGCTCAAGGCGATCGACAAGGCAGGGATCGATCAATCGAACCTGGGCGACGACGTGAAGCAGAAGTTTCAGCCGTTGTGCGATTACCTCAAGGAAAAGATCAGCGACATCGGCGACGCCCGCGTGACCAATCGCCTGAAGGAGAGCGCGGTCTGCCTGGTGTCGGACGAGAACGCCATGAGCGCCAGCATGGAACGGCTCTTGCAGCGCATGCAGCGCGACAAGGCCGCTCCGGGTATGCCGGCAGCCAAGCGCATCCTCGAGATCAATCCGGAGCATCCGCTCGTGCAGGCGCTGGAGAAGCTGCTCGCCAAGGACAAGGGAGACGCTCACCTGGAGCGCTGCGCCCGGCTCCTGTACGATCAGGCCGTGATCCTGGAGGGCTCCAAGGTCAAGGACCCGCTGGCGTTCGCGCAGCGCATGAACGCATTATTGTTGACGGACGTAAAAGTGTAATCATTAACTCAATCCTGGCGAGCACGCGTCATGTACGTCACGCGCTGTCCGAAGTGTCAAACGAACGTCGATGTCGTGAACGACGACACCGCCTGGATTCGTTGCGTCTCGTGCGGGTTCAAGATACGCCTGCGCGAGTCGGACGAGGAGCGCGAACGCCGCCAGAAGCGGGAGAAAGTCGAGCGGCGGCCCAAGGTGAAGGTGGAGCCGATCAATTATCTCGTTGAGATGTTGCCGATCCTGGTCGCCGTGCCGATGGGCCTTTTCTGTGTGCTGCCTTCCTGCCTCATGCCGCAACTGGTCATCGGGTCGTGCTTCATCGGCATGGTCATTTCGACGATCGGCTTCGTGAAGGCATGCACCCTCGCGGGGAAGGAAGGATACTACATCGGCTTTGATTACCTGGAATCTCTCGGCACCGCGCGGTTCGCAATCATGTTCTTTTTCTTCGGGATCTATGTGCAGATTTATCTACTCTTGTGGTACGTCGCGCAAATCTCCTGCACCATCAACAGGCCCAAGGTGTTCTTGCCTTGGATAGGCTTGCAGGTTTACGGCGGGTTTATCGTGATCCTGGCGATCATCGTCGGCGCCGTCGGCGCGGGCATGGGCATGAACCTTGACATTCCCAATCCTGCACACGTGCGACCGGTCGGCAACAATCGGCCCAACCACGCATTCGACCGCGATTTCTGATTCACTCCGGCGCATCGCGCAGCTTGGCCGCAAATTCCGCCAGGAAGCGATGCCGTTCTTCGCACGACACCGCCTTCAAGGTCACGCCGTCGTCGGCCTCGTCCGTGCAAAACGGCGGCAGCGCCGACAGGAGCTGGCCCGGCAGCAGATGGCCGCCGTCGCGCTGAAATTGCAACAAGCTGTGCAGGCCCAGCTCTTCGCCGGGGTCCTCCTCGACGTTCTGCATGAACTCCTTGAAGGTCTCTTCCAGCGCTTCCACCTCGCCGGTCTCCGCGTAAAGCTGCCAGACTTCACTGCCGCGCAGCAGGAATTGATCGCCCAGGTAATCCTCGGCAAAGGGGATATCGTCGGGCTTGACGTCGGGATAGAGCCGATGAAAGGCGTTCTTGCCGAGCCAGGCTTCGCGCAACGAATGCCAGGCCGGCGCCTTGCAAGCGCCGCGTACATGCAGCCCGCCGTGGTACTGGATGAATCCATTGGTCTGCCGCAGCAGCGTCGCCAGGCCTTTGGGCAACTGGTCGAGCAGGTCCGGATCGTCGATCGGCGGGCCGGTGTAGTTGAGGTGGTCGAGCTTCATGGGATATCTCCGCTTCCGTCCAGCCCTGCCTCACCGAGGCGGGGCGAATCATCTTTCATTTCGCCCTTCCATTCGATACCATATAGCGCGGCAACACAAACACCCACGCCACCAACCGAGTTTCCTCATGACCTACCCTCGCATGCTTCGTCTACGTCAAAAATTTCCCCGGCAGCGCGTCGAGAACATCCCCGCCGCCATACGCGACACGCTTGCCAAGCTCAACCTCGGCAGCAAGATCAAGCCCGGGCACACCGTCCCCTTTACCGCCGGCCACCCCCGCCACCCCCAAATCCCCCCCCACCCCCAAAACCCCCCCCCCCCCCCCCCCCCCCCCCCCCCCCCCCC
>JACXTT010004187.1_pt1 | contig 21548 bp, 25 predicted proteins | sample 9270951 | NCBI WGS metagenome assembly JACXTT01 (sample SAMN15532306, study PRJNA645909) | rock metagenome | isolation source: weathered quartz diorite | place: Puerto Rico | collected 2017-06-21
AATCGCCGCGGCGCTGGACGCCGCGCGGCTGGTCGGCGCGGCACTGGTCGACCGCGATCGAGGCCGAGCACCGGGCCGCGCGCGAGCGGGCCGTGCTCCTCGACGAGACCTCGTTCAGCAAGCTCGAGGTGGCGGGCGCCGGCGCGCTCGGCCTGCTCCAGCGCCTGGCCGACAACGACCTCGACAAGCCGGTCGGCGCCGTCACCTACACCCAGCTCCTCAACGAGCGCGGTGGCATCGAGTGCGACCTGACCGTCACGCGCCTGGCCCCGGAGCGCTTCATGCTCGTCACCGGCAGCGCGTTCGGCCTGCACGACCTCGCGTGGGTCCGCTCGCACGCGGCCGACACGGGGGGCGTCGCGGTCGAGGACGTCACGGATCGCTATGCCTGTCTCGGTCTCTTCGGGCCTCTGGCGCGTGAGATTCTCGCCCGGGCCACACGCGACGACGTCTCCGACACGGCGTTTCCCTACATGAGCGCACGCCGGCTCACGGTGGGCGAGGCCGGCGTCCTCGCCTTGCGGGTGACCTACGTCGGCGAGCTGGGCTGGGAGCTCTACACCAAGACCGCGACCGGGCTGGCGCTCTGGGACGCGCTCTGGAGCGCGGGCGCGCCGTCCGGCCTGCGCGCCGGCGGGTACCGGGCGATCGATTCGCTCAGGCTCGAGAAGGGCTACCGCTACTGGAGCGCCGAGGTCACGCCGGAGCACACGCCGCTCGAAGCCGGGCTCGGCTTCTGCGTCAGGCTCGACAAGGGCGACTTCATCGGCCGCGAGGCGCTCGTCAGGCAGAAGGCCGAAGGGCTGACGAGCAAGCTCGTCTGCCTCACCCTGGCCGACCCGACCGTCGTCGCGCTCGGCGGCGAGCCGATCCTGGACGACGGGCGTACGATCGGCCGGGTGACGAGCGGCGGCTACGGCTACACGGTCGGCGCGTCGATCGCGTACGGCTACCTGCCGGTCGCCGCGGCCGTGCCGGGCACGCGCCTGGCGGTGGAGCTCTTCGGCGAGACCGTCGCGGCCGTCGTCAGCCGAGAGCCGCTGTACGATCCCAGGGGCCAGAAGATCAGGGGAGGTGTCTGAGATGCGCATCGAGACGGTCGCGGTCCACGCCGGCACGCGCGTCGATTCCGGGACCGGCGCGGTGACGCCGGCCATCCACCCGTCCACGACCTTCGAGCGCGATCCGGACGGCTCGTACCCGCGGGGCTTCCTCTACTCGCGCAACGGCAGCCCCAACCGTTTGGCGCTCGAGGAGTGCCTGGCCGCCCTCGAGGGCGGGGCCGCCGCGGCGGCGTTCGCCTCGGCGTCCGCGGCCACGTCCGCCATTCTGCTGGCGCTCGAGCCCGGCGACCACGTCGTGGCACCCATGGACGCCTACCACGGCACCACGCGCCTCCTGCGCGAGACCTTCGCGCGCTGGAAGCTCGACACCACGTTCGTCGACATGACCGACCTCGCCGCGGTGCGCGGCGCGATGCGGCCGAGCACGCGCCTCGTGTGGGTGGAGACGCCGTCGAACCCGCTGTGGAAGGTGACCGACATCGCGGCGGTCGGCGAGATCGCGCGCCGCGCGGGGGCCCGCTACGTTTGCGACAACACGACCGCGACCCCGGTGCTCCAGTCGCCCCTGAGGCTCGGCGCCGACCTGGTGCTGCACGCGACGACGAAATATCTCGGCGGCCACGGCGACGTCCTCGGCGGTGCCGTCGTGTCGAAGGCGTCGGACGAGCTCTTCGAGCGGATCCGCGCGGTGCAGGCCTCGGGGGGCGCGGTGCCCTCGCCGTTCGACTGCTGGCTCGTGCGCCGGGGCATCCGCACCCTGCCATATCGGGTGCGCGGCCACTCGGACAACGCGCTTCGCGTCGCCACCTTCCTGCACGGCCATCCGCGGGTGGAGGCCGTGCACTATCCGGGACTTGCCACCCACGCCGCCCACGACGTCGCGCGCCGCCAGATGACGGCGTTCGGTGGGATGGTGTCGGTGCAGGTGCGCGGCGATCGGGCTCGCGCGATGGACGTCGCGGCCAAGCTCCGCGTGTTCACGCGCGCCACCAGCTTCGGCGGAACGGAGAGCCTGGTCGAGCACCGCGCGTCGATCGAGGGCGCCGGCACACGGACGCCGGAGAATCTCTTGAGGCTCTCGATCGGCCTCGAGCACGCGGACGATTTGATCGACGACCTCGAGCAGGCGCTGGCGTGAGCGTGTGCCGACGCGCCAATCAACGGGAGACCGAACGATGAGCTTGAGCGGGCGGGTCGCGCTGGTCACTGGAGGGGCGCGGGGCATCGGGCTGGCGATCGCGCGGCGGCTCTCGGCCGACGGCGCGCGCGTGGCGCTCGTCGACCTGGACAAGTCGGCGGTCGAGGCGGCGGCCGGCCAGATCGGCGCCTCGGCGCTGGCGCTCGTGGCGGACGTGACGCGCACCGACGACGTGGAGCGGGCGGTCGGCGCGGCCCACGCGCGCTGGGGGCGGCTCGACATCGTCGTCAACAACGCCGGGATCACCGGCGGCTCGAAGCTCACCTGGGAGCTGACCGACGAGGACTGGAGCCAGGTCATTGCCTGCGACCTCACGAGCGTGTTCCTGGTCTCGCGCGCGGCGGTGCGCCTCATGCTGCAGCAGGGGAGCGGGCGCATCGTCAACATCGCGTCGATCGCGGGCAAGGAAGGCAACCCGACGCTCGTGCCCTACTCGACCGCGAAGGCCGGCGTCATCGGCTTCACCAAGGCGCTCGCCAAAGAGGTCGCGAACCACGGCATCTTCGTGAACGCCGTGGCGCCCGCCGTCATCGGGACCGACATGGTCAAGCAGATGTCGAAGGAGACGGTCGACTACCTGGTCGCGAAGATCCCGATGGGCCGCGTTGGACGTCCGGAGGAGGTCGCCGCGCTCGTCGCCTGGCTCGCCTCCGACGAGTGCTCGTTTTCGACCGGCGCCGTCTACGATCTCTCGGGCGGCCGGGCGACGTATTGAAGCAGGGTCAGCTTCGAGACCGACTCGGTGATGTCGCCCTCGATCGCCATGCGCACGGCCTCCTTGAGCGACACCACCCGCCGCTCGATGAACTCGTCCTCATCGGCGGGCAGGGGATCGTGGGTCAGCCCGTAGGCCGCGTAGCAGTGCGCGATCTCGTCCAGGTAGGCGTTGGACGGGTAGAAGGTCGTCAAGAATTCGAGCCGCTCGGCGCGGTAGCCCCCTTCCTCGCGCAGCTCGCGCTGCGCGGCGGTCCGGGGATCCTCGCCGGGCTGGGCGCCGCCTCCCGGAAGCTCCCACGAGAGCTTGCCGACGAGGTGGCGATACTGGCCCACGAGCAGGACGCGGCCCGGCTCGACGAAGGGGAGCACGCCGACCGTCACGCCGACCGCGAGGACCGGGTAGACGATCTCCTGGCCATCCGGCAGCCGCCAGGCATCTTCGCGGAGAGTGAGCTTGCCGCGCGTGTAGAGCGCCGCCGACGACAGGCGGGTCCAGGCCGCGTTCACCGCCCTATGATATCGTAGGGACGCGATGGCTCGGGACCGACAGGTCGACGCGCTGTTGAAGAAGCTGCTCCAGACGATCGAAGCGTCGCTCTCCGCCGCCGACGCGGCCCGCGATGCCGTCCAGGAGATCCTCCGCCGGGGCGCCGATACCGGTATCTTCTTCGCCGGCAGCAAGAAGGGCGTGACCGTCTCCTCCGAGCTGACGACCCAGGACAAAGAGTTCCTCCGGGCGGTGTCGATCAAGCCCGATCGCTGAGTCGTATGCGGCTTCTTCCGATCCTGCTGCTCCTGATCGTGGTGGTCGTGCTCCTGCTCCCGATGCTGAGCCGGGCCCGTCTCTCGGCGCCGCGCGCGCGTCACACCTTGCCCGACGAGCTCGTGAAGGACCCGGTCTGCCAGACCTACGTCGTGAAATCGCGCGCCGTCCGGCGCGCGGGTGCCGGGCAGGTCCGGTACTTCTGCAGCGAGCGGTGCGCCCGGCTCGACACCGGCGCCTGACGCGCCCGGCGTGAGCCCGCATCCGGATCCCTGGCGCCATGCCGACGGGCAGACCAACGTCGACGAGATGGCCAGGAGCCTCGAGGCGCGCGGCCGCACACCCGCTCAGGGACGGCTGCGCCGGCGCTTCCTGAAGTTCGTCCCGGTCGAGACCGGCGAGCGCGTGCTCGAGGTCGGCTGCGGCACCGGCGTGGTCGTCCGCGACCTCGCGGCCCTGGTGGGGCGCCGCGGCGAGGTGGTGGGGATCGACGCGAGCCGGCGGCTTCTCGAGCGGGCCCGCGCGCTCTGCCGCGACCACGGGCGCGGCGCGCGGATCACGTTGCGCGTGGCGGACGGCGCGGGCCTGCCCTTCGCGGCGGGGCGCTTCGACGCCGCGCTGGCGATCACCGTGATCCTGCACGTCGCCGACCCGCTGCGGGTCGTCAACGAGATGGCGCGGGTCACGCGGCCGGGTGGGCGCGTCGGGTTGCAAGATCAGGATTTCGGCGTCGTCGCGGTCACGCATCCGGATCGTCTGCTCACCGAGCGCATCATGCGCGGGGTGGCCGAGCGCGTCTACGCGGAGCCCCACAGCGGTCGCCGGCTCCCGGGCCTGCTGCGCGCCGCCGGTCTGGCGGAGGTTCGCCTCCTGACCGATGTCTACCAGGACACGACGCTCGAGCCGTGGACGAAGACCTTCCTCGAGCGGCGCGCCGAGCGCGCGGTGCGGTTCGGCATCGTGGATGCGCCGACCGCCGAGCGATGGCTCGACGGCTTCACCGAGATCGTGGCCGCCGAGGCGTTCGTGCTGACCTTGAACTACTACGGCGCCGTCGGAGTCAAGCCGCGATGAGCCGACTGCGGATCGGGCTGGCGCTCGTCGCCGTCGTGGTGCTGATCGGGCTCGTGCCGCTGGGCGCGCAGGACACGCGCCTGGCCCCGGTGTTCGACGGCGCGGCCGCCCTGCGGCACGTCGAGCGGCTCGTGGCGATCGGCCCGCGGCCGGCCGGGTCGCCCGCCCTGGCGCGCGCGCGTGCCTACATCGTCGACGAGCTCAAGAAGGCCGGCGTGTCGGCGCGGCTGGACTCGTTCGACGCCGCGACGCCGCACGGCCGGCTGCCGATGGCCAACATCGTCGCGACCATCCCGGGGCGTCGCAAGGACGTGATCCTGATCGGCGGCCACTACGACACCAAGTGGTTCCGCGACATCTCGTTCGTGGGGGCCAACGACGGCGGCTCGAGCGCGGCGTTCCTGATCGAGCTGGCGCGCCGTCTGCCGGCGCGGCCGCACGAATACACTTACTGGGTCGTCTGGTTCGACGGCGAGGAAGCCCGGGAATCGTGGACCGCGACCGACAGCCTCTACGGCTCGCGGCGGATGGCCAACGAGCTCGGCAAGTCGCGTCAGCTGCCGAGCGCGGTGATCGTCGCCGACATGATCGGCGACCGCAATCTCGGCATCCAGCGGGAAGCGGGGTCGACGCCGTGGATGAACGACATCATCTGGGCGAGCGCCGGCCGGCTGGGGTACACCGCGCACTTCCTGGCGGACTCGCTCGCCGTCGAGGACGACCACGCGCCGTTCATGCGCATGGGGGTTCCGGCCGCGCTGCTGATCGACTTCGATTTTCCGCCCTGGCACACGACCGGGGACACGCTGGACAAGGTGTCGGCGCAGAGCCTCGAGATCGTGGGCAAGGTGCTGCTCGACGCCCTGCCGGGGATCGAGGAAGGCTTGAGCCGCTCACGCGGAGCGCGTCCGTAGAGGGCGGCGAAGGTATAATCGGCGCATGCCGCGCGTAAAAGAGATCGACGATCCGGGCGACGATCCACTCCTGAAGGAGACGTTCGCGAAGGAGACCGACACCTTCGGGTTCGTGCTGAACACGACGAAGATCCAGGCCCACACGCCCGGGATCATGAAGGCCGCCAAGCAGCTCTCGGCCGCCGTCGAGCGCTCCGGCCTGCTCCCGCCGCAGCTCCTGGCGCTGGTCTACCTGCGCGTCGCCCTGATCAACGGCTGTCCGTTCTGAATCGACATCAACGCATCCCGGGGGATGCGAGCGGGCGCGACGGAGGCGAAGATCGCCGACGTCCCCACGCCGCTCACCAGCGACCTGTTCGACGAGCGCGAGAAGTCGGCGCTCGAGTACGCCGAGGCGATGACGTTCACCGACCGCAAGGTGAGTGAGGATCTGTTCGCGCGGGTGCGGGCGCACTTTTCCGAAGCGCAGATCGTCGAGCTGACCGCCGCAGTGGCGCTCGAGAACTTCCGCTCGAAGTTCAACGTCGCCCTGGGGATCGAAGCGCAGGGATTCTGCCTGATCAAGTAGTTAGCGTCCATTCCCGCCCGTCGTAGCCGCAACGCCAAGAGGCGCCGGTTGCGCCTGGGTTGCGGATGGTTGTGGCATCCATCGCGCGTAGACCCGGAGTAGGACAGAGGCCGAGCGCCAGCCGCCCTGCTGCTTGACGTAGAGCAGGGGAGCGTTCCGCGAGAGCATCGTGCTGGCGAACGTGTGGCGCAACTGCTCGGGCGAGCGGTAGCGAACCTGAGCGGCGGCCAGCACGCGGCGCCATGAGCGGTGAACCGCCATCGAAGAGAGCGGCTCACCGGCGCGATAGAATAGAAACTCCTCCGGTTCGAGTGACCGCACCGTGAGTCGCTTCAGGACATGAAGTGCGCTCCTAGCGGCTTCTGAGAGCCCTGGGCGCCATTCCTGCGTGTCCTCCGCGATCGGGTGGAGTATCGACACGTCGCGCTCGATGCCGGCCGGCGAGGCCTTCGTGATTCGAGGAAAGATGGCCCGCGGACTTGACGCCGCATCGGCGGAACAACTGCTCAGCGGGCTGTCAATGGGCTCCACGCGGACCGAGTACGAGAAAAAATCCAACTGGGCGAGGTGGGTCAGCCGGTGCTTCTACTATTTGACATTCGTCGCTCTGTTGGTTGGCATGATCTCGGTCTTCCTAAGGGTTGCCGCGTGCTAGCCGTTTCCTTTCGGCCGGATGGGTCCGCTCCGCCCGCTCGTGCAAAGGAGTACGTGGACGCGGGCGGCCTCATGTCCTATGGGCCGAGCACTCCCGCTATGCACCGCCGCGCGGCCACCTACGTGGACAAGATCCTCCGGGGGGCGAAGCCTGGTGACCTCCCCGTCGAGCAGCCGACCAAGTTCGAGCTGGTAATCAACCTCAAGACCGCGAAGGCGCTCGACCTCACGATTCCGCCGTCGGTGCTGGGGCGGGCGGACCAGGTCATCGAATAGCAGTGCTCGACCCACGCCGGCCAGCTCGAGGACCGTTTGTCCACAAATCCACGGTTGTCCACAAGACCCAAATTGCACGGACGGGCGTGGTCTCAGAGGCAGTCCTCAATAAATGTGACGGCTGGGCCTTCGCATTTGGGCGCCGCCGTCAAATTCTCGCGTCTTTAGGGCTCGCGTGTGGCCCTGAGGGGCCGGGATCCGTTATTGACGCGGGCAAATGAAGTCTTGACAGCCTGGTCTCACGGCCCGCATCGTCCTCCAAGTTGCGCAGAGCTTTCGTTACCGTTGAGGACCTTACGCGAGCCGCTGCGCTGACCGGTGATTTCATGAGCGTATTCTTCTCAGCCCTAGAGCGAGCGGAGCAGGATCGAGCGCGACGCTATTCGATGGCGTCACCGCAGCCAGCGAGTGAGCGGAGTCCAGTCTTTTCGGCTGAGAGCCGCAAAGGGCTCGAACAACTCAAGCTACTCCTCTCCTACACGAAGTTCGACATTGGCTTGTACGCCAGCGTTGCGATCCTCTTCGCCGGGGCGATTGCATTCAAGCCTGCGGTGTTCAGTATTCACAAGGGCCTTCTAAGCCTCGCGGTTGTCTTCATCTGCCTCGCCGGGATGGCGGCCGGGATCATCGCGAGCCGCTGCGCACACTTCCAGAGCTGGAACGAACTGTGGGAGGCCAAGATTGGACCGCTCGGATGGAGGTGCCTGAAAGCAGAATATTGGACGTACGTCCAACATGCCTGTTTCGGGATTGCGTTGGTTGCAGCTGTGCTATCTGTGCTCGGTGGCTACGCGACCTTGCCGCCGTTTGTACGCCGCGCACCATAACCAAGCATTCTCGTTCCTAACGATCCAGTGGAAGTAGCGCGAGCCCGAGACGCGTGTACTCGTGTGGGCTGGGAGCGCACGCTGTGGCACGCGACGCAGGGGCCGCCTGAAGAAGGCGGAGGACCGCGCGAAGGGCGTCCCTGCTCGGCGCGTTCTACTCCCGGCCTCTGCCGTGCCCCTGTCCTCGGCCCTCGCCGTGGCCCCTCCCGCGATCATCGCCACGATCATCCCCGCGATCATCGTTGCGGTCCTTCCAGGCCCTCTTATCTGCCCACTCGCGTCCCCACTCGTGCCCCCATCGAGGCGCCCCCTCGTGATTCCACTGCTGCCAGTGTCCGGGAGGCACGGGATAGTACCTCACTGGCACCGACAGGAGGGGCCGAGGCACAAACTGGGGACCGACGAAGATCCACGGACCGTCGTGGTGACGGCTGACATGCCAGCCGTCATCGGCGAAGGCCCAATATTGCCCGCTATAGAAGAAGACGTTGACCGGCGCAGCAGGAGCGTACTGCACCGCCGGGACGCCCGGTACGATCACAAGTTGTGGAGGCGCAGGCAAATGGATATCTATGTGGACCTGAGCATCGGCTGGCCCCGTCATGACGAGTGCGAGCAGCACCATGAGAGCGTAGAGCATGAACATGGGTGATTCCTCCTCGCAGTAGGCCAGCTTCGAGCTCTGCGCAGACTATGAAGTGCAAAAAGGCTGCCTGGCTACACAGGCCATGCTTCCGCGCTCGCACAGCGGCATAGGACGAACTGCGGGAGGCGCACGAGCGGGTCGTGGAGGCGAGCCTGAACCTCATCGGCGCTATCATCCCGCCATGGCGTGGCGTGCCAGATGCTACGAGTGTGGACAGGAAGTCCCGATCACGCGACCGCTGTACGGGAAACAGTCCCTGCTCGCGGAGGGTGATCTTGGGCATGCCGTCGCGACGTACGAGGCCCATCCGCGCAGACCGACGGACAGCCGCTCGTGCTCCGCCGTCAGCACAACGGTTCCGCAGTATCAGATGCCCCAGGCTCACTCGACAACGCCCGGTGAGGACCCCCCGCAAGTGGCGCCTCGAAGCGGCCCGCCGCGAAAGACAAAGAAGAGGTAGGTGGATCATGCGACTCCCCGCGCAGGGCGCCACTGCTCCTTCTGGCCTACTGCCTGCTCGCCTCGGCCGCGACGGCCCACGCCGAGTGCGCGTGGGTGCTGTGGGAACAGCACGCCGAATCTCCGTCCAGCTGGTCGCCTTGGTCGCGAATTACCTTTTACGAAAGCAGCGGGCATTGTTGGGACAAGATCACGAACCTCACGTTCGTACCGAGGGGAGGATCGCTAACAGATGACGTCGCTTGGCTGTTCGGAACCGGCATCTACGGACAGCAGAAGAACGTACTCAGGACCGACAACGGAGTCACTGTGTTCTTCGGTCAGAACGCGAGCAACTCCATTGCCTACCTCTGCCTCCCCGACACCGTGGACCCGCGCGGGGCGAAGGCCGGACCGCGGTGATCTCGTGAGAGTGGTGTGGATGTAGTCATCGCGCTCGCCATCGCATTAGGCGCGGCGATCGTTAGCGCACTCGTGGCGTGGCTGTTTGCGCTGCCGGCATCGCGGAGTCAGACGCGAACGCAACAGCGGGTTGCCGATGCGCAGCAGGAACTCGCTAAATCGCAGGCCGCCCTGGCGGCGTCACAGGCTGCCGGCGTCGAGATGCAGGAACGCCTGGCCGAAGCACAGCAACGGCACGCGGACGCGGAAGTGGAGCGCGCCAAGGTCGACCTCCGTCGCGTTGAACTCGAGACCGAGCGGGCGCAGTGGGAGGCGCTCGCGGCATTCCTGCCGGTTGGGCGTATCGCGGGTCTGACTCCTGGTCCGCAGCGGTTGTGGTTGAGGCTGGGCAAGAGTTCCAGGTGGTCCGCACGGACTACTGCAATAACCTCGGCGCCGCGATCACGAGCCGCGAACTGAAGCCCCCTCTCGTCGGGACATACGTTGAGATCCCGATCGCACAGGACCACGTCGAATATCTGCTCTTTGACGCCGATGTCGGTGACCCTTCGGGCCACCTCGGGCATCGCCGACTCGACATCAGCTTTCGTGTGCACCTGGTGCTTCTAGGGCATCGCGCGTGGTCACCGTTGCGGCGAGGCTCGAGAAGCAGGACGGCATAACCGCACGACTCGTCGGCTAGGAGTCGAATGGGAGAACCACCACCGTGGAGCGCCCTCATCGCGGCTCGCAAGTGATCGATAGCCCATACACGACCAGCGGCAACAAGATGGGCCACGTCGGGATCGTGAGCGTGAAGCGCCCGGCCTCACCGATATTCGGGCCTGGGGCGCGCACGAGCGCATCGCGGTGAGGCGGCAGCATGCCTGATGGCTCGCCGGTGGATTGACTCGTCGGCTTCTCACCGGATGATGATGGTGGTACGCAGCGTTGACTAACCGACCACCAGGGAAGCCGTCGGAGATCTTCGCCCTTGAGCGATATCACCATTGGGCGGACGTGATGCGAAAGCATTTCGAGTCCGAACGCTATCCTGATGAGCGACGCGCGCATTGGGAACCATATATGGCGAGCTGGTACGGTCTCCTCTACGTTGTAGTCGAATGCTGGAAGGAGCTCGAGCACCACGCGGGCCCAGTCGACGAGCGGCATCGTGTCCAGGTACCGCCGCGCCGTCTGCGGCGCTAGGTCAACGACGGGCATCGTCAGTAGCCCTGCAGGCTCGCGACCAACGTCAACCACCGAGCCTTTTGCGCGACTCGGCCTTTTTCACTCCGGCGCGAAATTCTGTGGACCCCTTTCGCGGAGGATGGGACTCCCGGGTAGGGGGCCAATGCACAGGCTCGGTGGAGGGTGACTCCGGCGAGCCTCGATTCCCCCTCCCCGGGGGCGAAGCCGGTTGCGCCTGGGTTGCGCGCGCTGCAACGATCTGCCACGATCTGCACGCGTGCCCCTTCTATAGATCGGCCATTGCGACAAGCCCCAACAACCGCTCGAAGTTCAATGTGGCCCTGGGTATCGAGGCGCAAGGGTTCTGCCTGATTAGTTATTTGGCTCACATTCCGCCTCCGCCATGCCTTCTCTGCCCGTTGTGCCTCGACGGCGAGGCGGTACAGACGGCGTTTCTAGCGCGAGCCCGAAGAGGAACGGCCCTCGACGTAGCTGTGAACAAATTACCTGACAGACCAAAGTCCTATCTGCACCGATTCACAATGCTGTGCAATGCGCGTAACAGATGCTGAAGCGGGGATGTAGCTGGGTCTTGCTAAGTCACGGTATATGCAGAACTTCTTCACTGGCACAGGGATTGCCGAATTGGGCAGGACCATGACCATCCAGAACCCGAATGAGATCGAGCGCTGGTACACGGTCCGAGAGACCGCGATTCTCTGCCATCGCGCCGAGGGCACAATCCGGAACCTTCTTTCGAGGCACGAGCTGCCGCGGCGCCTCGTCCGCGGCCCCGGTAGAAATCCGAGACGGATCGCTCTCCTCTCTGCGTCGACCGTCCGGATGCTCCAGCGCCTTACCATTCGCATTTGAGTCGTTCCAGCACCTCCAATGCTTCACACTGGACCATCACATTGGTCTGTCACACTGGACTGGCACCACCCACCTTTGCCGGAGCGTCGCCCGGTCCGTATGTTGCCGCATGAAGACGAGGCGCCCTTACCTTCCTCGAAAGGAGGTGGCACATCCTACTTGTATCGAGTCAGTCTGGGCATTACCTCCAACTCGAAGGATAGGGAGATTGTGCGATGGAAGAGAGAGAGAAAATCGAGCTCGTGATCGAGCAACTCGAAGAGCGCATCGCCCCTGGTAAGGTGCATGGCAACAACGGCTTTGGCAACGGTGGTGACGATGGCATCCCGGGAGGCTCGAATCCCGCAGGCGGTGACACCAACCGTTAGAGTATCGAGTAAGGTCGGACTCTCACTGAGAATCCGACCGGATCAGGCGCCAGGCGTCAGAGGGTATACCTCTGGCGCCTGGTGCTGCACTAACAGGACCGATGAGCAGCACTGAGTATAGTTCGCCACCGCGGGAGAGGTCACTGTAGTCTCGGGAGCCTCTGCCCTTTGTGAGAAGCTCATGACGACTACCCAAGAGCTGCCCAAGCTCCGGAGCGATCTCGTGATCAGCCGTCAGGCTGGCGCGGTCGTCCTGAAGGATCCGGCCACAGGGCGGTTCTTCCGGTTCGGCGAAGCCGAGCACTTCATCACGAGGCAACTCGACGGCACGACTCCACTCGCAGTGGTCCGCAGGCGCGCCGGGGAGGAGTTCGGGTCCCTGCCCGACTCGGGGGTGGTCGAAAAGTTCGTCGAGTCGCTCAAGCGGCTCGGACTGCTCGAGGCTGACGGCACTGGGCCGGAGCGTCCGGCCGCCCGGCGACGACGGACCCGTGGGAGCCTACTCTACCTGAGGCTCAGCGCCTTCGATCCGGACCGCCTCCTGGACCGGTTGGTCAGCAAGGTCGGTTTCTTCTTCACCCCCGCCTTCGTCATGGTCTCCGCGGCGGTCATCGTGCTCGGGCTCGGGATCGCAGCGGCAGAGTGGCGTGACATCACTAGAGACCTCACGCGCCTGTGGCGTGTCGAGATGATCCTCGTGGTATGGCTAACTATCTTCGCGGTCTCTGCGGCGCACGAGTTCGCACATGGCTTGACCTGCAAACGGTTCGGGGGCCACGTCCACGAGATGGGGTTCCTGCTCATTTACTTTGAGCCTGCTTTCTATTGCAACGTGAGTGATGCCTGGCTCTTCGGGGAGAAGTCCAAGCGCCTCTGGGTGACCATCTCTGGGCCTTACCTGGAGATGTTCCTCTGGGCCCTGGCCGTCATCATCTGGCGGGTCACAGAGCCGGGCACCTGGCTCAGCGCTGTCGCGCTGGCGGTGGTTGCCACCTCGGCCCTCAGGCACTTCATCAACCTCAACCCCCTGATCAAGCTCGACGGCTACTACCTGCTGAGCGACGCCCTCGGGATCCACAACCTCCGAGCGCGCGCGTTCGGCTATCTCAAGCGCCGCCTTTCCGCTCTGGTGGTGTCGCCGGCCCGGATACCCGCGGAGCCGACGCCCCGCGAGAAGCGGATCTTTCTCGCGTACGGTCTCCTGGCCGGCGGTTATTCCGCGTGGCTCCTTGGCTGGGTGGCGTTGGTGGTGGGCGGCTTTCTGACCGAGCGCTATCAGGGCACCGGGGCGATCGCCTACGCTGGTTTGCTGGGGCTCGTGTTCCAGAACCCTCTGCAGCGCTGGGCGGCCAGACCCGGGTTCAGAGCGTGGCGTGAGCGCATGAACTTGCGGTGGGTCCCGATGGGCGGACGGGCGCTCTTCGCCCTGCTCTGCGCCCTCCTGCTGGCGGCGCTCTTGCTCGTGCCGTGGGAGCTCACCGTCTCGGGCGAGTTCGCAATTGCCCCACGCCACAACGCGGACGTGCGCGCCGAGGTCGATGGAATCATCGCCCAGGTCTACGTCGACGAGGGCCAGCGGGTCGCCACCGGCGAGCTGCTCGCCCGACTCGAGGACCGCGACTATCGCGCCGAGCTCAGGGCCGTCGAGGCCCAGAGCGACGAGATCCGGGCTCGGCTCAAGATGCTGCGAGCCGGGCCACGGATGGAGGAACGGCGCGTGGCCATCCAGAATCTCGAGACCGCCGAGACCCGGCGCGAGCATGCCTTCCGCCGGCTGCAGGAAGCCGAACGGATGCAGGCCGCCCGCCATGCCAAGGCGACGGCTGACGTCGCAGTGGCTGAAGAGCGGCTGCGGTACGCTCGTAGCGATCTCGTTCGGTCTCGGGCGCTCTTCGAGGGCGAGCTCGTCTCGCGGCGAGCACTCGAGGAGTCTCAGGAGCGGGCGGCGCTCGGCGAGAAGGAGCTGGCGGCTGCCCGGGCCGACCTCGCTGCCGTGTCCGCCGGCGATCTGTCGTTGACCGGCGATCTGGCCGGGTTCCGCAAGGATCTGGCCGTGGCACAGAAGGAGACGGAAGAAGCCAGGGCTAGACTCCACCTGCTCGAGGCCGGGAGCCGGCCCGAGGAAATCGAAGGTGCTGAGGCGACGCTAGCGCGACTCCTCAGCCAGCGGAGCCACCTCGAGGACCAGCTCCGGCTCGTCATGGTGCGAAGTGCCGTTGATGGCGTCGTGACGACTCCCAAGCCCCGCGAAAGAGTCGGGCAGTACGTGAAGAAGGGTGACTTGATCGTCGATGTGCACGAATTCGCGAGTGTCAGGGCGGAGATCGCCGTGCCGGAGCGCGAGATCGGCGACGTGAAGGTCGGCCAGGCGGTTACTATCAAGGCCCGAGCTTTTCCCGAGCGCCCCTCAGAGGGCCGCGTGATCGCGATTGCGCCGGTGGCCGTGAAGGACGAGGAGGCCTGGCGCGGCAGGGTGTTCAGAGTGACGACCGCTATCGACAACCCCGATCATCTCCTGAAGGCCGACATGACGGGTACCGCCAAGATCTATTGTGGCCAGCGTCGGCTGTTCGACGTTCTCAGCAGAAGATTGGCCCGGTACGTCCGAGTGGAATTCTGGTCTTGGTGGTGAACGCCTCTCCGTCGCTGTCGCCTCGGCTCATGCTTCTGTCAGCGGGAAGGGCCGACCAAACTTACCGGGGAACAGAGATGGACCGCCCGGGATGGCTCGAAGGGTTTCGGCCACTGCGTGGAGGTCGCGGGCCGACAGATTGGCCAATGGGACACACAAGGGATCGTCGACATCCGCGATGCGAAACCAGGGAGCCGTGCCCATCGCATACGGAAGATAGAAACGGAAGTTCGTTCGCTGGGCAAGATCACGAAGACGGCTTTCGCTTATACCCGATTCCTCTACGGGTTGGAAAAGGTCCCAGACGGGCACATACCATGCCCAGAGCCGCGTGAAATTGAACAGAGTGTCCGTCTCATCGCGAAAGCCTGCCGACGGCTTCCCAGAGTGAATCAATCGAGCACACAGCACGAGCGGTTTTCGTTTTCCTCGTAGCCGTTTGATCAGAAAGTCGACGGATTCGTCCGTGATGGCGGAATCCGCTGTACAGGCAACGGCTACCGTATCTGTTTCGAAAAGATAGCAGTTCCACAATGTCTTGAGGGAGGAAGGCATTTCTGCGAAGAAGGGGAACGCGGTCGCACGGATGTCACCGATCGTCTTCGTCTCCCCGTGCTTCAAGCGGATGACCTTACGCCGTCGGCCCAGAATGCGGTGGATGACGGCCACAAGGTCGACCTCCCACATGTGATGCGGATCACAGTCCGGGACGACGATCGGGGCGTCCTCGGGCAACATCATGAGAACTCCCAAATTGCAATGGTCGATGTCCTGATGAGTGACAAAGACGGCATCCAAGGGCGGAAGCTGTGCCGGAGACAGCTGCGTGAGCTGGGGGCCGTAGGGCTCGAAGAAAAAACGATCCCCGAAGGTCTCTGAAAAAGAGGCCGTCAGATCCTTCTCGGTCCACTTGATGTGGGGTCGGAGGAATGGATCGACGCAAACCGATGACCGAGAGGTCTGAAAGAGGATGCCGGCGTGCCCCAGCCACGTGAGGCGATCCCTTTTCCCTTCACGCAGGTTCCGCGGGACGATCGGCACCGACGGGTCGATCTCCTCGATCAATCCAAGGTTGCGGAGCCCTTCGATGGCCGGTGAAAAATCCACGTCGCACCGCCCGAGAATTCGCGAGAGTGCCTGTTCCGAGACTCCTTGTGAAAGTTTTGAAACGATGTGGGAAATTTGCGGCGAGAAGCGTCCCGCGGGAATACCAGGGCTCTCGGTGCGACGGTGCAGGCCGTCCAGGAAGTTGATCCTCACGCCATCCCTGTTGAACACGATTCGGTCGCGTGCACCTGGGATTTCCGTGACCCGAGTGTCTCCGCTCGAGTCGATCTGCACCAGCTCGGAGTGCGGCAATTGCGCGAGGAGCTTGTGAACGCGTGAAAGGGCTTCCGGTTGCGAGCAATCTCTTCGGAAGGACTCGAGGAGGCCATTGAGATACGCGACCATCCCTTCCAGGTACCTCAGACGTCTCGGATCGAACTGACTGTTTTGGGGCGTCAGCGGAGCGCGGCCGATCGAGAGCTCAGGCACCGTGAAAAGGGACAGGCGGAGGTGCCGAGTCTTTTTCATGAGCCGGATCGAGACTAGACTGCGCCCGGCGGACGGTCAACCGGGTCAGCGGACCTCGCCAGCGAAACGTGGCGATTGACTCTCGGGGGTACCCGCTCTAGCTTCACAGCATCATGCGATGGTGGCTGGCTCGCGGCGCTCTCTGGTTGGTGTGCGGGTTGACGCTCATCAATGTAGCTGGTTGCGGCAAGATTCCGCTATTCTCAGCTCGACCTGCGGTCACGGGAGCCGAGCCGTCGATGCCGAGCGACGATGCTCGAGTGTCGCGATCCGATCGCCTGCGAGGCGACCTTGCTTACCAACCCAGCTTGCAAGAGGCGCAACCTCTGTCGCTGCGGCCACCGTCATCGCAACCTTCCGAAATCGTGCCGCCGCCACGGAGCGCAGACGAGCCTGACCCGCGCGCGGTCATCGATTGGCTCCTGAAGGACCGGCGCTAGCCGCGACCGCGCGGGATCAGGTGTCGCGCTCCGGCGCGCCGCTCGCGGAGCCGATGGCGCGAGCGACGAGACGGTCGAGCTCGCGCACGTCGAACGGCTTGTGGAGATAGGCGAATGCCCCCTCGGTCAACGCGTCGGCTTCTTTTCGGCCCTCGTAGTCTCCGCTCATCATCAGGACCGGGGCGTGGATGCCCAGCTGGCGGATGCGCTTGAGCACCTCGAGGCCTTGTCTTCGGAGCGCGGGGTCTCCGATCCCCGGCATGACCATGTCGAGCACGATGAGGTCGAAATGCTCGCGCTCCAGAAGAGCGAGCGCTCCGGCGACCGTCTGCGACGCGGCAATCTCATACGAATGCCCGTGCTGAAACGAGGCAAGGATCTCCCTCAGCACGTCGAGCACGCGCGGCTGGTCGTCGACGATGAGCACGCGCTTCGCTATCGCCGTGGGGGCTCCCTCTGGCCCAGCGAGAGCCGGGTCAGGATCTTGTTGCCGTTCTCCTCTTCCCGGTACATCGCAATCACCAGCATACCCTCGCCGAGGACCCCGGGCCGAAGACGTGATCCAGGCGGTGTGAGAAGCTTCGTGCCGTCCGTGAGGGTGAGCTCGGTTCCGGACTCGTCGACGCTCTGCACCTCACCGACCAGCACGTTTTCTTCCCTTATCTCCTGACCCTGGGCACTGTCGCGGCCGCTCGGCTGGCCGGCCGCGAACGTTGGGGCGAAGCCCATGGCGACGACCAGACCGGCGAGAATCAGCTTGTTCACGAAACCCTCCTGAGCCGCCCGGCGCGGGGTGGCGATGGTTGATGACTGGTTATGGGCGCCGCTCGGGCCGTGAATCCAGGAGGGCATTCCCGCAACACCGGGTCGGGGCTTTCCTCCGCCGTGGGGGAGGCGGGTATAATCTGGCCATGCTGCGCCTGATCAGATAGTCGGACGAGCCTCCGCGCTTGCGCTCGATCGGTCTCCCACTCGCGTCGAGGTGACCATTCGTGTGACCGGGTCTCAGCTGCTTCCCGTCACGATGTTCTTCGGCTCGTTCGCGTGGTCGTTCGTGTTCGTGAGCCTGCCCTTCCACATCCAGCGCGTCAGCACGCTCGAGGCCGCGGCCACCTTGCGGTGGACGGGCTGGATCGTCGGGATCACCTCGCTCGTCACCGTGCTGACGGCGCCGGTCTGGGGCCGCTACGCGGCCCGCGGCAACCCGAAGGCGTGCTACGTCGCGGTCGAGGGCCTCCAGGGGCTCGGCTTCTTCGTGATGGCGCTCGCCCGCACCTTGCCCGAGCTCTTCTTCGCCCGCCTCGTTCTCGGCGCCATGGGCGCGGCCTCGACGCTCGCTTTCATCATGGTCGGGCGCAGCGTCGAGGGCACCGAGGTGCGCCGGCGCATCGCGACGCTCCAGTCGGCCATGACGGTCGGACAGGTCGTGGGGCCGCTCTTCGGCGCGATCGCCGCGGCGCGCCTGGGTATCCGCGGCTCCTTCGTGCTGGGCGGCCTGATCTTGATCGGCTGCGCCGCGCTCGTGCACTGGGGGGTCGCGCCGCCGCCGCGCGCGGAAGAGGTCAAGGCGGCGGGACGGCCCGTGAGGCCCGTCGAGGTGGCCGCCGTCACCCTGGTCGTCCTCGGCGGCTCGATCCAGGTGTTCTACTTCACCTCGATCCTGCCCCACGTCTTGCCGGGGCTCGGCGTCGACGCCGCGCGGACGCTCGAGGTCGGGGGCGTGCTGATCTTCGTCTCCGGCGTGGCGGCGGCGCTCGGCGCGCTCGCGGTGCCGCGGCTGGGCGAGCTGTTCCCGGAGCGGCGGCTCATCGCGGGGCTCCTGGTCGCGTCGTCGCTGTCGGTCGCGGCGCTGGCCGCGGCCGGGTCGGTGTGGCCCTACGGCGGCCTGCGCTTCTTGCAGGTGCTCTCGATCGCGCCCGTGTTTCCGCTGATCGTCTCGCGAGTCCTCCAGCACGCGGGGGGCTCGGCGATCGGGGTCATCAACGCGGCGCGGATCGGCGCGGGCTTCATCGGCCCGGTGGCCGCGACGAGCCTCCTCGCGTGGACGTCGCCCGCCGTCGTCTACTGCCTGCTGGCCTCGATCGGGCTGGCGTGCGTGCCGCTCGTGCGGGTGCGCGAGCCCGGAGCGCGCGCGTGAGCCTCACCGAGCGGCCGCTCGTCGACATCCGCCTGGACGAGCTCGACACCCGCGGCGGCGCCCCGCCCGGCATCTCCGGGGTCTCGCAGCACGTGCGCTACGGCGAGTTCTTCACGTTCCTCGGGCCGCCGAAATCGGGCAAGTCCGACGTCCTGCGTGCGATCGCCGGGTTCCTGCCGGTCACCCGCGGGCGCGTCCTCGTCGACGGCCGCGATATCTCCGCCGTGCCGCCGCGCCTTCGCGGCGTCGGCTATGTCTTCCAGGACGGTGCCCTCTGGCCCCACATGCGGGTGGGAGAGCACGTGGCGTTCGGGCTGCGCCAGCAGGGGCTCGCCGCCGACGAGATCAGCCGCCGCGTGGCGACCGTGCTCGGTCGGCTCGGGCTCGGGAGCGTGGAGGCTCGCCGGCCCTCCGAGCTCACGCTCGAGCAGCGCCGCCGTCTCGCCCTGGCGCGCGCGCTCGCGGTCGAGCCGCAGGTGCTGCTCCTGGACGAGCCGCTCGCCAACCTGGATCCGACCGCGCGCAAGGCGCTCCGGCTCGAGCTGACGAAGCTGCATCGGGATCTGGCGGTGACGACCGTGCACGCCACGCGCAACGCGGCCGACGCGCTGGCCCTCTCGGACCGGCTCGCGGTCATCGACAACGGCCGTGTGCTCCAGGTGGGCGATCCGGCGGATCTCTATCATCGGCCCCGCAACCGGGCCGTCGCCGAAGCCCTCGGTCCCGCCAATTTCCTGCCGGTCCGGGTCATCGAGCTGCGCGAGCTCGGCGTCGTCGTGGAGACGGCGCGCGGCGATCGCGTGCCGGTCGCGGGCCTGGGCGCCCATCGCGTCGGCGATCGCGGGCTCCTGGTGCTGAGGCCCGAGACCCTGTCGATGACCGAGGCCGCGATGGCGCGAGGGCCGAGCATTCCCGGTCGCATCGCGCTCCGCGTCTTCGAGGGCTCGCGCCACCTCTACGAGATCGAGGTCGGCACCGGCGCCCCGGTCCAGGTCGAGCTACCGGCCGCCGGCGAAACCCGCATCTTCCGCCTCGGCGACCAGGTCCGTGTAGAAATCTCCACGGAAACCGTCATCCTCATCCCCGACCCCTAACCGCCCCGCCTCCCGCACCCGAAAGCCCCGGCAACCCCGCAGAAGAGAGAGCCGGCGACCCGTCGCGTGCGCTCCGCGAAGAGGTCGGACTTAGCTCACGTGTCTCCGCGGGGAGCGAGGCGAGTCGGGCGGCGGCGCGGGGGTACGGGGGTGCCCCCCGCGACCTGTGTAGTCAGGGTGGTCCGGAAGTGGCGTCTTCTAGAGAAGTCCGACCCGCGCCGCGGCTACCAGGTCGCGGGGGGCACCCCCGTACCCCCGCGCCGCCAGCCCGCCTCGAGCGTGCGCACAGCGAGAGGCTAGATGGTGTAAGTCCGGTCCTGTTCGAGAATCGAGACGCGACGAGGATCGATGCGCGCCAGCTCCTCGCCGATCTCTTCGTGGAACTGCGGCTTGACGTGGAAGATCCAGACCGGAAGGTCCGGCGGCAGCTTGTCGAGCTCGCGGCGGATGAGCGCCGGCGTCATGTGCTTGGCGACCTGGGCGAGCGGGCCCAGGCGGTTGGGGAACGCACATTCGAGAATGATCGCGCGCAGACCGCGCAGGTTCCGCGCGCTCTGCCACAAGGCCTCGGTCGGCCCGGTGTCGCCCGAGTAGATCACGCCGCTCGTGCCGTCGTGGACGATGAATCCGGCGGCGGGCACCGAATGGCTGACCGCGACCGGCGTCACCCAGACGTCGGACACGCGCTGCTCGACGTCCTCGATCAAGGTCCGGAACTTCACGACCGGAACGTCCGGGTGGGGGATCTTGCTGAAGTCGGGCCAGAGCACGTTGTTGAAGACGCTCCCGCGCAGGGTGGTGATCACCGGATCGATGCTGCTGATCGTCACCGCGGCGCCCACCTCGCAGAAGGCGAGCGTCTCGGTGAGATAGACCAGGCCCGCGACGTGGTCGAGGTGCGCGTGCGAGATGATCGCGTGCTCGATCGCGAGCTGCTGGGGGACGGACAGGGCGCCCGTGACCGAGCCGCCGTCGAGGAGGATCTTGTCGTTGATGAGGAAGGACGACGGGCGATGCCCCAGCCCTTCGCCTCCGAAGGCGCCGAGCACACGAATTCTCATCGCCTCGATGATACTAACACACCGGAAACGTTGTAAGATGACGCCTAGCCGATGGGCGACGAAACTTTCGATTATCCGACGATGGCGCGCGCGTTGATCGTGGGCGACAAGGACACGGTGGCCCGGAAAACGCGCGAGGGCCTCGACCTCTCGCTCGATCCGAAGGCGCTCATCTTCAAGGGGCTCATCCCCGGGATGGATGTCGTCGGCGAGAAATTCCGCCGTAACGAGTACTACGTCCCGCAAGTGCTGCTGTCGGCGCGCGCGATGTACGCGGGCCTCGATCTCTTGAAGCCGCTCATCACGGCTTCCGCCCGCGGCGGCGACTACCTCGGCATCGTGGTGATCGGGACCGCGCAGGGTGACCTGCACGACATCGGCAAGAACCTGGTGGCGATGATGCTCGAGGGCGCCGGCTTCAAGGTGGTGAACCTCGGCCGCGACGTGGCGCCGGAGGCGTTCGTGGCGGCCGTCGGCGAGCACGGCGCCAACCTGGTCGGCATCTCGGCGCTGATGACCACGACCATGCCCGCGATGAAGCGCACGATCGACGCCTTGATCAAGGCCGGGCTCCGCGAGCGCGTGAAGGTCATGGTGGGCGGCGCGCCGGTGAGCCAGGCTTTCGCCGACGAGATC
>JACXTT010004188.1_pt1 | contig 21545 bp, 19 predicted proteins | sample 9270951 | NCBI WGS metagenome assembly JACXTT01 (sample SAMN15532306, study PRJNA645909) | rock metagenome | isolation source: weathered quartz diorite | place: Puerto Rico | collected 2017-06-21
CGAGCTGGCCGCAATGTCTGCCGACCACCTCGCGGCGCCGTCCCGGGCGGGCATCGACGCGCTCGCGGCGACGGCGGCTGCCGGCCGCCCGGTCGTCGCGGTCGTGCTGCCGGCGACCACCTGGTTCCTCATGCACGACGAGCTTGCCCCGGCCCGGACGTTCATCGACCGCGGCATCCCCGTTGCCCTTGCAACCGACTTCAACCCGGGCACCTCGCCGACACCGAGCCTGCCGCTGGTGATGACCGTCGCCTGCCTGTCGCTGCGGCTCACCCCATCGGAGGCGCTGGCTGCCGTCACGATCAATGCGGCTTCGGCGCTCGGTATCGCCGACGAGGTGGGCTCGATCGAAAGCGGGCGCCAGGCAGACTTGGCCATCTGGGCGGTGCCCAGCCACCGTCAGATCCCGTACTGGCCGGCCGCCGACATCGTGCGGACGGTCGTGAAGCGCGGCCGCGTCGTGCTGGAGCGTGCCCTCGCCTGAGCGCCAGGCGCCGGCGCCTAGGTCTTCCCGCGCGACTCGAGCAGGACCGCGGTCGTCTCTTGCGGCAGGGTCGAGATGGTGACAGCGAGCTTGGCCTGTGGGGTCGGCTCGCCACCCATCTCATGGAAGAACTTGGCGAGGGCGTCGGTGCAGTCGCCCTCGTTCGCGCAGACCGGCATCGCCACCACGATCTTCGGGTCGAGCTGGGCGACGAGCTCGGCGACACGGGTCGGGCTGAGGGCGCCACCGACCGGTACGCAGGCGATGTCGACGGAGCCGATGTCGCCCAGCTTCTCCTCGGTGAGCAGGTGGCCGACGTCGCCGAGGTGGATCGTGTGCAGCCCGTCGAGCTCGACGACGAACGCCGTGCCGCGGCCGCGCAGCGTGCCCTTGGCGTCGTCGCGGTAGGTGCGCACGCCGGTCAGCAGCACGTCCTTGACCTCGTATTCCCCGGGACCGTCGACCGCGAACGTGGACTCGAGGCTCGCCGGCAGGACGGTCTTGCCGTCGCGCGTCCGGCGGCCCTTCGCCCGTGCGAGCGGCGCGTCGTCGGCGTGGCTGTAGGTGGCGATGTCCGCCGTGATCCCGCGGCCCGTCGGCCCGACCACCGACTGATACGCATCCGCCACGACTACCGCGTCCCGCCCGCGCAGCCGGACGCACGTCTGCCCGTACCAGGTGATCTCCATGCTCGGATTCTGGCACGCGCCACTGGTCTGCGGCTTGTCTGGTGGGTCGTTGCCGAGTCCGGCGGCGGGTGGCGCGCGGGCGAATCCCGTCCGTCAGGCGCCGTCTGGCAGCGAAGCTGGCACAGGCGCCGCGGGCGGGATTGCCCGGAGCGACAGGTCCCGCAGACAGACTCGGCGGATTCCGCCAGGAAAAGGAAAGACCGGAGGCGCCTGCCCAATCGGCGCCCCCGGTCGGAGGGAGGGAGGATGGAACCTCGAAGGGTTCGGTCCGAGAACCACACTATGTCCGGGGCGGTTCAGACCCAAGCCCACATCCGATTAAGAAACCCAAACGCAGGGATAGTGCGCAACGACGCCCCGCGGACGGGCCGGTAGGATCGCGGGCCAATGCCGATCCGCCGTCCAGCGCAGCCCCGCCGGCTCGCCGCCGCCTGCTTCGCTGTCGCGGTCCTCGCCGGGGCCTGCGGCAAGCCCGCGCCGACGACCGCCCCAACCGCCACGACCCCACCGCTGCCGAGCGCCAGCCCCGCCGCGAGCCGCCCTCCGGCCGCCGAGGTCTACGCCGCGATCCGCCGCGAGGTCGAGGCCATCCGCGGCCTGCAACCGACCGAGGACGTCAACCCGGTCTCGATCGACGAAACGCAGCTGCTGAAGAACCTGACCGCGGAGTTCGACTCGGAGAACACGGCGAGCGACCTGAAGTTCTCGGAGGATGCGCTGATCACGCTCGGCCTCCTGCCCACGGGGTCGTCACTGCGGGACCTCACCCTCGGCTTCCAGAGCAGCCAGGTGGCGGGCTACTACTCGCCCGACAAGAACCAGCTCTTCGTGGTGAGCCGGTCAGGGGGTCTCGGGCCGGCCGAAGAGGTCACCTACTCCCACGAGTTCACGCACCAGCTGCAGGACGAGCACTTCGACCTCGGCAAACTCAGCGTCGACGCCGCCAACCAGAGCGATCGCGCCCTCGCCCAGCTCGCCTTGGTCGAGGGCGACGCCGTGTCCGTCCAAAACCGCTGGACCACCGCCAACCTGACGCCCGAGGAGATGGGCCAGCTCCTCACTTCCTCGCTCGATCCCAAGGCGATCGAGGCGCTCCAGCGCGCCCCGGCATACCTGCGCGAGACGTCGCTGTTCCCATACCTGACCGGCAACCCATTCGTCGAGACCCTGATCGCCGGGGGCGGGTATGCAGCGGTCGACAAGGCCTTCGCGAACCCGCCGCTTTCGACCGAGCAGGTGCTCCACCCCGAGAAGTACGCCGCCCACGAAGTGCCGCTCGCGGTGAAGTTGCCAACCGGTCTTGCCTCGGCCCTGGGCCCGGGCTGGACTGCCTCTGGCGAGGACACCCTTGGCGAGTTCGTTCTTCGCCTCTGGCTCACGCGGAACGGTGTCCCAACCACCGACGCGATCAGGGCGGTCGCGGGTTGGGGTGGTGACCGACTCGCCCTCTGGCGTGGACCGAACGGCCAAACGACCCTCTTGCTGGTCACGGAGTGGGACACGCCGTCCGATGCCGACGAATTTGCCGCTGCCGCCAAGACGGCCGCTGCTCCGCTTGGCGGTGCGGTGGTCCAGAGGTCGACGAATAATGTCTACGTCGGACTGGGCGAGCGGGGTCCGAAGCTGCTTGCGCTGTTGTTCGGCTGACACGCGCGGGCGCGGGACTGCTACATCGCCTCGGGCGCCGAGATTCCGAGCAGCGCGAACGCGTTCGCGAGCGAGATTCGCGTGGCATCGACGAGGGCCAGCCGCTTGGCCGACCGCACCGGCTCAGCCGTGTCGACGACGCGGGCGTCGCGGTAGAAAGCGTGGAACGCCGTCGCGAGCTCCGTCGCGTAGGTGGTGATGCCCTGGGTCTCCTGCGCCGCCGCAGCGTCCTCGACCACCTCCGGGAAGCGCGCGACCACCCGCGCCAGCATGCCCTCCTCGGCGCCCGCGAGGAGCCCCTCGACTGACGACGCGGCGAGGCCCGCATCGGCCGCCTTGCGCAAGATCGAGGCGATCCGCGCGTGCGCGTACTGGACGTAGTAGACCGGGTTCTCGCTCGACTGCCGCTTCGCCAGCTCGATGTCCACGTCCATGTTCACGTTCGCGCCGCGCGACGCGAAGTACCAGCGCGCCGCGTCCGCACCGAGCTCGGAGAGCAGGTCGTCGAGCGCGATGAACGTTCCGGCCCGCTTGGACATCGAGAGCTCCTGGCCGCCGCTCACGAAGTGGACCCAGCCGGTGAGGATCATCTCGACCGCGGCCTTGTCATAGCCCATCGCCTCGACCGCATTTCGGACCCGGGCAACGGTCCCGTGGTGGTCCGCCCCCCAGATGTAGATGAGGTGGTCGAAACCTCGGCTGAACTTCTCGACGACATAGCCGATGTCGAACGCGAAGTAGGTCAGCGAGCCGTTCGAGCGGACGACGACGCGGTCCTTGTCGTCATCGAAGTCCGTCGATCGGAACCATGTGGCGCCGTCCTGCGCGTAGAGGTGACCGCCCTCGCGCAGCTTCGAGATGGCCCGCTCGACCCAGCCGCCGTCGAGGAGCGAGCCCTCCGTGGTCCAGACGTCGAAATGGACGCCGAGCGCTTCGAGCGATGCCTCGATGCCTCGCCGGATGCGGTCCGACGCCCAGCGGCCGACCGCCCACGCGCGCGCCTCTTCGGGATCCTGCCCGTCCTCTGACGGCCTGGCCGCCGCGAGCTCCTCGGGCAACTGCGGCGCCAGCTCGGCGACGTACTCGCCGTGGTAGCCGTCCTCGGGGATCGCCCGGCCCTCCCGCAGGGCGAGGATCGACGCGCCCAGGTTCCTGACCTGCGCGCCCGTGTCGTTGAAGTAGTACTCGCGCGTGACTCGCTGGCCGCCTGCTTCGAGGACGCGCGCCAGCAGGTCGCCGACGAATGCCCCTCGAGCATTGCCGACGGTGAGCGGCCCGGTGGGATTGGCCGAGACGAACTCGACGTTCACCTTCCGCCCGCCAGCCGCCGGCCCCGGCGCAGATACCCGGCCCCACGCTGCCGGATCGCGGCGGACGCCGTCGAGCAGCTTCTCGAGCGCCGCGTCCGAGTAGCGCAGATTGACGAAGCCAGGCCCCGCGGCCTCTGCCGAGGCAACCACCGCGTGGCCCTGTCCTGCCTCGGCCCGGATCGCGGTGGCGAGCGCGGCGGCGATCGCGGTCGGCGGCATCCGCAGCGGCCGGGCGAGCCTGAGCGCGAGGTTCGTCGCCAGGTCGCCGTGCTCGGCACTCGCCGGCCGGCTGACCTCGACCTCGACGGCCCTCGCATCGGCGACGTCGGGCAGCTCGCCGGCGGCGATCGCCCGCTCCAGGCCGCGCCGAACCGCAGCCCGCGTCTGCGTCCGCAGCGTTCCCGGCTGCGTCGCCCGCACTGTCCTCACGCTCGGGATGGTACCGACCGCCGCCTCGATTGCGGCTCGGGCCGAAGCGCCGCGGGATGCTCGACCGGTACCAAGGTCCCAGGACCCAGGTCCTGCCTCGGAGACCCTTGCGTAGTACTCGAGATCGACAGAACGCACCGAATTTGTTATCGGATCAGGGCGGTCCGAACGTGTTCGGTGGGGTTAGTAGGGGGAACGAAGTACTAGACGGTCCATAGCCCTTCGGGCACACTACGGTTCCGATTTGAACCCGGTAGCGGGGGCAGCGGGGCTTCGTGGAAGGCACCGGGGATGCCTCGATCGAAGGAGGACTCATCGGTCCGGTCCACAGCTGGACTTATTCGGAGGGACTCGCGTCACCATGAAGCTTCGAAGGCTCGCATCGTTCGTGTCGGCGAGCGCAATCATCATCGGCCTTCTCGGCCAGTCGGCGAGCGTCGTGCTCGCGAATGGTCAGGTTGCCTGGAATGGGACGAGGGGCACAGACGGCAACGGCAACGTGAGCGACGTCGAGTGCGACGCCAGCAACACGCCGTACCTGTACTGGGTCTTCCTCCCGGGTGGCAACGACTCCGTGACCGCGGCCTCGATCACATTCGGCGGCACCGGCACTGGCACGTACCCGATGAACCAAGACAACGGGCAGTGGAAGCTGCAGGACGGTCCATGGTTCGACCTCATCGGCCTGACGGCGACCGTGAGCTACACGGGCAACACCGGCAATGGCGACGTGCACGTCACGATCAGCCACGGCTGCCCGGGTGAGACGACGACCACGACCACGACATCCGAGCAGACGACCACGTCCGAGCAGACGACCACGTCTGAGCAGACGACGTCTGAACAGACCACGTCGGAGCAGACCACGTCGGAGCAGACCACGTCGGAGCAGACCACGTCTGAGCAGACCACGTCTGAACAGACCACGTCGGAGCAGACGACGTCTGAGCAGACCACGTCTGAGGAGACGACGTCTGAGTCGAGCTCGACCACGACGTCGTTCACCCAGAGCGTCAGCGGTACGACCGACGTCCCGACCGAGCCGAACACGGCCACGATCGAGATCGGCGGCCCTGCGAGCGCTGGTGGCAGCGCCTGGATGCTGATCGTCGCCCTGGGCTTGCTCCTCGGCAGCGTCGTCATCCTGACACCGGCTACGTCGAAGACGAAGCGCTAGTCGCCCGTCCCGAGAGGGACCTCACCGAGCGAACCGAGGAGGGTCCGGCAACCGGACCCTCCTCTCTTTTCGCCCCAGCGCGGCGTGGCATGCTTCGCGGCGTGTTCGCGGGTGTCTGGCGGTGGTCGTCGCACCTCGGCATCCGGGGCAGACGCGAGATCCTCCTCGTCACGCTCCTACTGTTCTGCTACGGGTTCTTCCAGCAGCAGCCGGCGTGGAACGAGTACAGCCGCTACGACCTCGTCCGTGCCCTCGTCGACCACGGCACCACGCGGATCGACGAGTACCAGGACAACACAGGCGACAAGGCCTACTACCAGGGCCACTGGTACTCCGACAAGGCGCCCGGGACGGCGCTCCTCGGCGCGCCGATCTACGTCCTCGAGACCGCGACAGCGCACCTCGCCGGACACCAAACCCTCCACGACATCACCGCGATCCAGGGCCTCGCGTTCGTCGAGAGCGGCGTCGCGACGGCGGTGCTCGTCCTCCTGTTGATCCGCTTCCTGGGCCCGCTGGTCGGCGAAGGCTGGGCGCTCGTCGTCGGGCTCGGCTATGCGCTGGGCTCCATCGCGTTCCCGTTCGCGACGATGTTCTTCGGGCACGCCGCGTCGACCGCCGCACTCTTCGCCTCCTTCTCCGTCCTCCGTCGTTGGCGGTCCTCGCGCGGTCGATGGGAGCCATTCGTCGCAGGCCTCCTCGCCGGCCTGGCGGTGCTCATCGAGATCCCGACCTTGATTGGCGTGGCGGTCCTCGGCCTCTACGCGCTGTGGATCGGTCGTCGGGGCGCCCTGGCCTTCGTCCTCGGCGGCCTGCCCCTCGCGGCGGTCTTCGCCGTCTACAACTGGGTCTCGTTCGGAAGCCCGATCAACCTCGGCTACATGAACCTGCTGCCGGGCAGCTTCGCCTCGGGCATGAGCGAAGGCATCCTCGGCGTCGGCTGGCCCAGGCTCGAGACCGCGGGCGACCTGCTGCTCGGTCCGCGCGGCCTCCTCCGGCTCACGCCGTGGTTCCTCGCGGCGCTCGCCGGCCTCGTGGCGCTGCGCGATCGCAGGGTGCGGGCGGAGGTCGTCGTCTGCGCCACGATCGCCCTCCTCTTCGTCGTCTACAACGCCGGCTACTACCTGCCGTTCGGGGGCTGGACGCCGGGGCCGCGGTTCCTTCTCCCCGCATTGCCTTTTGCGGCGGTGCTGGTCGGGCTCGTCCCGGCGCGGCTGCGTCTGTTCACCGCCCTCCTGGTGGCCGCCTCGGTCGCCGCGATGTTCGTCGCCACGGTGACGATGCCGAATGCGCCGGAGCGCTTCACCGATCCGCTCTACGAGCTGTGGCTCCCGAGGCTCGGGTCAGGGGAGTTTGCGGAGACCGGCGCCTGGATCCGCTGGGGCCTCACCGATCTGTCGAGCGTCGCGGTCCTGGTCGTGGCGACCGCCTTCTCGATTGCGGCGCTGGCCCTCTCCTTCCGGCGCGTCGACGTCGCGGGCCAGCCGACCGGTCGGGCCGTCGTCGTGTTGGCGATCCTCGGCCTGGCCTTCTCCTTCCCGTTCCCGCCGCTCGCTCCCGTCGCCCTCGGCTGGGCGGGCAGCCGAGCGCCGACGCAGGTCGTCGTCGGCGAGATCGGCCACACCGACCTGACCGTCGAGGGTGCCCACGAGGTGGAGCTGTGGGCGCGCTTCGAGAACCGTGGCGGGGCGATCGCGTCCGCCAAGCTCCAGTTCGCGGTCTACCGGGAGAGCGGAGAGCCCGTGTGGGGCGCGTACTACGGCGACGTCGAGGTGCCATCGGACGACCGGGACACGACCACGATCACCTGGCGTCCCGAGAACATCGCGCCGGGCACCTACCGATATGGATTCACGGTCTCCGACGCGACATCGGGGCTGCGGTACGCCGCGATCACGGCAGCGGACGCGGTCGTCATCGGCCGCTGAACGTCCTCACGGGATCGTGCGGTAAGGGAAGTAGGCGATGAACCCGGCGGCGTAGGCGAGGACGAAGCCCCACCGGATCGGCGACGGCAGGCCGCTGCGGACCAGGAGCAGGGCCACGCCCGCGGCGAGGGCCGGCACGAGCGGCAGCGCGTAGTAGATGTACATGATCCGGTTGGTGAAGATTGCCAGGGGGATGTACGGCAGATAGTTGGCGGCGGTCCAGGTGATCGCCCAGATGGCGAGCTGGTTGCGGGTCCGCCAGGCGTACCAGGTCGTGAACATGGCCGCGAGCGGGATCGCCCCGACCAGGAGCGGGTTGAGGGCGCCCCGGAAGTCGACCGTCGGGACCTTCGTGATGATCTCCGTGCCGGCCTTCACCGTGACATCGATCCGGAGGTACCCGATCTGGCACTCGTTGAACAGCCACTGCCACGGCTGGCTGTCGGCCTCGGGGCAGGCGGCGGTGCTCACTCGCGTCTGGAGGGCCGCCCCGTAGCTGACCATGTGGGCGAAGTGATCGATGGGTGACCGGTACGTCGAGTACTGGGCATCGAGCAGCGCGAGCCCGCCAAAGGCGACGACGCCCGTGACCGCGAGGAACACGGCGGGACCGACGACCTCCCGGAGCCCGATGCGCCGCCTGCGCCACCACTCGGGACCGTCCGTGAACAGGAGCCAGAGGCCGATCCCGAGGATCGCGTAGAGGGCCGTCAGCTTGAACAGCAGCGCCACCCCGACCGCGATCCCCGCCAGGAACCAGCGACGCTGGATCGCGAGCCACGAGCCGATCAGCATCGGCGCCAGGACCATCATGTCCAGGGTCCCGATGCGGCCGTGCACGAAGGTCAGGTTGTCGAACGAGACGAGGGCGACAACGAGCACGGCCAGCCAGGCCGACCGGTCGAGCCGGCGGACGATCTCGAAGACCACGCCGAGCGCGACGAGCGCGGCCACGATGCTCGGCAGTCGCCAACCGAGCGGGTCGTCGCCGAACACCGACATCGAGGCCGCCATCAGCACCTTGCCCAGGGGTGGGTGCTCCGAGTTCGGATCGAGGCCGACCGGACTGCCGGCGTAATGGCTCCCTGCGGGCAGGCCGAGGATGACCCGCGCCGCGTTGACGTAGAACGCCTCGTCGAAGATCAGGCCCCGCTCGGGCACGTTGAGCCACAGGCTGCGCAGCACGACGGCCGCCAGCAGGAGCACCACGAGGACCCGGGATGGGTCGTGGAGGTTCTCGCGGGCGACACCGGCCAGGCGTCCGAGCCGTGACGCGCCCAATCGATCGCGAAGCCGGGGTCGGGTCGCCTGGTCGGGCGCCTGCTCATTCGGCGGGGCGCCAGTCTCCACTCGACCTCCGGCTGCGGGCTGCCGCGAAGGGTACGCCGCGATGACCCGGGGAGGTCGCTCTGCCGCGATGCCAGAAGCTAGGGCTGGCCGCCTTGGCCGCCGCCCTGCCCACCACCCTGGGGCGGATGGGACGGACGGTCGGGGTGCGTCCTCGACTCGATGTTGGTGATCGCCTTCGAGCTCGCGTCGATGGCGTGCTCGATCGATGACTCGTCCGGCAGGGTCGCCGCGAGGGCGGTGAGGACGGCAGTGTGCTTCGCGAGCATCGCCTGGAGGTGGTCGAGCAGGTCGGTGTTGGTCCCGGCGTCCGCGGTCGCCGCATCGACCTCCGCCTGGTAGGCGGCCAGCGCCGCGGCCAGCGCCGTGGAGTTGCCGCTCGTGGCGGCCGCCTCCGCCTCGTCGAGTCGCTCCTGGAGGAGCTTCTCGTGGCCCTCGAGGCGGGCTCCGGCCTGGGCCGGGAGCGTGACCGTTTCGATGAACAGGCGAGCGTTGTAGAAGGCGCTGCCAGGGGGTGCAGCCAGAACGGCGAGGGAGGTACCCAGCGTCAGCATCGCCGCGAAGCCGAGGGCGAAGGCGCCCCGTGCCAGGCGCGAGCCGAAGAGCGGGCGGGGTCGCGCCCGCGACGGCTCCACGAGGCGAAGCCGGTTCTCCGCGGCGCCCATCGCCGCTACGGCGCTGGCCTCGGCGAGGACGTTTGCCCGGATCCGGGCGAGCACCGCCGTGCGTGGCGCCAGCCGCGCTTCAGCGTAGGCGTCGAGCATGTCCTCGAGCCGGTCGATGGCCGCCGGATTGCGGTCGTCGTAGGTGCTCACCAGCACACCTCGACCGTGACCGGCTGCGGCGCGCGCGCAGGTTCGCGAGCACTCCCGCTCGACTCGATCCCCAGCGAGCGTCGAAGCGCACCGATGGCGCGGAACTGGAGCCCCCGAACCGTCCCGTCCTGGCGACCCATGGCCTCAGCCGTCTCGGCGACGGACAGACCGGCGAAGAAGCGCAGCTCGATGACCTCTCGTTGGTCATCGGTCAGCACCGCGAGCGCCGCGGCGACCCTGTCGAGGTCGTCGCGCAGGGAGGCGATCGATTCGGGTGAGGCCTCCTCGGACTCCCGAGAAGCGACCACCACCAACGAAAGATGCTCCCGACGTGTGCGGCTCTGATCGATGATCGCGTTCCTGGCCAGCCGGAACAGCCAGCCCCCGAACGGGACGCCCCGCGCCTGGTAGCGCGGCATTGCTTCCAGGGCCTTGACGAAGACGAGCTGCGTCAGGTCCTCCGCGTCGCTCGGGCGGCTGACGCGGCTGGCGATGAACCGATAGACCGGCCCGGCGTACTCATCGAAGATGTGTCCGAACGCCTCGGTGTCACCACGTTTGGCGTCCGCGACGAGCCGGTCCAGCGATTCGTCGTCCATTGGGAAACGAGGATTGACGTACATCGTTAGGTGCGCAACGAGCCAGGGGTACCGTTCGGGGTGCCCCGCGGCACCTCGACACGGGCGCGCTCCGCGCCGCGCCGGAACGTCAGGTGGTCGAATCCGGCGTCGATCAGGTGCCGGTACGCCTCGCCGAGCCGGTGCGCGAACGAGCCTTTCGCGTGGGCATCTGACCCGACAACCACCCGCTCTCCCCCAAGCTCGCGGAACCGTGCGACGACAAGACCGGAAGGATACGTCTCGGCCCCCGGGTATCTCAATCCACTGCTGTTGACTTCGAGCGACACTCCCGAGTCCACGATTGCCCGCAGCGCCGGCTCCTGGAGGTCCGGGCGGGCGGCGAGCTGCTCGGCGGTGATGTGGGGGTGCAGGTAGCGCTTGACGACGTCGAGATGGCCGATGGTGTCGAACAGCCCGGACCGAGCCGCGGCGATGATCTCGGCGTAGTACGGCTCGACGATCTCGTCGAGCGAGCGACCCTCGATCCAGGCACCCACGCGCGACGGCCAGTACGGCGACTCGGGCCAGTCGTGGACCGAGCCGATGACGTAGTCATAGCCATAGCGGGCCAGGTGCTCGCGAACGTCCTCCTCCCAGCGCCGGTTGTACGTGAGCTCGGCGCCGAATCGGATCGTCACGCCCTCCTTCGCCCAGCGCTCGGCGGCGTCGCGAACGGTGCGCTCGCGATCCTGGTAGCGCGTATATCGATAGGCGGGATCGCGCGGGTCGAAGTCGACGTGGTCGGTGATCGCGATCTCGGGGACCCGTCGCTCGACGGCGAGCGCCGCGTAGACGTCAATGGGCACGGAGCTGTCGGGCGACTGGTCGGTGTGGAGGTGTGCGTCGAGGGGCAGGTCGTGGCCCTGGTGGCTGGCCGCGCTCGTCCAGTCGTCCCACCCGGCCCGCGAAGATGCCCGGTTGGGCGAGCCGCCCTCGGGTTCGGATGTCACCCGGCGATGATGCCGAGTTCCCTGCCAACCCGCCCGAACGCCTCGAGCGCGCGATCCAGATGTTCGTCGCTGAGCGCCGCCGTGACGATCGTCCGCAGCCGGGCCTGATCGAGGGCGACGGTCGGGTACACGACAGAGGTCGCGAAGATGCCCTCCTCGAACAGCCGGTTCGAGAACCGGATGGCGGCGTCCGACGCGCCGACGATCACCGGCGTGATCGGCGTCTCGGAGCGGCCCGTGTCGAAGCCGAGCCGCGTGAGCTCCGCCTTGAACCGCTTCGTGCTCGCCCACAGCCGGTCGATCCGCCACGGCTCATCCAGCATCACCCGGATCGCCTCGCGGCAGGCGGCGGCATCGGCCGGCGGGTGCGAGGTCGAGAACAGGAACGGCCGCGCGCGCTGGATGAGGAGATCGCGCAACGCCTGGGTGCTGGCGACGTAGCCGCCGAGCACGCCCATCGCCTTCGACATCGTCCCGACCTGGATGTCGACCCGACCATGCAGCCCGAAGTGGTCGACCGAGCCGCGACCGTTGCGGCCCAGCACTCCGGAGGCATGGGCATCGTCGACGAAGACCGCGGCGCCGTAGGCCTCGGCCGCGTCGACGATGCCCGGCAGCGGGGCGATGTCGCCGTCCATCGAGAACACGCCGTCGCTGACCACGAGGATGAGCCGGTAGGGACCCGCGCCATCCGGGCGGCCCTTCTCCGTGGCCTCGCGTAGGATCTCGCGCAGTGCCGCGACGTCACGATGCGGGAAGACCTTGCGCGGCGCCTTGGACAGGCGCATGCCGTCGATGATCGAGGCATGGTTCAGCGCGTCGGAGACGATCAGGTCCTGCTCGCCGGTGACCGTCGGGATCACGCCGGTGTTGGCGGTGAACCCCGACTGGAAGGTGAGGACCGCCTCGACGCCCTTGAACTCGGCGAGCTCCGCCTCGAGCTGCTCGTGCTCGGTCATCGTGCCGGCGATCGTGCGAACCGCGCCCGAGCCCACGCCGTACTCGCCGACGGCCTTCAGCGCCGCCTCGCGCAGTCGCGGGTGGTGGGTCAGCCCGAGGTAGTCGTTCGAGGACAGCGAGATGACCTCGCGCCCGTCGACGACGGTGACCGGGCCCTGCGCGGCGCTCATGACCCGCAACGGCCGGTACAGGTGCTTCGCCTTGAGGTCGTCGATCTCGGCCTCGATGAAAGCGAGGGGATTCCTCCGACCGGCGACAGTCATCGATTCGTTCCCCATCACCAGAAATCTATGCCAATTGCCGCATGAACCAGGGGCTCCCCGCTTCGCCACATGCGCCAATTGGCACATGGTCGAGCCGGGTTCCCGCCCCGCTCACAAGGTCGATCCTGGGGCCGGGCTACTCGAGCCAATTCATGATGACCTTCCCGGAGTCGCCGGACCTTGCGGCCGCGAAGGCTGCCTCGAAGTCGCGGAAGCCGAAGCGGTGTGTGATCACCGGCTTGATGTCCAGGCCGGCGCTGATCAGGACCGCCGACTGGTACCAGGTCTCGTACATCTCGCGACCGTAGATGCCGCGCAGCGTCAGCTGGTTGAAGACGATCGCGTTCACGTCGAGGGTGATCTCGCCGGTCGGGATGCCGAGCTGGGCGATGCGCCCGCCGTGGGCCATGTTCTCGATCGCGGAGCGCAGCGCCCGGGCGTTGCCCGACATCTCCAGCGCGACGTCGAAGCCCTCGACCATGCCCAGCTCGCGCTGCACGTCACGCAGGTTGCACTGGGTGGGATCGACGGTCAAGGTCGCGCCCATCTGCTCGGCGATGCCGCGGCGGAAGGCGATCGGCTCCGACACCACCACGTGGCGTGCGCCGGCGTGGCGGACGACGCCGATGGCCATGAGCCCGATCGGTCCGGCGCCGGAGATCAGCACGTCCTCGCCGTGGACCTCGAACGCCAGTGCCGTGTGGACGGCGTTGCCGAACGGGTCGAAGATCGAGGCGACCTCCTCGTCGATGCCTGGCCAGTGATGCCAGATGTTCGTCATCGGCAGCGCGACGTACTCGGCGAACGCGCCGTCCCGGCCGACGCCCAGGCCTACGGTGTTCGCGCAGAGGTGGCGTTGCCCGGCCATGCAATGTCGGCAGCGGCCGCAGGTGACGTGGCCCTCGCCGCTGACGAGGTCGCCCGGGTGGAAGTCGCTGACGTTCGAGCCGACCGCCACGATGTCGCCGACGAACTCGTGGCCGACCACGAGCGGTGGCCGGATCTCCTGCGATGCCCAGTTGTCCCACGCGTCGATGTGCAGGTCTGTGCCGCAGATGCCGGTCTTGTGGACCCGGATCAGGACGTCGTTGATGCCGATGCCCGGGACCGGCACGTCCCGGAGGCGCAACCCGGGCCCGGCCTCGGTCTTGACCAGGGCGAGCATCAGGCGTGAGCCTCGGCGACGTAGCAGGGGATCGTCGTCGGTCAGCTCCCCGTCGGCGCCGCGCTCTCGCCGGACGACGCGGGGGTGCCGCTGGGAGCGGTCGTGGCCGCCGGGCTGGGGGTCGCGGACGGGGCGGTCGGCGTCGGTCCCGGCGAGGCGGTCGGCGCAGCGCACTGCTTCTCCGGGTTGAACTGCTCGCCGTACGCTGCGTAGAACGCGAAGAGGGCGGTCTCGTCCAGGGAATCCAGCGGCAGGACCATGTCCCAGACCACGGCGGCGTAGTTGTAGGGCATGTCGTCGAAGCGGGCGATGACGGGGGTCACGTTTCCACCCGCTTTGAGATGACAGACTGGGCTGTCCGGCCACCTGCCCAGGAGCGACTGCAGCGCGGTCTGGCCGGCGTCGTCGCAACCGGGGCCCGGGCACTTGTACAGGAGCACGATCGCGCCGTGCTCGAGGTTGTGGACCCAGCCCTCTGGTATGGCCTGGTCATTCGGTCCGTAGAGCTGCGCCCGGATGGGACCCTGGTTGGCGGCGGAGTCGTGGTTGCCGCTCGCGGGCGGGCACCATGTGTAGCGGACGACGGTGCCCGGCGTAACGTGGGAGCGGCCCATGTCCGGCTGGACGAAGCCCGGTGCGGGGGCGGTCGCCGCGGGTGCGGGGGTCGCGCCCGAGGCGAGGGCCTGGGTCGGCGGCGGCGTCCACGACGGAGCCGGTGACGGGTCGAAGGTGTTGCGGCACTCGTAGGCCGGCGACAGCCCGGGCAGGATGAGGCCGACGAACGCCAGCGCCAGGAACGCGAGGATGCCGCCGACCCACAGGAGCCGGGTGCGGTTCCGCTCGAGGAACGTCGTCGAGCGCGGGGCCGGGCGGCGGGAGCGGCGCACGGCGCGAGCAGCCGGGCTCGGGCGGCGCTGAGACGTGGTCAAGGAGTGCCTCGTTGCAATCGGTTGGGGATCGGCGAGGAAGTCTGCCAGATCACGGCTGGTCGAGCCATGCAACGGCGGCTGGCGCGCGCAGGCCTCGGAACAGGAGCGCGGCGAGCGCGGCCACGGACAGCGCGCCGATGACCTGGCCCCAGACGAGCGCGAGCGGGATCGCGGGCAGCGCCAGGGTCGCCAGGCCGAGGGCGAGGCCGCGGGCGGCCGCCTTGCGTTGAAGGACCACGGTGATCGTGAAGATCGTGTAGGCGAGGAGGGCCATGACGACGAGGCCGAGCGGCGTCACCGGCACGTTCGTTGCCTGATCGACAACGAACCCGAGGCTGAGGCCAACGGCGCCGAGAATCGTCACCGCGTAGAGGAGGAACAGCGCCACCCCCCAAGGCATCCGTCTCGCCGATCCCATCTCAGCGAGCAATTGTGCCGGGGGTCCGGGCCTTGACGCTCCGGCAGCCCGCCGCTACGGTGTGTAAACCGGTTTAGTTGACGCCATCCGGATGGGGCATCGGGGAGCAGAGGATGGGCTTGGAGCGTCGCCAGGGCCGGCCCAGGATCGACGACGTTGCGCGCGCCGCCGGCGTCTCGAAGACCGCGGTCTCGTTCGCGTTCAACAGCCCGGAACGCCTCGCCGTCGAGACGGCGCTCCGCATCCGCGAAGTCGCGGAGAACCTGGGCTACCGCCCGGACCCGATCGCCCGGCTTCTGAGCCAGGGACGGACGATGACCCTCGGCGTCCTGACGCCCCAGGCGCTCGCAGTCATGTTCTCCAACCCGTTCTTCTCGCTCTTCGGCGAGGGCGTTGCCGAGGCGGCGGAGGAGCTCGGCTACGAGCTCCACCTCATCCCGCCGGTGCAGGGTTCGCTGGCCGTCGCCGTCGACCGGGCGGCGGTGGATGGGGTCGTGGCCATCGGCCTTTCGGCGGACCACCCCGAGGTCGGCCACATCCTCACCGCCGGGCTGCCGCTCGTCTTCGTCGACTCGGACGACCTGCCCGGGCACAGCTCGGTCGTGGTCGACGACGAGTCGGGCGCTCGGGCCGCCGCAGAGCACGTGGCCCGGCTGGGTCACCGCGACGTGCTGGTCCTGGCGATCGAGCGCGCCGAGGCGGCGTTCGGCGGGGCTGATCGCCGTGGCGTCACCGAGCGGCGGCTCGCTGGCTATCGGGCGGGACTCGAGCAGTCTGGCCGGCGCCTGCTGCCCGATCACGTGGTCGCGGACCGGGCATCGATTGATGGCGGCACCGCCGCCTTCGAGGGGGCCTGGCGTGCGGGCCTCCGGCCGACCGCCGTCCTGGCCATGAGCGACGCGATGGCGATCGGCGCGATCCGAGCGGCTCGTGAGCGGGGCCTCCGGGCTCCGCGGCAGCTCAGCGTCGTCGGCTTCGACGACATCGACCTCGCCCGCGACATCGACCCGCCGCTCACGACCGTGCGCCAGCCAATCCGGGAGAAGGGCAGGCGCGCCGTGGGCCTTCTCGCCGCGGCGATTGCCGCCGAGGGTCGGCCGGAGCACGTCAGGCTCGGGACCGAGCTGATCGTCAGAGCATCGACGGCGCCGGCCCCGTAGACACGCCGGCCGTCGACGCCAACGGGGGCACGGCGAGGCCGCGGACGTGCGACGATCGGCCCACCCATCCAGCTCGAGGAGCCTTCACGCGCATGCCCGACACGCCCGCCTGGGTCCGCGACGCGGTCTTCTACCAGCTGTTTCCCGACCGATTCGCGGCCAGCGAGCGGGTCAGCAAGCCCGGCCCCCTGGAGCCGTGGGACGCGTCGCCGACGAACTACGGGTTCAAGGGCGGCGATCTCCTCGGGATCGTCGAGCACCTCGATCACATCGCCTCGCTGGGCGTCAACGCGCTGTACCTGACGCCGGTGTTCAAGTCGGCATCGAACCATCGCTATCACACGTACGACTACCTGGCGGTCGATCCGCTCCTCGGCGGCGATGCGGCACTCCGTGAGCTTCTCGACCGGGCCCACGACCGTGGCATGCGGGTGATCCTCGACGGGGTGTTCAACCACACCGGCCGTGGCTTCTGGCCTTTCCACCACGTGCTCGAGACGGGCGCCGGCTCGCCCTACCGCAACTGGTTCCACTTCGATCAGGCCGGCCTCGACCACCACAAGCCGATCGACGCCTACCCGATGGGCCGCCTCCGCGCCGGGATGCCGATGGACGAGCCGTGGCCCGGCACGCCCGAGACCGACGCGGCCTCGGCGACGGTCCGCCTGGGCTACGACGCGTGGTGGGGTATACCCGCGCTGCCGAAGCTCAACACGGACGAGCCCGCCGTCCGGGAGTACCTGTTCGGCGTGGCCGAGCACTGGCTGCGCTTCGGCATCGACGGCTGGCGCCTGGACGTGCCGGCCGAGATCGACGATCGGCCGTTCTGGCGGGAGTTCCGGCAGCGCTGCCGGGCCATCAACCCCGAGGCCTACCTCGTCGGCGAGATCTGGCACGTCGCGCCCGACTGGTTGAGCGGCGACCGGTTCGACGCCCTGATGAACTACCCGCTCGCGGAAGCGATCATCGGCTTCGTCGCCGGGGCGGCACTGAACGAGCCGCTGCTCCGGTCGCACCACGAATATGCCCGCATCACCCGGCTCGACGGACCGGCATTCGCGGCCCAGCTCGGTGAGCTCCTCGGCGCCTACGCGCCCGAGACGACGGCGGTCCAGCTGAACCTGCTCGGCAGTCACGACACGCCGCGGGTGCTGTCGCTCCTCGGCGGCGACATCGAGGCGATGGAGCTGGCGGTCCTGCTGCAGGGCACGCTGCCCGGGGCGCCGTGCGTGTACTACGGCGACGAGGTCGGGTTGACGGGTGGCAAGGACCCGGAATCGAGGAAGGCCTTCCCGTGGGATGCGGCCCGCTGGGAATCGGACCTGCTGGACGCGACGCGACGGACCTTCGCGTTACGCCGCGCCGAGCCGGCGCTTCGCTCGGACGACATGACGTTCCTGGGCTCGGCGGGCAGGGCGCTCGCGTTCGAGCGGCGCTCCGGCGCGACCCGGTTCGCGGTCGCGCTCAACGCCGGCGAGGCGGACGCTGCGCTCGCATTGGGGGCGACCGACGGCCACGCGGCCGTCGTCCTCTCGACGGGCCGCGGTCGGATTCACCCGCCGAGCCTCGGCGCGAACGACGACTCAATCGTGCTGCGGCTGCCGCCGCGTTCGGGAGCCGTGATCCGGCTGGGCTGAGGGCCGCTCCTATACTTCCGCCGGTGTCCGACCTCCCGGTGGCGCTGCCGAGCGAGCTCGAACGGAAGCTCGTTCGCGCCCTCGATCGCGCCGGCAAGCTCGTCGCGGCGCTCGACGCCCTCGGCCCGATCGCCGATCGCGACGTGCTGGTGATCGATGCCAGCGGCGGCCCGATCATCGACGGGCTCGTCGCCGCGGGCGCGCGCCTCACGTTCGTGGCCGCGGCCAGCCCGTTCAGGCTCGACGCTCGAGCCGCCTCGGCAGACGTCGTCGTCGGCCTGTGGTCCGCATTTCGAGGCGTCGATCGCGCTGAGCTGGCCGAGGTCGATCGAGTGCTGCGCCCGGGCGGCCGGCAGCTCGTGGTCCACGAATACGGGCGCGACGACATGTCGCGCATCCATGGCGAACGGCCCGATTACGGGAGCTGGAGCCGGCGGAGCGGGCCATTTCTGACAGGTGGCTTCAAGGTCCGCGTGGTCCACTGCTTTTGGGAGTTCGACTCGATGGAGGCCACCATCGACTTCATGACATCCGCATTCGGTGAGGTCGGCGCGACCGTGGCCCAGACGCTCAAGCGGCCGCGGCTGTCCTGGAACGTCGCCGTCTACCACCGATCACGACCGTGATCGACCCACCCCCCGCCCAGGGACCCGCGTCGGCCCCGATGCCGGCGACGTTGGCAGCGACGCCGCGCCGGGGCCTGTACCTCGGGCCGCTCAAGGTCACCCCGGCGGTCGTCCTGGTCGCGATCGCCCTGCTCGGGTCGGCGGCTTTCGTGCTGTTCGTGACGTTCAAGGTCGAGGACGAGCAGATCCCGCTGCTCGGTGCCGGCTTCGGCGTCATGGGCGCGTGCTTCGCGGTAATCGCGATCGGCTCGCTGGTCGAGATGTGGCGTGCGGCATCTCGAGCCCGCGCAGGTCGAGCGCTGGGCCTGGCGATCGTCGGTGGCGTTGCCGGCCTGCTTGCCATCGGCTGCCTGACCTTCACCGCGCTGGCGACGATGGTCTGGAAGAGCTGACGTACACTCGCGCGGCTCCGCGGGCCCCCATCGTCTAGTGGCCTAGGACGCCACCCTTTCAAGGTGGAGATCGCCGGTTCGAATCCGGCTGGGGGTACCAACGCTCGCGGCGGTGATCCGCGCCATCCGCGGCGTCGCCGTGGTGCGCTCCTCGCTCACGGACATCTGAAGTCCGCTCGCTCGGATGCTCCCACGGCTCCTTGCGCCTGGCGCGGCTGACCGCCGCTCGGTTCCATCTGGCGCTCGGCACCGCTGAGCCGCCCTCGGTTCCGCCTGGCGCGGCTGACCGCCGCTCGATTCCGAGCCCGCCCCGCCTCAGCCGCCCTCCATTCCACTCAACTCTCTCGTCCTCGGCGATACCATCCGCGCGATGAGCCCGCTCGACTACCTAGGTGTCCGCATCGATACGATCGTCAACGACAACGTCGCGATCCGCTGCGACGGATGTCTCGAGATCATCGACGGGACCCCGTGGCGGATGAACATCCTCGACGTCGTGGCGGCCGAGACGCCGGTCTCGTGGGCGGGACGGCCGCCGATCAACCCCGGGCCGTTCGAGTTCCACGGCGACGGTGGCCATGTCCGCAAGTGGATGCGCGACCGGGGCTATCTCTTCTGCCGCAAGGGCGAGGTCCGCGAGATCATGCGGCCGATCCCGATCCCAGGTCCGGAGGGTGCACCGCTCCGCTATGGGCTGTGCGACGGCCTGCATCGAGACGACCACGAGCTCGTCCCCGCCTGATACTCGCCCCTGACCCATACGGGTCCGCTGACCAGGAAGGATTACGTTCGATGGCCGCAACACTGCCCGCCCTGACCGCGACCCTTGCGCTCGCGATGTCGATCGCCCTGCTCGATCAGTGGCGCGAGCGCCGCCAGCCCTTCCAGCTCGTGTGGGCCAGCGGCATGGCCTTCTACGGCATTGCGGCGGGGTGCGAGGCCATCGCCGCGGCAGCCGGCTGGACCGGGTTCCTGTATCGAACGTGGTACCTGACCGGCGCGGTGCTCACCGCCGGCTGGCTCGGTCTCGGGACGGCGCTGCTGCTGTCGAAGACGCGGTTCGGCTATGCCGTGGCCATCAGCATCTTCCTCGCCGGCCTGTTCACCCTCCTGACGCAGGCCAGATACCACTACGAGGGCGCAGGGAGCACGCCGATCGTGTATTTCATCGGCGCCGGCCTGCTGGCCCTCGCGATCGCGGTCGAGACGTACTTCCAGAACGAGCGCTGGCCGCTGCTGATGGCCATCGGGGTCGTCGCGGCGAGCCTGCTCGCGGTAGTCCTGACAGCGACCGCAACGCTCGCCGAGCCGTACCGCATCGACCCGACGACGAGCCAGCCTGTCGCCGATCTGTTCCCAGGGTCACTGCGCCTGCTGACGCCATTCCTCAACATCACCGGCGGTTTCGCGCTTGCCTTCGGCGCGCTCTTCTCGGCGTACATGTTCATGCCCAAGCGGCGGGTCCTGCCGTACTCGCTCGATCCCAACCAGCCGGGCGACCACTTCCTGTTCAACCTGCTCATCTCGCCCGTTGCCCTGACGGTCAACTTCGTGGCCTCGCTGCCTGGGGCGATCCGCGATCTCGTGCGCGGCCGCCTGCACAGCCGCGTTCCGGCGACCCTGCTGATCGCGGCCGGCGGATTCGTTGCCTCGGCCGGCGACACGCTCAATCGCTTCGGCGTGACAGGGCCGTTCGCCGTCGCCAAGTTCATCGCGGTGGTCCTGTTGCTGGGCGGCTTCCTCGTGTCCATCGAGGCGTTCCGGGAGCTGCGCATTCCGTTCACGTCGATTCGCATCGGCGGCGCGCGCCGCGAGGCGGGCGCCCAGCCGGGCTGAACCGGCCCAGGGCCGCCATGGCCGAGGCCGAGCCGCCCCCGACCTGGGACGTCGCCGGGCCGCCCGATCGCCCGCCGATCGTTTTCGTCCATGGCGCGCTCATGGGCCGCGCCGTGTGGCGGCCGCAAGTCGATGCACTGTCGGATCGCTTCCAGTGCATCAGCGTCGACCTGCCGGGTCACGGCACGCAGCGCGACGTGGCCTTCGAGCTCGACGGCGCGGCCGATGGTGTCGTGCGGGCGATCGATGCCGCCGGCGGCCGGACGGTCCTCGTTGGGCTGTCGCTCGGCGGCTACGTGGCGATGACCGTCGCCAGCCGCTACCCGGAGAAGGTGCGCGGGCTGGTGATCGCCGGCTCCACGCGTGAGCCCACCGGGGTCAGCCGGATCGCGTTCGAGCTCTACGCAGCGGCGCTCCGTCTCGCCCCGGAGTCGGTGGTGCGGACCATGGCGCTGGCGTTCTTCCGGCGTCGATACGGGCACGCGGTTGCGACCGCGATCACCGCCGGCGGACACTTCGCCCGGGGCGGCTCCCACGCCGTCAGGCAGATTGCCGGGTCGCGCTTCCGTGACCGCCTCGCCGCCTACGGCGGCCCGACCCTGGTCATCAACGGCAGGCTCGACCTGGTATTCCGCATCGGCGCGGGTCGCTTCCTGGCCGGCGTGCCGGGCGTCACGCATCGGGTCATCCCGCGCGCCGGACACCTGTCGAACGTCGACCGGCCCGAGGTCTTCACCGCGCTGTTGGAGGAGTTCATCCAAAC
>JACXTT010004189.1_pt1 | contig 21527 bp, 16 predicted proteins | sample 9270951 | NCBI WGS metagenome assembly JACXTT01 (sample SAMN15532306, study PRJNA645909) | rock metagenome | isolation source: weathered quartz diorite | place: Puerto Rico | collected 2017-06-21
CGACTTCGGGACGGGCAATTGGACGCTAGACTACCGCGCACGCTGCCCCGTCGACAGGGTGAAGATCGATCAGGCGTTCGTGCAGGGGATCGAGTCGAGCCAGGCCGACCGCGCCATCGTTTCCGCCGTCATCGGCATGGCCCACGGCCTGGGCCTCCGCGTGGTGGCCGAGGGGGTGGAGACCGACGCGCAGCTCGCCTTCCTCCGCGAGCACGGCTGCGATGAAGTGCAGGGGTTCTTGGTGGGGATTCCGGCGGCGGAGCTGTCGTAATCCCTCACCCGGCCCCTTCGCTTCGCTCAGGGCCACCCTCTCCCGCAAGCGGGAGAGGGAAATTCCATGGTCCCTCTCCCGTGTCAGCGGGAGAGGGTGGCCGAAGGCCGGGTGAGGGTCTGCCTTCTTTGCTCGATCGCGTACTTGATGCGCTCCGCAACGATCTCCGATTGATCGCGGAGCATCTCGTTGGGAATGCGCAGCACTTCGATGCCGAGGCGATTCAACATCTGCGTTCTCGCCTGCTCGTAGTCGACTCTCCAGACTTCCTCATGCTGCCTCCCGTCACCTTCGATCGCCAGCTTCAACTCGGCGCAGTAGAAATCGAGGATGTACCGGCCGATGGGGTGCTGGCGACGGAACTTGTACGCGCTGAAGCGGCGATCGCGGAGCCATGACCAAAGGCGGGCTTCTGATCCGGTGGGTGCGTGACGCATTTCGCGCGCGTGCTCGACGAGCGACATAAACCGAGGATACCTCGGTGCCGCGGCCCCTCACCCGGCCCTTCGCTTCGCTCAGGGCCACCCTCTCCCCGCTCCGCGGGGCGAGGGGAAGAAACAGCCACAATGCGGCCACACTCCATCACCGACAAATCCACATTGTGTGGATAAACTGCTTCCCATGAAGCGTTTTGCAGTCGTCCTCCTTTTGGTCGCCACCGCCGCGCTCGCTCAAGACAACAAGAAGGTCACCGTGGTCAAGGCCGGGCCTATCGGTGAGCTCGCCACGCTGGCGGAGGCGAACGAGGTTCGCGTCGTGTTCAGCGAGCCGATGGTGATGCTGGGCAAGATCCCCAAGAACCTCACCATCCCCTGGTTCCACATTGCGCCGGAGGTGAAGGGGACGTTCCGCTGGTCGGGCACCAAGACGCTCATCTTCACGCCGGCCGCGCAGCTCCCGTACGCCACGAAGTTCGACGTCACCATCGAGGCGCCGAACCTCGACCACCCCTACAAGTTCTCCTTCATCACGCCGACCATCCAGTTGCAGCAGACTTACTGGTATCGCAAGCTGGGCGGCGTGGTGGTCATCGGCCTCTACTTCAACCAGCCGGTGGAGAAAGAGACGCTCGCGCCGCATCTGCAGCTCCGCACCGCGGCGCACGAATTCAAGATGCCGTCCATTCCGGCGGGCGACGAGGCGGCATTCGAGGCGAAGATCGCCAAGGCGAAGGCGGCGGCCGCCGGCGACGGCGTGCCCGTGATGTCCTTCTTCACCGACGACTGGGACCGCAAGAAGATGCCGGCGGTCCCCGAGTCGCAATTCATCGTTCTCGAGACCAAGCCCGGCGTGCCGCCGGAGACGAACCTGCAGGTCTACATCGACGAAAAGCTGGCCAAGAGCGAGTCGAGCGTCCGCACCGGGCGCGCGCAGACCTACACCGTCTCGCTGGAGCCGATGTTCTTCGTGGAGAAGATCGAGTGCACGGCGCAGTGCGATCCGGAGCGCTACAACCCCATCGAATTCCGCAGCAAGGACGGCGTCGACTACAACGTGTTGAAGAAGGCCGTCACCGTCATCGATGTCACCGATCCCGCACACGAGCTGCCCGTCCAACCGACGGTCAAGCGCGACCAGCCCGAGTGGAGCATGCACGGGCGCAGCTACAGCCTGGACGAGCTGGGCTACTCGCTGCAGCCGGCGCACACCTACCGCGTCCGCATCGGTCAGAGCCTCGAAGCGGAGGACGGCCAGACGCTCGGTTACGCCTGGTCGGCGGTCGTCGAGTACTGGCACAAGACCGCCTTCACCAGTTTCGGCGGGGGCCACGGCGTGTGGGAATCGAGCGGCGGACCGCTGCTGCCGTTCCATGCGCGCAACTTCCGCAGCGTGCAGCAGTGGCTGAAGCCCCTGGGGCTCGACGAGCTGATGCCGACCATCCTCGATCTGCAGAAAGCAAGCTTTCAGAAGGCGCCGCCAGCGCAACCGGTCGACCGCAAGCTCGCGCCGGTGGCGGACAAGATCCAGTCGTACGGCCTCAATCTGAAGTCCGTCCTCTCGCCGAACAACACCGGCATCGTCTGGGCCGCGGTCAAGCCGGGCGAGACGATCCCGCGCGCGGCACGCTACAACGAAGACGTCACCGCCACCATCGTGCAGGCCACGAACCTCGGCCTCTCCGTCAAAGACAGCCCGCAGAACACGCTCGTCTTCGTCACGCGCCTGGACAACGCCGCCCCCGTCGCCGGCGCGAAGGTCTCTATCCGCACGGCGGACAACAAGGTTTTCTGGAGCGGCGTGACGGATGAGAAGGGGTTGGCGGTCGCGCCGAACACCGACCTCCGCGTCGACCGCAAGAAAAAGCAGGACCCGAACTGCGAGGACTGCGGCGGCTATTGGAACGCGCTCGACGTGCTGCACTTCATCGTCACCGCGGAGAAGGACGGCGACGTCGCCTATCTCGCCAGCGACTGGCACGAGGGCGTCTCGCCGTACGACTTCGACGCGTACTTCGATCTCGACGAGGCGCTGCCGACTCTTCGCGGCACGATCTTCACCGACCGCGGCGTCTACAAGCCCGGCGAGGACGTGCACGCCAAAGTCATCCTTCGCTCCGACACGCCCGGCGGTATGCAGCTCCTCCCCGCCGGCGCGGCGGTTGATGTGGTGACCACCGACTCGCACGCCAAGGAAGTGGACAAGCGCACCGTCACGCTGAACGGCTGGAGCAGCGCCGAATGGGTCTGGCGCGTTCCCGCCGAGGCGAACCTCGGCGACTACACGATCACCGCGACGGTGAAGGACGTGCGTCTGCAGGCCAACGGCGAGCTCCTCGTCGCCGCCTACCGCCGCCCGGAGTTCCGCTTCGACGTCACCCTCACCGCGCCAACCTCGCTCGCCGTAACCAAGCTCGCCGGCACCATCACCGGCCGTTATCTCTTCGGCTCGCCGATGTCGTCGCTGCCGGTGAAGTGGACCTACGCGAAGCTGCCGCTCTACGACGTCCCGCGCAAGATCAGGGACCGCTTCACCGACGATCAGTGGGACTTTCTCGGCGATTACGAGACGCGCCGCGAGAAGACGGTCATCCAAACCAAAGAGCAGAAACTCGATGCGAAAGGGGAGCTCAAGCTGTCGCTCGATACCGACCTCGAGGACGGCGCGCCGTGGGCGTACCAACTCGAAGGGGACGTCACCGACGTCTCGCGCCAGCACATCGCCAACCGCACCTCGTTCCGCGTCGATCCCGCGCCGTGGTACATCGGCCTGCGCCGCTTCCCGTACTTCGGCGAGGCGGGGAAGGGCATCGACACCACGGTCATCGCCGCGGCGCTGGACGGCACGGCGACCGCCGGCGTGAACGTCGACCTCGACCTCGTGCGCATCCAGTGGAACAGCGTGCGGAAGGCTGAAGGGCACGGCTTTTACAACTGGGAAACCGAGCGCAAAGAGATTCCGTCCGGCCACTGGACCGCCACCACACAGGCGCAGCCGGCGCCGCTGCACATCCCGCTGGAGAACGGCGGCTTCTACAACCTGATCGCCACGGCGAAGGACGCCGAGGGGCGCTCGACCACCACGCGCGTGTCGTTCTACGCCATCGGCGCGGGATACACCGCGTGGGAGCGTCACGATCACAACCGCATCGATCTCGAGCCGGAGAAGAAGACGCTGCGGCCCGGCGAGACGGCGCGCATCATGATCAAGTCGCCGTGGGAGCGCGCCACGGCGCTGCTGACCACCGAGCGCGAAGGCGTGCGGACGTGGAAGACGTTCGACCTGACGTCGACACAGACCACCGTCGCGCTGCCCATCACCGAGAATGACATCCCCAACGTTTTCGTCTCCGTCCTGCTGCTCAAAGGGCGCACGAAGGAAGGGATCGAGGATGAGTCCGATCCCGGCAAGCCCGCCTTCCGCCTCGGCTACACGGAGCTGACGGTCGAGGATGCGACCAAGCGCCTCAAAGTCGAGGTCAAGGCGAATAAGGAGGAGTACCGCCCCGCGTCGAAGGCGCGCATCGAAGTGAACGTGAAGGACGCCGCCGGCAAGCCGGCGCAGTCCGAGGTCACGCTGTGGGCGGTCGACTACGGCGTGTTGTCGCTGACGGCGTATCAGACGCCGGACGTCCTGCAGTCGATCTATCTGCGGAAGGCATTGCAAGTCGTTAACGACGACTCGCGCGAAAAGATCGTCAGCCGCCGCGTCCTGACGCCGAAAGGCGCCGACGAAGGCGGCGGCGGCGGGAAGGACGCCGGGCCGGGGATGATCCGCAAGGACTTCCGCGTGCTGGCGTTCTGGGTGGGGTCGGTGGTGACGGACTCGAGGGGACGTGCGCGCACCGACGTCACGCTCCCCGAGTCGTTGACCACGTATCGCATCATGGCCGTGGCCGGCGACAAAGCGTCGCGCTTCGGCTGGGGCCAGAGCGAGAACCGCATCAACAAGCCGGTGCTGCTCACGCCCACCTGGCCGCGCTTCCTGGCCCTCGGCGACAAGGCGCTCTTCGGCGGCGTGGTGCACAGCCAGTTGAAGAAAGGCGGCCAGGCGACGGTGACCATCAAGTCGCTCGATCCGTCGATCATTGAATTCAATGGAGGACAGACAATCCTGTCCGTCCAACCCGGCGAATCGCCGGAGGCGCGGTTCAACGCGACGGCCAAAGCCGTCGGCACCGCGCGCATCCAGATGAGCGTCACGCTCAACGGCGAGAGCGACGCGTTCGAAGACGCGCTCCCCGTCCGCGTGCTCACGCCCGCGGAGACCGTCGCCGCATACGGAAGTGTAGGGTCGCCCGCTCCCGGGCGCCCGGCGGCCGAAGCGGCCGCCGCTACACGGGCGACCGAGGCGCTCGAGATCCCCAAGGACGTCGTCCCCACCGCGGGCGGCCTGCACGTCGAGCTCGCCTCCACCGCCATGGTCGGCCTGGCCGCGGGTGCGCAGTACATGGTTGACTATCCGTATGGCTGTGCGGAGCAGCGCTCCTCCGCGGCCATGGCGCTCATGCTCGCCTCCGACCTCGGCGACGCCTTCGCGCTGCCGGGCATCGACGCGAAGAGCGCGCGCGCCACGGCGCAGCACACCATCTACGAGCTGTACAAGTTCCAGTGCGGCGACGGCGGCTTCGCCTTCTGGGCCGGCGACTGCTGGAGCGAGTCGCCGTTCCTGACCGCGGACGTGCTGCACGTCATGCAGCGCGGCGAGAAGCTCGGCTACGACGTCAACAAGGACGTGACCAAGCGCGCCTACGACTATCTCGACGCGCAACTGAAAGAGAAGCGCCCCGAGAATGAAGCGTACTGGCCCGCGTACACGGCGTGGCAGGCCTTCGCCCTCAAGGTGCTGACCGAGGCGGGCCGCAACGAGGACAGCCACATCAACCGCCTCTACTCGTATGTGGATCGCATGCCGCTCTTCGGCATGGCCTACCTCTCCGATGCGATGGCAGCAAAAGGGGAGAAGGGGGAGCGGCTCGACGATCTGCATCGCCGCCTGAACAATGCCATCCTCCCCGAGGGCGGCAGCGCGCACGTGGAGGAGCTGACCGATCCGTATCTGCTCTACTGCTGGAGCTCGAGCGTCCGCTCGACTGCCATCAGCCTAGGCACGCTGGTGCGCAACGCGGACGAGGAGCAACTGGTGAAGCAGATGGTCCGCTGGCTGATGCAAGTGCGGAGGAAGGGACGGTGGGGGAACACACAGGAGAACGTCTGGGCCATGGAGTCGCTCGTCGACTACTACCGCAAGTACGAGAAGGAGACGCCCGACTTCACCGCGGTCGTTTCGCTCGGCAGCGAGGCGCTGGCGCGCGACGCGTTCCGCGGCCGCAGCACCGAGGCCAAGAGCCACGACGTGCCGATGCAGAGGTTACTGAGTGTAGCGACAGCCGCTTCGGCTGTCGTGCCGGCGGCCCCTTCGGCTGCGCTCAGGGCAGGCTCCGCGGCCGCCGCTACACAGAACGTCACGTTCGAGCGGCAGGGTACCGGCACGCTCTTCTATCTGATGCGGCTGCGCTACATCCCGGCGGGGCTGATGCACGACCCGCTCGATCAGGGCATCAGCGTGGAGCGGAAGTACTCGGAGAAGACATTCAAGGCGGGCGATCTGATCAAGGTCACGCTGCGCATTCGCAACACGAAAGAGCGGCGGTTCGTCGCGGTGACCGATCCCATTCCCGCCGGCACCGAGCCGGTGGAGTCGTGGTTCGCCACGACGGCGAGCGATCTGGCGGAGGCGCAGGCGAAGGCGGACAGCGGCGGCGACTGGATGGCGTGGTGGCGCCACGGCGGCTTCGATCACGTCGAGCGCCACGACGATCGCGTGAATCTCTTCGCCACACGCCTCAGCGAAGGGGTGCACGAGTTCACCTACATGATCCGCGCCACGACCGCGGGGACATTCATCACCGCGCCGGCCAGCGCGGAGGAGATGTACGAGCCGGAGGTGTTCGGGAGGACTTCTACGGCGGTGATTGAGGTACAGCCGTGATCCATGTCATCCCGAGCGTAGCGAGGGACCTGGGGGAGCGGGTGGCGCGAAGGACACGCCTCGTGCCGCCCCTCCGCCCAGGTCCGTCGCTCACGCTCGGGATGACGGCGGTTGCCGCGCTCGTTGCGCTCGCTCTCTGGCTTCGCCTCGGCCCCCTCCCGCCCGTCCCGCGCGACACCTCACCGATCATCACCGACCGCCGCGGCGTGGTGTTGTACGAGCCGTTGGCGGCGAACGGGACGCGCAGCGAGTGGATCGCCGAGGTGCCGGAGAACGTGGCGCGGGCGACGATCGCGGCGGAGGACCGGCGGTTCGAGCGGCACTTCGGACTCGATCCGATCGCTATCGGGCGGGCGGTGATGCATGACGTGCGACGGCTGCGCGCGGTCGAAGGGGGATCGACCATCACGCAGCAAGTGGCGAAGATGATGCTGGCCAACCAGCCGCGCACGTTCGCGCAGAAGTTGCGCGAGGCGGTCGTCGCGTTGCGCCTCGAACATCGCTACAGCAAGCGCGAGATCCTCGCGCTGTACGTCAATCTCGCGCCGTACGGAGAGCAGACCACCGGCATCGTGCGCGCCAGCCGGCGCTACTTCGGATGCGCGCCGGAGGAGCTGACTGTGGCGCAGGCGGCGTGGCTGGCGGCGCTGCCGCAGCGGCCGTCGACGCCGCGGCGCGCGCTGGCGCGGCAGCGTGTGATTCTAGCGCGCATGAACGCGCCGGCCGAAGCGCGGGCCGAGCGTCTGAGCTTCTCGCGGAAGGCGCCGCCGCTGCTGGCGCCGCATTTTGTGCAGCGCGTGCTGGCCGAGCATCACGCGGAATCGCGCATCGTGACCTCGCTCGATGCCGATCTGCAGCGCGAAATCCAGGGCATCATCGCCGCGCATCGCGCGAACCTGCTCGCGCATGGCGCGCACAGCGTGGCCGTCGCCGTGCTCGACAACCGCTCCGGGCAGTGGCTGGCGTATGAGGGCTCCGGCGATTACTTCGGTGACGAATTCGGCGGCGCCATCGACGGCGTGACCACCCTCCGCCAGCCGGGATCGGCGCTCAAACCGTTCACGTATGCGCTCGCCTTCGAGCAGGGATTCACGCCGGCCACGGTGCTCGCCGACGTCCCGCAGCATTTCCCCACCGCGGAAGAGGGCGTGGTCTACACGCCGCGCAACTACGACGGCACCTATCGCGGTCCGTTGCGCGCGCGCCTCGCGCTGGCTGGCTCGGAGAACGTCCCCGCGGTGGCGCTGCTGTCGAAGGTCGGCGCGCCGGCGCTGCTGCGCCTCTTGCGCGGCGCCGGCTTCCGCGATGTCGATCGCACCGCCGACTACTACGGATTGGGACTGACGCTCGGCGACGCGGAGGTGACGCTGGAGCAGCTCGTGAGGGCTTACGCGATGTTTGCGCGGGGGGGTGTCCCGGTTGCGAGCTCCGCGTTGCGCGTTGCGAACAACGGGCTGTCGCAACTCACCTCTCGCGACTCGCAACTCGTCTCGCGCCGCACCGCCTTCTGGATCACCGACATCCTCTCCGATCCGAGCGCCCGCGAATACATCTTCGGCAGCGGCGGCAGTCTCGATTTTCCCTTCCCCGTGGCGGTAAAGACCGGCACCTCGCAGGCATACCGCGACAACTGGACCGTCGGCTACACGCGCGCGGTTACGGTGGGCGTGTGGGTGGGCAACTTCGACCGCGGCGAGCTGCGCCACTCGAGCGGCGTGACCGGCGCCGGACCGATCTTCCATGCAGTGATGCTCGCGGCCGACCGCACGCACGCGGCGACGATCGTCGACCGCCCGCCCGACCTCGAGCAGCAGCCAGTCTGCGCGCTCTCCGGCGCGCGCCCGTCGATGTCGTGCCCGACTATCGAGAGCGAATGGCTCCCGCGCGACGCGCCGGTGGAGTTCTGCGCGTGGCACCACGACGGATATGTCGCCTGGCCGAGCGAGTATCACGAGTGGGCGGGCGCGCGTGAACGGCCAACGGCCATCGGCCAACGGCGAACGGCGAACCGCGCACGACTCCACATCACCAACCCCGCCAACGAGGCCACGTATCTCATCGATCCCACGCTGCGCCACCAGTACCAGGCGCTGCACCTCCGTGCGAACGCGGAAGCGAAGTGGATGATCGACGGCCAGCCGGTCGCGCGCGAGTGGCCGCTCGCGCCCGGGAAGCACCTCGTCACCGCCGTCGACTCACGCGGCCGGCGGGACGAGGTGCGGATCACGGTGCGCTGACGCGATGTTCGAGCGCGGCATTTCTCATGCTGTACTCTTGGCGGCATGACCAAACCAGTCATCGGCATCGGCTCCGACGTCGCGCACAAAGAAGGGCAGCGCGACCGCGCCTTCGCTTACACCACCTACGTCGATTCGTTGCGCCGCGCCGGCGCGGTGCCCGTTCTGATCCCGCCGCAGCCGGAGAACGCCTCGGAGCTGGTGGAAGATCTCGACGGCCTGCTCCTCGCCGGCGGCGACGACTGCGATCCCGCGCTCTACGGCGAGGCGCGCCACCCATCGGTCGAGCCGATGGACCCGCGCCGGCAGTCGAATGACCTCACGCTGGCGCGCGCGGCGCGCGAGCGCGGCATTCCCACCCTCGGCATCTGTCTCGGCGTGCAGGTGATGAACGTCGCCGCGGGCGGCACGCTCATTCAGGACATCGCTTCCGCCGTGGAGACCGACATCGACCACGCCAGCGAGCCGGCCGACCGTCACCGACACGAGGTGCTCATCGAGTCGGGCACGCGTCTCGGCGCGATCCTCGGCGCGCGCGAGCTCAACGTCAACTCGTCACACCATCAAGCCATCGGCAGAGTGGCCGACGGCCTCCGCGTCACCGCCCACGCCCCCGACGGCATCGTCGAGGGGCTGGAAGATCCGGCGCATCCGTTCTACGTCGGCGTGCAGTGGCACCCCGAGGACATGCCGCGGGAGGAGTCGGCGTCGGCGCTCTTCGGCGCGTTCGTCGACGCCGCGCGCAAATACGCGGAACACAAGAAGAAGGCGTCGACGGAAATGTCACCGCTGGCCGCGGCGCGACCGGAATAGCATCTTTGGGGCGGTCGTTTGCGACCGCGGAAACGGAGAGGACATCACGTGAAACGCATTCTGCTGTTTGCGGCCGCCACGCTCGTCGCCGCCCAGGCGTTCGGCGGGCCGTGGCTGACCACCGTCGACGCCGCGCAGAAGAAAGCGAAGGCCGCCCATCAACTCATCTTCGTCGACCTCTTCGCCGAATGGTGCGGATGGTGCCACCGCTTCGAACAGGAAGTGATCCCCTCTCAGGCCTTCCAGAACGCCACCGACGACATGGTCCTCCTCCGCCTGAACACCGAGGATGGGAAGGACGGCTCGAAGCTGGCGCGCGACTACGGCATCACCTCGCTGCCGACGTTCGTCGTGCTGAACGAAGAGCTCCTCATCGCCGGAGTGATCCGCGGCTACGCGCCGGCCCCCGAGTTCGCCAAAATGCTGAGCGACACGCGGAACCGCTACGGCGACTTCCTCAAGCGCTCCAACAGCGAGGCCAGCTTCGCCAAGGACTACCAGAAGCGGCTCGACCTGGCGAAGGAATACCGCGAGCGCTACGGCCTGGCGCAAAGCGAGACGCGCCTGCGCAAACTGCTCGACGAGCCGGAGCTGCCGGCCGGCGTGCGCGACAATGCCTACTACGAGCTCGCCATCGGCCAGTTCCAGGCGCGGAAGTTCGACGACTCGCTGAAGACGCTCAAGAAGTTCGCCGGCTTGCAGAGCAAGGGCGACGCCTTCGAGCGCTCGCGGCTCCTGGTCGGCGACATCTACCTGCAGCAGGGCAACTTCCTCGCCGCCGCCAACGAGTACCGCGCCTTCAAGACCACCTTCCCCAAGTCGCAGTACGTCCGCAACGTCGACATGGTCCTCCCTCAGGTCGAGCGCCAGCTTCAGATCTCAAGTAAGAAATGACATGGGGAGACATGTCATCCTGAGGAGCGCAGCGACGAAGGATCTCATGCGCACGAAGCTCTTCCCGTTCGTTCTCCTCGCGCTCGCGCTGCCGCTCGCCGCGCAGACAGGCGGCGCGCTCGATGCCATCCCGAAGGAAGACCTGGTCAAGCTCTCCGGCGCGGTGACGCAGCGCAACGGCGACGACGTCCGCGGCGTGATCACCGCGGCCATCACCAGCTCCTGGCACATCAACTCGAACAAGCCGCTCGATGAGTTCCTCATCCCCAGCGTGGTGACGCTCGATGTGGCGACCGCCGATCTCGTCCGCGCCGATTACCCGCCGCACATTCTCCGCAGCTTCACCTTCAGCGGAGGCAGCAAGCTGGCCGTGTACGAAGGGACGATCCGGATCCTGTTCGCCGCCAAGCTGAAGAGCGGCGCGACTGAGATCCGCGCGCAACTCCACTACCAGGCATGCAATGACAGTGTCTGCCTCCCGCCGCGCGACGCAACGGTTGTCATCCCGAGCGTCAGCGAGGGACCTGGGGGGACGGGCGGCGCGCCGGTCGAGACCAATGGCTTCACCCCGCTCAACCGGGCACCCTCCACCCCGCCCCCCACCGGCCTCTCCGCCACCTACGCGGCGCACGGTCTGCCGCTCACGCTGGCGATCATCTTCCTCGGCGGGCTGGCGCTGAATCTCACGCCGTGCGTCTTTCCGCTTATCCCCATCACCGTCGGCTTCTTCGCCATGCAGAGCGACGGCCGCCGCTCGCGGCGCTTCGCGCTGTCGGCCTCCTACGTCCTCGGCATCATCGTCACCTACTCCATCCTCGGCGTGGTGGCCGCGCTGAGCGGGAAGATGTTCGGGTCGTGGCTGCAGAGCTCCGCCGTGCTCATCGGGCTGGCGCTGCTGATGCTCATCCTGGCCTCCTCGATGTTCGGAGCGTGGGAGTTCCGCGTGCCGCAGTTCATCGCCAACCGCTCGGGCGGGAGGGCGGGCGCGGCGGGGGCGCTGAGCATGGGCCTGCTGGTGGGCATCGTGGCCGCGCCGTGCATCGGGCCGTTCGTCGTCGCGCTCCTTGCGCTCGTCGCCTCCGTCGCTAAGCCGGCGATCGGTCTGGCCATGTTCGCCACGCTCGCCTTCGGCCTCGGATTTCCGTATCTCGTCGCGCTCAACGCGCTGCCGAAGCCGGGCGAGTGGATGGTGCAGGTGAAGAAGGCGATGGGATTCGTCCTGGTGGCCATGGCCGTCTACTTTCTCCGCCCGCTCATCGGCGAGACTGCCTTCCGTTGGGGCGTCGCCGCCAGCCTGCTCATCGGCGCGGCGTACCTCTTCCTCAGCCGCGGCACGCGCGGGCGAGTGATGCGCATCGCCTGCGCGTTGCTGCTGCTGGTTGCCGGCGCCGCGTTCGCCATCCCGCCGCGGAAAGGTGCCGAGGTGAGCTGGCAGAAATACGATGCGCAAGCGATTGCCGCGTCGCGTCAACCCGTCATCATCGACTTCTACGCTACCTGGTGCATCCCGTGTAAGGAGCTCGACGACAAGACGTTCGGCGACAAGCGCGTGGCGCGCGAGCTCGACCGCTTCACGCGCGTGAAGGCCGACCTAACCGACGCGAAAGATCCGCTGGTGCAGCAACTCACCAAGCAGTACGCGATCATAGGCGTGCCGACCATCGTGCTGGTGGACTCGAAGGGGGCGGAGGCGAAGAACCTTCGCTTGACGGGATTCGAGGGGGCGGACGCGTTCCTGGCGCGCGTGCAGCAGGTACGGTGATGGTTGCGAGTTGCGTGTGTTGCTTAGTGGCGCGCTCGTAACCCGCAACTCGCAACGCGCAACTCCATGCAGCTCACGCTCACATCCATCCAGGCCATCCGCGCCCGCCTGGCGCGCGCGCAGAAGCTCGCCGCCACCCGCTTTCGCGACGCCTTCGCCTCGGGGCCGCTGCCGCCGGTGGCGCACCTGCGCATTCACGCCGAGGCCGTGCTGGAGTGCGCGAAGGACGTGATGCTCGACGGCGAGATCGCGTACGACGTCAGCGACGACCTGGTCACGCCGTATGTCGAGCGCGGGCGGCCGATCTATCCGTTCTTCGAAGTGTCGCGGAGGCCGGAGGCGATCTTCGAGTACTGGCTGGTGATCGGGGAGATCGAGGCGTCGCTGTCGTGGCGGATGACGCGCGTGATTGCGACGGCCGAGGAGTACGACGAGGCACTGCGGATCATGAAGTCGCCGCAGATCGTCCGGGCGCTGGTGGCCTCGTTCCTGCCGGAGGTGGACATCCGCGCGGATGGTTCCGCCACCCTGGAGGGCACGCTCTACACCCGCGCGGGCGAAGAGCGCATCGAGCGGCGCATGCTGCTCCTCGACGTGATGAATGAGTTCCACCTCCACTCGCGCGAGCTGATCGCGGAGGGGAGAGGCGGGGTCATCGCGTGAATCATTGTGCGACCGCTTCGAAGTAAGCCATCGGAATGGTCAGGCGAAGCTCGCCTTTGACCCTGGCTCGATCGTTCAGTCTGCGTTGCAGCTCCGAGAAGATCGCCGGCTCTTTTCCCGCCGCCACTTTCTTCCAGCCGTCGAGAAAGCCGAGCTTGATGAAGTGATGGTTGAAGAGCGCTCTCCCGTCCGCGAAACGCATCTGTCCTTCGCGCTCGATCACCCGACGGACTGCGAAGCCGGCGCTGTCCAGGAGATTCAGCACGCTAGCCACGGTCCCTCGGTGCTCCACGTGAGCGCGCAGCCGATGCAGCGCGTCGGTGTCGTCGCGCAGAACCTCCTCGAAGACCGCGTAGAGCTCTTTCATATGGCCTTCGAGATTTGTGGTCAGGGCCAGCGTGGCGCCGTCGCGCGCCACGCGCCGGCACTCGCGCAGCGCCGCCTCGCGGTCCTCGAAGTTGTTCACGCCCAAGTTCGAAACGATCAGATCGAACGTGGCGTCTACGAACGGCATCGAAGAGGCGCTCCCCTCGTGCAGCGTCACATTCAGGGTGCCCCGGCCGGCGATCTTTTCTTCGGCCCGTTTCAATCCAGCGCTCCATGGGTCAATCCCGTGAACATGCGCGCCGGGGCCGAGCCGCTCGGCCAGCTCGATCAGAGGAAAGCCGGTCCCGCACCCCACATCGAGAACGTTCCTCATGTAGGTCAGCGGAACCTCGTCCAGAAGCAAGAGGCCGAACATGGCCGACCATAGCGGCAGCTCATCGTAGGCGCTCATCACGCGCGCCGAGGCGAAGTCAGGCTCGAATGCCAGGAAGCTCAGTTCGTCCATAGTCGGTCATCGCATCACGCCCGCCAGCACCTCGAACGACTTCAGCTCGTGGCCGAGGAAGTGGCGGCGGACGTGGCCGGCGAGTGAGCGGATCTCGAAGAGAGTGTCGAGTGGGACATCGACGGCGGCGAACTCGGCGACCGGCATGCGCATGATCGCTTCCAGCGCGTCGGCCACGGGATTGGAGATGACCTCCGCGTCCCGGGCACCGCACGCCGCGCAGACGAAGCCGTTCGCGCGCGCGTCGAAACGCAGCGGGCGGCCCAGCGGCTCGTGGCACTCGACGCAATTGCGCAGCGAGGGGAGGATCCCCGCCAGGCGCAACATCCAGATCTCGGCGTACGCCACGACGCGCAGCGGCGCCGCCCCCGCCAGCAACGCCTCGGTGGTCCGATCGAGGAGGCGGTAGATCAACTCGGAGGGGTCGTCCGCCTGCGCAAAGGTGTCGACGGTCTCCGCGATGTACGACGCGGCGATGCTGGTCACCAGGTCCTGCTGCGCTGGAAAGAGCGAGCGGACCAGATCGACCGACTCGATGCGCACCACTTCCTCCCCCTCGCGCTCGACGTAGCCGATGCGGATCTTCGCCAGAGGCTCCAGCGCCGCGCCGAAGCGGCTCTTCAGGCTCCGCGCGCCGTACGCCCACCCCTTCCGCTTCCCGTGATCGGGGGTGAGGAAGATCACCAGCTTGTCGCGCTCGCGCGCGGCGTAGGTGTTGAGGACGATGGCTTCGGTGCGCTCGGGTCGCAAGTTGATGTAGGGTAGCAAACGCCCTCACCCGGCCCTTCGGCTACGCTCAGGGCCACCCTCTCCCGCACGCGGGAGAGGGAGCAAGAAGTTTGAGGGCTGTGCATCACATCATGAAACTCGTCGTCACCATTCACGAATCGGCGCCGGAGAAGGCGATCGAGGCCATCCGCGCCATCGCCTTGCCGCACGACATGGTCGAGGTGCGCGTCGATGCCTTCAGCGGACGCAGCGCCGACTTGCGCGCGCTGCGCGCGGCGACGGCCAAGCCGCTCATCATTACCAACCGCGGCGGCGCGCCCATCGATGTCGCTGCGGCGATCAACGCCGGCATCGACTTAGTCGACGTCGAGCTCGGACACGATCCTGGGCCGCGGCGCGACCGCGTCGTCCTCTCGCATCACGACTACGCGAAGGTGCCCGACCTCGCCGCGCTGGCGCACCAGATGCGCGCCCTCGGCTGCGCGCACACCAAGATCGCCGTCACGCCGCGCGACTTCGCGGACAACGTGCGCCTCCTGGGGGCCGTCGCGCCGGGGATGACGCTGATCGGGATGGGGGGGCGGGGCCTCTATTCGCGCATCCTGGCGCCGTTCTTCGGGTCGGAGCTCGCCTTCGTGGGCGCCGCCGCGCCGGGACAATTCAGCCTGGAGCGCGCGCTGGCGATCTATGGCCATGCGCCGCGAAGGCCGGAGCACATTTTTGCCCTGGTGGGAAATCCGGCGGCGCACAGCGGCTCGCCTGCCATCCACAACCGCCGCTTCCGCGAGCGCGGCGTGGCCGCCGCGTACGCGATCTTCGAGAGCGACTCGCTGCTCGACATCGCCGAGCCGTTCGCGCGCGGCGAGCGCTTCGCGCCATCGGGACTCAGCATCACCGCGCCCTTCAAAGAAGAAGCGCTCGCCTTCGCCGGCCGCATCGGCGCCCTCATCGCGCCGAACGCTGCGGAGGCGCGCGCCGTGAATACGCTGGTGCGCACGCCGCGCGGCATCGTCGCCGACAACACCGACGTCGATGGCTTCGAAGCGCTGATCGCGCGGACCACGGCGCGATCCGCCGCCATTCTCGGCGCGGGTGGCACCGCGCGCGCGGCGCTGGTCGCGCTGCGCCGCGCCGGGATGGAGGTCACCGTCTACAACCGCACGCCGGGGAAGCTCGAGGCGCGGCCGCTCGACCAGTACAGGCGCCGCGACGGCGAGCTGGTCGTCAACACCCTCCCCACACACCGCGACGACGCTGACATCAATACGGCGTACGGCGACCAGCGAACGGCAAACGACGGCTACGCCCTGCTCGAAAAGCAGGCCATGCGTCAGAATGATCTCTTTCTCGAGGCCACCGCATGAACCTTGACGAGCTCCGCCGCGACTACGACATCGTTCCATTGGTGCGCGAGCTCAGCGCCGACGCCATGACGCCCGTGGCCGCCTTCGCCGCGCTCTCGCCGGACGGCGCCGAGGCGTTCTTGTTCGAGAGCGTGGAGCGGGGAGAGAACGTGGGGCGGTATTCGTTCGTCGGCTTCGATCCGCGGCGCAGCCTCCGCTTCGATGCCTCGACGCCCGATCCGGCCAAGGTTCTGAACGAAGAGCTGCGCCCTCTGCGCGTCTACAACCAGGCGGCGCTGCCGCCGTTCTTCGGCGGCGCGGTTGGCTACTTCGGCTACGGCGTGGCCGGCTGGTGCGAGCGTATCCCCGACTCGCATGGCGACGGCAGCAACGTCCCCGATGCGCGGCTGCTCTTCTTCGACAACGTCGTGGTCTTCGATCACGTCGCGCAGCGGCTGTACGTCGTCGCCAACATCTTCACCGCCGATGCGCATGCGTCGATCGAGGCAGCCAACGCGCGGCTCGACCGCGCCATCGAGCGCTTGCGCCGCGCCAGCCTCGATCTGCTGGCCTTTCCCGCGCGGGCGGAGCCGGCGGCGTTCGGCTCGAACATGGAGCGCGAGGCCTTCGAGCGGATGGTGCGCCAGGCGAAGGAGGAGATCATCGCCGGCGAGATCTTCCAGATCGTCCTCTCGCAGCGGTGGGAGACGGAGTTTCCCGCCTCCGGCGCGCTGACGCTCTACCGCGCGCTGCGGTCGGTCAATCCGTCGCCGTACATGTTCCTGCTGCGCACCCGCGAGTGCACGCTGGTCGGCGCGTCGCCGGAGATGCTGGTGCGCGTCACCGGCGAGGTGGCGGAGACGCGCCCCATCGCCGGCACGCGGCCGCGCGGCGCCACGCGCGAGGCCGACCTGGAGCTGGAGAACGTTCTGGTCAGCGATCCGAAGGAGCGCGCCGAGCACCTCATGCTCGTCGACCTCGGCCGCAACGATCTCGGGCGCGTCTGCCGCAGCGGCTCGGTGGACGTCGACAACTTCTGTCACGTGGAGCGCTACAGCCACGTCATGCATCTGGTCACCGACGTCCACGGCCTGCTGCGCGAGGGGCGGACGCCGGTCGACGCGTTCCTCTCCTGCTTCCCGGCCGGCACGCTCACCGGCGCGCCGAAGATCCGCGCCATGGAGCTGATCGACCAATTCGAGAGCGTGCGCCGCGGACCATACGGCGGCGCGGTGGCCTACTTCGGCTTCTCCGGCAATCTCGACTCCTGCATCACCATCCGTACCATCGTACTGGCTGATGGGCGCGCGTATGTGCAGGCGGGTGCGGGGATCGTGTACGACTCCGATCCTTCGGCCGAGTACGAAGAGTGCGTGAACAAGTCGATGGCGCTGCGGCAGGCGATCGCGCTGGCCAAGCAGGTGGGCGGGCGCTGAGCGGCACGCACGATCTTCGTCATGTCCCGGTGGCGCGCCGGTTCTGGCGGCGCGTCGCCGGCCTGATCGGCGCGCGGCGTCTCTTCCTCTTCATCCCGCGGTGCCGCGCCGTGCACACGCACTTCATGCGCTCGCCGATCGACATCGTCTTTCTCGACGATCACCACGTGGTGCTCTCCGTGGTCGCGCGCGCGCGGCCGTGGCGTGTCTACGTCGGTCCGCGGATTGCCGCGTCGGTGTTGGAGCTGGAGCCGGGAACGGCGGAGCAGATCGGACTGGCGGCAGGAGATCGAGTGCTGGTCAGTATTTGATGTGCTACTCCGCCCGCCCGCCCGTATCCTCGAACCGGACCTTCCGGAACCCGAGCGTGTGAAGAAACTCCGCCAGCTTCGCCTGCGCGTTCTGCGCGGCAAGCGGGAGGATGCCGCGGCGGATGGCCTCGCCGCGGATGCCCCCCTCCGCGTACTGCCGCGCGCGGCTCTCCATGTGGATGTCGGCGCGGCGGAGCAGGCCGGTCTTCCGGCTGATCACGCGCGACTCGCGGTTGTCGAGGCGCGTGAGGAGGACCTGGGGGGGCGGGAGGCGGAGGACGACCGCGCCGCCGGCGTCGCGGCGGACGTCGCTCGCTTTGAGCTGCGCCAGATCGACGCCGGCGATCACGTCGCCCGCGGCGAAGAATGTCAACTCGTCGCCCGCGAGCGCGTTGGGGAAGAGCTGATACGACTGCGTGACCGTGCTGACGTGCACCACGTGCATCGCCGCGGTCTCCAAACGGTTTAGGTCGCGCACGCGCGTGACCAGCGCGGAAATCGGAACGGTCTGCTCTTGTGGTGTGGTCAGCGCCTCAACGCGGCGGTGGGCGTCACGCCAGATCAGCCAAGCGACCGCGCCGAAAACCAGCAGCGCCGCGACCGTGATCGCCGCCCATAACGACCGTCGAGTCATAGTTTTCCGGCAACGTGTGACAGATCGGGTAAATTCTGGTAATCTTCCGGTTCCTCGGCAGGATTCAAGGAAGCGCTCGGGAGGCCCGGTCCCCTCGCGGTCGTTCGCCGTTTGACGTTGACCGTTGACCGTTGACCGTTGACCGTTGACCGAACGCACTCGAACCTCGGCCAACGGTCAACGCCCGACGGCGAACGAAACTCACATTCCCACGTCCCGCCGCAGTCTCCACTGTTTGTCGATGTGATCCACGAACGACGAGCGCCCCGTCTCCAGCCACTCGGTCAATGCCTCGACGCTGATCGGGTCGAGCGATTCGATGATGGAGAGGTTCGCCGCCTCGGCCACGCGCTCGATCGACTTGTCGAGCTGCGCCACCGTGCGCGCCGAGCGCGCGATGCGCCACGCCGTCTCCACTTCGCGTTTCATGGCCAGCATGCGCGACGCGGCGAGCGTCAGCAGCACCGACGCGTTCCAATTCGTCCGCCGCTCCCATTGCGGAGGGACGATGAAATCGTCGGCGCCGATCTCCGCGGCCAGCGCGGCGATGTGCCGCTCGGTGGCCACGTGGATCGGCTCGAGGTCGCCGTGAAAGAGCAGATCGTACGACTCCTCCCCGGCGAACGCGGTGCGCGCGGTGGGGTCGAGCTCCAGCGGCAGCGCGGCGAAGAACGACGCGCCGTGCGCCGCCTCCGCCAGTTGCGCCAGCGCCGCGAGGTCGGTGGTCACCGGATACATGACCGGCACGACCACGCCCCAGCGCGGCGCGCGGGCGCGCGCCTGCTCGAAGAGCGCCTGCAGGCGCTCGAATTCGAGCGGCCATGCGGCGATGGCCATCGTCGCGTCATCGGCTGCCGCCGGCAGCGCGCCGCGCGTGGAGAGGAGATGGATGGCCGCGATGTTGTTCTCGGCGCAGAACCGCAGCGCGTCGTCGCCGCGCCGGAAGACGACCTCCGCGAGCTCCGCGGCGTCGATCAGCGCCGGCTCGCGCACCAGCGCGCGCTCGGCGGCGCGCTCCAGCTCGTCGCGCACGTCTTCGCAGACCGCAACGTCGAGGCGGTCGCCGCGCGTGACCTCCAGGTCGATGTAGTCGATGGCGATCGGCGCGGCGCGCCGCGCGCTGTACGGCGCGATGATGGTCGCCGCCCAATACGGCGGCTCGGGGACAGGGGTGCGCTGGATGCGGAGGTGCGCGACCTTGCGATAGAGGATCAAGCGGGAGCGTTCCCGGCGAGGTAGGGCGCGACCAGTCCGCGCACGTACTTCGCAATCATGTCGAACTCGAGGTTCACCGCGTCGCCGATGCGCGCGCTGCCGAGGTTCGTGCGGCGGAGGGTCTCTGGGATCAGCGCGGCGCGGAAAGTCGAGCCGTCGGGATCGACGACCGTCAGCGAGATGCCGTCCACGGCGATCGATCCCTTGTTCACCAGCAGCTCCGCGTACTCGGATGGATAGCTCCAGCGATAGACGGCGAAGTCGCCCTCGGTGGCGATGGAGACGAGCGCGCCGACGGCGTCGACGTGTCCCTGCACCATGTGTCCGCCGAGGCGCTCGCCGAGGGCCAGGGCGCGCTCGAGGTTCACGCGCGCGCCGGCGCCGAGCGAGCCGAGCGTGGTGCGCGCTAGCGTCTCGTTCGACAGCTCCGTGACGACCGCCTCGTTGCCCTGCGGCAGCACGGTGAGGCAGACGCCGTTGACGGCGAGACTCTCGCCGCGCTCGAACGGCATGCCGTCGCTGGTGCGCAGCCGCATGCGCGCGCCGGCATCGAGGCGTTCGAAAGCCTCGATGATGCCGCTGGTGAGGATGATGCCGGTGAACATGTTCGTCGTTCGCTGTTGGCCGTTAGCCGTTGGCCGAGGAGTGAGCTTCGGCCAACGGCCAACGGCTAACGGCGAACGATTCAAATCGGATACGCGGTGATCATCAAATCCCCACCTAGCGCCTCGACCCGATCAAAACGAAACCGATACGCCTCTGTCAACCGCGCCACGCCGTCGCCGGCGAAGATCGATGGCGCGGCGGCGCCGCCGACGACCATCGGCGCGACGAAGACGATCATCTTCTGCCAAAGATTGCGACGGATGAGCTCGGAGTGCACGAGCGAGCCGCCCTCCACCAGCAGCGACTGAACGCCGCGCCTGTAGAGATCGCCGAGGAGCTGATCGAGATCGACGTCTTCGCGAATATGCAGCGTCGTGCCGCCGTCGTTGAGCACGCGTGCTGTCGCAGGAACGGCGCCGTCGCGGTCGAGGACGACGCGCGTCCAACCGCTGCGCGCGCTGTTCCATCCGAGGCGGCGCGTGAGGCGCGGGTCGTCCGCGGCCACGGTGCCGCCGCCGACCAGGATGGCGTCGTACTCCTCGCGCAGCGCGAGGCTCCTCTGCCGCGCCGCGTCCCCGCTGATCCAGCGACTTTCGCGGGCGATGGTGCCCAGCTTGCCGTCGAGCGTCATCGCCGCTTTCAGCAGGACGAACGGCCGGCGGTGCGCGGCGGCGTGGAGAAACTTTTCATTCAGGCGCGCCGCGTCGTCTCCCAGAACGTCGCTGATGACATCGATGCCGGCGGCGCGCAGTTTTTCGGCGCCGCCGTGCAGCGGGTCAGGCGTGGCGAAGACCACGCGCGCGATGCCGGCGCTGACGATTGCGTCAGTGCACGGCGGCGTGCGCCCGTGGTGCGCGCACGGCTCGAGGTTCACGATCAACGTAGCGCCGCGGGCGTCGCCGCAGTGGCGCAGCGCCTCCATCTCCGCATGCGGCTCGCCGGCGCGGCGGTGCCACCCCTCGGCGATCACCTCGCCGTCGCGGACGATCACGCATCCGACCATCGGGTTGGGGCTGACCGAATAACGGCCGCGCAGCGCCAGATCGAGCGCGCGGCGCATGTAGGGCTCGTGCTCGTGCACGAGGGTCATTGTATGTGGCGGCCCTCATCCGGCCCTTCGCTGCTCTCAGGGCCCACCTTCTCCCGCTCACGCGGGAGAAGGGGCGGGATGGGCCCTCTCCCACCAGTGAGCGGGAGAGGGTGGCGCGAAGCGCCGGGTGAGGGTTACGGAACCTTGATGAAACGGAACCCCGAGGTCGCCTGGCCGCCGCGTCCGCCGGGCGAGACGACGTAGATGCGCGCCGTCTGGCCGCTCTTCAGCTTGTCGATGGCCGTGCGGAACTGGTCGACGG
>JACXTT010004190.1_pt1 | contig 21522 bp, 25 predicted proteins | sample 9270951 | NCBI WGS metagenome assembly JACXTT01 (sample SAMN15532306, study PRJNA645909) | rock metagenome | isolation source: weathered quartz diorite | place: Puerto Rico | collected 2017-06-21
GCCGGCTGCTACAACGCCAAGGATGCGGTGCGCACCCTGCGTCTCGCGCGCGAGTTGCTCGATGGCCATTCACTGGTGAAACTGGAAGTGCTGGGTGACGAGACCACCTTGTTCCCCAACATGCCCGAGACCCTGGTCGCGGCCAAGGAATTGGTCGCGGATGGTTTCCAGGTGATGGTCTATTGCTCGGACGATCCCCTGCAGGCCAAGGCGCTGGAAGAAATCGGCTGCGTCGCGGTGATGCCGCTCGCCTCCCTGATCGGATCCGGCATGGGCATCCTGAATCCCTGGAATCTCGAAATCATTCTCGATCGCGCCACGGTGCCGGTGATTGTCGATGCCGGCATCGGCACCGCCTCGGATGCGGCCATCGCCATGGAACTGGGCTGCGATGCGGTGCTGATGAACACCGCAATCGCCAAAGCGAAAAATCCGGTGCTGATGGCAAGCGCGATGAAGAAAGCCGTCGAGGCCGGGCGCGAAGCCTATCGCGCGGGACGCATGCCGAAGAAGATTTATCAGGCCAGCCCGAGTTCGCCGACCGAGGGGAAGATTGGGAAAGTCGCTTAGCTCCCCGCTCGGGAGAATTGGGTGCCGCTAAAAAACGCGTCGTTCCCACGTCCTGAATTTTTCTGAGTCGCGTATTCGGCAATACGCCACGTAGTACTTCCCCCTTTGGAAAAGGGGGATTGAGGGGGATTTTTGGTGGTTGCCAATCAATGACCGCCGAGAAATCCCCCCAGCCCCCCCTTTGCAAAGGGGGGCATCGACATAGCGCTCACCGCATATGATCGCGCGCCGTGGCAATGGCGAATTTCGGCAAACTCCAGCACTGGCGCGCCTTTCGAAGCAAAAATGCCCCAAGAACCTCGCCAATACTGGGGTTTGGTTTTTCGTTCGCCTCACGCGCATTTGCCCCGAATGGGGCATTCTTTGCCGGATCGCGCTGTGTCGATCCCCGCAAAATCGCGGGGCCCCTCTCCAGTGCGCTCCCGGCAATGCCCCAAAACCCGCGCCAATAGGCGTTCTACATTTTTGAAATATCGACCTTCACGGTCGCCGCATCACCGACGACGGTCGTCCATTCACGCACTTTCCACGACGTGACCAAACCGTTTTTGACGTAAGGATCGTTGCGCGCAAACGCTTCCGCCGCGGCGGCCGTTTCGCCTTGGAACATCAGCACCGCGCCATCGGCTGGATCGGCCAGCGCACCCGCCAGCACCAGTTCGCCGCGCGCCTTGGCATCGAGCGCATGTTGCAAATGCAGCTTGCGAAACGGCACGCGCTTTTCGGCGTAATTTTCGACGACCTCATAGAACAGCAGGAAATGTTTCATGGCGCGGCTTTCGTCGCCATGGCCGCCGCGATGATTTTCTCCACGACGACCTTGCCCGCCGGCGTCCATGGCGAAATCAATTCAAAATGCCCGGCGTTGTCGATGGTCAGCAGATCAATCGTTTCGCCTTTGGCGCGTGCGCTGTTCTGGTAGCGAAACGCCAGCGCCGGTGCGATAACTTGATCATAGACGCCACTGATCATCAACTGCTTCACCCCAAGCGGCAGCAGCTCGATGGGCGAGGTATCGAGGAAGGCCGCCTTCGCGCCGCGCCCCGCGGTGTCGACCAATTTATCGACCGTATCGCGCTCGCAGGCGTGGGCGACGGCGACCGCGGAGTAGGCGAGATCGGGCATGCCGGCGATGGCGACCACACTCTGGATCGGCAACGGGTTGGCGGTTTTGATGGCGCTGCCCGCAGGCAACTTGGGTCGCGCCGCCGCCCACAAGGCGAGATGACCACCCGCCGAATGGCCTGAGGTAATCACGCGATTCAAATCGAGATTGTATTTTTGCGCGATGTTGCGCAGATGATCGACGCCATGCGCGATATCAAGAAAGGTCGCCGGATAACCGCCGCCCATCACGTTCTCTTTCATGCCGACGCGGCGATAGGTGAGGCTCCATACCGCCACACCATGCTTGCGCAATTCATCCGAGAGAAACGCAATCAACTCCGGCCCCGGATATTCGGACAGCCAGCAGCCGCCGTGAATCAGCACCACCACCGGCAGCGCAGTCGTTGATGAAGTTTTCGGCAACCACAGCTCGCCGTATTGATTCGGGCCGCTGTCGAATTGAATCTTGACGTCGGGTGTCGGGCGCTCGGGCCGATCCAGCACCTGGCGAAACGTCAGCGATTGCGCCAGCGTATCGGGCGGCATCGCAAACAGGCTGAACATGCCCAGCGGCAGAATCGCCAGGCGAAGCAGGGAAGTGATCGGGGACATGTGGCGCGCTCCGGGGAGGGAAGGGCGCATTATCGCAGTAGTCATCGCGGGGGCAAAATGCGGAAGCTAACGTTGTGTGGTGGGAATTGTGTCCAGAAGTCAGAAATCAGTTTGACAACTGATTTCTGCTAGATTCCAGTAACTTCGACCGCACTCTAAGTTTGACTCTAATCACCAATACTTCATCCGCCAGCCAAGACTTCGGCAAGATTTGGATGAAGATCAAAGGACACACCAATGCGAATCGCTAAATTGTTTGTATTTGCAATAACTTTATTCTTTGTATCATTAGCTCATGCAGATTGGACTGACCCTCAAGCTGCTTACTTGTGCGATGGAAAGGGGCAGGTTTTCCTTGTCAAAGCTGTAGTGCTAACAAGTACGCCTGACGAAGGCACGGTCCTACGTCCGACTGGATACTCGACTTTTAAATCGGATAAGAAATTTAAATGCGTCATTGGAAAAGCCGTGGTTGATGCGGACATAGAAGTACGAGAACCGCATCCAGGTGGGAATTGCGCCGCCAATACTTACACTCTCATTAATTCTCTCAGGGTCAACGGCAAAGAATTTTTTCGTGACCGGCAATTTTTTAACGACGCATGCTCAGACGACCCTGTGTTGTACAAAATTGAAATTAGACCGCTCGGCGCGAAGGTCCATGCAGAAGCATGTTACGCACGCTGGGCGTGGGGCGTTGGATTCACAGAAACTAATTGTGTAGTTAAGGATTTCTGAATGAGATGTCGACGTTAACGTCCGGGCAAACCGAGCAACCGCCTTAGGTTGATAGCGCTCCTGCACGCTGGTCGAAAACGCTATTGCACGATTTGCCCGTGATATGGCTAATTCCCGAAGGCGAAAGTGCAATATCCACGGACCTCCCAGGCCATTTTTGCCCGGAAAGCCGCGTGGATACTGGTTCTACGTTTATTGCTTTAATGCGCGCCGATGATTGTCTCGGCGATCAGCGAAGATCGTAGCGATCCAGATTCATCACCTTGCTCCATGCCGCCACGAAGTCACGCACGAACGCGGCTTGCGAGTCACTCGATGCATAGACTTCCGCCAGTGCGCGCAGCTGCGAGTTCGAGCCGAACACCAGGTCGACGATGGTGCCGGTCCACTTGATGGCGCCGGTCTTGCGGTCGCGGCCTTCCAGCACGCCTTCGCTGGCGGACTTCTGCCACACCGTGCTCATGTCGAGCAGATTGACGAAGTAGTCATTGCTCAAGGTCTCGGGGCGCTTGGTGAATACGCCGTGCTTTGTCTGGCCGACATTGGCATTCAGGGCGCGCATGCCGCCGATCAGCACCGTCATTTCCGGCGCGGTCAGCGTGAGCAGATTGGCGCGGTCCAGCAGCAGGGCGGCGGCATTGTTCTCCTGGCCCTTGCACACATAGTTGCGGAAACCGTCTGCGGCAGGGTCGAGCACCGCGAACGATTCCACATCGGTCTGCTCTTGCGATGCATCGGTGCGGCCTGGTGCGAAGGGCACCGTGACATCCTGCCCGGCTTTTTTCGCGGCGGCTTCGACGGCGGCGGAGCCGGCCAGCACGATCAAATCGGCGAGCGAAATTTTCTTGCCGCCGGTTTGCGCGCTGTTGAACTCCTTCTGGATCGCTTCCAGTTTCGTCAGCACCTTGGCGAGCTCGGCCGGCTGGTTCACTTCCCAGTTCTTCATCGGCGCCAGACGAATGCGCGCACCATTGGCGCCGCCGCGTTTATCTGAGCCGCGGAAGGTGGAGGCCGATGCCCACGCGGTGGTGACCAGTTGCGAGATCGACAGGCCCGAGGCCAGAACCTTGGCCTTCAGCGCGGTAACATCCTGCGCATCCACCAGCTTGTGATCGACGGCGGGAACCGGGTCCTGCCAGATCAGATCTTCCTTCGGTACCAGCGGACCCAGATAGCGTGCCTTCGGTCCCATGTCGCGATGGGTCAGCTTGAACCAGGCGCGTGCAAAAGCGTCGGCGAATTCCTTGGGGTTCTGCATGAAGCGGCGCGAAATTTTTTCGTAGGCCGGGTCCATGCGCATCGCCATATCGGCGGTGGACATCATCGGCTGATGGCGCTTGTTGGGATCATGTGCATCCGGCACGGTGCCGGCACCGGCGTCGCCTTTCGGTTTCCACTGCTGCGCGCCGGCCGGGCTCTTGGTCAATTCCCACTCATAGCCGAACAGGGTTTCGAAGTAGCCGTTGTCCCATTTGGTCGGGTTCGGCGTCCACGCGCCTTCGAGGCCGCTGGTGATGGTGTGCACGCCCTTGCCGCTGCCGAAAGTATTCTTCCAGCCGAGTCCCTGTTCTTCAATGCTGGCACCTTCCGGTTCGGGGCCGACATATTTATGCGGATCGGCCGCGCCGTGTGTCTTGCCGAAGGTGTGGCCGCCAGCAGTCAGCGCCACGGTTTCCTCGTCATTCATGGCCATGCGCGCAAAGGTCTCGCGGATATCGCGCGCCGAGCCCAGCGGGTCGGGTTTGCCATTCGGGCCTTCGGGGTTCACATAGATCAAACCCATCTGCACCGCGCCCAGCGGATTCTCAAGCACGCGATCGCCGGTGTAGCGCTTGTCGCCCAGCCACTCGGCTTCCGGGCCCCAATAAATTTCTTCCGGCTCCCAAACGTCGGGACGGCCACCGGCGAAGCCAAAAGTTTTGAAGCCCATCGATTCCAGCGCGACATTGCCGGCGAGAATCATCAGGTCTGCCCAGGAAAGTTTGCGGCCGTATTTTTGCTTGATCGGCCACAGCAGGCGGCGCGCCTTGTCGAGATTGCCGTTGTCCGGCCAGCTGTTGAGCGGTGCGAAGCGCTGCATGCCGGCGCCCGCGCCACCGCGTCCATCGGCGATGCGATAGGTGCCGGCGCTATGCCAGGCCATGCGGATGAAGAAGGGGCCGTAGTGGCCGTAATCGGCGGGCCACCAGTCCTGCGAATCCGTCATCAGCGCGGTGAGGTCCTTGATCACGGCGTTCAGATCGAGGGTCTTGAACTCTGCTGCGTAATCGAATGATTCGCCCATGGGATCATTCAAGGGCGAGTTCTGGTTGAGCATCTTGATGTTGAGCTGATTGGGCCACCAGTCGGCATTGCCTGCGGCGCCAGCCACGGCGTTTTGGGCGGCACCGCCCGAGAACGGACATTTTGCTTCGCTGGACATGGAATTCTCCTTTGATTAACGGGGACAGCAGATCAATACGATTGAAACAACAGGAATGGGTTTGCCGGCAGGGCGCTGAAACGGGCCCAGCCCGTCGGGTTGGGTTGTTCGGAAAATAATAAACAGTAAGGCATCGATAAGCTTTCAGGCCGGATGGGACAAGCGCAGATTACCGATGGCCCTGCAGATTGGAAAATCGTTTGATCAGATGCGTTCAATAGAAAATATCTATCGAATCTCGCGCCGCCATGCGGCATTCAGCCGTGGCGTGCGCCAAATTCAGAGGCGAGGCGGGGTGGGCGGCCGGAAAATCGGCCGCGGGAGGCATAGCCTAAAACTATTGCGAGGCGGCGGGTGATTTTTCTGCGTCAGCCCTGCACCCAGGGCAGGCCGGCATGGCGCCAGCCATTGCGATGCCCGCGTTGCTTGTTGGCATCCGGGTCGCCCTCGAAGCCTTCGAGGATGTTGTAGGCCTTGCGATACCCCAGGGCCGTCGCCTGCTTGGCTGCATCGACTGAACGCACGCCCGAGCGGCACAGGAACATGACCGGCTTTTCCGCCGGCACCTCGGATTGCAGCATGTCGCCAAAGTGCGGGTTCACCGCCATGCCCGGATAAGTTTTCCAGGGGATGACAGTCGTGCCCGGCACATAGCCCACCCAGTCGCGCTCGGCCTGGGTGCGAACATCGATGAGAACGGCGTGGCCGCCTTGCCACCATTGCAACGCCACGGCCGGAGGAATATCGCCCGCGTAACCCTGCGCCGGCAGCACCGCTTCCGCCGATGGCAGCGGCGTTTCGCCCAGCAGTTGATTGGCCGGCACCGCGGTATGGATCATTTTCGGCGGCGCCAGGTTCAGGGCATTCATGATGGCAATGAATTCCTGCTTCGATTTTCCGGCGAGACGCGGATTGTCGCGTTTCTCGGCAGCAATGCTGCTTTCGGTGCGGCCGTGATAATCATGGCCCGGCAATACGCGGGTTGCATCGGGCAGCGCAAAAAGTTTTTGCGTAATGCTGTCGTACATGGCGCCGGCGTCGCCCGATTGAAAATCGGTGCGGCCGCAGCCACCGATCAGCAGGGTGTCGCCGCTCAGGAGCGCATCGCCCCAGAGATAGCACATGCTCCCGGCAGTATGGCCCGGCGTGTGGATGGCGCGGATGGCGTGCTTGCCCAAAGGCAGGGTGTCGCCGTCCTGCAATTGTTTTTGCGCGGCGGCGATGCCGCATTGCGCGGGTGCGGCGGTCGCAGCACCAGTGCGGCGCGCGATTTCGCCGGCGGCGGTGATGTGGTCGGCATGGGCATGCGACTCGATCACCCATTTCAATTTGAGACCCTTGTCGGCGATGGCCGCCAGATCGCGGGCGATATGGGTATTGACGGCGTCGACGATGGCGGCCTCGCGGCTGTCTTCGTCGTAAAGAATGTAGGTGAAGGTGCTGGATTGGGTGTCGAACAGCTGGATGATTTTTTCCATGGCCTTGTCTCAGGAAATTGCTATGCGAAGCGCGACAGCATGGCGGAAACATAAGCGCCACGCGAAGCGGCCGATGCTGCCTTGGCGGTACGGGCCGACTTTTGCGTAATCGCCGCGTCTTCCTGCTCGATGATACAGCCGACCATGGCAAAGAAAGTCTTGTCCAGGGCCTTGCGGCTGGCGGCCAGCTGCTGGGCGATTTTTTCGCAATCGGCCTCCTCGTCGATCAGCTTCTGCACCCCGCGCAACTGTCCTTCGACGCGGCGCAGGCGCATGATCAGGGCGGATTTTTTTTCGCTGTCGCGCAGTTTGCTCATGATGTCCCTTGAAAAAATGGTTCATCGACAATATACTACCGGGGGTATATAAATTCAAGGAGCCCGCGATGAATTTCAAAGACGCATTCCCCTGGCTGGCCGCCGTCATTGGCGGCGCGCTGATCGGCGTATCGGCGGTATTGCTGATGGCACTGCTGGGCCGCATCGCCGGCATCAGCGGCATTGCTTCCGGTTTGTTGGCGAAGGCCGCAAACGACGATCGCGGCTGGCGCATCACCTTTCTGCTTGGGCTGATTGCGGCAGGATTTTTATTCAGGTCAATCGGGTCGACGACGGAAATGCCGGCGACATCGCCCTTGCTGCTGTTGGTCGCGGGCCTGCTGGTCGGCTTCGGCAGTGTACTGGGCGGTGGCTGCACCAGCGGCCACGGTGTCTGCGGCCTCGGCCGGCGGTCGATGCGCTCGCTGGTGGCTACCGTTACCTTCATGGCTGCGGGTTTCATCACCGTTTTCATCGTGCGCCACGTGATTGCTTGAGGAGGAATGATGAAACTTTTGTCTGCACTATTCATCGGCGCGCTGTTTGGCGTCGGCCTGCTGCTATCCGGCATGAGCAATGCCGCCAATGTGCTCAACTTCCTGGACCTCGCCGGGCACTGGGATCCGCGCCTGATGTTCGTGATGGGCGGCGCGGTGGTGGTGACCGGCATCGCCTTTCCCCTGCTGATGCGCCGCGCGCGTCCGGCATTCGCCGATAAATTCAATTGGCCGACGGCCAAGGACATTGATGCGCCCCTGGTAATTGGCGCCGCCCTGTTCGGCATCGGTTGGGGCCTAGCCGGCTATTGCCCCGGTCCGGCGCTGGCCAATATCGGCATGCTGTCGCCGGCCATGTCGTACTTCATGCCGGCGATGCTGGCGGGCATGTGGCTGGCGCTGCAAGTCCGCGCGCGCCTGTCTGTCGGGAAAAAATCATGACACCGCAAGGACTGCTCAACTGGCTCAACGCCATCAAGAAGGAAAGCGGTCATGAAATCCTGCTGGTGCAGACCCTGCGCAACTCGCTATGGGCGCCAGCGTGATTGCCTCCACTTCGCTGGTGGCGATCATCGGTGTCGTCACCTTCGGCCGCAGCCTGGCTGTCGCAAGCCCCGACAGCGGTCAAAATTCGTTTCATTACGCGCACATCATGGTCAATCTCGCCAGCATCATTCTGGTGGTGGCCTTGACCGAGGCATTGCTGGCGCTTCGTACGCTTTCGCGTGCGGGCTTCGGCGCGGGCGTCAGTCATCAGGATGCGAAATCCGAAGACGACGAGCTCGGCAATGCCGAGAAATACACCCGCTATCTGGCCGGCGCCCTGCGCCAGTTGTCGCGATCAGCGGTATGGCTGTCGGTTGGGATGGCGATGGCCGTGACGGGCGGCATTATTCTGGTCTGGTAAACGTCGGCAGCGGCACATCGATGCCGTACAAGGCGGCCAGGGATTCGCGGGTCACAACTGATTCCGTCGCGCCAAGACTGACGGCGCCGTCGCGCGACAGCGTCAGTGTGCGATCGGCGAGGCGCAAGGCCTGATGGGGATCATGCGTGGTGAACAGGATCGCCACGCCGCGCGATTTCAATTTGGCGAGTTCATCGAGTATCAAAAACTGGTTGCCGTAGTCGAGGCTCGCCGTTGGTTCATCCAGCAGCAGGATCGGCGCGGCAGAGGCCAGCGCACGCGCGATCATCACCAGCTGTCGTTCGCCGCCTGAAAGCTCGGCGAACTCGCGATCCGCGAATGTAGAAATATTCAGCTCGGCCAATGCCTGTTCCGCAAGCCGGCGATCCTTGGCCCCGGGTTTCGCATACCAGGGCAGATGCGCGGCGCGGCCCATCTCGACGACTTCGATGACGCTGAAATTGAAGAACCCGTTCATCGCCTGCGGCACATGCGCCATGGCGCGCGCGATGGCGGCTGGTGCAAGGTCGTCAACGGCCTCATTCTGCAATGTCACTTTGCCGGCACGCGCCGGCAGCAGACCAAGCAGCGTACGCAGCAGCGTGGTCTTGCCGCTGCCGTTGGGGCCGAGGATGGCGATGGCCTCGCCAGCATTAAGTGCAAACGAGATATGCGCCGCCAGCGTGCGCCGCGCAAAACCGATGGCGAGATCGTGGGCTGTGAGCATCAGCCGCGCCGACGAAAGGTGAGGGCCATCAGCCACAGGAAGGCCGGGGTGCCGATGGCGGCAGTAAGAACGCCGGGCGGAATTTCGATTTGCGCCATGCTGCGACCGAGGGTATCGATGGCCAGCATGAAAGTACCACCGATCAGCATGGCCAGTGGCAGCAGGCGCGAAAACTCGGCGCCCACCATGAGGCGCACCGCATGCGGCACCACCAGGCCGATCCAGCCGATGATGCCGCAGATGGCGACCGATGCCGCCGTCATCAGCGTGGCCGCCATCACTACAATAAAGCGCATGCGGCGCACATCGAGCCCCAGACCGCGCGCCTCATCATCCGGCAAGGCCAGCAGATTGATGCGCCACCGCAGCAGGAACAGCGGCAGCAGGGCGATGACAATGATCGGCAAGGCCACCAGCAAATCCTGGCGCGTGATCGCGGCGAAACTGCCGAGCAGCCAGTAGGTGATGGCCGGCAACTGGTTGTAAGGGTCAGCCAGGTATTTGCTCAGCGCGATACCCGCGCCCAGCAGCGAGCCGATCACCACCCCGGCCAGCACCAGGGTCAGCACCGGATCATGGCCGCCATGGCGTGAGGTAAGGCGATCGCCGATGAAATAAATGCCGGCCACCGCCAGCAAGCCGCCGCCGAAGGCCAAGCCCTGAATCGCAATGATCGGCAGCGCCAGCAAAATCCCCAGCACCGCGCCCAGGGCCGCACCCGATGAAACGCCGAGAATGTCGGGCGACACCAGTGGATTGCGAAACAGGTTTTGATAGGCCGCGCCCGCGGCCGCCAGCGCGGCGCCGATGGCAAAGGCGGCCAGCACGCGCGGCCCGCGAATATCGAACAGCACAATATCGGCATTTGCCGGTATTGGCGCGGTCGTCCCACCGAATGCGCCCCACAGCAATTTGAGAATATCGGCGGGCGAAATCGGGAAGCGGCCGACGCCCAACGCCAGCAGCAACATGGCGATGGCGGCGGCGATGGCAAGCAGATTGATGGCGCGAACGCGGGTGGCGAGATTCAAAAGCAGCTCAATGAGGGCGATGGCAAGGCGTGAAAAAATTCAGGCGTTCCATACTACCGTGCCCAGCCCGCTGGCATCGTAGCCGGACATCTCGGCGGCGTAGTCGCGGAACAGTTTTCCCTGTGCGAAGCGCAGCAAGGCCTGCATCGGCGGGTCAAAAAACGCGCGGCGCAACACCGCGAGATCGAGCTGCTCGCTGGTGAGGGGGATGAAATCGAGATGAAACTGCCGCGCCACCGCGCGCACCGCAAGCCCCGCATCGGCCTTGCCGTCGAGAATGGCGGCGGCGATATCGCTTTCGCTTTGCGCCACGGTCTTCACCACCTTGAGATCGGAAAGCGTCATGCGCGCCTCGGCCAGCAACTGCAGCAGTAGCAGGTAACTGCCGGCATGCGGCTGGCGGACAATGGTGCGCGCTTTCCTCAATGGCAGGTCGGCAAGCTTTTTGAGCTTGAGCGGATTGCCCGGCGCCACCACCAGGCCCTGCTCGCGCCGCGCCCAGTTGATGAGCACCACATCGAGATGCCCGAGCCGCTCGCTGACCACGCCGATATTGCGTTCCGAGTCACGCGTCGGCGGCAGATGGATGGCGGCTGCGCAGGCCTCGCCCGAAACCATGCGGTCGATGCCATCGAGGCTACCGTAGGTGAGGGTGGCAAGCCCGCAACGCGATTCACGCACCGCCCAATCGAGCAGCGGGTCGTGGCTGCCGGCGATGACCGGCGCGGCGCGCGCCTGATTGCGCGCGAGATTGGGAGTTGCACTATTGCCCATGCCGGCGTTGACCCACTGGTCAATCTGTGCGCGTGGAAACAGCAATTTGCCGGACACGCGCGAATGCGGAATCTCGTCGCGGCTGACCAAGTCGTAAATCTTGCGTTCGCGCAGGCGCAGGTACTCGGCGACTTCCTTGGTGCTCATCAGCTGGCGCATGGCTCGGCTTTCGCTCAATGATTCCCGGCATTCTATTGCATTATCCTGCAGCGTTTCCGGAAAGCCGGAATTAGCACATGGCCTCGCCTATACTGCGCCCCATGTCGGAAATCTCCCAGGGCCTTGCCCGCGCATTGGGCCTGGTCTTGGCCTTCGATGCGGATCTCATCAAGATTGTTCTCCTGAGCTTCAAGGTTTCAGGCGTGGCGGTATTGTTCGCAAGCCTGCTCGGCCTGCCCTTTGGTGCCTGGCTGGCGCTTGCGCGCTTCCCCGGCCGCCAGTCGCTGATCGCCTTGCTCAATGGCATGATGGGCTTGCCACCCGTGGTGATCGGCCTGCTGGTTTATTTGTTGCTGTCGCGTGCGGGGCCGCTGGGGCCGCTGGGGATTTTGTTTACGCCGGCCGCTATGATGATCGCGCAGGCGCTGCTGATTTTGCCGATCATTGCCGCATTGTCGCGGCAGGTGATCGAGGACGCATGGGTGGAATATCGCGAGCAGCTTACCTCGCTCAATGCCAGCCAGTGGCAGGCGGCCAATGCGCTACTCTGGGATTTGCGCTACACCCTGCTCACAGCGGTACTGGCGGGATTCGGCCGCGCCATTGCCGAAGTCGGGGCGGTGATGATTGTCGGCGGCAATATCGACGGCGTGACGCGCGTCATGACCACGGCCATCGCGCTCGAGACCAGCAAGGGCGATCTGGCGCTGGCGCTGGCACTCGGCATGGTGCTGATAGCGCTGGTGATTCTCATCAACGGCATCGCCCAGCTGATCAAGGCGCGGGCAACCAAACATTATGGCTAGCCGCATCCTGCCGCTGCGCGTTTACGGACTTGCCTTCAATGCCGGCGAGGCCGAGGTGCTGCGCCCCTTGTCATTCGGCATCGAAGCCGGCAGCCGCAATATCGTCCTTGGACCCAATGGCGCCGGCAAGAGCGTGCTGCTGCGCTTGCTGCACGGACTCCTGCCAGCCTCGGCCGGGCGCATTGACTACGCTGGCGCAACGGAACCGCGGCGCGCGCAGGCCATGGTGTTTCAGCGGCCGGTGATGCTGCGACGCAGTGCGCGCGCCAATATCGAATTCGCGCTCAAGGTCGCCGGGCATGCGTCGGCGACAGAGCGGCGCAGTGTCGCCGAAGAAGCCTTGCAGCGCGTCGGCCTCGCGGCGCTGGCAGATCGCCCGGCGCGGTTGTGCTCGGGTGGCGAGCAGCAGCGCATTGCACTGGCACGCGCCTGGGCATTGCAGCCCGAGTTGCTGTTTCTCGATGAGCCCAGCGCCAGCCTCGACCCGGCCGCCACCCGCGCCATCGAGGACATCATTGCCGCGATGCACGCGGCCGGCACCACCATCGTCATGACCACGCATGACCTCGGCCAGGCCAGGCGCCTCGCCGACCGCGTGCTGTTCCTGCATCAAGGCCGCCTGCTCGAAGACGCGGCGGCCGTCGATTTTTTCAATCAGCCCAAATCGCCCGAAGCGGCGGCATTCATGAAAGGGGAATTGTTGTGGTGAAAAATTTCGCACGTCGTCAATTTGTTCAAGCCATTGCCGCATCCGCGCTAGCCTGCATGCTGGCAGCACCCGCCTTCGCGCAGGAAAAATTCATCGTCGTGGCCTCGACCACCTCGACCGAGGATTCCGGCCTGTTCAAATACCTGCTGCCGATTTTCAAAGCCAAAACCGGCATCGATGTGCGCGTGGTCGCGCAGGGCACTGGCCAGGCGCTGGCCACCGCTAAAAAAGGTGATGCCGATGTGGTGTTCGTGCACGACCGCGTGGCCGAAGCAAAATTCGTCGAGGAAGGTTTCGGCATCGACCGCCGCGAAGTGATGTACAACGATTTCGTCATCGTCGGCCCGAAATCAGACCCGGCAAAAATTGCCGGCAGCAAGGATGTCATCGACGCGCTCAAAAAAATCGCCGCCGCGCAATCTGCCTTCACCTCGCGCGGCGACAAGAGTGGCACCAACGCCGCCGAATTGCGCTACTGGAAACTGGCCGCAATCGACCCGCAATCCGGCAAGGGCAGCTGGTACCGCGAGACCGGTTCCGGCATGGGGCCGACGCTCAACACCGCCTCGGCCATGGGTGCGTATTCATTCACCGATCGCGGCACCTGGCTGTCGTTCAAGAATCGCGGCGATCTCGTCATCGCCGTCGAAGGCGATGCGAAACTGTTCAATCAATACGGCGTCATGCTGGTCAACCCCGCCAAGCATGCGCATGTGAAAAAAGAGCTGGGCATGGAATTCATCAACTGGCTCACTTCGCCCGAAGGCCAGGCCGCGATTGCCGGCTACAAGATCGAGGGGCAGCAATTGTTCTTTCCGAACTACAGGAAAGACGGTTGATTCATAGGAGAACTTCCAGGAACCACATCGTCCCGGCGCCCCGAATGGGGTCTCCATCGACAGGCCGGGACCCAGTCCGCTCAATTGTTTGAATCTATGAAGGGCTGGATTCCGGCTTTCGCACCGAATGGTGTCTCCATCGACCGGAATGACGAGTTTTGAGATTTCAAAAATTACCGAAGTTGAAAGTCCAGCACTGGCGCGGCTTCCGAAGCAAAAATGTCTGGAAAAGGGCGCCAAATGGCGTTCTACGAATTTTTGCCAATGGGCATAACGGAAAATTTTGGCGTCATGCAATACGGCGGCCGATGGCGCAGTTGTGCATGGAGCAAGTTGCCTGCTAGGCTTCCGCCGGCATCCACAACCAAAACGCCCAATGAAAAAATATCTCGCGCTCCCTTTATTGGTGGCAATGACTGCCTGTGCCACGCACGATTCCTCCAACAATGTCGTCGGCCCCAATGCCAAGCCCGGCCTGCAATCGCAAGTTACCGATGCTGCCACCGCGCCCTTGAGCGACCTGAACCTGATTCGTGCCGATATCCCGCCAGTGTTGATCGCCGCGCAAAAGGCGCCCTATGCGGTGCCGGCCGACTCAAGCTGTGCCGGTCTCGTCGAGCAGGTTGCCGCCATCGATACGGTGCTCGGCGCCGACCTCGATACGCCGCCCACCGATGCCAACCCCGGCCTCATCCCGCGCGGCCAGGAAGCCGCCACCAAATCCGCCATCGGCCAATTGCGCGGCGCAGCGGAAGGGCTGATTCCCTATCGCAGCTGGGTGCGCAAATTGAGCGGGGCGGAGCGTTACTCGCGCGAAGTCGCCGCAGCGATAGCGGCGGGCACGGTGCGGCGTTCATTTCTGAAAGGAATGGGACAGGTGGCGGGATGTCAGGCGCCGGCGGCGCCGCGGCGGTAGTTGCCTCGCTGTAGAGCAAAGTACGTAAAACAGGACTTCACATTTCGTTTCGTTTGTTTGAGCTTGTAGCTTGGAGGCTAGATGGAGTTCACGCTTTTCTACCAAGGGGAACTTCGATCAAATGGCAATGCAGCGCATAAGCAGGGGATTCGCCGCGCTTTGCATCCGCAACTTCTAAGACTTTGGCAGCTAGAGCCCCTACGGGACTGCCAATCGTATGTCTCTATCCCGCCCAGCAAGGAACTGTCGCTTATCGAAAGAGTGGGCGACTTTACATTTGCGCCACTCATATCAAGCAAGTTGGCACTTTCAGCTGCTATCAAGATTACTCTGCTCCGTCCAGAAAAGCCGGGGCAGCTTATCCAACAGTCCGGCGATATCGATAACCGTTTGAAGACTCTCTTTGATGCACTAAGTGTACCGCCACATGTTAACCAAATCCCTCGCGGCGATGTCCCTAGCACGAATGAACTTCCATTTTTCTGTTTGCTGCAAGATGATCAATTGATTGCAAGCATCTCTGTTGATTCCGAACGTCTTTTGACTCACGACGAATCGCTCCACAAGACGCATGTTGTTTTGCTCATCCAAGTGAAGACGCGCGTCACTCGCCACATGGTTGCATCCATCCCCTTTCTATAATGTTTCCCACATTTGCGTTGCTATAACCGAAACGTTCGGCACTTTTTAAGCTGTTTAATCTCGAAGGGTAAAAGTACCCCATGAAGAAAATCGAAATAAACAGCACCTACCTTGCAAGCGACGTCTATAAAAGGTGGCTAAAAATAATAAGGTGCGCTACGACCGACATCACGATTTTTACGCCTTACTTCGATAAAGCCCTGCTTAAGTTGCTGAAGGCAAATACAGGTTTGGCTCGGATGCAGCTAACAATCGTCACGGATATCTCCCCTGAGAACGCTCTCGAAATGCCCTATCAACTTAAGGCTGCTAAAAAGGCCTTATCGCTGGGGATCGTAGTGCGCTCCCTCGAAGGTTTGCACGCTAAAGTTCTTTTGGTAGACGGCAATCGCACGTCCGTTGGGTCGCAAAATTTCACCGAACGCGGCCGGCTAAATAAGGAGGCCACGGTTCTTCCGGCAATCGCGCTTGGGGATTCACATTTTGTGAAAACACTTCACGAATGGCTGCTGGAGGCTAGAGTAGTAACCGAAGAGGAAATCGATGAACTTCTAGCTCAACTCAAACCGTTCTTTCGCCAGCACAAAAAAATGCACGAAGCCATCGAGGTAAAAGTTAGTGAAGTTTTGGCGCGACAAGCCCTGAAGAGAGAAGCCGCTAGTCGTGAGCAGAAAGCACGTGCGGAGCTAAAAAAAGCCAACCTATTGCGCGACCAACTTCTGGAACTTGAGCGTCAATCAGTCGTAAGACTAAAAGAGAAATTTCTTTATGCCACGATAAGGAGGCGAGACAGCTATCAGACTCTTGTTAGCAAGGGCGACATGACCAACTGGGAAAGCAAAAACAAAGACGGGTCATTTTCGCCAATGGACTTGGACTGGCTACACTTCTATCCAATAATGTTCTGGAACACTAAGCGTATGGCTTTCGCACGAGTTGGTAAGAGACAAATTACTTATATTCGAGGCGGCGTGGAGTGGGATTACGGTTCATGGATGGTTAGCAACCTATCTGCAAAAGTATCGCTTTCTTTTCCGAAGTCAGATACTGAGCGGCGAAACATTGTTGCTAAAGTTTCAGCTAATGAATATTTCGGGTCATGCGAATTTGAAATATTTTTTAATGGCCAAGTTTCTGAAATAAGGGGGGTTCAATTTTCAAAAGGAAAGTGGGCCGAACGAGCGAACTATGATCAATTTTCTTTAAACCTGAAGCAATCATTATTGGACTCAGAGGATGCGTTAAACGCGTTCCTCAAGAAATTCTTGGGGGCATTTGAGAAATATAAACGTCTAGGCCGAGAGCGCAAGAATGTGATGGAGTATTTCGACAGGCAGTTGTGGTACCGCATAAGCTTGATCCAAGCGCAAGGCAATCCTTTGCTTGTTTTCAACGAAGACCGAGCGTGAGAGTGGAATCGCGCCCATTAATTGAAAAATTAACTCGACGATTGCTTTAACTTATTAACCCACTTCTCGAAGTCGCGGACTTCCCCTTTTATTAAGGTTTGCCGTTCGAATTTCGGCAGTCTTGGCGGACCGAAAGTTGGTCTTTCTTTAGCTTCTGCGTCAGGAGTGTCCGCAGCCTTTATAAAATCCACAGATCGAAATGATCGCATTTGAATATAGGGTAGCCATCTATCGCCAAAAGCGATGTAGCACGGCGTCTTTTTTCGGTCCTTATGACTAATTAGGTAATCCGTTAATCCTTGGGCAGTCATTATTCTCGCTAATGTCCCGATTGGAGTGCCAGACAATTCAAACCTACAGGTTTCGATAAATGGTTTGGCAAATTCGGTTGTCCAAGTGCCAAGTGAATCGACGTCCAATGGAGTTTTTTCATAATCGTCAAAATCGGGAAGCGTGAGCCAAGCGATATTAAATAACCCGGGAACAGAAATTGCGGGGCCCGTACCTAAGCCGACAGTTTCGTTTTCAAATTCGAAAGTATAAAAACTGGCTGGATGGGGGCTGTATCGAATTTCGTTCATGTGAGCCTTAGAGTTTTCTGAGGACGCTAGCTAAGTCAAATTCACAGACTCAGAGTATTCCACTGATTTTTTAATAACTCACTGATAACTTGCAATTTTTCTTTGCTTGCTAAACAAACGTCATGGGCATTGCCAAACTCAAGCACTGGCGCGCCTTCTAGAGCATTTTTGCCCCAAACACCGCGCCAAATGGCGTTCTACGTTTTTTGTCAACGCCGTTTCAGGCAAACCCCACGCTATGCCGATCCAGCGAAATCGCCTTCACCAGCGCGAACACTGGCGACCCCACTGCGAGTGACAACTGCCGCGCCGAGTAGCGGGTGATGCGCGCGATCAGGACCGCTTCGCCGATGCGGATACGAACATCGACTATCGGCCCGCTCTCATCGCTGATTTCGATGACGGTGCCGGGAAGTGAATTGAGGATGCTGATGCCGACGGGTTTGCTGGTGGCTATCGAGACGTCGCGTGCGCGCACGCGCAGCCGCACGCGTTCGCCGACCAGAGCACTGACGCCGGGCACCTGGAAGTTGCCGCCGTTGAAGGATAGCGAGACCAGATCGTTGGCGATATCGTGCGCGGCCACCGTGGCTTCGATGACGGCGCCGGCTTCGTAGCGGCCGGTGAGCGGTTTCAAATCGAGGCGGCCCATGATGGCTTCGACGCTGCCGGTGGCGGTGACCTGGCCGCGATCGAGCAAGACAATTTCATCGGCGAGGCGCGTGACTTCTTCGACGGCATGGCTGACGAACACGATGGGGATGCGGAACTCGTCGCGCAGCAGTTCGATGTATTGCAGGATCTCGCTTTTGCGCGTGCTGTCGAGCGAGGCCAGCGGTTCGTCGAGCAGCAAGAGACGCGGGCTGCGCAGCAAGGCGCGGCCGATGGCGACGCGCTGTTTTTCGCCGCCGGACAAATTGACGGGTCGACGCTCCAGCAAATCCTCAAGGCCGAGCAGGGTGATGACCTTGTCGCGCTCGATATAGCGATCGGCAGCGGACACCAATTTTTCGCCGTACTCAAGATTGCGTCGCACATTCAGATGCGGGAACAGCATGCCGTCCTGGAACACATAGCCGATGCGCCGCGACTCGGGCGGCACTTCGATGCCGGCGGCGGTATCGAGCAGCACTCCCTCATTGAGCACAATGCGGCCGCGGCCGGCGCGCGCGATGCCGGCCAGCAAATTCACCAGGCTGGATTTGCCCGAGCCCGAGCGACCGAACAGGGCCAGCACCGGTGCACCGCTGGCGAATTTGGCGCGCAGCTTAAAAGCACCGAGTTGCTGTTCGACATCGACCTCAAGCATGGCGATGCGCTTCGCTTTCGGTGCGACGGGTGAGCCACTCGGACGCGGCCAGTGCGGCGATCGACAGCAATACGGCAATGATGCATAACTGCAGCGCCGCGCTTTCGCCGCCGGGCACCTGCGTCAGGGTGTAAATCGCCAGCGGCAGGGTTTGCGTTTCGCCGGGAATGTTCGACACGAAGGTGATGGTGGCGCCGAATTCGCCAAGGCTGCGCGCAAGCGCCAGCAGGGTGCCGGAGATGATTCCGTTGGCCGCCAGAGGCAGCGTGATGGTGGCGAACACGCGCAGGCGGCTGGCGCCAAGCGTGCGTGCGGCGCTTTCGAGTTTGGGGTCGATGGCGGCCAGCGAGAGGCGAATGGCGCGCACCATCAGCGGGAAGCCCATGATCGCTGAGGCCAGGGCCGCGCCGGTCCATTTGAAGGCGATGACAATGCCGAACCATTGCGACAGCACATGGCCGATCGGTCCGTTGCGGCCGAACAGCAGCAGCAGTGCAAAACCGATCACCACCGGCGGCAGCACCAGGGGCAGATGCACGACTGCATCAAACAGGGTTTTGCCGGGGAAGGACCTGCGCGCCAGCAAATGCGCAGCGCCGATCGCCAGCGGCAAACTAATGACGACACTCCAGAACGCCACCTTGAGGCTGAGCAGAATGATGCCGGCATCATCGCCCGAGAAAAAATTCATCTCAGTCTGCTGCCGTGAAGCCGTAGCGCGCCCAGATGCTGCGCGCGGCAGGTTGCGAAAGATATTGCAGCAGGGCTTTTGCAGCGGGGGATTTGCCGGATACCGTCAGCGCGGCGGGGTACACGATCGGCGCATAGCTGGCGGCGGGGAAAGTATCCATCACGCGTACGCCTTTATCGGCCAGGGCATCTGTTTTGTAGACGATGCCTAGGGGCGCTTCGCCACGCGAAACCAGCAGCAGTGCCGCACGAACGTTCTCAGCACGCGCCAGTTTTTTCTCAACGGCGCTCCATGCCCCCAACGCAATCAATGCGGCCTTGCCATATTTGCCGGCCGGCACCGCATCCGGGTTGGCGATGGCCAAGCGATCATTGCCAAGTGTGGCGGCGAGATTCACGCCCGGGACAAGCGCGAGCCTCGCGTTGCTTGCTGCAGGTGCAATCAATACCAGTTCATTGCGCAGCAGGTTGATGCGCGAATCGGGCGACAGCAATTTGCGGGTGTCGAGGTAATCGGCCCATTCCTGGTCGGCGGAAATGAACAGGTCCGCCGGCGCGCCGTTTTCGATCTGCTTTGCCAGCGCGGAGGTGGCTGCGTAGGAAACCACAACTTTGTAGCCGCTGGCCTTTTCAAAGTCACGTGCGACCGCATCCAGCGATTCCTTCAAGCTGGCAGCAGCGAACACGGTCACGTCGGCTGCCGAAGCGGCGAGCGGCAGCAGCATGATGAACAGCGCGGCGAATGAATGGTGGAGTTTACGCATGACGGGAGCTCGTTGGCATGGCGCAGGCGCGGACAATCGAAGGCGTAATATACCGCCAGACATAACGGCGGGTAAAAAATTTTGCCGCCGCTCGGCTCCGCATCATCAGCCGCGCGGGGTATCTGCCAGCAGCGCGGCGAACTGGACGAGATCCTTGCGGATGGCCGCGTCGGTGCGCTTTTCCATCGAGCGATAATGCTTCAGCACCTGCGCGCCGAAGCTGGTTAGGCGCGCCCCGCCGCCACCCCCGCCGCCGGTGGCGGTATCGACCAGCGGCTCGCGGAAGCAACGGTTCATGGTGTCGGTGAGATTCCAGGCCCGCTTGTAGGACATCTTCAGCTGGCGAGCGGCAGAGGAGATGGAGCCCGAATCGCGAATGGCTTCGAGCAGATCGGCCTTGCCGGGGCCGATCGCGATCTCCGTCCCGAAATGGATGCGGAACTTGGTGGCGGCAAGGGTATGCGCCACGGCAGGAGGTTTAGCTGGAGACGCCTGTCACTACCAGTTACTTGGTCGAGCCGATCATGGTCTGCAATTCGCCCGACTGATACATTTCGCGCATGATGTCGGCGCCGCCGACGAACTCGCCCTTGATGTACAGCTGGGGAATGGTCGGCCAGTTGGCGTATTCCTTGATGCCCTGGCGGATCTCTTCATCCTGCAGTACATCGACGGTGAAGGGCTTGTCGGCGCCGCAGGCTTTCAGGATTTGCACGGCACTGGCGGAAAAACCGCATTGCGGAAATTGCGGCGAGCCTTTCATGAACAGGACGACAGGGTGGCTGGTGACGGCTTGGCGAATGCGCTCTTGGGTATCCATGGTGATTCCTCGGTAAAAACAGTTGGGGTAGGAGTGATTTTATCGGATTGGGCGGTCTGCTTCGGGATTGTTCCAGCGCCCGCCGGAGACGCGCGGAATACCGGCCAGGTCGCGGAAGCATTGCCGTTCGGCAAACCCGCGGGTTTCGAGCAGTTTTGCGCAGGCCTCGGATTGGTCGTAGCCATGTTCAAATAGGAGCCATCCGCCGGCTTTCAAGTGCGAGGGCGCGTCGGCAATGATTTTGCGGATGCAGGCGAGGCCCTGCTCGCCTTCGGCACCGTCCGTCAGCGCGCCGATTGGCTCGAAGCGCAGATCGCCCTCGCTGAGGTGTTTGTCACCGGCGGCGACATAGGGCGGATTGGAAACGATCAGGTCAAAACGGCGGCCGGCAAGTGCGGCATACCAGTCGCTGTCGATGAACTCCACATTTGCGCCCAGCACGGCGGCATTGCGCTGTGCCAGCGCCAGGGCGCGATGGGAAATATCGGTCGCGGTCACGAGCGCCGCGGGGCAATGGCGCGCCACGCTGATCGCGATCGCACCACTGCCTGTCCCAAGGTCCAGCATCCGCGCGGCTTCCGGGCCAGGCAGGCTGGAAAGCCGCGCCAGTGCTTGTTCTACAAGCAACTCGGTTTCAGGCCGCGGGATCAGCACATCGGGGGAGACGGTGAAATCGAGGCCGTAAAATTCGCGGCTGC
>JACXTT010004191.1_pt1 | contig 21522 bp, 22 predicted proteins | sample 9270951 | NCBI WGS metagenome assembly JACXTT01 (sample SAMN15532306, study PRJNA645909) | rock metagenome | isolation source: weathered quartz diorite | place: Puerto Rico | collected 2017-06-21
GCCAGCACGCCGGGGCCGTTCAAGATCGATGAAGAGTGGGGCGTGATGGATCCCGCCATGGATCCTACGAACGAGAAAACATATAAGTTTCTCGATACGTTTATGGGGGAAATGACGAAGCTCTTTCCCGACCATTATTTCCACATTGGCGGAGATGAAGTGAATGGAAAGGCTTGGGACGCGAATCCGAAGATTCAGGAATTCAAGAAAGCGCACAACTACAAAACCAACGAAGAATTGCAAACATACTTCAGCCAACGCGTGCAGAAACTCGTGAACAAACACGGGAAGGCTGCGATTGGTTGGGATGAAATTTTCGTTCCCGGGGCGCCCAAAGATATTGTGATTCATTCCTGGCGGGGGCCGGAGGCGCTTGCCGCTGCGGCAAAGCAAGGATACAAAGGGATTCTTTCGAGCGGTTATTACATTGATTTGATGTGGAGCGCGGCGCGGCACTATGTGGTGGATCCGTTGGGAGGCGCCGCCGCGGATTTGACTCCGGAACAAAAGCAGCTTGTTCTAGGCGGCGAGGCGACTATGTGGTCGGAGTATGTGAACTGGGAAAATATTGATAACCGCATATGGCCCCGGACCGCGGCAATAGCCGAACGCTACTGGTCACCGCAATCGGTCACTGACGTAAATTCCATGTACACGCGGCTGGACCTGATCAGCCAAAGGCTCGAGTGGGTTGGGCTTACACATCGCAGCCAGCCTCGAAAAATGTTGCAGCGAATCGCTGGCCCCGCGACGCCGGAAGAGTTTGCCGCGCTGAAAACACTCACGGATGTGCTGGAGCCAGTAAAGGACTACACGCGAGGAGAGTCAACAAACTATCAGGCGCTCACAACGACGCCGCTAAACCATGTGGTTGATGCAGTACCGCCGGAAAGCGATGTCGCGCGACGCTTTGCCGACACGGTGAACACATTCATCGGTGGTGGCTGCCGCGATGCCAATGTCGCCGCGCGTTTGCGCGCTCAGCTTACAAAATGGCGTGACAACGACGCGGCCGTGCAATCACTTGCGCTGAAATCGTCGCTTGTGAAAGAAATTGCACCTAGTTCGCAAGACTTAAGCGCGGTGGCTGCGATTGGGCTTGCCGCGCTGGATGCCGTTGCGAAGGGCGCCCCTTTGGCTGATGACGCTAAGACCCAAGCTACGTCAACGATTGCGGCAGCGAGCAAAGGTAAGGCCCAGCTGCTGTTGATTCCGGCGCCGACTATGCAAAAGCTTGTGGACGCGGCCGCACCTGGGGGCACTTGCAGTGCCAAGCCTTAATTGGCTGGTTTTACGTTGTGGCAAGTACCCTTGCCGGAATCATGGAAGCCGTTCCTAGCGTCAACGGGGATAAACTCCCACGAATATTTCCCCGGCCAGAGAGTTAGCTTAAGAACGCCAAAGCTGGTAGCGTTGCGGACCTGGCTGTTGGGAATGTGGAACCCCAGCGGATCGTTGCTGCGGCCACCCGTGCCCACGACAATCTCGCGAATTCCATTTTTCGGGTCGGCATGACCGTCGGGATCCTGCGGTGCGAAGCGCTCGTAGGAGTGCTCGTGGCCGTTCAACATTAAGTCGGCATGCGCTTTATACAAATCCTGCCAAAGTTGGTGAAGTTCCGGATGGATCGCATGGTTCTTGAAGATGCCGCTACTGTAAAGCGCGTGATGCCCAAACGCGATGATGCAAGAATTTGCATGAGCGGCGAGGTCTTTCTGCAGCCATAAGTCTTGATCAGAGCCTGAGTCACAACCGCCAAGGCCCGGCGCGGCGCAGTTCGTATTCAATGCGATGACGTGCCAGACGCCAAGATCAAAACTGTAATACCCCTTTTCCGGGGGGCCAGCTTGTGCTCCCCAATACTTGAAATAGGGCGAACCATCTCTCGAGCCATAAAACTCGTGATTGCCCGGAGCCGGGTGCGTGCGGCTCTTAAATCGTCCCCAGGTTTTGTCATAGCAGTTTTTGAATTCGTCGGCGGTACCTTTTTCGTACGCTAGATCGCCTGCGGCAAACACCTCGCCAGGGATTTTGTCGATTAGCTTTGCTGTGGCTTCCGCGCCCGAAAGGTTCTTGCAGCTGGCGATGTCACCGGCGCCCACAAGAACGAAAGGCTTGGCACCGGCCGGGTCTTTGCGCTTCTTGGTTTTGGTTCGGCTCTGTGCGGGTTGCTGTTTTTCCTGGCCGATAGTGCTTGTACCGGCCCACAAAGTAAGGCTCACGATGCAAAACCAAGTCTGCAAGCTCCCCATGCCATGCCGAAGTCTCATTCTCCCATTCCCCTATAGCCAGTTTCTAATTTGAGAAACTCCTGAGTCAAGGCTGCGGCGGGTGTCACCTGCGCAATTCTAAGTTCTGTCCAGCGGCTCGAGTTTTGCGGGGTTTGATGGAATTGGCCTTCAAAGAGAGAAAATTGTATTACAGCGTAAAACATTGTAAATATTGGGCTTAAGAAAAACCGACCGGTAATCGGCAGTTGACAGAAGCAGCATTTGAGTATAGACTCTCATACGCGACTGAATCAGTCGTATATGGGATTTTGCCTGGGGGCAAGCAAGTAGGATGTTTAAGCTTTCTAAGAAGGCCGATTATGGCCTGCTTGCGGTTAAGCATTTAGCCATGCATCGCAACGAGCATGCGTGCAGCGCAAATGAGATCGCCGACGAATACGGAATCTCCACGACTTTGATGGCCAAGGTTCTTCAGAAGCTGGCGCGACAGAACCTGGTTGCAGCCAAGCACGGTTCAAGCGGCGGATACCAGCTCTCGAAGGCACCGGACCAAATCAGCGCTTTGGAAGTGATTACAGCGATCGACGGGCCTGTTTTGATTACGTCCTGCGTCACAAGTCACGGAAACTGCGATGCGACATCCAAGTGTTCTGTGCGGGAGCCTCTGCGCCGCGTGAACGACAGTATCCTGAACGTGTTGGGCACTGTGACGATTGCGCAGATGAGCGAAGAGCCGCACGAGCAAGCGCTGGTGGCATTAAAGGCTTAGGGAGAAGGAATCATGAGTGTGAAGCTGCCGATTTACATGGACAATCACGCGACGACCCGGGTGGATCCGCGCGTTTTGGATGCGATGTTGCCCTATTTTGGCGATAAATTTGGCAATGCAGCGAGCCGCAATCACTCGTTTGGCTGGGCCGGTGAAGAAGCGGTCGAAAACGCTCGCGCGCAAGTGGCCTCGCTGATTGGCGCGACACCGAAAGAGATTATTTTCACAAGCGGCGCGACCGAAAGCGACAACCTGATGATCAAGGGCGTCGCTGAAATGTACCGCGAAAAGGGCAATCACATCATTACGCAGGCCATCGAGCACAAGGCCGTGCTGGATACCTGTAAGCGGCTGGAAAAATACGGCTATGAAGTGACTTATTTGCCGGTGCAGAGAGACGGCCGCGTTGACCCGGAAGATGTGCGCAAGGCGATCAGGCCGACGACGATTCTGATCACCGTCATGTACGCCAATAATGAAATTGGCGTGGTCAATCCGATTCAGGAAATCGGCAAGATTGCGAAGGAACAAGGGATTGTTTTTGCCGTGGATGGCGTGCAGGCCGTCGGCAAGATTCCCGTCGACGTGCAGAAGGACAACATTGACCTGCTGGCGATCAGCGCGCACAAGATTTACGGACCGAAGGGCGTTGGTGCGCTTTACGTACGGCGCCGCAATCCTCGTGTTCAGCTTTCTGCGGTTATTGACGGTGGCGGTCACGAGCGCGGCATGCGTTCCGGCACGCTAAACGTTCCGGGAATCGTCGGCTTGGGCAAGGCTTGCGAAGTTGCACAGCAGGAAATGGCCAGTGAAGGGGCGAGGCTGCTCGCGCTGCGGGAACGGCTCCGCAAGGGCCTCGAGGCCAAGCTGGACGAAGTCTTCATCAATGGCTCGCTGGAGCACCGCCTGCCGAATAACTTGAACATGAGCTTTGCGTACGTTGAAGGTGAATCGCTGCTCATGGGCATCAATGACATCGCGGTTTCGAGCGGTTCGGCCTGTACCTCGGCCACTCTCGAGCCCAGCTATGTCCTTAAGGCTCTGGGAGTTGGTGAGGATTTGGCCCATACCTCTATCCGTTTCGGTTTGGGGCGGTTCAACACGGAAGAAGAAGTGGACTATGTGATCGAGAAGATGGTTCAGGTCGTCAGCAAGTTGCGAGATCTCTCGCCGCTATACGAAATGGCGAAAGAGGGCATCGATATTTCCAAGATGAAGTGGCAGACCGCGTAAGCAGCTCCTGCATCTAAGAAAAAGCGAAGTAACCCAGCAGAAAGGGAAGAAGGAAGAAATGGCAAGCGTGAGTGAAGGGACAATTCGAATTCATCGTTCCATTGCAGGGACAGGTGCGGCGTTTCGCGTGGCGTTCGTGCCCTATGCCGATGGCGACGATTCCAAGCCGGCCGGCGAGCGTGCGTTTCATCGCCTGCAGGAAGTGCGCGCGTTCCTGAAAGTATTGGGCGTGGGCGCGGAGTACATCAAGGATGTGCTGCGGCAGTTGACGATGGGCCGGTCGGCGTGGGTGCCGAACGTTTCCATCTCGGAAAAAGTATTGCGCAACGCGGGTTTCGTCAGTATCGGGAACCTGGCGCGTAGCAATTAAGTTCATGAAGTGGCTGCGCTGCAGCTGCTGAGGAGCGGTTCATGGCATATAGCGACAAGGTTGTAGACCACTACAACAATCCGCGCAATGTCGGTAGCCTGCCGAAGGAAGATCCCAATGTCGGGACCGGCCTCGTGGGCGCGCCGGAGTGCGGCGACGTGATGAAACTGCAGATGAAGATCAATCCGGACACCCGGGTGATCGAAGAGGCCAGGTTCAAGACCTTTGGCTGCGGCTCCGCGATCGCGAGTTCTTCGCTGGCGACCGAATGGGTAAAGGGCAAGACCGTGGATGAGGCGCTGGCGATCAAGAACACGGACATCGTCCGCGAGCTTTCGCTGCCGCCGGTGAAGATCCACTGTTCCGTGCTCGCTGAAGACGCCATCAAGGCGGCCATCGGCGATTGGAAGAAAAAGCACGGCGTGGAAGTTCTGGTAACGGAAAAGGCCTCGCACTAAAGGCATAGCAACAGAACATGTCCACGGAAACGGCCAGTCCTGCAACACCGAAGATTCACCTGACCGAGCGCGCGGCGAAGAAAATCCGCCAATTGCTCGAAAAAGAAGGTGTGTCTCCGGAAGTGGGCGGGCTTCGAGTGGGCGTGCAAGGCGGCGGCTGCTCCGGCCTTTCTTACGCGATGCGTCTGGATACACAAGCGCGCGATCGGGACAAAGTCTTTGAAGAATTTGGCGGGCGCATTTTTGTGGATCCGAAAAGCTTCTTGTACTTGAACGGGACGACGCTCGAGTACGAAGAGACGCTGATGCGTCAGGGATTCGTGTTTCAGAATCCGAATGCGGCGCGGAACTGCGGCTGCGGCAGCTCGTTTACGGCATAAATGCCACGATCGTAGATTTGCATGGCTGGCCGCGAATTGCGCCAGCCATTTTTGTTTTGATTTGAAGTTGGCGTGAAATGGGGACGATGACGGCACCTTCAAAAAGCAGTGCTCCTGCGGCGGACTATTTTTCTGTCTTTGACTTGCCGCGCAAGCTATGGATCGAAATGACCGCGCTCGAGCAGAAATTCTTGCAATTGAGTTGGAAGCTGCACCCGGACAATTTTGTAAACGCGACGGAAGAGGAGCAGGAACTTTCACTCAAGCGCAGTTCGGAACTGAACGACGCCTATCGGACATTGAAAGATCCTGTCGCGCGCGTGGAATACTTGCTGGCGATTGAGGGCGAACGCAAGGAAGGCGAGAAAAAGCAGCAAGCGCCTCCGGAGTTGCTGGAGGAAGTTTTTGAGCTGAACGAGTCGCTGGATGAGCTGCGGGAAGCGAAATCCGCCGGCGCGGAAGTGGCGGCGTTGAAGTCGCGCTTGCAATCTGCGGAAAAGAACTTTGGTGAAAAGCTCTCTGAAGTCGATGCGCAAATGCAACTGACTGCGAAAGATTGGGATGCAGCGCTGGACAACGGAGCTGATGACACGACTCGCAAAAAAATCATGGCGAGACTGAATGAGCATCTGAATCGCCGGTCGTACATACGGAATTTGGTGCTGAACGTAGCAAAGGAATTGGCAGAAGCGTAAGCGAAAAATGGGACGCATTGTCGGAATCGATCTTGGAACGACCAACAGCCTGGTTGCGCACATAGACGCACAAACGGGGCAGCCGAAGTGCATTCCGGGACCCTATGGAAGCACGCTGTGTCCCTCGGTCGTGAGCCTTGACGCCGACGGAAGCATCATCGTGGGCGAACCTGCGCGCAAGCGTTTGCTCACACAGCCCGAACGCACAATCTATTCCGTGAAGAGGCTAATGGGCCGCGGCGTTGCTGACATTCAGGATGAACTGGAGCTTTTCCCGTTTCGCGTGGACGCGGCGAGCAGTAACGTGATCCGGGTGCAGCTTGGCGAAAAGAGTTTTACCGCGCCTGAGATTTCGTCTTTCATTCTGCGCGAATTGAAGAATTGGGCCGAAGCGTATTTCGGCGAGCCGGTCGACCGCGCCGTGATCACCGTCCCTGCGTACTTCAACGATGCTCAGCGGCAAGCGACAAAAGACGCGGGAAAACTTGCTGGCCTCGAAGTTTTGCGGTTGGTGAACGAGCCAACGGCAGCTTCACTGGCTTACGGGCTGCATGAAAAGCAGAGCGGCCTCGTAGCGGTTTACGATCTTGGCGGCGGAACCTTTGACATTTCCATCCTCAAATTGATCTCCACTGGAGACGGCGATATCTATCAGGTGCTTTCGACGAATGGAGACACGCACCTTGGCGGCGACGACATTGATAATTTGCTGCAGGCATTTGTACACGAGCAAATTCTGCAGCACGACAAGACTGACTTTTCACCGCGCAGCGAAATTGCCCAAGAATTGCGCAAGGAATTAATCGCACTGAAGCACGAGCTTTCGGAAAAGGAGTCTGTAACTCTCCAATTTCCGTTGCCGAACGGAAAAATGTTCGAATTTGCGTTCACTCGTGGAGTGCTCGATGCGTTGATTCGTCCCGTTGTGGACCGCACGATGACTCCCGTGAAGCGCGCGCTGGCCGACGCGCAATTGAAGCCAGAACAGATGGACGAAGTTGTTCTCGTTGGCGGAACGACGCGTACGCCGTTGATTCGGCGCACCGTGCAGGAATTTTTCGGGCGCGAGCCCCACACGGAATTGAATCCCGACGAGGTGGTTGCGCTTGGCGCTGCCGTGCAAGCGAACATTCTCGATCGCGGCGTAAGCAACATGCTGCTTCTGGATGTCACGCCCCTTTCGCTCGGAATTGAAACCTACGGCGGCGCCGTCGGCAAAATCATCCCGCGCAATTCGCCGATTCCCGCAAGCGCGCAGGAGATGTATACGACGGGCGTGGACAACCAGACGGGAATTGAAATTCATGTGTTGCAAGGCGAACGCGAACTCGCGAGAGACTGCCGGTCTCTCGCGCGATTCACATTGAAAGTGCCGCCCGTACCCGCAGGGCTGCCCCGTATCGAAGTAAAGTTCCTGATTGACGCGAACGGCATTTTGCAGGTTGCTGCAAAAGACGTGCGCACCGGAGAACTTCAGCAAGTTGAAGTGCGGCCGAGCTATGGCTTGAACGACGCGGAAATCGAACGCATGCTCGAAGAGTCCATCGAATACGCGGAGCAGGATTTTGCCGAGCGGCAAGTGATCGAAGCGCGCGCGGAAGCGGAAAGTATTCTCGTGGCGACCAGCAAAGCGCTCGCGGGCGGTCAAGCAGATGCAATTCCTGCGGAAGAACGCGCTAAGATTGACGCGGCCGTAGCCGGGCTCAAGGAAGCAGTGGCGGGACAAGACTACAAACTGATTCGCAAGCGAATTGATGAACTGAATCAGGCGACTCAGAACCTGGCCGAACTTGTAATGAACAGTGCGATTTCCACCGCGCTCAAAGGAAAAAGCGTCGGAGAAGTTTAGTTTCAGGTTGAGACGGAGTGACGAGTATGGGCGGAAGCAATCCTTACATTGAAGAGACAAAGTACACGCCGGCGACGAAGAAATTCAAAGTGACTTTCCTGCCGAGCGGTAAAACGATCGAGGTCGATCCGGCGAAAATTCCTTATGGCCATAACGGTCTGCCGGGCAGCATTCTGGATTTTTCGGAGGGCATCAAGGCGGGACTTGACCACGCTTGCGGAGGCGTTTGCGCGTGCTCGACCTGCCATGTGATCGTGCGCGAGGGTCTGGAATCCTGCAACGAAGCGACCGACGCGGAGCTGGATGAACTCGACGAAGCACCTGGGATCACACCGAAATCGCGCCTCGGTTGCCAGACTGTGCCTGATGGAACGACCGACATCGTCGTAGAAATCCCGGACTGGAACAAGAACTACGCAAAAGAAGCGGATCACTAAGATTCTGAAGAAAAACATGCCACCAACATTTGACTGGGACAATTTTGAAGACATCGCGATCGCGCTAACGGACAAGTTTCCGGACACGGATCCGCTTACCGTCCGCTTCACGGACATGCACAAGTGGATTACGGAACTCGACGGCTTTGCTGGCGATCCCGCAAAGTCCAACGAAGCAAAGCTCGAAGCCATTCAGATGGCTTGGAATGAAGAATTTCAGGATCGCCAAAGCTGACCTCTTTGGGAGTCGCTTCAAAATGGGCGGCTTGTCGCTTCGGAGGAATTCCCGTATTCTAGAAGCGCAGCAACCCCGCAGCACAGTGCCGCTATGGTGCAACGGTTAGCACGTAGCCCTTTCAAGGCTAAAATACGGGTTCGATTCCCGTTAGCGGTACCAAATTTTCTGAAATTCCAAAGGTAAATTCGATGCCAAACCTCTTCCGTTCGAACAATCCCGTCCTGAAAGAGAGCGCATTCACAGGCGAAGTCGCAACCGGCCAGACGATGACGATTCAGGGAACGGTGAACAAAGCGGGCATTCTTATGCTCTGCGTTGTGGTCGGCGCCGCTTGGACCTGGGGCCTCAGTCACTCTCCTGAGCCCGAAGCCGCGCTGCCATGGACCTTCGGCGGCGTCATCGGTGGGTTCATCATGGCTCTCGTGACCATCTTCAAGAAAAACTGGTCGCCGTTAACGTCCCCCATTTACGCGCTGCTCGAAGGTTTTTTCCTCGGCGGAGTGTCCGCCTTCTTTGAAAAATCCTACCCCGGCATCGCCATGCAGGCGATCAGTCTGACGTTCGGCGTCATGGTTGTGATGTTGCTCGCCTACAAGTTTCGCATTATCCAGGCAACACGAGGTTTTGTGCTCGGAGTCGTCGCAGCGACCGGCGGAATCGCGCTGGTCTATGCAGTCAACATGATTCTGGCGATCTTTTTTCCCTCCCACCAATTGTCCGTGTTGAACAGCGCTACTCCGCTCGGGATCGGCATAAGCGTTTTCGTCGTGATCATCGCCGCGCTCAATTTGATCATCGATTTCGATATGATCGAGAACGCAGTCAAGGTTGGCGCGCCGAAGTATATGGAGTGGTATGGCGCATTTGGCCTGATGGTCACTTTGATTTGGCTCTATCTGGAAATTCTTCGTCTGCTCGGGAAGCTCCGCCGCCGGTAAAAAAGAGCCTCGCGTAGACAACTTAGAAAGAAAGCCGCAGGCGTGCGGAGACGCTGCGTGACGCGGCCACGGCGGTGCCGGAAAAGAGTCCGGCAAAATCGAGAACGTTCACGCGATCCAACAAGTTAGCGGCCTCCACTTGCAATGCCAGGGATCGCTGTTCCCTGCGATAAACTTCCCACCCGGCAGCTGCGCCTAACGAGAAATTCGGCGCAACACGACCCTTTTCGAAATTCACTTTTCCGACGATCGCGGGACCGTACTGCGATAACAAGAAATTCACATCCACGCTGCTAGGGTCGAGCTCCACCGGCAGTCCGCTTCCGTAATCCCCGCTGATGGCGAGCCACGTTCGCTTCGTGCTTTGCAATCGCACGCGAGCGCGCAGTGTATTTCTCTGATCCTGCGTCACAGCGAATCGCGAAGTATCTGTTAGGGCGCCGGAAGCATCGTCACCCAGGAAAAGCCCGCCTGTCACCGGCCCTTCACCGTATCCCGCTTGATTCGAATAGCTCACAAAGCCCGAAAAGCGCCACCAGTGTGGAACCTGTAGGCTCAATTCTTCTCCGAAGATGCGCGCCTTCTCAAACGCACTGGGAAAACTTACGCCGGTGTCGAGCAGAACGTCGTCATCCGGGTAATTGCGAAAATCGCGACGGAAAATGTTCGCTTCGATTCGCAACTTTCCGGCAATCGCCTTGGTAACCCCAAATTCGTAGTAGTTTGCGCGCGCCGGACGCACCGGAAGCCGCAGAACGTTGTTGTTCACTGCACTCAAATCGGAAGAACTTGCCAGCAGAAGATTTTCCAGTGCCGGCGTTTGGAACACGCGGTCGTACGATGCATGCAGCAAGAGATTCCAAGCCGGAAGGAAGCGCGAAAGTCCAAGCCGCGGACTCGCTGCCCATTCACTTACGTTGAAGTCATAATGATCCAGCCGCGCGCCCGTACTGAGGTTCCAATTGCCATAGTGCATCACGTCCTGAACGTACACTGATTGCTCGATGTCCCAAGTCCGGTGCCGCGGAAACGTGAATTGCTGTAGCGTCCCTGGATCGAATTGCGACGGATCGGCAATGGAATAGCTCAGCGTCTCGTGCACAGGATTGAAAATGCCGTCCACTCCGACCTTCCAATCGTGATGGCCACGATGCCCGGCAATATCCGCTCGCGCATAACCCTCGCGATAACCCCGGTCTTGCGAGACGATCACAGGCGTCGCGAGTGGATTCGACGAAAGTGTGGCACCCGAATCCCGAATGCTGCCGGAAACATTGGACACCAGCTCCGGGGAAATGATGTGTTGAAAGTAGACCTGTCCGGCGGTCTCGACGTCCACGACGTCCTGTCTCTGCAAAGCATCCTGCTGCACCAACTCGTTCGGGACCATGAACCGCACGGCATTGCGTGAAACGCTTACGCGCAGGCGGTCGCGGTCAGAGAAATCTCGTTCGTACGAGGCAGAAAATCCGTTTGCGTTGCCGCTGTTTGTAAAATCCTGCAAAACCGGCGAATCAAAATAGCGATCCGTGTGAAATCCCTGGACACCAACCGAGAAGCGGTTCTTTTCATGAAAATACGAAATGTTTCCGGAGCCACCAACCGAAGAAAAGCTGCCGCCCGTTACATCGAATCGCCCATGAACCCCGGATGGTGGGTTTTTGTCGCTTGTTACCTCGATGATGCCACCAAGTTTGCGGCCGTACTCGGCGGGGAAGCTCGCCGTGAGCACACGCATCGATTCCACTTCATCCGGATCGAGCGAAGGCGCAAACGCCGGTGAGCGATTCTGCGTGAGCGGCAACCCATCGAACACAAACTGCACGTCGTACTCCGAACCACGGGGGTGCAGCACGCCGTTCGCTTCGTAAATCCATCCCGGCTGTTCATTCACCAAATCTGTCAGCGTGCGGCCCGCTTGCGCGGGAAGTCGTTCTTCAATCCCGCTTTTCCCGATTGCGTACGCCACTCCCGTCCGCGATGGATCGAGCAGTGTCGCGGAATCCGAAACTTGGATTTGAGTGCTCACCGGCGCAACGCCCAGCGTGATTGCAATCGTTTGCGGCACCACGGACCGGACCTCCACTATTCCTGACCAATCTGCAAAGCCCTGCGCTTCAAATCGCAGATGGTATTGTCCAAAGGGAAGTTCTTGGACGAAGCTCCGCCCGTCGGGCCCAACCTTGAACTTGCGCTGCACCTGGTTTAGTTCACTGACCAGTTCACCCGCGCCGGCCACCGCTGCGCCTTGCGAATCGCGCACTTCCACGCGCAATTCGCCGCGCTCGCGCTGCGCGGAGGATGTGCGGGGAATCAAAAGCAACAAATTCAGGCAGAGTATGGCGGGTCGCAAGCGCATGAAATGTATTGTTCCATTGTGCCTTTTCCCGATGCGAAAACTCTAGCTGAATGGATCAATGCAGGCTCGGACAAACAATGTGACTGGGAATGCCTACTTCGTGCGTAGGCCGAATCAGTGCACAACTTTTTCACTGGGAAACGATTCCTCACCGACTATGGCGATGGCCGCACGCGTAACGTAAAGCTCGTCTGGGCAGCGGGAACCACGCAACTCATCAGCGGCGGCCACCCCGCATCGGTCGTCGAATTGCGGCAGAGCGGAGTCAGGGCATTGCTGACCTGCGAAGGATCAACGGCGCCATTCAACGCCTCCACGTAGATTTGATAGCTATGCCCGACTGGCAATGCCTGAATGAGATAGCTCCCGTCAAACTGCCCTGGCCCAGGAGAAGTGCAGCTCCATCCACCGAGCGTTCCCGCAATCACGTTTCCGCTCGCGACATCCACTGCGACAACATGCGTTGCAAAAAGCCCCGTGACTCCCGGAGGGCTCGACGGCAGCGACAACAAATTCGCTGGCAAAATCCTTCCCTGAATCGAACCGACATGCACCGTATCCGCTGCGTCGGGATATAGCACCCGCAGTCCCGCGCGATCATCATCACTAAGTGGAGCGTCCGGAGTTTGCGCCGTTGGTCGGACGCCGCTGATCGTGCCCGGCGCCGGCGCGTATGGATACATCATCGCGCTCCAAATCGCAGAATGGCTGAATCCGAAGAAATGCCCCAGCTCGTGCGTGAGAATGGATTCCAGGTCATACGACTTCGGATTGGCCGCAAGTACTGCGGGCGCCGAGAAAATCACGTTCGAATCGGCGGGGTTAAAGAAAATGTCCGCATCCAGAATCTGTCCAATCGAAGTCGAAGGCCCTCCGTTTGTCAATTGCTCTCCAATATGGTCCGCAGTAACCACTCGCGCAAAAGCGAGGACTCCCGGAGTAAACGCCATGTCCGGCTGATCGAAACAGATGGAATTCAGCCCATCGGCGCCGCAAGAAACTGCAGGCGCGACGCGCGTCAACGGCGCAAGGGAACTCGGCTTGAGCATAGTTCCGGGAACGCCAGTCCACACCGCCAAAGACTGCTGAATCACCTGCTCAATTTCATTCAATCGTCCGCTTGCCGTTTGATCCTGCGTCAGAATCGTCGCTGGATTTGCAGAAAGCGCAGTGCTCCATCGGATCGTGATGCTCCCCGCTGTCGTTGGTTGTCGCGATGGCACCGGGCACGCCGAACCTCCCGAAAGCGATGCGGGCAGACGCACGTCGGGTACCGTCTCGTTGAACGCATACCCTGCCGCGGAAAGAACATTCGCAAATGCCAGCAATAGGACCGTGAAAACAACAAGCATCGCCCGAATCGGTTTTTTCATCGGCAGCCTCCGTTCTACCGGCTCTCTTTTTCAAGTGCGCGTTTCAGCTTCAATTGAAAAATCGGCAGCGGTAAATTCCGCACACCTCCATGCCGGAATTTCCGCGTCGCAAGATCAAAAAGTGGCATTGCCGCGGAATCCTGTGTTACACGCTCGAGCCCTGTTTGTGGATCGCGCGCAATGCGAAACGTTCCTTGCGTCCAACCTAGCACAGAGGTTGCCTTGCCCGGAGCACTCCAAAGAAACAAATAGATCTCTTCGCCCACGTGAAAACTCGGAACTCCATCCACTCGCGATTGCAAGTGCGCAACTCTCCCGCCTGGAAGAGAAACGCGGAAAATTCCCGGAAGCGCCCCTTTGTTTTGTTCCAGCACTTCGAACTCGGTCTCCGTCCATATCTCTCCGTTTCGCCACAAACTGGTAGAACTAAGACACCGCACGCGTGCAATCGCCGTCGCCTGCTCCGTCAGCTCATTGAAACTCAACCGTGCGAGTGTGGTCGCCTGACTCGCCACCACGGCCGGCAGGAGAAGCCCAATCAAGAAAAGTGCCAAAAGAAATCTTCTGCGTTGCGCGTAGCTCATTTCATTGCACCTCCAAGACGCCGCTGGCCGCGGTTTTGTCTAGATTCGTGTTCTGGATTAACAGCGTGCGCGCCCCCGGTTGCGCGGCGGATTGCACCTGCAGGGTCAAGTGGATAATTCCAAGTCCTGCGGGTTGCTTAGCCAGAACAGAAACATCTCCGGAGCCGGAGATGGTGTACGTCATGCTCGTATCCAATCCGCTCTGCGAAAAAATGCATATATCTGAAGTAGAAGTGCCGCTCGCCGGCCGGGTGATCACGACTGGATTTCCGCCAAGGTTGCAGGAGTTGTTTGTCGGGTTGAATGGGCCCAGCGCCGCAATATCCAAATCAACATCGTTCCCCGGCAATGAAACGCCCGCCGTTGTCGGCTCCACAACCACAATGTCTTTCACCGTTGCGGCTGGAGAACTGCTCGTAAGCGCAATGACATCGGACGACCCATCCAACGCGACAACGACAATCGAAACGCTGTTCGACTTCTTTCCGTCAGGATTTTGAATTTGCACCGAAAGATTTCCCGGCGTTTGCGTATCACTCGGTGCGACCACGGCCATACACTCGTTGGTGGTTGAACAAGTCGTTGTTCGCGCCGTGCCTCCGATTAACAGAGCCGAGCCCAGCCCATTCGTGGTCCCCACAAATCCGCTTCCATCCACGCGTAACGTGAATCCATTTGCTTCGCTTGCATAAACACTTGCCGGATGTAGTGCCAAAATACTCGCGCCCGTGGAAATCGTGACGTTCGCAGCTCCGGACTGCGACGTGTCGTCCGCACTGATGGCAATCACCTGAATCGTGTTCGGTGTCGGAGACGTTGCCGGCGCGGTGTATGTCCCGATGGGGGAAATCACACCGCACTCGCCTGGCGCCGCGCACCCTACGCCCTGCACTTGCCACGTTACCGATTGATTGCTTGTCCCGAGCACGCTCGCCGTGAATCCCTGCACCGCCAGCGGGGCCAGCGTCACGCTCGCCGGTTGCACGCTCAGGATCACGTGATTGATGACCGTAATTTGCGAAGACGCTTGCACGGTCGAATCCGCCACGCTTTGTACTACAACGCTCACTGGGTTCGTCGAAGGAGCTGCGCCAGGCGCAACGTAGTCCACTTGTAGCGCGCTTCCACTCGTAACAATCTGGCAGGGCACTGAACCAACGGCACAAGTTTGCCCGACCGTTGCGTTCCCGCCTGCAATTCCATTCACAAACCAATTCAAATTCGCATTCGACGTTCCCGTGATTTGTGCCGTCAACGTCACCCGATGGTTTGCCGCGGCTGTTGCCGTTGCAGGTGACAAGCTAATGCCCGGACCCGGCTGGACCGCGATCGTCAGTTGCGATTTCTTGCTGGGATCAGCCACGGGCGTCACGGTGATCGTCACCGTGTTTGGATTCGGCGCGCTCACAGGGGCTAAATAGTTCGCCGACGACACTTCCACGTTGTTTGCATCGAACTGCGTCGTGGTCGTCGCCAGCGTTCCGCACAAACTTCCGCTGCAGCCGCTTCCGGAAAGGCTCCAGCTCAAGTTTGGGCTTGGATTCGAACCGGGAATCGGCGCAAGCGTCGCCACAATGGTCGCGGACGCATTTGTTCCCACGCTTGTCGGCCCGGTGACTTGAAAGGCGAAGCTGCTAGTCACGGCCAAGTTGGCTACGGCGAACTTGGACGGGTCCGCGACGCTTTGCGCACGCACCACGATGGCTGCTGAAGCAGGCAAAATCTGCGGTGCAGCGTAATTCCCGTTTGCATCCACACTGCCGCAGGCCAAAGGGCACGCCGCTCCGCTCACACTCCACAAAATCGTGGTATCTGGATGGCTGCTGCTCGTGAGCGATGCTTGCAATTTCTGCGTTGCGCCCAACTCCACATTCGCGGTTCCGGGTGACACCGCAATCGCGATGTCACTCGCCAGCGTGATTTGCGCAGAGCCGGACTTCGTCACATCCGCCGCGCTCGTCGCGCTGATTTGTACCGTCGTGTTCGCAGGCAAATCGGCGGGCGCCGTGTACGAGCCATTCGTGGAAATAGTCCCCACCGCGCTGTTTCCGCCAGGAATACCGTTCACGCTCCACGCCACGTTCGTATTTGTCGCGTTCGAAACTTCTGCTGTGAAACTCTGTGTGTTCCCCAGAAGTACCGTCCCTAAACCCGGCGTCACCTTTACGACTATGGAGGGAGGTGGTGGCGGCGGAGGCGGAACGGTAGCTGCGCCTCCCCCTCCGCAGCCCTCGAAGCTAACGCCTGCCGCGAGCAGAAGCGCGACCCCCAGACAATGGGAGAGCTTTCGTTCGCCTTGCCGAAGGGGTCGCACGACTCAGCGAAAAGCAGACGAAGTGCCACGCCTTACGCGCACCCACGTGACAGTCCCCAGTTGCCCACGGGATTCTTGGCTGGACCATAACACCTTTGTTTATAAGTAGTTGTGAAGAGCCAGGGGCGACAATCCCTTCCTTCCGCGGGTTCAGCCTGCTCTCCGCGTTTCCTTTGCTCGTGCCATTTCGGAACCTGACCGCCTAATCCGAGTTTCATTCCTGAACTTCACCTTTTCTCTTTACTTCGCGGTTTTCTTATTTCATTACTTCTTCGGTTTTCTTTGAACCTCGCCTCGCCTCACAGCGTCTGGCAGGTATACACGGTTCGCGGGCCGACATTGCATCGCCCACCCGCAGAAGGCACTGGATGCAGGAGCTGATCCTGATCGAGCCGGGCAGCACGGCAAACGCAGAGTGGATGCGCGAAGCGGAACGCTCCGCCGTCCGCCGTGAATTTGAAGAGCGGCTCGCGGACTCCAGCGCACTTGCGTACCGCGTCGCGCGCGGGGTCTTGCGCAACGATGCAGACGCCGAAGACGTCGCTCAGGAGTCCCTGCTGCGAGCCTTTCGAAAATTTGCGCGCCTTCGCGACCGCAATCGATTTCGCGCGTGGCTCGTGCGTATCAGCTTTCGCCTTGCGCTCGACCGTCTTCGCTCCGCCAAACGCCGCGAATTGCGCGAAGCGGAATGGATGCGCGAACAGAAGCGTTCGCAACCTGGCAGTCCGCACGGCTCGGGCGAATTTCAGCAACATCTCGAGCGCGCGATGGAGGAACTGCCGGAGAAATTGCGTCTCGTACTTTTGCTTTCGGCGATGGAGGGCCACTCGATCGAGGAAGTCGCCTCGCTGCTTTCGGTCCCCGTCGGCACGGTGAAGTCGCGTTTGTTTTTTGCCCGGAAACAGCTTGCGGAGAAACTTAGATGTTTTGTGACGCCTACAACAAATCGCTAACGGACGCTGCCGCGAGCGCCGAAGTTCTCTCGCCTGCGCTGCAGCAGCATCTTGCCTATTGCGAATCCTGCCGCGCCGCTTTTGCCGAAGAGCAATCTCTCTTTGCCGTGATCGATTCCACTCTCCACGCCACGGCCAATTCCGAAGTCCCCGCAACGCTCATTCCTCGCGTTCACGTTGCCCTTAACAACGAACCCTCTCCGCATGCCAATCCTCAAAAATGGCTTTTCGCGAGTGCCACCCTAGCCTGCGCGCTCGTCTTTGCCGTGATCTTCAAGCCTTGGCATCGCGATACTCCCGAGCTGATCCAAACCGCAACGCGCCAACAACCGCCGATCACCGTGCCCGCGCGCAAAGAATCTCCGTTACCTGCTCCTTCAGTGACCCGCCCCGCCCCGCCGCACTTGAACAAGGAGCAAGAGATTCAACCGGCCATTGCCGACTCAGATATTCCATTCGCGGCCAAAATCCTTGTGCCAGAGGAAGAGCGCGAAGCATTCGCTCAATACATGGCAAACACTTCTCCTTCCCCTGCGAACATTTCTGCTAAAGCCGTGCTTGCGCCGAAGGCTCCTCAAGAGTCCGTGCAAATTTTGCCCGTGCAAATTGCGAGCCTGGACCTTAAACCGTTGGACCAGAAAGAGAGACGGCAAGGCCAGTTTTGAACTGTGTAAGTTAAGGGAAAACTCTTTGAAGGAGAAAACGATGAACAAAAGCTGGTCTTTGAAAGTGGCCATACTGTTATTCGCTGCCTGCGTTCCGAGTGTTTTCGCTCAGGACAAACCTAAATCTGAGGAACAGAAGGCCGAGGAATATCGGTTTACATTGGCCTCGCTAAAAGTGCAGGTGGTCTTCACGGAGTACGAAGGTGACAAAAAACTGAAAAGCCTGCCCTATTCTCTGCTGATTACTACCAAGACTAGGGACGACAGGCCAGAGCCCAAAATCCGCATTGGAAACAGAGTTCCTGTCTATACCGGCGGAGAGCACGGCTCTATGCAGTACATGGACGTGGGCACAAACATTGACGGCTGGGCTGACGGGGTTGGCCCGGGTCAGTATCGCGTACATCTTTACCTGGAGAGGTCCTGGGTTGAAGGCAACGTGTTGGTTCCGGTCGAGAAGGTCCCATCCACCCTGACAGAGGGCGGAGCACACCCAACACAATTTCCGCAGCCAATCATTCGTCAGTTCAAAGCGGAATTAACGCCCATTCTCAAAGACGGGCAATCCATCGAAACAAATCTGGCGACGGATCCGCTCAGCGGCCGCGTGGTGAAGCTCGAAGTGTCTATTTCTGTTCTCAAATAGGAGAGTTCCGTTTCGAGAGGATTGCGTTAAGGGTGGAATTCAAAATCGGATACCGGAAAGCATATCCAACCTGCTGCAGTTTTTTGGGTATCACGCGCTGGCTACCAGTGAGCAGCGCGTCTGCCATTTCGCGTCCCAGCGCGAGCCGCAGCGCAAACGACGGCGCTGGAAGAATTGCCGGTCGGTGCAACGCGCGAGCCAGCTCTTTGGTGAACTCCACATTCGTCACCGGCTCCGGCGCAACCACGTTCACCGCTCCAGACACTGCGGCGTCCGAAATCGCTCTCTTTAAAATCCCAATCACATCTTCCAACGCTATCCACGACATCCACTGTTTCCCGCTGCCCAATCTTCCACCCAAGCCCATTCGAAATGGTGTCAACATCTTCGACAAAGCGCCTCCGTGCTTCGCCAAAATAATTCCAAATCGCGCCAGCACCACGCGCGTCCGCCAAGCCTCTGCCTTCAGCGCCTCTGCTTCCCACGCCTTCGCAATGTCCGCAAGAAAGCCTTCTCCGGCAGGGCTTTCTTCCGTCAAAACTTCATCTCCCCGATTCCCGTAATACCCAATTGCCGACGCCGACACAAACACCGCCGGCTTCGCATTCATTCTCCCAATTGCCTCAATGAGCGCTCGCGTCACGTCCACGCGGCTCGCCCGCAACTCTTCCTTTCTCTTCGCCGTCCACCGCCCCTGTGCAATGGATGCTCCCGACAAATGCACCACAGCATCCGGCCCGACCGCCGCACCGCCTAACTCTCCTGTCTTGGGATTCCACACCACATTAAATCCACCGGCATCGTCGTTCGCATTGGTCTCCGGTCGCACCAGCCTGCAAGCCGAATGGCCTTCCTTTGCCAGCGCCGAAACCAGCGCTCGCCCCACCAATCCCGTCGAACCTGTCACCAGTATTTTCATGCTCAAACGCTACGGAACACCATGGTGCAGGTCAAGTGTCCGTTCCACCTATCCCGCGCCTCTTCGGGGTAGAATTGAAGCGTTAACCCATGCAAACTCGCGTCCTATTCTTCGGCAAACTTAAGGAACTCGCCGGCGCGGCCGAGCAATCCATCGAGATCGGCTCCGGCGCAACCATTGCCGACCTCTTCGAGCGCTTCGCCAACCAAACGCCCGCCCTTGCCTCGTTTCGTTCTTCCGTCGTAGCTTCGCGCAATCAGGAATTCGCCGCCTGGTCAACCCTTCTCGAGCCCGGCGACGAAATCGCTTTTCTTCCACCCGTGAGCGGCGGCTAGCCAATTCCATGACCCTCTCCACCCACGATGACCTCATCCTCCTCGTCCGCGAACCCATCGCCGCTGATGCCCTCATTCGCCACGTGCGCCAGGCCGAAGACGGCGCCGTCGTCACCTTCGACGGCTGCGTCCGCAACCAATCCCACGGTCGCAAAACGCTCTATCTCGAATACGAAGCCTACGAATCCATGGCCTTCGAGAAAATGCGCGAAATCGCCGCCTCTCTTCACGCGCTCTTCGCCATTGATGGCGTCGCTATCGCCCACCGCCTCGGCCGGCTCGAAATCGGCGAAACCAGCGTCTTCATCGCCGTCAGCGCACCTCATCGCAAGGCCGCATTCGAAGTCTGCCAACACGCCATCGATACACTCAAAAAAACCGTCCCCATCTGGAAGAAGGAATTCTTTGAAGACGGCGCGGTTTGGGCCGACGGCGAATTGCCTCCCGTACCCGCGGCGACCCCCATGGCGAAACCTGCATCCTAATCAGCAATGACGCCAACACCCCTGCGCGCCGCCCTCGGCATCTGTGCACTCGTCACTCTGTTTCCGTTTTCCAGCGTGCCGCAAGAAAATCCCAACCGCCCTCCCTGGGCGCAAAAAGACAAACCGGCCACTGACAAAGCGCAAAAACCAAGCGACACCGTCTCCGCCTCCGACGATCCTCAACAGGGCCGCACGACCATCCACGTCAAGGTCAACCTCGTCAACGTCCTCGTCAGCGTCCTCGACGAGCATAACCGCCCGTCGCCGGACCTCCCCGTCGAAGCATTCCAAGTTTCCGAAGAAGGCAATCCTCAAAAAATCGAAGTCTTCGAAAGGGAAACACAACAACCGCTCGACCTCGCGCTCATGATTGACGCCAGCCTCAGCGCGCAAATCGAAATGCCGACCGAGCGCGCCGCCGCCGCCCACTTCATCCAGCAAGTCATACGCCCTGGTGACCGCCTCGCCGTCTTCAGCTTCGATGAAAACGTCACCCGCGTCGCCGATTTCTCCGACAAGATTCCCGTTCTCCAGGACGCCGTCCGTAGAATCCCTCCCGGCGGGGGTACCTCCATCTACGACGCCATCGTCCTCGGCTCAAAAAGCCTCGCGGCGCAAAAGGGTGAACGCCGCCACGTCATTATCCTCGTCACCGATGGCGGCGAAACGACCAGCCACTCCGACTTCGAAAGCGCGCGCAAGACCGCCGTCCGCTCGGATACGCTCCTTTACACAATTCTGATTCGCGCGGTCAAAAACGAAGGGGGGCGCAACACCGCCGGCGAACACGCCCTGCAAACCATCACCGAAACCACCGGTGGCGCCATGTTTTACCCGGATAGTGCCGCCGACCTCGGCATCATCTTCGACCAAATCGACCGCGAGCTTCGCACGCAATATCGCCTCGCCTACTACCCCAATCCGCGCGGCCCCGCCGATTCGTTGCGCAACATTGAAGTCAGCGTCCTCGGTGACTACAAAGTCCGCCACCGCAGAAACTACTACATGGGCAAGGAATAGCTTTCGCTTGCGCGCCCGCCGATTTGTGGGCTAGCCAATCAAATTTTTCTGCCGTGCGCGTGAATGTTAAACTAGTTGCTCCCAATTATTTTGTGGAGCATTGTCTGCCCGAAAAACTAAAAACGTATTTCGACGTCGCCGTCGAAACCGCCCTCGAAGCCGGAAAAATTCTTCGCGAAGAATACGCGCGCCCGCCCGAAATCAAATACAAAGGGGATGTCGACCTCGTCACCCAAGCCGACAAGCGCAGCGAACAAGCGATCGTCGCTCG
>JACXTT010004192.1_pt1 | contig 21517 bp, 17 predicted proteins | sample 9270951 | NCBI WGS metagenome assembly JACXTT01 (sample SAMN15532306, study PRJNA645909) | rock metagenome | isolation source: weathered quartz diorite | place: Puerto Rico | collected 2017-06-21
TAGCCATCCGCGAGATGCTTCTGCTATAATCTTTTGCTTCGGGGCGTAGCGCAGCCTGGTAGCGTACCTGCATGGGGTGCAGGTGGTCGGAGGTTCAAATCCTCTCGCCCCGACCAGAACAAGACCCGCTTGGTGAAAACCAAGCGGGTTTTTTTATTGCCCGCTCGCCAGGCCACGGGCGAATCGTCAGACGTCTGGATCACGCCATGTAGGGAAATCTGGCCCGCGCGCGATGCGTTGCATATAGTTGGGCAAGGCGATCCTGATCGGGGTCTCAAGATCGCCAGGGAAGTGTCGTTAGCGCAGTCATGACCAACCAGGATGTCGTCGCCATGGCGACATCCAGAAAAGGGGCTGACATGTATCGACTTGGCGCGTATCGATATCGTCCGGCCACGCTGGCTTTGTTGTTCGCCGCTGTGGTTCCCGCTTTTTCGCATGCTGCCGACGGTACCATCCGCTTTTCCGGGATGATCGTTGCACCGCCCTACGAGATACACGCCATCCCTGCGGCATTGCCCTCGCGTCCCGGAGCGCAGGGCGGCAATGCCGATATCGAGTTCCTGAGTCAGCCCACCAACAGGCCAAGCGCGAGCGTGCGCGTTGACGGTCTGGGCAATCAGCCGCTGACGGTTCGTCATACCGACGCCCGGGGGCACGTGACGAAGATGGCGTCGGCGAGTACCTACCATCTTGGGCGGCAGGGTGGCACGCTCTCCGTGGCGTCGTCGGGGAACGCTCCAGGGAGCACCATGGGCGCGATCGTCACCGTGACATACGATTGATCCGCGTCGTTGGAGTCGTCGGCAGCCAGTGGTGCGGCTTCCATCTTTCTGCCCCGATTAGCCAAGACCCGCCCGGAAGCCCGGCGGGTTTTTTGTTGCCCGCTGTGGTGTCGTGGCAGCGAGCCGGCTTTGGTGTAACCTGAACAGGAACACGCCGTTCCCGCCGCCGGAGCGGCTCGCGGGAATGCCGATGACCCATCGTGAGAGCATGGTTCGCTGGTTTGGCGCCGGCGTCGTGGCCGGCGCCGCCGTCACAGGCCTGTGCATGGCACTGGCCCGCGTGGGCCGTCGCGCGCCCGCGCACGGCGGCGACGCAGCCACCAACCGGGATCCGATGCCCGCGGTGCAGGAAACGGCCGCCGACATGTTCGAGTACCGGGGCTTCGTCATCCATGTGTTCTGCATGGCACTCGGCGACGGACGCTACAAATCGCTGTGCGACATCTGGGAGTCCGGCGCCGTGGTGTTGGAAAGCGGCGGGCCGGCCGCGATCTTTGCATCGCCGCACGAGGCCGCCGCGGCTGGCGGCGCATGGGCCAGGCACTGGGTGCAAGGCAACGGCTGAGGCCGAAGTCTGGCGTATCCGTGGCATGGCGGCCAAGGGCGCATCAAGGCGCACTGGGAGGCAAGCATGCATGCCTGTGATCTCTGTCATCTGCTGGTGGGCGAGCCCGCCACCGTGCCGCCACACGAATTGCTGGCCGCGTCGGGCACCTGCTCGAAGGCCAATCGTTGCAAGGTGGAAAGCCGATGGCACTGCACTGGCTGCGGCGCGTGGATGTACCAGAGTACGGCGCTCGGCGAGCCGCCCAACATGTGGCGGATGGGCGCACGCCCGACCGACTGGCACGAGCCGGGCGGCTAGGCGCGATTGCCCGCGAGCGTGATACGATCGCCGGCCAATTTGGAGGACACCATGCTTGTTTGTCAGAACCAGCCCTGCGGCGCCCGCTGGGATCCCGCCGAGCTTACGATTCGCAATGAAGGACAGGGGCTGATTTTCCGCTGCCCGCTCTGCGGCGCGCGCAATCATGTGAAGGCCCGCACGCGCGCCGACGGTACCGTCACCTACGCGCAGCAGGCGCGTGAGCCGTCCGGCCAGACCGGACCCAATGTCCGGCGCGGTTGACTCCCCCTACGCTGGAGGGGAGAGGGCAATTCTGTACCGATGTCGCCTAAAGGCTGCAGTTGACGGGCCGATATGCAACCATGGATAAACGCGACCTCTCTCACGACAACGCCTCGAATGCCGAGTTGATCGGCTGGACCGGCGCCAGGCCGGAAGTCATTGCCAAGGTGCTGAACGCCGCGCTGGCGGCGCAGGACCTGTCTGGCTTTGCCGCACTGCTCTCCGATATCGCGCGCGACCGCGGCCTGAAGGGCGCGCGCGCGGGCCATCAGTCGATCTACGACATGCCGTATGCCAGCCTGCTGCCGAGGCAGAAACATATGCTGGCCGATGCCTTCGAGCTGTTTATCCTGCTCGGGCTGGAATTCAGGGCCCGTGCCGCCGAGGACAACGGCGACGAGATAGACGAGATAGACGAGATCGACGAGACCGACGAGGTCGACGAAGAGGACGACCCCGTCGACTGATCCGTGCGAGCGCCGGTTCAGGCGCGTGCGAGCAGGCCGATCTCCCTGACGGCGACCGACAGCATCGACAATCCGGCGGCGCCGGTGGCACCCGGCGCGCGCTGCTCGGCCAGCATTCGGGCGTAGCGCTCCAGCGGCGCCTCGTGGCTGGCCCGCCAGGCGTCGATCAGCGCCTGCGGTGCGTCGAGTTCGCGCGACTGCTCCAGCACGCTCACTGTCAGCGCGCGCTTGAGGCGGCCAAGGTCGTCCAGCGTCGTGGTGCGCGCCAGCAGGTCCCAGTGTGTGTCGGCGGGCAGGGCGAGCGCGCGCTCGTGCAGCCAGCCGAAGTTCAGGTGCGTGTCGAGCGCGAAGTAGACGCCAGCCACCAACTCCAGGCCGCGTCCGCTGGTCGCGGCCACCTCGGCAATGTCGAGCGCGGCGACGAGGATGTCGCGGCTTGCCACGCGCTGCGCGAGCGTGGGCTCGACGCCCGCCGCGATGAGCGCCTCGGTATGCTCGGCCAGCACGGCGGCCTCGGGCGCGGGCAGCAGCGCCGGCAGTTGCGGCGCCAGCCACTGCGCGGCCTCGGTGAAACGTGCCGCGCCCGGCTCCACGACAACGCCCATCCTCAGGTGGCGGATGAACCAGAGCGTCGCCTGTTCAAGCAGACGGCCGAGCGCGCGGAAGATGCGCGCCTGCACTTCGTCACCGACGCGGTTGTCGAGCGCGTCGATGCTCTGCCATAGCGTCGTCAGCCCGAACACATCGCGGGCGATCAGGCAGGCGCGCACGATGTCGGCGGGCCGCGCATCGGTTTCTTCCATCATGCGGTGCACGAACGTGGCGCCGATGCGGTTGACGAGCAGGTTGGTCAGGTGCGTGGCCAGGATCTCGCGGCGCAGCGGGTGGCGCAGCATCGCGTCCGCATAGCGCTGGCGCAGCGGCACCGGAAAGTAGTCGGCCAAGAGGCTCGCCACCAGCGGGTCTTCGGGCACGTCCGACGCCAGCAACTCGTCGTACAGCCACATCTTGCTGTAGGCGAGCAACACGGCGCGCTCGGGCGAGGTCAGCCCTTCGCCCGCCGCCTTGCGTTCGGCGATCTCGTCGTCGGGCGGCAGGAACTCCAGCGCGCGGTTCAGCCGCCCCGCGCGTTCCAGCCAACGGATCTGCCTTGCCTCGCCGTCGAGCAGTTCCGCCGCCTGGCGGGCCGCGCCCGACAGCGCCTGCGTCTGGTAGTAGTTGTCCTGCAGCACCAGCAGGCCGACCTCGTCAGTCATTTCGGCCAACAGCTTGTTGCGCTGCTTCTCCGTCATCTCGCCGTCGGCCACGACCAGGCCCAGCAGGATCTTGATGTTGACCTCATGGTCCGAGCAGTCCACGCCGGCCGAGTTGTCGATCGCGTCCGTGTTGATGCGCCCGCCCCGGCGCGCGAACTCGATGCGTCCCAACTGCGTGAAGCCGAGGTTGCCGCCTTCGCCGACCACCTTGCAGCGCAGCTCCGCGCCGTTGACGCGCACCGCGTCGTTGGTGCGGTCGCCCGCCTGCTGGTGGGTTTCCTGCGTGGCCTTGACGTAGGTGCCGATGCCGCCGTTGTAGAGCAGGTCCACCGGCGCCATCAGGATCGCGTGGATCAGCTCGGCCGGCGACAGCGAGGCGGCCGTGATGCCGAGCACCGCCTGCACCTGTGGCGTCAGCGCGATGGTCTTGGCCGTGCGCGGGAAGATGCCGCCGCCCGCGGAGATCAGCGTCGCGTCATAGTCGGCCCAGCTTGAGCGCGGCAGCGCGAAAAGGCGCGTGCGCTCCTGCAGGCTGGCGGCCGGGTCGGGGTCGGGGTCCAGGAAGATATGGCGATGATCGAACGCGGCCACCAGCCGGATGTGGGGCGATAGCAGCATGCCGTTGCCGAACACGTCGCCCGACATATCGCCGACGCCGGCCACCGTAAAACCGGTGGTCTGGATGTCGACGCCCATCTCGCGGAAGTGCCGCTTGACCGATTCCCATGCGCCGCGCGCGGTGATGCCCATCTTCTTGTGGTCGTAGCCGACCGAGCCGCCGGAGGCGAACGCGTCGCCAAGCCAGAAGCCGTACTCGCCGGAGATGGCATTGGCGTAGTCCGAGAACGTGGCCGTGCCCTTGTCGGCGGCGACGACCAGGTAAGGATCGGCATCGTCATGGCGCACCACGTCCGGCGGCGGCACCAGTTCGCCGGCGACGCGGTTGTCGGTCAGGTCCAGCAACCCGCGCAGGAAGGTCTGGTAGCAGGCGATGCCTTCTTGCAGGAACGCGTCGCGGTCTCCCGCCGGCGGCGGGCGCTTGACCACGAAGCCGCCCTTGGAGCCGACCGGCACGATCACCGTGTTCTTCACCATCTGTGCCTTCATGAGTCCCAGCACCTCGGTGCGGAAGTCCTCGCGCCGGTCCGACCAGCGCAGGCCGCCGCGCGCCACGCGGCCGCCGCGCAGGTGCACGCCTTCCACGCGTGGCGAGTAGACCCAGATCTCGAACATCGGGCGCGGCTCGGGCAGGCCGGCCACCAGTGCCGGGTTGAACTTGAACGAGACGAAGGGGCGGGGCGCGCCGTCTGCGCCGCGATGGAAGTAGTTGGTGCGCACGGTGGCGTTGATGACGCCGAGGAAGAGGCGCAGGATGCGGTCCTCGTCCAGGTTCGGCACCTGGTCCAGCGCGGCGCCGATCGCCGTCAACAGGTGTTCGCAGCGGGTCTCGCGCGTGCTGGCGGTGGCCGGGTCGAAGCGGGCGACGAAGAGTTCCACCAGCCGGGAGGCGATGGCCGGGTTGCCGGTCAGCGCGCGCTCGATGTAGGCGTCGCTGAACGTGGAGCCGGTCTGGCGCAGGTACTTGGCGTAGGCGCGCAGGATGGTGACGTCGCGCGCGGCCAGTTCGGCGCGCAGCACCAGCCGGTTCAGGTTGTCGTTCTCGATCTCGCCGGCCCAGGCCCGCGCGAAGGCGTCCTCGAACAGCGCCTTGATGCGCTCGATGTCCACATCCGCGCCCTCCGCGCCATCGGTGCCGTTGGCAATCTCCAGGCCGAAGTCGTGGATCCACACCGGCTCGCCGGCGTCGGGCTCGATCAGGTAAGGGCGTTCCTCGTCCACGCGCACGCCCAGGTGCTCCAGCATCGGCAGGCTGTGCGACAGCGCGATCGGCTGGCCGGCACGGTAGACCTTGAAGCGGAACGCGTCCGGCGCAGCCTCGATCGGCCGGTACAGGTTCATCGACAGGCCGCCGCCCGCGAGCGCGTGTTCCATCAGTTCGATGTCGCGCACGGCGGTGCGGGCCGCGTAGTCCTCGCGGTAGCCGGCCGGGAACGAGTCGCCGTAGCGGCGCAGCAGCCGGTTCCCTTGTTCCTCGCCACGGCTCTCGTGCAGCGCCTCGGCCAGGTCGTCCTGCCAGCGCCGCGTCGCCAGCACGATGCGCGCTTCCAGCTCGCGCGTGTCCACCTCCGGCATCGTGCCCGGCTCGCCGCGTACCGTCAGTTGAATGCGCGCGAGCGGCGACTCGGACAGCAGCGGCGTGAATTCGCAGCTATTGCCGTTGAACGCCTGCATCAGCAGTTTCTGGAGGCGCTGGCGCAGGTCGGTGTTGTACTTGTCGCGCGGCACGAACACCAGGCACGAGACAAAACGGTCGAAGCGGTCGCGCCGCACGAACAGGCGCGTGCGCTGGTGTTCCTGCAGCCGCAGGATGCCGAGCGCGATGTCGAACAACTCGTCTTCGTCGGCCTGGAACAGGTCGTCGCGCGGGTACTGTTCGAGGATCGTTACCAGCGACTTGTACAGGTGCCCCTTGGTCAGGAAGCCGGCGCGCGCCAGGATGTTGGCGCATTTGCGGCGCACCAGCGGGATTTCCGCGCTCGACACCATGTACGCCGTGGACGTGTACAGCCCGACGAAGCGGCGCTCGCCAAACAGCTTGCCGTCGGCGTCGAGCAGCTTCACGCCCACATAGTCGAGATAGCCGGGGCGGTGGACCGTGGCGCGCGAATTGGCCTTGGTCAGGAAGATCGGCGAGCTGCCCTCGATGATGCTGGTGGCGGCCGCGGGCAGCGGCGTCAGGTCGTCGGCGCCGGGCGCGCGCAGGCTCTCGCGCAGAATGCCCGCGCCGGAGCCGGCCACGCCGCGCAGCAGGAAGCGGCCGTCCTGCGCGATCAGTTGATAGTCGCGATGGCCGAGGAACGAGAAGTGGTTGTCCAGCATCCACTCCAGGAAGGCACGGGCCTCCACGCAATCGGGGCTGGCGGCGTCCGGCATGCGCCCCATGGCGCCGATGGTGTCGCGCGCGATGTCCTGCATGCGCGGCCAGTCTTCCACGGCCGCGCGCACATCGACCAGGATGTCGGCCACGCCGGCGCGCAGCGCCTCCAGCCGTGCCGGCTCGCCGCAGCGATCCACCTCGAAGTGGATGAATGACTCCAGCCGTCCGCCGCCGTCGGGCTTTGCTGCGCCGGTATCGCCATTCTTGGCCGGCGCGCCGCCGAGGCTGACCCGGCCGATGCCGCGCTCGCCGCGCCAGACGCAGAACACCGGGTGGATGGCCGAATGCAGGGCCAGTCCCAGCCGGTTGATCTCCATCGTCACCGAGTCGACCAGGAACGGCATGTCGTCGTTGACGATTTCCACCACGGTGTGATCGGAATACCAGCCGTGCTCTTCGAAGTTGGGGTTGTAGACGCGCAGCCGCGCCGTGCCGGGGACGAATTTCTGCGCGGTCTGCCAGTGCGCCATGACCGCGCCGTAGAGGTCGGCCACCTCGCGGCTGGCCAGATCCTCGGCGTCGGCCAGGTCGTAGTAGTGACGCAGGAAGGGTTCGACGGTGCCGAAGGTTTCGGCGGGCAGCCGCTCGCGGGCAAACGCGACCAGGTCATCCAGCAACTGCGCGACTTTTTCTTCGTTTTCCGGCGGCATGACGTCTCCTCGGGGGCGAGTGAGCTGGGCGCGGCTCCGGCGGCGGGCGCACCGGCACGGCGCGCACCGGCAAGTGCCGGGGCATGCTCGTACTGTAGGCAAAAACGGTGCAGGCGGCGGAACAAAAAGCGCGCGGCGCGCGGGCGGGGCGTCAGGCCGGGGCGGGGTAGACCTCGCGGCACACGTCCAGCCATGCGCGCGCGGCGTGCGACAGGTAGCGGTCCCGCGCCCAGATGTGCGCGATCGTCCAGTCCATCGTCGGGGCGACGACGCGCGCCACCGCCAGGCGCTCGCGCTCCGGTACGCGCGCGAGCAGCGGCTCGGGCAGGAACGTCGTGCCCAGGCCCGCGGCGGCCATCGAGGCCAGGAACTCCCAGTGGCCGCTCTGGGCGGCGACATACGGCGTGGCGCCAAGTCCGGCAAAGGCCTGGCGGACCATGCGCGTGAGCGAGAAGTCGTCCTTCAGCAGCACGAGCGGCACATCGCGCAACGCCGCCAGGGTGACGGTGGCCGGGGCGCCGACGGCCCAGGGCGCCTCGCGCGGACCGACCGCCCACACGGCATGGCTGCCGATGACATGCGACGCCAGTGGCAGCGCCGGGTCGGCGGGCAGCACGGTCGCGCCGACCTCCAGTTCGGCGCCGGCCACGTGCTGCTCGATCGATTGCCCGCCATGCTCGGACAGCGTGAGCGTGACATGGGGATAGCGCTGCCGGAACGTGCTGACGGCCGGCGAAAAGAACAGGTTGACCATCGGTGGCAGGCCGACCGTCAACGTGCCGCGTGCGAGGGCGGCCAGGTCGGCGACCTCTGCATTGAGCTGCAGCACGACCGAGAGCGCTTGCTGGCCGCGCTCGAACACCACGCGGCCGGCATCGGTCAGGTGCACGCGCTTGCCGTCGCGGATCAAGAGCGGCTGGCCGATGTCGTCTTCCAACTGGCGGACCATCTTGCTGATGGTGGACTGTGTGACGAACAGCGCCGCCGCGGCCTGCGTGAAACTGTTGTGGCGCACGGTTTCGACGAAGTAGCGCAACGCGCGGATATCGATCGCCACGGGGCGCCTCCATTCTATGAAAAAACCGACTGGTTTTTATGATTTTAAATCATGGCAGGAATACATGGGCCTTGGCTACACTGCCTGCTTGCGCCCGATTGCCCGTGCGGAGGGGCGCCACGGCCCGCCGGAAGCCCCCGCTTCGTTCTTGCCGGGCCGCAAGACAGGAGACAACGATGTACCAGGAACGCATCCGCCTGCCACGGCTGTTGGACAAGGTCGTATCGGCCGACGAAGCCGCGGCGCTGATCCGTGATGGCATGACGGTCGGCATGAGCGGTTTCACCCGCGCCGGTGACTGCAAGGCCGTGCCGTTCGCGCTGGCGCGCCGCGCCGCCACGGAGTCGCTGCGGATCACGCTCATGACCGGCGCCTCGCTCGGCAACGATATCGACAAGGTGCTGGCGCAGGCCGACGTGATCGCCCGCCGCCTGCCGTTCCAGTCCGACGAGACGCTGCGCCGCAAGATCAACGCCGGCGAGGTGATGTTCATCGACCAGCATCTGTCCGAGACCGTGGAGCAACTGCGCTCCGGGCAGATCGCGCCGATCGACGTGGCCGTGGTGGAGGCGGCCGCGATCACCGAGAACGGCGGCATCGTGCCGACCACCTCGGTCGGCAATTCGGCGAGCTTTGCCATGCTGGCGCGCAAGGTGATCGTGGAGATCAACCTGAACATGCCGGCCGCGCTGGAAGGGCTGCACGACATCTACTTTCCGGTGCAGCGCCCGTACCGCCAGCCGATCCCGTTGATCGCGCCCGAGCAGCGCATCGGCCTGCCGTACATCCCGCTGGACCCGGCAAAGATCGCGGCGATCGTCATCACGCAGAAGGACGACAGCCCCTCCAGCGTGCTGCCGCCCGATGCCGAGACCCGGCAGATCGCGGGACACCTGAACGACTTCCTGGCGGCCGAGGTGCGCGCCGGGCGGCTGTCGCCATCGCTGCAGCCGCTGCAGGCGGGGATCGGCACGATCTCCAACGCCGTGCTGCACGGGCTGATCGACTCGCCGTTCCGCGGCCTGACGATGTACTCGGAGGTGCTGCAGGACAGCACCATCGAACTGCTGGATGCCGGACGGCTGGCGTTTGCGTCGGCGTCGTCGGTGACGCTGTCGCGGCCGGTCTACGAGCGCTTCCTGGCCAACCTGGACGAGTACCGCTCGCGCATCGTGCTGCGCCCGCAGGAGATCAGCAACCATCCCGAGGTGATTCGGCGGCTGGGACTGATTACCCTCAACACGGCGCTGGAGTGCGACATCTACGGCAACGTCAATTCCACGCACGTGGGCGGCACGCACATGATGAATGGCATCGGCGGCTCGGGCGACTTCGCGCGCAACGCGCATCTGTCGGTGTTCGTGACCAAGTCGGTGGCGAAGGGTGGCGATATTTCCAGCATCGTGCCGATGGTCCCGCATGTCGACCACACGGAGCACGATGTCGACATCATCGTCACCGAACACGGCCTGGCCGACCTGCGCGGCCTGGCGCCGCGCGAGCGCGCGCGGCAGATCATCGATCACTGCGCCGATCCGGCCTGGCGCGGCGCGCTACGCGACTATGTGGCGCGCGCCAGCCGCCGGGGCGGGCAGACGCCGCACTCGCTGGAAGAGGCTTTCGCCTGGCACCTGCGCTACCGCGATCACCGCACGATGCGGGAGCCGGCGCCGGCACTGGCCTGATCCGCGCCGCCCAAGAAAAAACAGCCCGCGAAAGCGGGCTGTTTTTACTTACGGTGTGCTGGCCTTACTGCTTGGCGGCGGCGTCCTTGCCGGCCTTGGCGCCGTCGGAGTACGGGTCGAACTTGCCGGACTTGTTGGCGTCCGCCTTCGGGTTCACCTGTTTGGAATCGTTCAGATCCGAGCGGGTCGACTTGTTGGCGCCGTCGGTATAGGGATCGAACTTGCCCGACTTGGCCGCGTTCTGCTTCGGATTGGCCTGCTTCTTGGTGTGGCTGCCGCCGTAGAGGTCGCCGCCTTCCGTGTAGTTCTTCTGCGCGTGGGCAAGCGGCGCGGCGCCAAGGGTGGCGAGCGCGGTCAGCGTGGCGATCCAGGTCGGTACGGTTGTCTTCAGCATGCTTCATCCTCGCAGTGAGTGGACGGCGGGCGGCGCCGGAATGGCGCGGCCGGGCGTTGCAGAGCCTTACGAGCGGCGCTCCCGGCCACTCTACCGAGTCGCGGCGGTTCTGCGAAGCAAATTTTCTTGCCTTCTGTTTTCAGCTTTTTGCGATGCACGCGTGCGTTGCGGCGCCGGGAATCGCTTCCCGGCGCGTGACGGCTTATTCCAGCGTGATGTTCTGGTCGCGCGCGATCTTCTTGCGCAGGTCCAGTTCGCGCTTGATCTGCGCGGCGAACTGCTGTTGCGTGTTGCCGTCCGGATAGGCGCCGCTGTCATGCAGGCGTTTCTTCACGGCCGGGTCCTGCAGCGCCTTGATGGCGGCGTCGTGCACGCGCGCGACGATCGCGGGCGGCGTGCCCGCCGGCGCCAGCAGGCCGTACCAGGCCATGTTGTTCATGTCCTTCATGCCTTCCTCGGCGAAGGTCGGCACGTCGGGCAGGCCTTCCACGCGCTTGGGCGCGGCCACGGCCAGCGCCCGCAGCTTGCCGGCCTGGATGAACGGCATCGACGAGGGCAGGTTGTCGAACTGCGCGTTGACCTGGCCGGCCAGCGTGTCGTTCAGCGCCGGGCCCGAGCCGCGATACGGCACGTGGACCATGTCGCCCTTGGTGATGTACTTGAACAGTTCGCCGTCCAGATGCGAGATGCTGCCCTTGCCGGCGGACGCGTAGCTGTACTTGCCGGGGTTGGCCTTGAGCAGCGCGACGAATTCCTTCAGGTTCTTGGCCGGCACCTTGGGGTTCACCGTCAGCACGTTGGGCACGTTGACCAGGTTGGTGATCGGCGCGAAGTCCTTGATCGGGTCGTACGGATTCTTCGCGTTGGTGGCCGGGTTGGTCGCCATGGTGCTGACGGTGGCGATGCCGAGCGTGTAGCCGTCGGGCGCGGACTTGGCGAGCGCATCGGCGCCAATCGCGCCGCCGCCGCCGCCACGGTTTTCCACCACGACGGGCTGGCCGAGTTCGCGACCCAGCGCGTCGGACACGGCGCGCGCCACGATGTCCGTGGTGCCGCCCGCGGCAAACGGCACGATCAGGCGGATCGGCTTGTTCGGGTAGGTCTGCGCAAGCGCGGTGCCGGCCTGGCCGAGGCCAAGAGCGATGAGGCAGGCGGCGGTGCCGGCCTTCAGGACTGTCTTCAGGACTGCTTTCAAGAAATGCCTCCGGTTCTTTCCTAACTGATCGGGCCGGGCGCGCTGGGTGGCTGTTGTTATCGGGATGCTATCCCTGTTGTCTGCCTGCGGCTTCGGCCCTTGAGGCCGCGCGCGGCACGGTGAGCGCGAGCGGCCGGCGACTTGCGTTGGTTCCGCGATGCGGAATATTGTTCCACGATGTGCGCCGATGGGCATTCAACCGTGAAAGCGTCTGCGACGGTATCGGTAACAACCCGGTAAAGGCCGCGTTGTTTCGTGCAATGGGGCGGGGGAGGCTGTGATGGGCGCGCGGACCAACGAGGTGCCGGCAAAAAGAGGCGCGAAAAACAAAAGGGCCAAAAACAAAAAGGCCGGAGAGCAAATGCTTCCGGCCTTTTCTGGAATTCGCTGGTGGGGCGTGAGTGACTCGAACACTCGACCTACGGATTAAGAGTCCGCTGCTCTACCAACTGAGCTAACGCCCCAACGAAGACAAAGATTGTAGCAAAGTACCGATTAGGACGCAAGTGCCTCGACGCATTCTTATGCCGGGGAGGCGGAGGCCGCCGCTACAATGCGCTGCATATGTCCCATGCCGGAGCCTTCATGCACGCCAGAGTCCTGCGCTATCTCGACGAGGTGGTCCGCCGCGGATCGATCCGCAAGGCCGCGGAGCATCTGCACGTGGCACCCACGGCGGTCAATCGCCAGATCCTGGACCTGGAGGCGGAACTCGGGGCGCCACTGTTCGAGCGCATCCACAAGCGGCTGCGGCTGACCCCGCTGGGCGAACTCGTGCTGGCACATGTGCGCCAGACGCTGCGCGAGCACGAGACGTTGCGCATGCGTATCGAGGAACTGAAGGGGGCCCGGCGCGGCGAGGTGACCATCGCCGTCACCGCCGGGCTGGCGGGCTCGCTGATGCCGTCGCTGGTTCACGACTTCCGCCTGCACTATCCCGGCATCGTGGTGCGCGTGCTGGACCTGCCGGTGGCCGCGATCGCTGCGTCGGTGGAGGCGGGCGAGGCCGACCTCGGGCTCGGCTACGACCTGCCCGAGTCGGCGGCACTGCGCGTGGTGGCGGCCAGCGACTGGCAGATCGGCGCCGTGGTCGCGCCGGGGCATGCGCTGGCATCGCAGCCGTCGACGGTGCTGGCCGAGTGTGTGGGCTATCCGCTGATCCTGCCCGCGGCACCACTGTCGATTCGGGGCATTCTCGACGATGCGTTCGCGCGCCATGCCATCGAGATCTCGCCGGTGGCCGAGTCGACCTCGATGGCGCTGATCCAGCGGCTGGTGGCGCTGGGCGCCGGCATCGCGCTGCTGAATCCGCTCGATGTGATGGAGGAGCGCGGGCGCGGCGCGCTGGTCTTCGTGCCGCTGCGCGACGGCCATCTGCCGCGCCAGACGCTGCGGCTGGTCGCGCGGGCGCGCAATCCGCTCGCGCCGGCGGCCGAGCTGATGGGCGGAAATATTGGGGCGGCGCTCGCCGCATTGTTTGCCGGGACGCACTGACGGTGGGGCGTCGGTAGTCTCTGTCCTATTTTTGTGGACACGATAGTCGAAAATATGCGCTTTCCCGTGCACGATTGACCGCCGTAGACTGTGCGCATGGCCCGCGACTGACCGTGAGCCGGCTCCCCCAACTTTCCGCCTGCCGCCAATCATGACTCTCATCGTTCTCAACGCCGACGTTCTCGTGACCATGGACGCCGCCCGCCGCGAAATCCCGCGCGGCGCGCTGGTGGCCGAAGGCCCCGCGATCCAGTGGGTCGGTGCCACCGAAGATCTGCCGCAGGAGTACCGCCGCATGGTGGACGACGGTTCGGCGCAGGTGCTCGATATGCGCGGCCGCGTGGTGACGCCGGGCCTCGTCAACACGCACCATCACATGTACCAGAGCCTGACGCGCGCCGTGCCGGCCGCGCAGGATGCCGAGCTGTTCTCGTGGCTCACCAACCTGTACATGCTGTGGTCGCACCTGACGCCGGAGATGATCGGCGTCTCGACCAAGACGGCGATGGCCGAGCTGATGCTGTCGGGCTGCACCACGACCAGTGACCATTTGTATCTGTACCCGAACGGCTCGCGCCTGGACGACGCCATTGCCGCTGCGCAGGAGATGGGCATGCGCTTTCACGCGGCGCGCGGCTCGATGAGCGTCGGGCGCAGCAAGGGCGGCCTGCCGCCCGATGCGGTGGTCGAAGAGGAGGCTGCCATCCTGCGCGACAGCCAGCGACTGGTGGAGCAGTACCACGACGCATCCCGTCACGCGATGCTGCGGGTGGTGTTGGCGCCGTGCTCGCCGTTCTCGGTGTCGCGCGACCTGATGCGCGAGTCGGCGGTGATGGCGCGCCACTACGGCGTGTCGCTGCACACGCACCTGGCGGAGAACGATAACGACATTGCTTACTCGCGAGAAAAATTCGGCATGACGCCCGCCGAGTACGCGGAGGATCTCGGCTGGGTCGGTCACGACGTCTGGCACGCCCACTGCGTGAAGCTGGACGACGCGGGCATCGCGCTCTTCGCGCGTACCGGCACCGGCGTGGCGCATTGCCCATGCTCCAACATGCGGCTGGCGTCCGGCATTGCCCCGGTGCGTGCGATGCGCGACGCGGGCGTCAAGGTGGGCCTGGGCGTGGACGGCAGTGCGTCCAACGACGGCGCGCACATGCTGGGCGAAGCGCGCCAGGCGATGCTGCTGCAGCGCGTGGGCTACGGCCCGGCGGCGATGAGCGCGCGCGAGGCGCTGGAGATCGCCACGCTCGGCGGCGCGCGCGTGCTCAACCGTGACGACATCGGTGCGCTGGCGCCGGGCATGTCGGCGGACTTTGTCTCGTTCGACATGTCGGCGGTCGGCTTCGCCGGCGGTGGCCATGATCCGGTGGCGGCGCTGGTGTTCTGCACGCCGGGCAATGTCTCGGAGAGCATCATCAACGGCCGAGTGGTCGTGCGCGATGGCGAGCTGTTGACCGCCGACCTGCCGGATGTGCTGTCGCGGCATCGCACGCTGGCGCGCACGCTGTTCGAGCGGGCACGCGACGCTGGGGTTTGATTTGGGTTTGACGAGAAGGACGCGCGCGGCCCGAGGGTCGCGCGGAAAAATCGCGCACGGAACATGCGTCAAAGCCGTGCGGGACGGAGCGGGAAAAGAAAAAGGCCGGAACGCAGTTACGTTCCGGCCTTTTTTGAATTCTGGTGGGGCGTGAGTGACTCGAACACTCGACCTACGGATTAAGAGTCCGCTGCTCTACCAACTGAGCTAACGCCCCAGAGAAGAACGAGATTCTATCATCATTTTCGACCTTGTCAAACACTTCGTGCGTACGCGTGCCGTGACGCCATCCTTTGCGCGCGACGTGGCCGATGCGCGCGCCGAGCGGACGATTGTCATGCGCGCATGCAACGATGACACGCGCGTGGAACTTGCGGCCACCGCCGATGGTCATTCCAGCGAGCCCATTGGCGAGCGCGCATTCCAGACGATTGCGCGCAAGCCATGTTAGGATGTTTCTTCACTTGCATATGGAGGGCTGGACCGATGGATATCAAATTCCAGGAGCAAGAGCGCTACGACATCAACAATGAAGGGCTGCTGTTTCATGCGATCGTCGATGGCAATCCGGTTACGTGCGTGGTGACGCGCGAGGCCCTGTGGGAAGGCTTCAGCGCCGACCAGGTGCTGTCGCTGGAAGAGGCATTTCGTGCCGGGCGCGAGACCATCGAGCGCGCCGCGGTAGTGCTGATCGAGCAAGGCGTTCAGCAACCGGTCGTGGTCAAGCGCGCACACGTCGCGCCGGTTTGATCCGGGCGGATGCCCCGGTCGCCGCCAGGCTGCCGCGGGCGCTGCCCGAATAGCTTCTGCCGCAAGCGCAGTCGTATCTTTGGTTCCGCCGGGTCTTTCTTCCGGCAGTTTTTCAGGCAATACCCGTACTACCGGTTTGACCCGGGGCACTGCCGCCTGGACGTGACGCGCATTCCTCGAAAATGCGTGCCTTGCACTGCGCGCAGATCTCGGGCGACAGTTGCGCGATGATCGTGTGCAGCGCGGCCCGCTTGGTCGGGAAGATGTGATCGCCGCCGAGCTTGGCCGTGAAACCGGTCTGCTCCCAGGTTTGCACGACCTGCGTGCGCGGGCGGTGGAAGTACAGGTCGCCGCCGGCCGCGCGGCGCTCGGTGAGCTCGCTTTCCCACATCTCCGCACCGGCCAGGTCGATGAAATTCATGCTCTTGGTCATCGCCAGCAGGTGCTTCTGGCTGGCATTGACCGTGCGCAGCCAGTGCAGGCGATCGGTCACGTACTGGACCGCACCGAAGTAGATCGCGCCTTCCATGCGCAGCAGTTTCAGTTGCGGGCACTCGGGCTGCGGGCGCCGCAGTTCGTCCAGCGGCGTGAAGCGGCGGCCCGGGTCGTCGGCATCGGGCACCAGGCTGCGCACGGCGGGGCGCGAGGTGCGGTACAGGTACGCCACCAGCGACAGGATCGTGCCGAGCAGCACCGCCATCTCCAGCCGGATCACCAGCGTCGCGACGAACGTGCCAACGGCGATGGCGAACTCGGCGCGCGACAGGCGCGCGATGCGCCGCAAGCGGCCGAAGTCGAACAGGCCCCACGCCACCAGCATCAGCATCGCGGCGATCGCCGCCAGCGGGATCTGCGCCAGCAGCGGGGCGCTCGCGGCGACCAGCCCCACCAGCAGCATCGCCGAGAACACGCTCGCGAGCGGCGTCTGCGCGCCCGCCTCGAAGTTGGGCATCGAGCGGTTCAGCGAGCCGCACGAGATATAGCCGGAAAACAGGCCGCCGGCGATGTTGGAGAGTCCCTGGCCGATGAACTCGCGGTTGGCGTCGATGTGCTGGCCCGAGCGCAGCGCCACGGCCTTGGCAATGGAAATCGACTGCCCGAGCGCGACGATGGTCAGCGCCGAGGCGATGCCAAGCAGGTCCGGCACGCTGCGCCAGGCGATGTCCGGCAGGTGCAAGGGCGGGATCGCCGACGGAATGGCCCCGACCACGTTCACGTGATGCGCGCCGCCCCAGCCGGCGCGATTGATCAGCATGGCCACGCCGTAGCCGGCCAACAGGCCCAGCAGCATGAACGGCAGGCGCCGCGAGACCCGCTTGACGGCGAGCGTCGTCGCCAGCGTTGCCACGCCGACGACAGCGGCGCTCCAGTTGATGCCGTCCACGTTGTCCAGCAGGAAGCGCACCACGCCGAAGGCACTCGTGCCGGTGGGCACGGCCAACCCGAACAGGTCTTTGAGCGCGTACAGGCCGATCAGCGTGGCCGCGCCGCAGGTGAAGCCGAGCAGGACCGATGGGGAGATGAAGTTGGCGAGCGTTCCCAGCCGCAGCGCGCCCACCGCGAACTGCAGGACCCCGACCAGCATGGTGACCGCAAGCGCCAGGCCAATGTAGGCCGGGCTGCCGGCGAAGGCCACCGGACTGAGCATCGCAAAGAGGGCAAGCGAGTTGGCATTGGTGGGGCCGGACATCACGTGCCAGCTGGAGCCGAACAGCGCGGCGACGATGCACGGCACGACCGCCGTGTAGATGCCGTATTCGGGAGGCAGGCCGGCCAGCGTCGCAAAGGCGACGCCTTGCGGCAAGACCAGCACCGCGCCGAGCAGGCCGGCGATCAGGTCGGCGCGCAGCGTGGCGCGGCTGACGCGGGAAGTCCAGGGAAACGCCTGGCGCAGGCGGCCCGTTGCGGCCGTCATGCCGTGCGCGGGCGGTCCGGGTCGCCGGGGGCGCTGTCCGCGTCGTGCCTGGCAATGATGTCGAGCATCTCGTCGACGGCGGCGTAGACGCGGGCGAGGCGTTCCGCGCCGATCATCTGCTCCAGCTCGCCGTAGCGGCCGTCGATCAGCGGTTCCATTTCGGCCACCAGCGCGCGGCAGCGGTCGGTCAGGCTGATCAACTGGCGACGTTGGTCGGTAGTGGAGCGCGAACGGACGATCAGGCCCGCTTCCTCCATGCTGGCGAGCATGCGCGTGAGGCTGGGACTGAGGATCAGGCAGGCGTCGGCGACCTGGTTGGGCTCCATCTCGCCTTGCTCGTTGAGCGTGCGCATCACGCGCCATTGCTGCTCGGTCACGCCGTACTCGCGCAGGATCGGACGGAAGCCGGCCATCAGCGTTTCGCGTGCCTGCAGCAGCAGGTGGGGAAGGTTGCGGTGACGGAAGGTGGCCGGTTTCATGTGCGAAGTGTAGCGGCAGCCGGCGCCTCGCGCGAGAGGGGTGTTGCTCAGACGCGGCGGGGCGGCGGCCGGGATCAGCCGAGGTTGAGCGTGGCGACCACCGGGGTGTGGTCGGAGGGCTGCTCCCACTTGCGCGGCACGCGGTCGATCACGCAGGCGCCGCACTGGCCGGACAGCGCGGACGACAGCAGGATGTGGTCGATGCGCAGGCCGGCATTGCGGCGGAAGGCGAACATGCGGTAGTCCCACCACGAGAACGATTTCTCCGGCTGCTCGAACAGCCGGAACGCGTCGGTGAGCCCCAGACCCTGCAGCGCTTGAAACGCGGCGCGCTCCTGCGGCGAGACCAGGTTCTGGCCTTCCCATTTCGCGGGATCGTGCACGTCGCGGTCCTCGGGGGCGATGTTGAAGTCGCCCAGCAGCGCCAGCTTCGGGTGCCGCGCCAGTTCGTCGCGCAGCCAGGCGGTCATCGCCTGCAGCCACGCCAGCTTGTAGACGAACTTATCGGAATCGAGCGCCTGCCCGTTGGGGAAGTACGCGCAGATGACCCGCAGGTCGCCGTAGGTGGCCGCCACGACGCGCTGCTGCGCGTCTTCATAGCCGGGGATGTTGCGGACCACGTCGGCGGGGCCGGGCATGCTGGCCCCGCGTGCCAGGATGGCGACGCCGTTGTAGGTCTTCTGGCCCGTGTAGACGCTGTGGTAGCCCGCGGCCTCCAGTTCGGCCAGCGGGTACTTGTCGTCCGGCAGCTTCAGTTCCTGCAGGCACAGCGCGTCGACCGGCGCACCGGCCGCCTCCTGGTCCGCCAGCCACTGCAGTACCTGCGGCAGACGGACCTTCAGCGAGTTGACGTTCCAGCTGGCGATGCGCCGCGTGCCGGTCATGATCTGGTCCCCGCTCATGCCGCCATCCCGCCGTGGCGCAGCAGCGCGTCGATCTGCGGCGCGCGGCCGCGGAACGCGACGAACGATGCCATCGCCGGGCGGCTGCCGCCGACCGACAGGATCTCGCGCTGGTAGCGCGCGCCGGTCTCGCTGTCGAGCACCGTGCCCGAGAGCTGGGCGGCTTCCTCAAACGCGGCGTAGACATCGGCGGACAGCACCTCGGCCCACTTGTAGCTGTAGTAGCCGGCCGCATAGCCGCCCGCGAAGATGTGGCTGAAGGTGTTCGGCCAGCGCGACAGCGGATGCTGCGGCACCACGTGGACGCGGTCGTTGATGGTGCGCGACAGGTCCAGCACCGACTGGCAGCCGGTGGGGTCGAAGTCGGTGTGCAGATGCATGTCGAACGACGAGAACACGATCTGGCGCAGCGTCATCATGCCGTTCTGGAAGTTCTTCGCGGCCAGCATGCGGTCGAAGAGCACGCGCGGCAGCGGCTCGCCGCTGTCCACGTGGCGCGTCATGTCGGACAGCACCTCGTATTCCCAGCAGAAGTTCTCCATGAACTGCGACGGCAGTTCCACCGCGTCCCATTCCACACCGTTGATGCCCGACACGCCCAACTCGCCCACCTGCGTCAGCATGTGGTGCAGGCCGTGGCCGAATTCGTGGAAGAGGGTGATGACCTCGTCGTGCGTGAACAACGCGGGCTTGCCGCCAACCGGTGCCGAGAAGTTGCAGGTCAGGTAGGCCACCGGCGTTTGCACGGCGCCGCCGGAGATTTCCTTGCGGCCGCGCGCGTCGTCCATCCAGGCGCCACCGCGCTTGCCCTCGCGGGCGTACAGGTCGATGTAGAACTGGGCCAGCAGCTTGCCCTGGGGCGAACTCACGCGGAAGAAGCGCACGTCCTGGTGCCAGGTCTGCGCCTGGTCCGGCGCGATGCGTACCGAGAACAGCTTCTCGACCACGCCGAACAGGCCTTCGAGCACCTTGGGCTCGGGGAAATACTGCTTCACCTCATGCTCGGAGAAGGCGTAGCGCTGCTGCCGCAGCTTTTCCGAGGCGTAGGCCACATCCCACGGGGCAAGCTCGGACAGGCCCAGCTCGGCGGCGGCGAAGGACTTCAGCTCGGCCCAGTCCTTCTCGGCATACGGGCGCGCCTTGACGGCCAGTTCGTCGAGGAACTTCAGGACTTCCGCCGGCGACTCGGCCATCTTGGGCACCAGCGATACCTCGCCGTAGTTCTGGTAGCCCAGCATGCGGGCTTCCTCGGCGCGCAGCGCAAGCTGCTCGCGCATATTGCCGGTGTTGTCCCAGTCGGCCTGGCCCTGGCCGTACTGCGCGCCAAACTCGGAGGCGCGCGTGACGCTTGCCTCGTACATCGTCTGGCGCAGCGCGCGGTCGTCGGCGTACTGCAGCACCGGGAAGTAGGACGGGAAGTGCAGCGTGAACTTCCAGCCGGTCTTGCCGTCCTTCTCAGCGGCGTGGCGGGCGGCTTCCACCGCGTCTTCCGGCAGTCCGGCCAGGCGCGATTGGTCTTCGACGACGAGCGCGTAGGCGTTGGTCGCGTCCAGCACGTGGTCGGAGAATGCCTTGGACAACTGGGCCTGCTGCTCCTGGATGGCGGCAAAGCGCGGCTTCTTGTCTTCCGGCAACTCGGCGCCGCCCAGGCGGAAGCCGCGCAGCTCGTTTTCCAGCAACTGGCGGCGCGCGGCGGACAGCCCGGCGAACTCGGGACCGGCCGCGACGGCCTTGTATTTCTCGTAGAGCGCGAGGCTCTGGCCCAGCGACGACCAGAACTCGGTCATGCGCGGCAGATTGTCGGCGTGCGCCTGGCGCAGCGCCGGCGTGTCGGCGACGGCGCTCAGGTGGCCCACCACGCCCCAGGCGCGGCCGAGCGGCTCGGTGGCGGTTTCCAGTGCCTGCACGGCGTTGGCCCAGGTGGCCGGGGTGATCGCGTCCTCGGCCACGGCGACGGCGGCCTGCGCGGTTTCCAGCAGCACATCGAGCGCCGGCCCGATATGTTCGGGGCGCAGGTCCGCAAAGCGCGGCAAGTCGGAGAAGTCCAGCAGCGGGTTGTTGGTGGTATTGGCGTTAGCGGCTTGGTCCATGGCGGTTCTCTGTTGGCAGGCCTCGATCGGCACGATACGTGCAAGATGGGGCCTGTGCGTCAGGATTTCCAGTTGTCGATAACTATGGCGGCGATTGGCCGCCATGTTGCGCCCGCTTCAGCCGGCCACGCGCTCGGCCGCTTCCAGCGTATTGATCAGCAGCATCGTGATGGTCATCGGACCCACGCCGCCCGGCACCGGCGTGATATGGCCGGCCACCTCGCGCACGCCGGCGAAGTCCACGTCGCCGCACAGCTTGCCGTGGTCGTCGCGGTTCATGCCGACGTCGATGACCACGGCGCCTGGCTTGACCATGTCGGCGGTGATCAGGTTGCGCCGGCCCACGGCGGCCACGATCACGTCGGCCTCGCGCGTATGGGCACCGATGTCGCGTGTCTTGCTGTTGCAGATGGTCACGGTGGCACCGGCTTGCAGCAGCAGCATGGCCATCGGCTTGCCGACGATGTTGGACGCCCCGACCACGACGGCGCGGGCGCCGCGCAGCGGGTAGTTGATCGATTCGAGCATCTTCATGCAGCCGTAGGGCGTGCACGGGCGGAACAGCGGCGCGCCGGTCATCAGCGCGCCGGCATTGGCCACATGGAAGCCGTCGACGTCCTTCTCGGGCGCGATGGCCTCCAGCACCTTGTGGCTGTCGATGTGCTTGGGCAGCGGCAGTTGCACCAGGATGCCGTGGATCTGCGGGTCGCGGTTGAGCTGATCAATGC
>JACXTT010004193.1_pt1 | contig 21513 bp, 21 predicted proteins | sample 9270951 | NCBI WGS metagenome assembly JACXTT01 (sample SAMN15532306, study PRJNA645909) | rock metagenome | isolation source: weathered quartz diorite | place: Puerto Rico | collected 2017-06-21
ACCATACGTTTTTTTTTATACAGTTGTTTATGAGTTTTTTAAAGTCTTACAGGTCGTACAAACGAATTGGCTAAGTTTATAAAAAGTTCCAGAAGGCGAAGGTGGCTAGGAAACAGGTGTTTACCTATTTGGATTTGGCTGAAGAAGAGCAAGATGTTGCGGGGGCGAAGGAACTGCTTCCGTTCTTGAATTCGGTCGAGTTTAAAGATGTAGCGTTTTCATATGATTCGAATCCGGTGCTCCGCAACATCAACTTCCTCGCCAAAAAAGGTGAAGTAGTCGCTTTGGTCGGGAGCAGCGGGGCTGGGAAGACCACGCTGGTCAATTTGTTGCCACGGTTCTACGACGTGACTTCAGGAAACATCCTGGTGGACGGGATTGACATTCGCGAGGTACGGCTGCGGTCGCTGCGCGCGCAGATAGCCATCGTAACGCAGGAAAACATACTGTTTCACGACACGGTCTGGAACAACATCTGCTACGGCCTCGCGGGAGTTACGAAGGAGCGCGTCGTTGCTGCGGCGCAAGCTGCCTTAGCGCACGATTTCATTCAGGAACTGCCGTCGGGCTATGACACGGTGATCGGAGAGCGCGGAACACGGTTGAGTGGCGGCCAAAGGCAGCGTATCGCCATTGCGCGCGCGATACTCAAGGATTCTCCCATCCTGATCCTCGACGAAGCCACATCAGAGCTCGATGCAGAATCAGAAATGTACGTGCAGAAGGCACTGGCGAACCTGATGGTGGGGCGTACCACTTTTGTCATCGCCCACCGCTTGGCAACGATACGCCGTGCGGATAAAATTCTTGTCCTCGAAGACGGGCAGATCCGCGAGAGCGGAACCCACGCGGAACTCCTTGCGCGTGGCGGCACTTATGCCCGGCTTCACGATTTGCAGTTTGCGGACGACGAGATGCTGGCCCCCGCACCGTCCGCTTCGGCCATCCGGCCACCAATGGGGGAATCATGAGCAATCGGACCACAGCAACCGCGAGAAAGCCGGAATGTTTGTCTATGACGGGCTACGCACAGGCCCGCGGCGAAGTGAATGGCTGGTCGATTCGAGTGAGCATCAAAAGCGTGAATCATCGTTTCCTGGATTTGAAATTGCGATTGCCGGAAGGATTCGATCTATACGAGTTGCGTCTGCGGCAGGTGGTAAGGGAGCGCATCCATCGCGGACACGTGGACGTGCACGTGGGCGTCGAGCCCGGAGCGGCGATGCCAATGCACGTGAACAAAGATTTGGTGCAGGCGTATCTGAAGGCGGCTGACGATTTGCGGCTGCAAACTTCGGTCACTGCGGAATTGGATGTGGTCGCGTTGTTGCGACTGCCAGGAGTAATTGGCGGCTTGGCTCCCGTCGTGCCGGAAAGCGAAGACGAACAGGAGCAACTGGGGCAGACGCTGGACAATTGTTTGCTCGAAGCACTTGGAAAACTGGACGAGATGCGCCGTGCGGAAGGCCGTCACCTTGTTGACGATCTCCGGGGGCGGCTCGCGCGCATCGGTGAATTGGTGGATCAGGTGAGCGCTCACGCCGCGAATCTGCGACCAGCATTCGCGCGACGTCTTGATGCGCGACTGAAAGACCTGTTGAGCAGCACGACGATTGATCCAGCGCGTGTCGCGCAGGAAGCTGCGATCCTTGCCGAGCGTAGCGACATCAGCGAAGAGCTCGACCGACTGCGCAGTCACTTGCAACAGTTCGGAAAGTTGCTGGATGGTGCGGGCGAACTCGGCAAGAAACTGGATTTTTTGTTGCAAGAAATGCATCGCGAAGCAAACACCATGCTTTCAAAAACTCCGGGAGTGGAAAGCGAAGCGCTTGCCATCACCGGATTGGGGCTCGAAATCAAGGCGGAAATCGAAAAACTGCGGGAGCAGGTACAGAACATCGAATGAGCGCGGACAAGGGAAGCAGTCCGATGGTGTTGATCGTTTCCGGGCCGTCGGGGTCGGGGAAATCGACTTTGGTACAGCGGGTTTTGCAAATGCCGGGAACGATGGCTTCGCGGTCCTGTACTACACGGCCGCGTCGCACGACTGAGTCCAGCGGGAAATGTTATGATTTCGTTACGGAAAGCGAGTTCGAAGCCATGGTTTCGCGTGGTGAGTTTTTGGAGCACGCGCGCGTTTTTGGCAAGCACTCGTACGGCACCCCGAAGAAGTGGCTCGACGAATCACGCGAAAAGGGCCTCGACCTTGTGCTCGAAATTGATGTGCAAGGCGCAGCTCAGGTAAGAGAGAAGTTGCCGGAGTCTGTGGCGATTTTCATTTTGCCGCCTTCGCGTGCAGAATTGGAGCGCCGGCTGCGCAGCCGGGGACAAGATTCGGACGAAGAGATTGCACGACGACTTGCGAAAGCGCGAGCGGAGATTGAAGCGTTCAGCAAGTACTACGATTATTGCGTGGTGAACGAGGATGTGGACCGCGCGGGCCGCGAAGTCGAGGCAATCGTGACCGCGTTGCGGTGCTCCAGCGCGCGCCGCCGCGCGGTGGTGGAAAATCTTTTGGCGTCATTTGGAGGGAAAGACTGAAATGACTGTGCAAACTAAAGCTCCGGAAAGCCAGTTTGCTTATGTCGTGCTCGCGGCCCGCCGCGCTCGCCAATTGATGGCAGGCGCACCGCCGCTGTTGGACAATCCGCGCACGCTGAAGTACACGCGCCTTGCTTGCGAAGAAATCGACTACGGTCTGGTTGAATACGAGTTCCACAAAGCGAACAGCGAAGAGGACAGCGACGGCAAGCGGCGGAAGTAGTCCGCCGCGGAGCCTTACCATGCGCATCACGCTTGGCGTCACCGGGGGAGTTGCAGCATACAAAGCCGCGGAGCTGGTGCGCCGTCTGCAGCAGGATGGTTTTGCCGTGCAGGTGGTGATGACGCGCTCCGCACGGGAATTTGTCACGCCGCTTACCTTCGCCGCACTTTCCGGACAAAAAGTGATCACGGATCTCTTCGCCGAAGCTGGCGGGGAAGCAAACCTAGAAAGTGCGATTGAACACATTGCCGTTGCGCAACGCACGGATTTGTTGCTGGTGGCGCCGGCGACGGCGGACGTGATTGCCAAATTCGCGCGCGGTATCGCGGATGATTTTCTGACGACTCTTCATCTCGCCTCGACTGCGCCCGTTGTGATTGCGCCTGCGATGAACGTCAACATGTGGAATCATCCCGCAACGCAGGAGAATCTGGAAATGTTGCGCGCCCGCGGCGTGTACATCGTGCAGCCGGATGAAGGCTATCTTGCGTGCGGAATGACGGGTCCCGGGCGGCTCGCGGGACAGGAAGCGATTGTTGCGGCGGTGAAGGAAGCGCTCAAGCTCAAGCGCGATCTGGAAGGCGAGACCGTGCTCGTGACGGCGGGCCCAACTTGCGAGGACCTCGATCCTGTGCGGTACATCACGAATCGCTCTTCGGGGAAGATGGGCTACGCAGTTGCGGAAGCGGCAGCAAGGCGCGGCGCGCGTGTCGTGCTTGTTTCCGGGCCTACATCGCTCGATACACCTGCCGGGGTGGAGCGCGTAAGCGTTCGGACGGCTTTGGAAATGCATCAAGCCGTGCGGCAGCATTTCCCCCCAGCGACAGTTGGAATTTTTGCGGCCGCGGTCGCGGATTATCGGCCTGCGGAGCAACTTTCGCAAAAAATGAAACGTTCGAAGGATTCGTTCACGCTGAAGCTTGAGCCCAATCCAGATATTCTCGCGAGCGTTGCTAAGGAAAAGGGTGAACGGCTGATTGTTGGGTTCGCGGCAGAAACAGATCACGTCGCGGAAAACGCGAGGAAAAAGCTATCGTCGAAGAACGCCGATTTGATAGTGGCGAATGACGTCACGGCTGAAGGTGCCGGGTTTGACTTGGACACGAATGTAGTTACGTTGCTCGCCCGGGACGGGCGAGACTTGGCGCTGCCCAAGATGACCAAGCGAGAAGTTGCTGAGCGCATCTTGGATGAAGTCGTGCGCCTGCGCAGTAGTTTGCGCGCCGCCGCGCAACATTCTTCCGACTGAACCAGCCATGCCCGGGCGCCTCTCTGACACTCTCCAAAAAAAACTTTCTGACCGGCTGCGTTTTTACGAAGACATCGGCATCGCCAGTTTCTACCCCGACCGTGGTGCCACCGCTTTGCCGGAAGCACCGCAGATCGCTGCGGCACAAGAAGTCACACACCGCATCGAGGAGCCAAGTTTGCCAAAACGAGAACTGAAACCTGCGTTGCCTATTCCCGTGGCGACGGCTCCAACGCGCAAATTCGAATTGCCACAGATGGACTCCGGACCGCTGCTCTTTGAAGCCTCAAATAAAATCGAAAATGACACGCTGCTGAAAATTCGCGAGGACCTCGGCGATTGCAAGCGATGCAAACTGCACAAGGCGCGGCACAGCATTGTCTTCGGAGACGGAAATCCAAAAGCACAACTGATTTTTGTCGGCGAAGGGCCGGGCGCCGATGAAGATGCACAAGGACTTCCTTTTGTCGGCCGAGCGGGAAAACTGCTCACGCAAATGATTGAAGCGATGGGCTTGCAACGCAAAGACGTCTACATCTGCAACGTCGTGAAGTGCCGTCCGCCGGAAAATCGCCAGCCGGAAAGAGATGAAGTCGCGGAGTGTTCGCCGTTCCTCTTCCGGCAAATTGACACCATAGCGCCGAAAGTGATTGTGTGCCTTGGCAGTACAGCCGCGCAGACCATTTTGCAAACCAATCGCGGCATTTCGCATTTCCGTGGCGAATGGATCGAGTTTCGAGGAAGAAAGTTAATGGCTACGTATCATCCGGCGTATCTCTTGCGCAATCCAGCGGCCAAGAGCGAAGTCTGGAAAGACCTGCAAAAAGTGATGGCCGAACTTGGCCTCGCAGTGAAACGCGGCAAGACGACGTAATCCAAATGGGAATCTTGCTTGGTCTGGTTACTGCTCTCGCGTGGGGCACTTCGGATTTTTTTGCCCGGTTTGTTACGCGACGCGTCGGGACCCTCCGTTCGCTGTTTTATATGCAGACTTGGGGCTTCCTGCTGCTGACGGCCTATCTGCTCGTTACGCATTCATGGGGTCATCTGTTCGATGCTTCCGGCTGGCGTCCATGGGCTTGGGGATTTCTGGCTGGAGGATGCAACACAGTGGCGATGTTTTCGTTCTATCGCTGCCTCGAAGTCGGCAAAGTTGCCGTCGTCGCGCCGCTTTCCGCGAGCTATCCCGTTCTTACGCTTTTTCTTTCGATATTTTCTGGAGAGCGCCTATCGCTCTTGCGATTCTTTGGAGTCGTGGCGGTACTGATTGGAGTAGTCCTGGTTGCGCGCGGCGAAGTCGTCTCAGACGAGCCTTCAAAAAATGTTAATTCCGGAATTGTTTGGGCTTTGATCGCGGCGATCTTCTTTGGCGTGTTGTTTTGGCTTTTGGGGCTTCGCATCATCGCGACGACCGGACCTTACGCATCTTTGTGGCTCATACGCATGACCGGCTCGCTTGCCTCGCTTTCGGTCTTACTCTTCAGGTGAATGCCCGTTTTTAAATCTTTGGGCACCTTCAACTGGCAGCCCCCTCTCATGGGCCTGCTCGATACAGGCGCTTTTGCAGTCAGCAATCGCGGCATGCAAATGGAGCAGATTTCCGTCATCACGGTTCTGTCGTCTCTCTATGGAGCCGTCACGGTTTTGCTTGCAGCAATTTTTCTCCGTGAACAAGTCGCGCCTATGCAGCGGATTGGCATCGTCGCGATTTTTGCGGGCATTTTCCTCATCAGCAGGTGAATTTCAGCGCTGCTGGTACACTAGCCAACGCAATGTCCGCTCCGTTTTGCAATGTGGCGCTGCCGGTTCCGTTGCGCACGACATTTACTTATCGCGTGCCAGAGCCGCTGCGCTCTTCGGTGCAGCCCGGCTGCCGCGTGCTCGTGCCGTTCCGCAAGAAATCACTCGTCGGTGTCGTTGTGGAGTGCATCGAGGCGGCCCCAGCGGGCGCGAGGCTGCGGGAAATCGCACGCGTTGTAGATCTTCTTCCCGCCCTCACGCCAAAACTTCTCGAATTTGGCCAATGGATCGCCAGCTACTATCTCGCGCCAATCGGAGAGGTTTTTCGTTCCATGCTGCCGCCGGCCACGGAGCTTTCCTCGCAGCGGGAAGTTGCCTTGTCCGCTGCCGGCCGCGCCATGGCTGAGGAACTCGGCAAGAAGCTCCTATTGCCAGAGACTGGCCAAGAGGAATTACGTGCACTAGTCGAACTGGCAAAGCAGGGGAAAGTATTTTCGTTTACGGGCACCGGGAAACGGGGTTTCTCTGCGGACTTGCTGCAGCGATTGCAGCGGCGCGGGCTCGTGGAGATTCGCGAAATGACAAAGGGCCGCAAACGCAGAACGCAGCGAATCATTGCCTGGAAAGGTGAAGGCGCAAGCAAGCCAGGTGACGCAGAAAACTTGGAGCGTGTACACGCACTACTCGAAACGGAGCGGGGGCCGTTGCCGCTACACCAGTTGCTCAAGCTGGCGCACGTCTCGCGCTCTCTTGTTGAACGACTCATTCGAACAGGCGCACTCGCTTCCTGGGAAGAGCCGCTTGATCCCGCCGAGGATCCCTTCGATACCGGTTATGAGCCGCCCGCGCACACATTGAATCCCGCGCAGGAATCCGCGTTTGGCGCAATCCGCGCGCGATTCGAATTGGGAGAGTTTGGCGTTCAATTGCTGCACGGTGTCACCGGAAGCGGAAAGACCGAAGTATATTTGCGCGCCGTGCAGGACGCGCTCGCGCGCGGCAAAACAGCGATCGTGCTCGTGCCGGAAATCGCGCTCACGCTTTGGGTCGGCCGCCAGTGCCGCGCCTGGTTCGGCGCGCAATTCGAAGGCGTCGTCGTGCTGCACTCAGCCTTAAGCGATGTCGAGCGCTCGCATGCGTGGTGGCGTGTACGTCACGGAGAGGCCCGAGTCGTGGTCGGTACTCGTTCCGCGGTATTCGCCCCGCTCGAAAATCTTGGGCTCATCGTCGTAGACGAAGAGCAGGAGTCCAGCTACAAACAGGAGGAAACGCCGCGCTATCACGGGCGGGATGTCGCCATCGTCCGCGCGAAACTGGAGAATGCCGTGGCGCTTCTGGGCTCTGCAACTCCGTCCCTCGAAACCTACCATCACGCGCGGGAAGGGAAGTATGAGCTCCTTACCATCGCTGGTCGCGTCGCTTCTCGCCCTTTGCCATCCGTTGAAATCATCAGCCTGCGGGAAGAATTTCAGCAGACTCACAAAACAAACCCAATTTCTTCTGCGTTGCATGCGGGAATTCAGGAGTGTCTTAGTAACGGCACGCAAGCACTCATCCTGATCAATCGCCGCGGCTATTCGTGGTCCGTTCTATGCCGCAGCTGCGGGGCGTCCGTGCAATGCGTCAATTGCAGCATTTCGATGACGCATCACAAAAGCCGGAACCGCCTCGAATGTCATTACTGTGGCTCGATTCAGCAAATTCCCAAGCAGTGCCCCAGGTGCCACTCGAAGTACGTTTATTTCTTTGGCGAGGGTTCCGAGCATTTGGAAGAACGCCTACGCAAGGAATTTCCCGGCGCGCGCATCGCACGGCTCGACCGCGACACCGCGCGCACCAAGCGTCAATTTCAGGAAACGCTGGGCGCATTCGCGGGCGGAGCGCTCGATATCCTCGTTGGCACGCAAATGCTTGCTAAGGGCCACGATTTTCATCGGGTTACGCTCGTCGGCGTGGTCAGCGCAGACGCTTCACTCAGCATGCCGGATTTCCGCGCCGCGGAGCGCACCTTTCAATTGCTCACTCAGGTCGCTGGCCGCGCCGGCCGCGGTGATCTTCCCGGCCACGTCCTGATTCAAACGTATTATCCGGACCACTACGCGATTCAGGACGCCGTAAAGCAGGATTACGCCGCCTTTTTCGAACGCGAACTCCATTTCCGCCGCGTCATGGCCTATCCGCCGTTTACTTCGCTTGCGAACGTCATCGTGCGCGACACAAGCCTTGAAAACGCAATTCAGTGGTCGCGCCGGCTTTCCGAATATTTTGCGCCACTCAATAACGATGCAGTGCGCGTGCTTGGCCCCGCGGCCGCCCCGCTTGCTCGCCTCAAGCGTGAGCACCGTTTTCAGTTTCTCTTGAAATCCAAGAGCCGCGTTAAGCTCGCGCGATTGCTTTCCGGGGCGCTGGCATATTGTGATGCGAAGGAAATTCCGCAAACGGCAATCCTGGCTGACGTGGATCCACTTTCACTTCTGTAGCGAATAGATCCTCAGCCTGTCGACCGTGTTGTGTTCAGAAATAATACGCGGGCACTTCACGATTTCATTTAGGTATTGAGTAAACGCGGAAACGAAAGGACGTTCGGCGGTTCGATCAGCCTTCGAGGCCCTGCAGCTCTTTTCCAGGCTTGAATCGCACAGCTTTTCCCGGAGGAATGTTCACTTCTTCGCCGGTGCGCGGATTGCGGCCGATGCCCGTCTTGCGCGGACGCACGCTGAAGACGCCAAAGCGGCGCAGCTCGATCCTCTGGCCGCGGCCCATCGCGTTCTTGAGCGATTCAAATACCGTTTCCACTGCTTGCTCGGCCTTCACGCGGCTCACACCGGTGCCTTCGAGTTTTACGAGCACTGCGTTCACAATGTCCAGCTTAATCACGCAATCCTCCGCTTGTACTGTCGCCCGATGCTAGAGGCACCGCCGCGGGTTGTCAAGACGCAACGCCCTGCAATACACTGACTGTCTCATCGAATCGCATTTGCACGCAAAATTTTTTGCTTCACTCAACTTATCACGCAAAACAGGAGGCGTGGATGTCCGTCAAGCCAGACCATTGGATTCGCCGTATGGCCCTGGAGCACAAGATGATCGAGCCTTTTACGGACCGTCAGATCCGAGAAGGCGTCATCAGCTATGGAGTTTCGTCCTACGGCTACGACATCCGCGTCGCCGACGAGTTTCAGATTTTCACCAACGTGAACTCGACCATAGTCGATCCCAAACACTTCGACGCCCGCTCGCTTGTCGCGTACAAAGGCGATGTCTGCATCATTCCGCCGAATTCATTCGCATTGGCTCGCTCGGTCGAATATTTCCGCATTCCGCGCAATGTGCTGACGATCTGCCTCGGCAAATCCACGTACGCGCGTTGCGGCATCATCGTCAACGTCACGCCATTCGAGCCGGAATGGGAGGGCTTCGTCACACTCGAAATCAGCAACACTACACCGCTACCCGCGAAGATTTACGCAAACGAGGGGCTCTGCCAGGTGCTTTTCTTTGTCTCGGACGAAGATTGCGAAGTCAGCTACAAGGACAAAAAAGGGAAGTATCAAGCGCAATCGGGCATCGTGCTTCCGCGACTTTAAGCGCTGGCTACCTGAAATTGGCTCTTACGATTTGATCTGAGTGAGTGTGGAATCCTGTTTCTGCTCATCGGGCGGGGCGGCCTGCAGCGCGAATCCTGCCTCACGCCAGCCGTCCAGTCCGCCTTCCAACGGCCTGATTCTTTTGATGCCTTGTTTTCTGAGGAGTAGCGCCACACGGGCGCTGGTGGCTTCATTTGGTCAAGTACAGTAGAGGATGATTTCGCGATCCGGCGGTAACCGGTCGCTGCGTTCCTCCAGATCCTTCACGTCCATGTGAAACGCGCCCGGGATCGTCTCCGGGTCGGCCTCAAAATCGAGGGAGTGGCGCAGGTCCACAATCACCAGTTCTTCACCTGCATCAATTTTCTCTTTTAATTCTTCCGGCGTGATGCGTCCGATTCGCAATTCACGCAAAAATCTTTGGCGGCCAATGAATTTCCAAGTGATGTAACCGCCCAGCGCTCCCACGATCAGCACCATGAGGCCGCGGCCAAGTGACGCCGCGCGCTCCGCGATGACTTCAATTTGTTCGCTGAAAATGTAGCCAAGGAGCAGAAATGCGCCGGCCCACAAAACGGAACCAAGAAAATCCCACAACAGAAATCTCCGCCTGCGCATATGAAATATTCCTGCAAGCGGCGGTGCGGCGGTGCTTAAACCGGGCACAAATTTTGCAATAAGAAGAGAACGGGCTCCCTGCTTTGCGAATACACCTTCCGTACGGCGCACGCACGAATCCGGCTCCAGCGAGATTCGGCAGAGAAATTGGAGAACGCTGATACCTTTCTTGCGCCCGAGCTGAAACCAGAGGCCATCGGCAAGAACTGCCGAAACCGAAGCCAGCAGAAGGCAGAGCCAAAAACTCATGTGGCTCCGTCCTGCAAGGGCCCCTGCCGCAAGCAAAAACGGAGTCGCCGGGAAGGGAAGGCCGACTTGTTCCGCAAAAACCAGCGCTGGAAGAACGACATATCCATGACGCACCAAGAATTCCAGCGTCCCGTGCATGCCTCCGAGCTGTTCCCCTGTCATCTTCCGTCCTGGGCTTCCGGGCTTACTTCACGAATTCAGCAGTATGCCCCCATTGCCCGCTCATGACAAATTCCCGGATTGGTTTGCGGGTTCGCGGAGCCTTTTCTTTCGTCTGATACGGTTCCGGCAGAGAAGATGCATCTCCGGGATAGCCAATGGCCATTGCAGCAATGGGTTCCCATCCTTGCGGAATGTTGTACGCCTCTTTTGCCGTTTCCGGATCAAATCCAGCCATCTGATGCACAACCAACCCGCGCGCCGTGGCTTCAATTGAAAGCTGTAGGCTCGCCGCGCCGACATCATACTGTGCGTTGCGATTCGGCGCGTTGTTCCTGGCGAACGCCAATTCAGCAACCGCAATTACCAGAACCGGTGCCATCCTCGCCCAGTTGGCGTTGAATTCCACCAGCGCCCCGAGCGATTTCTCAAAATTCTCCGTGTCGTCTTTCATCGCGACAATGTATGCCCACGGCTGTTCGTTGTAGCAGGACGGCGCCCAGCGCGCCGCTTCAAACAGGCTCCGCAGTACTTCCGCAGAGACCGGCTTGTCGCTAAACGCGCGCGGGCTCCATCGGTTCTTGATGACGTCCTGAACGGGATAGTCAACGGGTGCGGGATTGCTCATGTTGGTCCCCGCAAGAAGCAGGCTGCGTTACTTCGCAGCCTGCTTGATCATCTCCATGTCGATTGTGATGTTCACGGTGTCGCCCACCACCACGCCGCCGCCGTCCATGTTCGCGTTCCACTTCACGCCAAAGTCCTGGCGGTTCACTTTTGCCGTTGCATTCGTTGCCACCCGCGTGTTGCCCCAGGGATCCTTCACCGGAGCGGTCGGACCTTCCACGTCCAAGACGACTTCTTTGGTCACCCCGTGAATTGTCAAGTCGCCCGTAATCTTCAAATTGCCCGCGCCTGCGGTCTCGACTTTCTTCGACTTAAAAGTCATGGTCGGGAATTTCTCTACGTCGAAAAAGTCCGGACTCTTCAAGTGCTGGTCACGCTTTTCTTCTCCCGTGTTCACCGTTTTGGTATCAATCGTGACGTCGATCTTCGACTTCGCGATGTCCTGGTCGTCCCAAACTACGGTACCGGTCACTCCCTTGAATTCTCCGCGCACCGTCGAGATCATCAGGTGCTTCACGGCGAACTGCGCCGCAGTGTGTTGCGGATCGATCTGCCACGTGGTCGAAGCCGCGCTGGCTTGCCACGCTGCCCCCGCCATTAGAATCGCCGCTGCTGTTAACTTTCGAATTGCCTGGCCCATTTTCTTTCTCCTTTTTTCTCTTAGACTGAAACTTAAGATCCTCCGGAACTCTCACTCGGTTCAGGTTTTTGACATTCCCCCAGCAACTCCGCAAGGTGCTTGAGCCTCGTTGCGCTGATGTGTGCGAACTTCATCTTGTGCAGTTCGCGCACGGGATGGTCCAATTTTTTCAGGACGTCCAGCCCAGTTGGCGTGATCCGCGTCTTGACCACGCGGCGGTCGTTTTTCTGCCTCTCGCGCACGATCAGTCCGCGCTTTTCCATGCGGTCGAGCAGGCGCGTCATGTCCGGGTCATGTGAAATCATCCGGTCCCCCACGCTCTTGCAGGGGAGCCCTTCGGGGCCCGCTCCGCGAAGGATTCTCAGTACGTTGTATTGTGTCCCGGTAAGACCATATGGTTTCAGCAGCTGTTCAGTCTGCTGCCCCACGTAATCCGCCGCGCGCAGGATCAGTACGGAAACCTGCTCCTCAAGCGCCGGCTGGTACCGGTTCGTCGGGTGTGATGCGCTCATTCTTTTAATATGGTCGTGATAACGACTATTGTCAAGAGGAAAATTCAAGCCTTCCGCAGCGGCCTCAACTCCACTCCGCTTACGAAACTTTGCTCCCCTTGCGTGGCAATCATCGCAACCGCGTGCGCCACGTCTTCAGGCTTCAACACCCTCGTCGCATCCTTCGGCCCGCGCCCTGAAAATTCAGTGGCCACGCTCCCCGGGCACACCGTGCTTACGCGAATTCCATGTTCGCGCAATTCTTCCGCCATGCACCCGCTCAATCCCTGCAGGCCCCATTTCGAAGCACAGTAGATTCCGCCGCCCGGAAAGACATTTTTTCCTGCGAGGGAACTGATGTTGATAATGTCTCCACCTCCGCGCCGGATCATCCCTGGAACCACCGCGCGGGAAACCAGAAATACGCTTTTCAAATTCGTGTTCATCAGGCGATCCCACTCTTCTTCGCTCTTTTCGTGCACCGGGCCAAACACCCCCATACCAGCGTTGTTCACCAGCAAGCTAATCCCGCCGAACTTTGATTCCACGCGTTCGATCAAGGCCTCCACATCTTTTCCTCGTGTAATGTCCGCGCCGACAGCGATCGCCTGAATTCCAGTTGCGCGTAGCGCGGCCTCCGCTTCTGCGAGTTTTGCCGCGTCCCTTCCGCAGATCGCCACGTCCGCGCCCAGGCTTGCCAACTTCAATGCGATTGCTCGACCGATCCCGCGGCTTCCTCCAGTTATCAACGCAACTTTTCCCTCGAGCGACGTGTTTATACTCTGTTGTCCATCATTTGTTTTGCTTATACCTGTCATCAGAATTCTTCTCTCCTGGGCCTCTTTTTTCGTGCGAAACTCATCATATTCTCAGGGCACGTGAGTGGCAAAAGATGTCCCCCTGACCCAAGCCACGCTCGACCATTGAAAGGCGAAAGTAATGGGATTATCTGGCGCATGCCTGGAGCTGCTTGAGGTTGCATCAATGATTTGCACAAATTGCTACTACGTTACGGCTTGCGGTGGCGTCGCGGCTTTCCTTATAATTCCAAAGTTTTCAGGGATGAAGAAAATCTAGGTATTTGTACATTTGTTGTTCCGCCGGACTCTTTCCGCGGTGCAACGGAGTCTAATCTTCCAGGTTCCTAGCGAGGAGAATCGGAATGAACGCAACACGACGATTGACAGGGCTCGCGGCATTCATGGCCCTGTGCCTTGTTCTTGGCAGCGCGTCGAGCGCTTACCCCCAGGCAGCCGCACCGGGCGGCCAGGATCAAGGAGCAAGCAAGCAGCCATACACCATGGCGGAATACAACTCCTACAAGGCTTGCGCCGATGACAAAGTCCCCGCTTCGCAAATCAGATGCTTCGACGATTTTGTTTCCAAGTATCCCAATTCCGCGCTTCTGATTTACGTCTATCCCGCTTATATCCAGGCCTACGGTACCCAGAAGAATTACGTCAAGCTTATCGAGTCTGCCGACAAGTTGACGGCGCTCGGCGATAAGGCGGAAGCGCTCGTTCGTCTTCAAGGTCTTTACGCCCGCGCCAGCTCTTACCTCGCTCTGGCGCCAGCGGATCAAACCGCGCAGGCGAAAGGCCAACGCGATGCTTCGGCCCTCGGCTTGAAGCTTCTTGACGAAGTGAAGAAACCCGAAGGTGCGACCGATCAGGCCTTTAACGATTCAAAGAAAACCTATGCCATCCTCTTTAACAACGCCGCCGCGCAAGCTGCTACTTTGCAGAAAGACTTTGCCGCTGCCGCCGGGTCGTATAAAGCAGTCTTGGTCCTCGCGCCCGACGATCCCATTACCCACTATCTTCTCGGCAAAACTGATCTCGCTATGGCCCCGCCCCAGCAGATGGATGCGTTCTGGCACGTCGCCAAAGCGATTACTTCGAAAACCGCGACAGATGCGCAGAAGAAGCAGCTCACGCCCTATTTGAAAAAGCTCATTCTTGCCTATCAGGGCGGCACGGTTTGTGACAGCCTTTCAGACTCCGAATTCAATGAACTTCTTCAACTTGCCGGCACTGCCGCCGATCGTCCGGAGAGCTATAAGCTTCTAAGCACCGCCGATTTGGATGCTGCGCGAAAGGACATGACCATCGCTTCGGTCATTACCGATCTCAAAGCCGGTGGAGACAAAGCCAAAGTCACCTGGTTCGCCTCTTGCGGTCTGGAATTTCCCGATGTTCCCGGCAAGTTGATGGAAGTCGTTGCACCAGCTGCAGACGCGGACCCGGTAGTTCTCAAAATGGCTTTCGTCACGAGCCAGGCGGAATTTGACGCTGCAACTACACCGGATATGGAAGTGAAGGTCGTTGGCCAGCCGGAAGCTGCAAAGTTGAACAAGGATGAGACACCCACGCCGCGCTTCACCGGTACCTTGATGGCCTACGACCCGGCACCTGCCTTTATGCTTCACTGGGACAAAGCTAAGGTGAACGCCGAGGATCTGCCGAAGGAAAAGGCCAAGCCGGCTCCCAAGAAGCCGCCCGTCCGCCGCCCGGCTCCGAAGAAACCCAGCAGCTAGTTCTCATTCGCCAGCACAAAAGGCCCTCCAATTCACTCGGAGGGCCTTTTCATTTTGTACAGTGAATTTTGCTGGACGCCGATGACTGGCGACTAAAATTCTACCGCCGCGCTCTTCTCCCGTCGCCCAGCTTATACTCGCCAATCTTCCTGCTAAGCGTATTGCGATGAATCCCCAAGATTTTCGCCGCGCGGCATTGATTTCCTTGCGCGCGGTCCAGCACGCTTTTGATGAACCGTTTTTCAAACTCCCCAACGGCCTCATCAAACAGAATCCCACGGTCTACCATTTGCGCGACTAGCCCTTCCAGTTGATCTCTCACGATGACACGCTCCGCAATGGCCTTCCTGGCCAGCCAAAAAGTCTCTTAATCCAACTCGCGGCCAACCAGGATGCGATACGCCTCCCGGTATTTCGCCCGCGTAGCCGCAACCACGTCTGCAGGCAATTCCGGGCCCGGCGGGGTTTTTGGCCAACGGATTTGCTCCAGATAATCGCGAACAAACTGTTTATCAAAGGAAGGCTGCACCCCGCCCGGTCTGTATAGGGCGGCGGGCCAGAAGCGCGAAGAATCGGGCGTCAACGCCTCATCAATCCAGATCAGTTCGCCGTTCAGCAACCCAAACTCGAATTTCGTGTCTGCCACCAAGATTCCGCGCGGTGCCGCATACTCTGCGGCGCGCTTGTAGATCGCAATGCTGACGGCGCGCACTTTTTCTGCGAGCTCAGTGCCGATCATCGCCGCTGCGCGCTCGAATGAAATATTCTCGTCGTGCCCGCTCGTCGCCTTCGTCGCTGGAGTAAAAATTGGTTCAGGCAACTTGTCCGATTCCAGCAATCCTGCGGGCAAGGGAATTCCGCAGATGGTGCCTGTCGCTTTGTAATCCTTCCAGCCCGATCCGCTCACGTATCCGCGCACGACGCATTCAATCGGCAGCGGCTGCGTCTTCTTCACCACCATCGAGCGTCCCGCAAGTTCATTGCGATGCTCGTCAAACGGGGCAGGGAAGTCCGTCGCACTCAATACGTGATTCGGAATCACGTCCTCGAGCAGGTTGAACCAGAAAAACGAAAGCTGCGTCAGCACCTTTCCTTTGTCGGGAATCGGCGTCGGCATCACCACGTCGAACGCCGATAGCCGGTCCGTCGCCACGATCAGCAGCTTGTCGCCCAAATCATAGATGTCGCGCACTTTTCCGCGCGCGCTCGGCGTCAATCCGGCGAATTGGGTCTCCCGTAAAGTTTTCATGGCAGGTGCAGACGGCACGGACTACAACCCCTCGACTGAGTTCGAGCATTCTAGCGCACCGCTCCGTCGCAGCCAAGCGGCCCTCAGTGGAAATCGTTGGAAAATTTTTCTATGTTGAGTAGGGCACAGCACATTGCGCCCCATCTCGGCAAGATACGAAGTGCTTGACATCTTCGGATTCAAGGTGTTTGCAAAGGAGCCTAGGAAAAAAAGAGGCGCATTCTCACGCGCCTCTTTCTCTGCTCAAAACTCTAAGCCTACAACATAAAACTGCTTTACCTCACGCCGCCGCCGTCCTTGTCTTCTTTGATTTCTCCGGCGCTTCATCGCCTTCCCAGCGCACGCTGACGATCTTGGACACGCCCGGCTCTTGCATCGTTACGCCGTAGAGGACGCTGCCCGTTTCCATCGTCTTCCGGTTGTGCGTCACTACGATAAACTGCGTCTGCGCGCTCATCTCGCCAATCATCCGCGTGAAGCGGCCCACGTTCGCCTCGTCCAGCGGCGCATCCACTTCGTCCAGAATGCAGAACGGGCTCGGCTGATACCGGAAAATCGCAATCAGCAGCGCCAGAGCCGTCATGGCCTTTTCGCCGCCGCTCAGCAGCAGGACGTTCTGCAATTTCTTTCCTGGCGGCGAGGCAACTACGTCAATTCCCGCGTCGCCGCTGCTATCGGGCTCAGTCAGGCGCATCTCTGCCATGCCGCCGCCAAAAATCGTGTGGAACGCCGTCGAGAAGTTTGTATTGATGGCGTTGAACGCGTGCTCGAATTTTTCCTTCGAAATCTGGTCGAGCTCCGCGATCGCCTGCTGCGTATCCGCAATCGACTGCAGCAAATCGTCCCGTTCGCGCGTCAGAAAAGTGAACCGTTGCTCGCACTCATTGAACTCTTCGAGCGCCATCATGTTCACCGCGCCCATGTTTTCGATCCGCTGCTTCATTTCGCGGTAGTTCGTTTCCGCCAGCGCCAGCTCCTCGCCGCTCATGAACGCTGTCTCGCTGGCAATCAAATCCTCTGGCTGCGCGTTCACTTCGCCCATGCAGGTTTCGCGCAGGTGTTGCCAGTCGCTCTCATTCTTAGCGCGCTCCACTTCCGCATGGCTCCGCTGCTCGCGCATCTCCTGCAGCGATTGCCGCCCCATTCGCAAATGATCTTCCATCTGCGTGAGTCGAGTCCGCGCCGCTTCCCACTCCTGCTCGAGTTCCTGCTGGCGCGTCGAGAGTCGGGCTTTCTCCGCGAGCAATCCTTCAAGTTGGCGCGAAAGTTCTTCGCTCTGAGCGGCAAGAGTCTCCGTTTCCGCTGCAATCGAAGTCTCTTGTTGCCGCAGCGCCGTTTCGCGCCGTTCAAGCCCTGCGCGCTCTTCCGCGAGCCGCGCTGCCAAAGCCTCCGCTGCGCTCAGCCGCTCATTCCGTGCGGCAAGCTCTGCGCGTCCCACCGCCAATTCATCTTGTTCGGTCTGAATCGAGCCGCGCAATTCTACAAGCTGTGCCGCCAATCGCGCGCTCTCCGCTTCTGCCTCTGCGCGAGTAGCTGCCGCGGTGGCATGCTGGTCCTTCGCCGTCGAAGCGCGCTCTTCCGCGCCCGCTACTTCCTGCCGCAGCCGAGCCAATTCGCTCTGGCAAACGGTCAGTTCGAGTCCCAGCCGCGCCAGCTCACTCTGTGTCTGTTGATGCTTGTGCGTCGCGCTGATTACCTCGCGCTCCGCATCGCGTCGTTGCGCCGCTACGCTGTCGATTTTTTCTTCCGTCTCCTTGAGTGACGCAGCGATGCGCTCTATCTCCGCTTGCATCTCTTCCATGCGCGCTTCCAGCTGCATCACTTCTGCGTCCAGAGCGCGCAACTCGCGCTTCATTCCAAGTGGCCCCGCCTCATCCGGCCGGCCACCCGTCACCATGCGGCCTTGATAACAAGTCCCATCCGGAGTGACGAACGCATACTGCGGATTGTCTTTTGCCAAATTTTCGGCAGAGCTTACGCTGTCTGTCAAATATGCCGCGCGCAACCTCGGCAAGAATTGCTTCGCCGCAGCTCCCAGGGGATCGCGGAATTCCACCAGCTTGTCCATCCGCGAAACCACACCGTCTTCCGCCTGGAAAGGAATAATCGGCTCGTACTCGTCCACCTTCATATTCCGTGTCGAATCGACAAAGAACGTTGCGCGTCCGCCAACTTCATCACGCAATAGCGAAACTCCCGCCCGTGCGTGATCAAATGTCTCGACCACCACGTATTCCAACTCATCGCGCAAATACTGCTCGATCGCGCCTTCGTGTTCTTCCGGCACTTCTGCGTAATCGGCCAGCACGCCCACCGCGCGGAAATCGCGCCCGCCGCCTCTCTCGTTTGCCGCGAAAAGTTTCTGCACTGCATCCGCCGTGTAAGAGCGGTCGTTCAAGATCTGCGTCAGCGTTGCATGTCGCGCCCGCACCCCCGCCAGCGAGTCGCGCAGTGAATCGGCCTGCTTCGTCGAAGCCTCACGCTCTGCCCGCAAGCTCACCATCTTTGCCTGCAATTCGCTCGCCTGCTGCTTGAGCATATTCAACTGTAAACTCGCCGCCTGCAATTCTTGGGCAGCTTCTTCCGCCTGTCCGCGCGCTCCGATCGAACTTTCCAGCAACTCGTGCTCGCTTGCTTCGCGCCGCCGCAGCGCCTCGCTCTGATGCACGAGCGCCTCTTCCGCCTGCTTTTGCTCTCCGTGCAAGCGCAGCAAACTGTCGCCGGCCTGTGCCGCGGTCACTCGCAGTGTTTCAATTCGCGTTTCCGCTTCGGCGATCTGCGTTGCACGCGTCTGTGCACGAATTGAAAGTTCTTCCACGCGTGCGGCGAGTCCCGTCGCTTCTTCCTTCAACATCGCCACTGTTTGCTGTTGTGAACTGCTGCGTGTCTGCCATTCGGTTGCCTGCGCGCTCACCTGGCTCATGTCTGCGCCCAACTGCCCGCGCCGCGACGCCAACTCTTCAGCTCGCTGCGTGTTGAACGCAATTCGATTCTCCGCCCGGTCCGCCTCAAGCGCCGTCAAATTCAGCTGGTTCTGATTCGCACGAATTTCTGTATCCAACTCATATACACGCTGATTCAGTCGGTCCTGCTCGCCTTCCTGCTGCTGGATTGCCGTCGCGTGTTGTAATTCCGCAGCTGCAAACTCTTCGAGTTGTTTCGAAATCCGCGCCGCTGCCGCTTCCATCTCGCGCGCTTTGCCCGCCAGCATCTGCCGCACAATCCCGCGCATCTGCTCGCGAATCTCCGCATAACGCCGCGCCTTCGCCGCCTGACGCTTCAGCGAGCCAAGCTGCTTTTCCACTTCCACGACAATGTCGTTTACGCGCGCCAGATTCAGCTTCGAAGATTCCAGCTTCGCTTCAGCCAGCCGCTTCTTTGTCTTGAATTTCGTCACGCCCGCGGCTTCTTCGATAATCGCACGCCGCTCCATCGGCTTCGTCGAAAGAATCTGCCCGATGCGCCCCTGTTCGATGATCGCGTACGAATCTGGCCCAAGCCCCACGCCCATGAACATCTCTTGGATATCACGCAGCCGCGCTACCCGCCCGTTGATCAAATATTCGCTCTGTCCGCTCCGGTATAATCGCCGGCTCACCACCACTTCACCCGGCTTCATCACAATTTCCGGCTTCTCCGCTTTTTTCTTTCTCTTTTCCTTCAAAAATGACGGCTCGCTGGTTGCAGTCAATGCTTCAGCCCCTTCCGAAGCCTGCCCAGCAGAATCGGTTTCACTTTTCTCCATGGACTCTGCGTTAGAGTCCCCACTAGCCTCTGCAACTACCCTTATCGGAGCGCCAAGTTCCTTCCCACTCGCACTCTCTTCTTTTTCTCCATTCTCCATCACAAATCGGGCCGCCTCGGCCAGTTCCGGATCCTCCATCGTGATCGTCACTTCCGCCAGTCCCATCGGCGGCCGTTTAACTGTGCCGTTGAAAATGCAATCGCTCATTCGCCCTGCACGGAGGCTCTTGTGGCTCTGCTCGCCCAACACCCAAGAAATCGCGTCCACCACGTTCGACTTCCCACATCCGTTCGGCCCGACGATACACGTCGTCCCCGTTCCGCTGAACGTCACCGCAGTCCTTTCGCAGAACGACTTAAACCCAGTAATTTCGACTTTTCTCAGCTTGAGCAAGTTGTCCCCTTTGGTCTCTTCACGCCTTCCAGCTCGCAAGGGGTCGGGCACACGCGCGAAGAGAGACGGCTCAGTATTCCCCAATTGGAGGTGTCTTTTCGCAACATCCCAACCGGGTTCCGGTTGGGCGCTCTCCTCAACTCTATCTCGTTGAAGAGACACACGTTTGGCAGGTTCTCTGTCAGAGGCCCAGCCGCCTGGCGCTTCAGATGGCGGTACGGGAAGAAAATGTATCACTCCACACCGCCACTGTAAAGCACTACTCAACCTCTTGTGGCGCTTTCTTCATCGCCACTACGGCATTGCCATAAATACTGGCTGCTTTTGCCGTATCTTTTGGTCCACGCAGGTTAGCCCCGGTTATCCTGTTCCCTCACATGGGAATCGGTTAGACTTGGCTCTTGTCAGGTCTTTACCTGACACGCCATGCAGGCTTTTACTTGATTGAGTCTTGAGATTTTAACGTGCTATTCCTTCTTAAATTCACCGCGTTTCCGCATCGCGGGCTATCCAGGAAGCTTCGAGCAGCAGGAGAGTGTCTTAATGGCAAAACGTGAAACCCCGCCCCGCGGGTCCGTCATAAAGGACCCGGACGATCTTGAATTGGTACGAAACGAAGACACGCCCGAATTGTTACGGGAACTCGTCTCTCACCTCCGGCAAAACAGAACCCATCTTCGCGAAGAATGGCTCCGCAGAATTTCCGAAACGCGGCTCCTCACTGCGATGACCAAAGAAGAGATCTTCGCCGAAGCAACGTCCGTTTATGACAGCTACGTGGAAGCCCTTGAAACCGGAACCTTCGAAGCCCTGCAGGCTTATGCCCGCAATCTGTCTGAAAGAATCATTCCTCGGGGCGTTGAAACGCATGAAGTCATCGGAATTGTTCTGCTTCTCCGCGACGTCCTTGCCCGCTCGCTCTTCGCCAAATACCAGGCCGATTTCGAAAAGCTTAATCGAATCCTCGACGCATACGAGCCCGCCGCGAACCGCATCGCGAACACTGTCGCCGTCGGTTTCGTTCAGGAACGCGAACGCGTCATTCGCCAACAGCAGGAAGCCATTCGCGAACTCTCCACGCCCGTCTTGCAGGTTCGCGAGCGTTTGCTCATTCTCCCCATCATTGGCGTCATCGACCCTCAGCGCGCGCGCCAGCTAACCGAACAACTATTGCGCGGCATTCGCACTAATCGCGCCAAAGTCGTCGTCATTGATATCACGGGTGTGGCTGCCATGGACGTCACCGTGGCCAACCACCTCGTTCAAACCGTCGAAGCTTCACGACTCCTCGGCGCCACTGTTATCGTCACGGGACTCTCCCCAGAAATCGCCCAGACCCTCGTCACGATCGGTGTTGATCTCGGTAAGATGAACACCGTCGGCGATTTGCAAGGCGGTATTGAACAAGCCGAACGGCTCTTGGGATACAAAGTCGTGCCTTCGTCTGAGGGACGTTAGGCCGTCTG
>JACXTT010004194.1_pt1 | contig 21511 bp, 17 predicted proteins | sample 9270951 | NCBI WGS metagenome assembly JACXTT01 (sample SAMN15532306, study PRJNA645909) | rock metagenome | isolation source: weathered quartz diorite | place: Puerto Rico | collected 2017-06-21
GGTTCTACCCCTATTTGTTTAGGGCGTGTGGGGTGAATTCCCACTATGGGATTTGGGTGTGTTCGTAACGCGAGTGATACTCCACCGTTGGATTTGGGGGTTACGACCGGTCGGGAGGGGGAGGCTCCTGCCGAGCCGGAAGCATCGGCGTCGGCGTTCTACACTTGGCGTTTCTCGAGTTCACGGCTCGGCAGGAGCCTCGCCCTCCCGACCTACCTGCCCGAAGATCTAGCCTGGACGACGCACTGATCTGGGCCGGATGAAGAGGGAGAGGATGCCGACGATCAAGATTTAGGCATCGTCGTCTCCAGCCTCTCGTGTCCCAGCAGCACTTGAATCGCCTGTGGCAAGTCGGCGGCGAAACCCCAAGATCGGTGGGCGTATCGTCTTCGCCGAGATCGGCGAGCCAATACCAGGCGAACATGCAGTCGCCGCCGGCGCGGTAGGGGGCGTCGGCGTTCCCAGGCGATCCAGTGGACTCCCTTGAGAGGGGTGTGCGGAATTCATGGCTATTTCCTTGCTATGGGCTTTCAACCAGGCTACAATGCCGATGATTCGCGCGGAATCACTCCGCCCTCAAGATTCGAGTGAACGTGTGATACAGAAAGCATTGGATGTTAGCCAGAGTTTTTTCGTTGTTGTACGGAATCAAGTCTGTCTAATGATCGTTCGGCGGCGAATCGACTGTCCAACTGGGCGAAAAAAAATGAGGGTAGTATGGCACGACAACGATTGATGGTCGGCGGAGCGATGCTAGGCCTGCTGCTACTGGCACTGGTCGGCCGGGCCGATGAGGCCTCGGCAGTCAAGGCGATCGAGAAACTGGGCGGCAAGGTCGGGAGGGGGGACTTCAACCCGCCTGGGAAGCCCGTTGTCATGGTCAACTTTCGCGGCACGAAAGTGACGGACAACGAGTTGAAGGTACTGAAGGAACTGAAAAACTTGCGCACCCTATTCCTCGATGGCACGCCAGTAACCGGTGCCGGCTTTAAGGAACTAACAAGCTTGCAAGATCTGAGGCTCGGCGGCACCCAAGTCTCGGACGCTGGGCTGAAGGAGCTCAAGGAACTCAAGGGCTTGCAGTTGCTGTTTCTCGGCGGTACGAAGGTGACGGACGACGGGTTAAAGGAACTCAAGGAACTCAAGAACTTGCAGACGCTGGACCTTGACAATACGAAGGTAACGGACGCCGGACTGAAGCATTTGCAGGAACTCAAGAGCTTGCAAAAGGTGTTCCTCAGCCACACGAAAGTGACCGGCGCCGATTTGAACGATCTGAAGGGACTCAAGGACTTGCAGCAGATAAATCTTGATTTCACGAAGGTGACCGACGCCGGGCTGAAGGGCCTGAAGGAGCTCAAGAACTTGCAAACCCTGGGTCTCAGCTTCACGCCAATCACGGACGACGGCCTAAAGGAGCTGAAGGAGCTCAAGAGTTTGCAGAACCTGAACCTCCGCGGCACAAAGGTGACGAGTGCTGGGCTGAAGGAACTGAAGGCAGTCAAGAGCTTGCTGATGCTTGACCTCGGCGCCACGCAAGTTTCGGACGCCGGGCTGAAGGAGTTGAAGGCACTCAAGGGCTTGCAAGAGCTCGGGCTTGGCCTGACGCAAGTGACGGACGAGGGCCTAAAGGACTTGAGGGAACTCAAGAGCTTGCAGATCCTCAACCTCAACGGCACGAAAGTGACGGCCGTGGGGGTAAACGAGCTGCGGAAAGCTCTGCCCAAGGTTGAGATCTCTGGTGAGTTTAAGTGATTCGTTTCTTTTGACTGCGAGGCGGCGGACACAGGGCCGAACACATCTATGGCCCCGCTGGTCAAGAGCGCGCACCGCGAAATTCCGAAAAAAGTTGACAGCTTTTTTGCGTTGTGTCTGCGCAGGCTGCACAAGCCGGGCGACTTCAGCACGCGTCGAAGGTTGGTCTGCAAACCCGGTCGCCGAGCGGAGCCCGCTTCGTGGTTGCCGGTGCATCGACACCGACTGAAAGATCCACGTTGGACCGCGCTTCGGCGACGAGTCTGTTTTACTTGGGAACGCCGGCTCATCCTTCATGGGGCCAGAAGTGGCATCCAGCCGCTGCAGCAGACAGCGGAGCATAACTATTTCCCAAGACTTCAACGGCTCTCCAGCCCCGGCAGCTGATTCTTTTCGTTGGGCAGTACGGTGCCGCCGATGGCATCTCCGCAACGACAAGACAACGAAGCGCTGGCTATTTTTTTTCAGACAGCCAATGTCCCGCATCGCCTCCGTGTCAAGGTCCGTGGTTCGTCCCATCGTCCCAAAATGGGGGTGTGTCCCTGGATGATGGGATGAACTCAGTCGATTTGCCGCCTTTGCCGCCAAGGCATGGCGATTGAACACAAGAACATAGTAGTACCACAAAACGGCTAGTCAGTTCAAGATCTCGGTCACCACCTGCCCGGCCACATCCGTCAACCGAAAGTTGCGGCCATCATAGCGATGCGTCAAGCGCAGATGATCGAGGCCCATCAGATGCAGTATGGTCGCGTGCATGTCGTGCATGTGGACGGCGCCGGAGACAGCGTGGAAACCGAACTCGTCGGTGCTGCCGTGGACAATGCCGGGCTTGACGCCGCCGCCGGCGAGGAATTGCGTGAAGCCGCCGGGGTTGTGATCGCGGCCGGTGCCGTTGCGCTCGGCGTAGGGGGTGCGGCCGAATTCACCGCCCCACCAGACGAGCGTGTCGTCGAGCAAGCCGCGCCGCTTGAGATCGGCGAGCAGGCCGGCCACCGGCTGATCGGTGTTGCGGGCGTGGGTGGCGTGCATCGGCAGGTTCGAGTGCTGGTCCCACGCGGGGTTGTCGGTGTTGTCGCCGTAGTTGATCTGCACGTAGCGCACGCCGGCTTCCGCGAGACGGCGCGCCATCAGGCACTGCCGGCCAAAGTTGTCGGTCGGCCCGTTGCCGATACCATAGAGCCGCAGCGTTTCGGGGGTTTCGCGCGACAGGTCGAGGACTTCCGGCGCGTTCATCTGCATGCGGAAGGCGAGATCGTAGGAGCTGATGACCGCGTCGAGATCGGTGTCGCCCGGCCTGGCTTGCTCTTCGTTTAGCGCCCGCAGCAAATCCAGTTGACGCCGTTGCTCGTCCACCGACCGTTGCGGATTGGTGATATTGCGAATCCGCGCCTCGCTCGCTGGAATGCCGGCCCGCCCGATCGCGGTGCCCTGAAACGTCGAAGGCAGAAACGAGTTCGACCAGTTGCGCGGACCGCCGTTGCCCATCGACGGGCAGATGGTGATGAAGCCCGGCAGGTTGTTGTTCTCGGTCCCCAGGCCATAGAGCATCCACGAGCCGACCGATGGCCGCACGAGATTGATCGAGCCGGTGTGCATGAACAGGGTGGCGGGGCCGTGGGCGATGCCTTCCGTGTGCATGCCTTGCAGGAAGCAGACGTCGTCCACGTGCTGGGCGATGTGCGGGAACAGGGCGGAGACCCACTTGCCCGACTGCCCATGTTGCCGAAACGGCCACAGGTTCTGCATGACGCGATGCTCGACGACGCTGCGATCGCGCGCGAAGGTTCGGGCATCCTGAAACGACATCATCCGCCCATCGTCGCGCGCCAGCCGCGGCTTGTAGTCGAACGTATCGACCTGGCTCGGCCCGCCTTGCATGAAGATGAAGATGACGCGTTTCGCCTTCGGAGCGTGGTGCGGCGAGCCGAGCCCAGTAAGGGGCCGGGTTCCGGCAGCGAGCATGTCGGCGAGCGCGAGAGAGCCGAAGCCGCAGGCAAGCGACTTGAGGGCGGCACGGCGGGAGATAGGAGAATTCATTGCAAGCAACCTTTCATGTCGTCCAATTCTCGATGACCAGCCCTGGCACCTTGCTGAAATCGCGCGTGTTGCGCGTCAATAAGGTCAGTCCCTGATTCAAGGCAATCGACGCAATGCGCAAGTCCATCGTCGCCACTCGCACTCGTTGGGCAACCAGGTCGTCGAAAACGATCGACGCATTGGCGTCGAAGGGCAACACGACCGCTGCCGCAAACGCCGATAGGACGCGATCGAACATCCGATAACCCCGGACAACGTCGGCTGCCGTCTTGGCCTGGGCGACATAGGTGTTGCAGCCCAGCACCTGCTCATGAAAACTCACAAGGCAAAATGCCAAATCGTCGCGCCGGACCTGCGCAATGCGGGCGATCAATGCGGCATATTCCGGACCAGCTTGCTTTTGCAGGATACTGATATGATCGGTATCCAGGAGGAACTTCATGGCATTTGATCCTCGGCTGGCCGGTCTGCAGTCCGGATGGCTCGGCCGTGGGCCAGCACTTCGTCAAAGGCCGGTTCGTCCTTCATGGAGCCGATGACGCGCTCCAACCAATCGGCGGTCGGCTTGCGCGTGTTCATGGCGTCTTGAAGTTCGCGCACCGTTTGTTCCAGCACAGTCATTCGCTGTTCGAGAGTAACTTCAGCCATGGGTGGGTCTCCTTTTTTCTTGATGGTAGGCCATCTCAGCCGCCGAAGCAACGCCGAAGCCGCAAGTGATTGACGGCGAAGCGGCGGGTGATTGTGACCTTGGCGTTCATTGACCAGAAATCCTCTCTTGGCTAACCATTCGTCTCGGGCGGCCAGGGACGGATTACGTGCGTTAGTTGTTCATCCAAATTCCATTGCGGTGGCATGGCTTTGGGCGAAAACCATTTGTAGCCGGAGTGCTTCCATCCCTCAAACGTGGCCGGTGTGTCATCGTAACCGTATTCACAGCCGCAACAAACGCAGATGTCATAGGATCCGCGCAATTCTTCAACCGATTTGTAGGGTTCAAGGCGTGGGCCATAACCGCAAATCGGACAATACGAGAAATCCACGTTCAACCTCAACAATTAATTCACATATCTAAAATCGACGCACGCAAACAGCGTCTGATAAAACCGCTCCCACGCCGGCAGTTGCTGCTCCGCCAAGGGCACGCTGAGGTATTCCAACGCCAGCTCCCGTTCGCGCGGCGCCGGCAGCCGGCCCAGCGTTTTGCGGTATGCCTCGTCGATGCGGTCGGCGTCTTTCTTGCTGTCCTTGAGCGTCACTTGAGCCGCGCGGCGGGCTTGCGTCATGATGAACGGACTGTTCATCAGATACAACGCCTGCGTCGGCACGGTGCTGACGTTGCGTTTGCCCAGGACCATGTTCGGATCGGGGAAGTCGAACACCTCGAACAGCTCGTGCAGGCGATTGCGGAAGATCGGCGTGTAGATCGAGCGGCGAACGTCGTCGAAGACGTAATCGCGCTCGGCGGTCGTGCCTTTCTTGATCGTGTTGCCCAGCGTAGCGCGGTCGAGCTGACCGCTGACGGCGAGGATCGTGTCGCGGATCGCTTCGGCTTCGAGCCGCTGGCGGTTCATGCGCCAGAGCAAACGATTCTCCGGGTCGGCCTTCAAGCAGTCGGCGATCGGCGCGCTCGCCATCTGGTAGGTGTGCGACAGGACGATTGCGCTGATCAGCCTTTTCGTTGACCAACCATCCTGCATGAATTTGATCGCGAGGTAATCGAGCAGTTCCGGATGCGACGGCGTCTCGCCGGTGGCGCCGAAGTTATCGACGGTGCGGACCAGGCCGGCGCCGAAGAGATGATGCCAGACGCGATTGACGTAAACGCGCGCGGTCAGCGGATTGTCGGCACTCGCGATCCACGCAGCCAGCTCGCGGCGGCCACTCTCGTTCTTGGCGAGCCGAGCGGCGTGAGCCGCCGGGTAAGTCACCTGCAGAAACCCACGCGGCACGACTTCGCCCTTGTTGTGGACGATGCCGCGGATGCAGACGTGCATATCCGCAATCTTGTCGCCGTCGGCGACCGCCATCGCGATGGGCCGTTCGGGAGCGATCTTCTCCAGCGATTTGAGTTGGGCTTCGAGGTCGGCCAAGGCGGTCGATCCCAAGGGTTCGCTGCCCTCACCCTTGGGCTTCAGGGCTTCCTGTTTGTCCGCGATCGCTTCCGGTAAGAACTGCAGCGCGTCGGCGACGACATGCCCGTTCGCCCCGTCCGTCGAAAGCATCACGAACCACTGGCTCCCCTTGGTGAAGCGATAACGGCCCAGCGAGATGAAGCGGCCATCGATCGGCGGCCGCAGCTTCTGATTGACGTGGACCGTCTCATCGCCGTCGCGATAGAAGATGCGCACCGGAACCTTGTCGGCCCGATTGGCGTGCGGGACGTAGGCGAGACGCACCTCGTAGATGCCGCTCTCGGTAAACTCGGGCTGGAACGTGAGCGTTTTCTCGCCTTTCATGGCACGGTCGTCGTAGAGATAGCCTGCGCCGATGTAGTTGCCGGTATAGGTTGAGTGCTTCCAGGCGCCGACCTTGCGCGCTTGCGTGTCGTCGATGACAATGCCGGGCAACGTTTTCGGATCGAGCGGCGTCCCCTTGATCGGCTCCGTGACGACGCCGGCATTCGGGTTCTTCGCCTTGACCATTGCGATCTGCTTCTTGAGTGAGGCAACGGCGGCATCGTGCTTCTTGATCGTCAGCTCGATCTGCGGGTCCTGCGATGGCAACGACCGTTCCATCCAGCGCGAGACGTTCGAGTGGACGATGAACTTGGTGCTCTTGAAGATGCCGGCCAACGCATAGTAGTCCTTGGTCGGGATCGGGTCGAACTTGTGGTCATGGCAGCGGGCGCAGCCGATGGTCATGCCGAGGAAGCCCTTGCCCATGGTGTCGATCATCTCGTCGATGACGTCCATTTCAAGGATCGGCTTGTCCTGGCGTTCGAAGTTGGTCGGGCCGAGCAGGAGGAACGCGGTCGCCACCAGCTGCCAGTAGCGTTCCTGCGGCGTTTTCGCATCTTGCAGATCGCCCGATAACTGCTCGGTGACGAACTGCGCGAACGACTTGTCGCTGTTGTAGGAGTGAATGACGTAATCGCGATAACGCCAGGCGTCCTTGAAAATGGCGGTGCGGCCGCCGCCCGACGACTCGGCGAAACGCGCCACGTCAAGCCAGTGCCGACCCCAGCGCTCGCCGAAGTGGGGTGACGCCAGTAGCCGATCGACGATGTCAACGATAATTTCTCCCCGTTTAGCGCCCGCGGTATCCCACGCTTTCGTAAATCTCTCCAGCTCTTCCACCGTCGGCGGCAGCCCGATCAACGCATAATGCAATCGTCTCAACAGGACGCCCGGATCGGCGTCGCGGCTCGGCTTGAGGTTCTTCACTTCCAGCTTCGCCAGCACGAATCGATCGATATCGCCGCGCGGCCAGGCGGCATCCTTCACCTGCGGCAGTCGGAGTATCTTCGGCGCCTGGAACGCCCAGAACTTGCGGCCTTCGTCGATGTCGATATCCCCTCGCTTGCGCTCGGGGTTAGTGAGCTTGGTGCGCGGATCGGGAGCGCCCATCTTGATCCATTTCTCGAAGTCAGCGATCACCTCGGCGGGCAGCTTCTCCTTCCTGGGCATCTTGAGGTCGGGATCGGTGTGGCGAATCGCCTTGATGAGCAGGCTTTCGTCGGGCTTGCCGGGGACCATGGCAGGGCCGTTATCGCCGCCTTCAAGCAGGCCCTGGCGAGTCTCCACGGAGAGGCCGCCCTTGAGCTTCTTGACGGCCCCGGTGTGGCACGAATAGCAGTGCTGCACGAGCACGGGGCGAATCTTCCGTTCGAAGAAATCGACACCTTCCTGGCTGGACGCCGACGGCACCGCGTACAGAAGGTATGCCAGCAGGCCGATTACGAAGCGCGGCAGAAGCCAAAGGAGCCGGCGTCTCTGAGGTGACTTCATCGTTGGGGTTTCCGACGGGTGGAATCGAATGAAAGACGGTTCCTCTCTTTATACCCTCAACGAAATCGAAGCGACAGGCGGAATCGGCAGAAAGTCTGTTGATTTCCTGCCGCTTTCCGCGTCGGCGTTCATACAATTCATGGAAAGACGATTTTCTTACAAGAATTGGCCCGCGCCGGCGAACCATACTGCAGCATCCCGACGTTCCCTGGGAGACCGTCCATGTCGTCCGCATCGCCGAATCCTGTGCCTGCGCCGCCGCCTGGCGATACCGGGGCCCGCTCAACCGACAAGATCGTCGTTTTTCGACATTCGCACCTCTTTTACTGGTGGCCGGTCTGGCTGCTTGGATTCATCTTCGCCGCGATCACCTGGTGGAGCGACCATCATCTCGCCGTCGTACCGGCGAACACCATGGCTGCCGACAACAGAGAAGTTGAAGTGGAGGTGAACGGCAAGAGAGTCAAGGAAAACCGTAACGTCCTGATCCTCGACAAGGACAAGAAGCACCGCACCCACAAGAACGACGATGGCAAGGACGAAATCACCCAGCCAATAGTGCTGATGACGCCTAACCGAGCCATCGGCAGCATCTATGCCATCGTTCTGCTGCTTGTCATCGTCATCACCAACGTCAGCATCCGCGGTTTATGGGCGGTTCTCGTCATCGTTGGCATCATCATGTTGACGATTATTCTCTGGGCTGCGGAGCTGTGGGATCCGATCTTCGTGAAGCTCTACCACCTGTCCATTTTCATCAATCTCGGCGGCTATCTGCTGATCTCCACCGTGCTGTTCATCCTTTGGCTCACGAATTTCCTGCTATTCGATCGGCAAACCTACATGATCTTCACGCCGGGCCAGGTGCGCGTGCGCCAAGAGATCGGCGGCGAGGAGATCGTCTACGATACCACCGGCATGGTGGTGCAGAAGGCGCGCAACGACATGTTCCGCCACTGGATTCTCGGCTTCGCATCCGGCGACCTGACCATCAAGCCGGTGGGGGTCGCCCATCCGATCGAGTTTCCCAACGTGCTGTTCGTGGGGTCCAAGGTGACGAAGATCGAAAACATGGTGAAGGAAAAAGTCATCGTGAGGGCGCCGGAACAGAAGCCGGCAGACGCTTGAGGCGATTCAAACAACATCGTACCAAGAGGTTTCACGCAACATGTCCACATCAGCACCGCAACCTGGCAACAAGCCCCCCGTCCCCGCCGCCGCGCCGGCGCCACCGCCAGTCAGGCCGCAGGAACCGCAGAAGCGGGAGATCCGCATCGTCAGCCATTGCACCCTGTTCTACTGGTGGCCGGTCTGGGCGTGCGGGTTCATCATGTTCATCATTTCGATGGTGGACGGCCATCGTCTGGCCGTCGTGCCTGCGGGGACGAGTGCGTGGGACAAGAAAGTCCCTGTGCCACCCACGGAAGACGACAAGAAAATCGCCAAGCTGAAAAACATTGATCCAGATGAGCCTCGCGCCGCCTTGACCTATCCGATTGGAGGGAAGTTTGCGCGCGATCCTTCCGACAAGAATCGACCTGAGAATCCTCATCTGCACATGAGCAACAACAAGAACCTCGGCGTCCTCTTCTGCGCCGTCTTGCTCCTGGTCATCGTGATTACCAACATTCCGCTGCGCGGCCTGTGGTCGGTCATCGTGATCTTGGTGATCGTCTCGCTCACGATCATCTTCGCGCTGCTCGAATGGTGGGAAACAATCTTCACCTGGCTCAGCTTTCTCGATATCCGCATCAACGCCGCCGGTTACTTCGTCATCTCGTTCGTACTCTTCGTCTTGTGGCTGGTCGTGATGCTGCTGTTCGATCGCCAAGTTTACATGGTCTTCACGCCAGGCCAATTCCGCGTGCGTCTGGAGATCGGCGAGGCGGAGACCGCCTTCGACACCACCGGCATGACGCTCCAGAAGCAGCGCAGCGATCTGTTCCGCCACTGGATACTCGGCATCGGGTCGGGCGACTTGATCGTCAAGACTTCCGGCGCGAACTCGCAGGAGTTTCACATGCCGAACGTGCTGTTTATCGGCCGCAAAGTGAAGGAGATCGAGGACATGCTCCGTTCACGGCAAGTCGTGTCGGGGGCCGTGAAGGGACAGTAGTTTTCAGAGCCTGAAGCGTGAGCGAAGGAAGCGCCGTCCTTCGCTCACGCTTCAGGCTCTGACTAAAGATGGAACCGTCATGCCACGCGCCGTCTTTGCATCATTCGCCGTCCTCTTTTGTTGTACATCGTTTCTGCACGCGCAACCCGAGCGCGCCAAGCTGCTCGAATTCTTCGAGACCAAGGTGCGCCCGGTCCTGGCCGACAATTGCTTCTCGTGCCACGGCAACCTGCCGAAACCCAAGGGAGGAGTGCGGCTCGACCGCAAGGAGTTCGTCTTCGCGCCAAGCGATGAGCCGTTGATCGTGCCGGGGCATCCGGAGAAGAGCCTGCTGATAAAGGCGATTCGGCACGAGACCGACCACAAGATGCCGCCGCCGCCCAAGACGAAGCTGTCCGCGCAGGCGATCGACGACATTACGACTTGGGTCAAGCTCGGCGCCTTCTGGCCCGACGAGAAGCCGCTCGCGACCGGCCCCGACCCGCGCAAGCACTGGGCGTTTCAGCCGGTCAAGAAGCCGGAACTGCCGGCAGTCAAGCAAAAGGACTGGCCGGCCAACCCGATCGACGTGTTCATCCTGACGAAGCTGGAAGCGAAGGGGCTGATGCCGAACCCCTCCGCCGATCCGCGGACCTTGCTGCGGCGCGTCTACCTCGATCTGACCGGCTTGCCGCCGACGTTCGAGGAAGTGGAGAGATTTGCGAAAGCGTGGGACGACGCGGGTGAAAAACGGGGAGCGGAATTCGAGCGCGTCGTCGATCGACTGCTGGCGTCGCCTCAATATGGCGAACGCTGGGCCCGGCACTGGCTCGACGTCGCCCGCTATGCCGACACGAAGGGCTACGTCTTTCTCGAAGAGCGCCGCTACGCCTATGCCTATGCCTATCGCGACTACGTGGTGAAAGCTCTGAACGATGATTTGCCGTTCGATCAGTTTATCATGCAGCAAATCGCCGCCGATCGGCTCGTGGCCAAGAAGCAGGCGCCGCCGGAAGCGCAGGCGGCGATGGGCTATCTCACGCTCGGCCGGCGCTTCCTCAACAACATTCACGACATCACCGACGACCGCATCGACGTCGTCACGCGCGGCCTGATGGGGCTGACCGTCGCCTGCGCCCGCTGCCACGATCACAAGTACGACCCGATCTCGGCCAAGGACTACTACGGCCTGTACGGCGTCTTCAGCAGCTCGACGGAGCCGAAGGATTTGCCGCTGCTGGGCGAGCCGGCTCAGACGCCGGAGTATCTGGCATTCAAGAAGAGGCTGGGCGAGTTGGAAACCGCGGTCACCGATTACAAGGCAAAGAACAAGAAGGAGCTCGATGCCAACAACCGCAAGTATCGCGAGGAGTTGATCGGCCTGCAGAAGAAGATCGACGCACACCAGGCGTCGCATCCCGGCGCGCCACCGCGCGGCATGGTGATGGTCGATCGGCCAAACCCCGGCGACACCCGCGTGCTCTTGCGCGGCAATCCGGGCAACCCCGGCGCGATCGCGCCGCGGCAGTTTTTGACCATCCTCACAGGCGATAAGCCCAAGCCGTTCAAGGACGGCAGCGGCCGGCTCGAGCTGGCGCAGGCGATCACCGACAAGAACAATCCGCTCACCGCTCGCGTCTTCGTCAATCGCATGTGGCTCCACTACTTCGGCACCGGCCTCGTGACGTCTCCCAGCAATTTCGGCATGCGCGCCGAACCGCCCAGCCATCCGGAGCTGCTCGATTATTTGGCCTGGCGGTTCATGGACGATGGCTGGTCGATCAAGAAGATGCACAAGCTGATCGTGATGTCGAAGACCTATCAGCTCTCGAGCGCCGAACACGTGAAGGCTCGCGAGATCGATGCCGACAATCGGCTGCTCGCCCGCGCCAGTCGCCGCCGGCTCGACTTCGAAGCCTTGCGCGACGCTCTGCTGTCGGTCGCCGGCAATCTCGATGGTAAGATGGGCGGTCCCGCCGTCGATATCACCAAGACGCCGTACAGCAAACGCCGGACGATCTACGGACATATCGACCGCCAGAATCTGCCGGGCGTATTTCGCACCTTTGACTTCGCCAGCCCGGATTCCTCAAGCCCCCAGCGTTTCCAGACTACCGTGCCTCAGCAGGCGCTTTTCTTGCTCAACCATCCATTTGTCATTGAGCAGGCGCGCAGCATCGCCAAACGCGCCGGCAATGCCTCCGAACCGAAAGTGGCCTTGCATCAGATGTACAAGAGCATTTATGCTCGTGAACCGGACGCGGACGAGGTGCGCCTCGGCCTGGAGTTTATCGAGCGCTCGGCGCAATTGCCGCGCACCGCGGGCGCGCTAACGCCGCTGGAATGCTTGGCGCAGGCGCTCTTGGTCGCTAACGAGTTTGCGTTCGTCGATTGACAGCCGCTTGCGGCTTGGCGCTCGCGTGGCGCCCTGCGAGCGCTTTGCCTCAAATGTCAAAAATCCAACAAGGTCCGTAGCGTGGGCATCGCCCACCTTCGCCAAGTTGTGGTGGGCGTTGCCCACCCTACACTTTTGAGGCAACGCCCCCTGCGAGCGCCAAACCGCAAGCGGAAAATATTGGAGAATCTGCGTGACCTCGGCCAACACGGACGTTGCCCTGCGCGTCGAAAATCTGTCCAAGTGCTTCCACGTCTACCGGCACCCCAAGGACATTGTTCTCGAATATCTCTTCCGCTCCAAACGGCACGAAGACTTCTTCGCCCTCAAGAACATCAATCTCGACGTCAAGCGTGGCGAGGTCATCGGTCTGATCGGCCGCAACGGCTCGGGCAAGAGCACACTCTTGCGCATTCTCACCGGCGTTCTCGACTACACCACCGGCACGGTCGCGGTCAACGGCAAGGTGTCCGCCATCCTCGAGCTCGGCACCGGCTTCCATCCCGACTACACCGGGCGCGCCAACATTATCCGCGGCGGCATGGTCCTCGGCATGGCGCGCCGCGAGATCGAATCCAAGATGGACGCAATCATCGACTTCAGTGGCTTGCGCGAATTCATCGATCGCCCCTTCCGCTCCTATTCCAGCGGCATGCAGTCGCGCCTCACCTTCGCCACTGCGACCGCCATCGACCCCGACATCTTCATCGTGGACGAGGCCCTCGCCACCGGTGACTCCGCCTTCGTCCAGAAGAGCCTCAAGCGGATCCGCGACATCTGCGCCAGCGGCTGCACCGCGATCCTCGTCTCGCACAGCACCAGCATCCTCGCCGCTATTTGCAGCCGCATCATCTGGCTGGAGCGCGGCAGCATCCGCCGCATGGGCGATCCGATCGAGGTCATTCGCGAGTACGATCTGGCGATTCACCAGGAATGGAGCGGCGGCGAGGGCAAGGTGCAGGCCGTGCAGCTTGCCGCTAACTGTCCGATAGTCGATTTGCAGCCGGGCGAGCGCGTGCCGGCGGACAGGAAGGAGACGATCATCTACCGCCGCGGCCCCATCCACATCAAGCGTGTCGATTTTATCGATGAGAACGGTCTGCCCACGACCACCTTCAAGACGCTCGGCACGATGAACATCCGCGTGTACTACGAGTGCGATGGCCCGCTCCCCGCGGAGACGCTCGGCATGGCCATCAGCATCAACCGGTCGATCGATCTGACCGCGATCAATCAGTTCAACACGCATTGCTACCGCAACGATCACGACATCGTTCACTATCATCATGCCGACTTCCGCACCCAACCGAGCGCGGAGGGACTCTTCGAGGCACGCATCAATCCGCTGCAACTGAACGAAGGCGATTACCTGCTGTCGATCGGCCTATTGCCGAACATTCATGACCAGTGGCAGTTCTACGAGTACCACCATCATGCATACTCGTTCAAGGTCACGAACTCGGCGTGCCCCTATAACGGCGTGTTTACCCCGCTCGTCGAATGGGATCATCAGACATCATGGAAGCCCGCACAGGCGGCATGACGGGTAGAGTCCGCGGCGTGTGGGAAGGCCGGCGTTTGGTGGTGGGCTTGTTTGTCGCCTTTGGCTCAGGGAAAGGCGATCAAGCGGCGAACGGATCCACGTCGCGGCGACTGCTTCGATCCGCGACGTGGAAAAAATCCCCTGATTCTTGTCGCATCACCGCCGAAAATGGACTACACTTTCAGCGTGGTATTTTCCTGCAACCCAGGCCTCACTGCGCACTTTCCCCATGGAACCGCCAGCATCATCGTCCGGGCTTGATAAGGTCACGGAAACGTGGGTTAGCGCGCCTGAGAAGCCCGTTTCCATCTCGGGACGCAACGCCTGCTTGATCCACATCTACCCGACTGGGCCGACGATGGGCACGCGCTATCCCATCAGCGATGCGCCGATTGTCATTGGCCGTGCCGGCGATTGCGAAATTCGCATCAGCGATCACTCCGTCTCGCGCCGGCACGCCCGCATCCAGCCTGGCGCCGACGGCTACTACGCCGTCGATCTGCAGAGCACCAACGGCACCTACATCAACGACATGCCCGCTTCCATGTACAAGCTCAAGGACGGCGATTACCTGCGCGTCGGCAATTGCATCTATCGCTTCCTCATGGGCGGCAATGTCGAGACCGAGTATCACGAAGAAATCTATCGCCTCACCATCATCGACGGGCTCACCGAAATCCACAACAAGCGCTACCTCATGGAGTTCCTTGACCGCGAACTCGCCCGTTCCAGCCGGCACAATCGGCCCCTCTCCCTCATCATGATGGACATCGACCGATTCAAATCGATCAACGATCAGTTCGGCCACCTCGGCGGCGATTTCACGCTGCGTGAGCTGGCGGTCCGGATCAAGGGGAACGTACGCAAGGAAGAACTCTTCGCCCGCTACGGCGGCGAAGAATTCGCGGCTGTACTGCCGGAGACGCCGATGGCAGGCGCCTTGATCGTGGCCGACCGGATCTTGAAGGTCGTCAATCAGACGCCGTTCTTGTTCGAGGATAAGACGTTCAACGTGACGATCAGCTGTGGCGTGGTGACAACGCAAGGCGAAGCAACGATCACGCCGACCGAGTTGATTCGTCGCTCGGACGAGAAGCTGTACCAGGCAAAGAACGAAGGCCGCAATCGCATCTGCAGCTGATGCCTTTGTTGGCGTTTGCGCGGCGCCTCGCGAGCTCCAGCCGAATGTACGGTCACTCCTTGCGATTCTTCTTGCGGTTTTTCAAGTAGCCTGCTTCCAGTTCCTTTGTCAATTCACTCATCCGGTCCATCAAGGGCTTCGGCTGGGGCGGCTCGTGCGTCGCCAGCGCATAGGTCGTCAGAATCGGCAGGAACACCGTTGAATCGAGGTAGCACGTCACCGTGTCGGGTAGCTGGTTCGGATCGACCTTGCCCCAGGTCATCGCCTCCTGCGGCGTTGCGCCGGACAGGCCGCCGGTGTCGGGCCGCGCATCGGTCACTTGCAGGAAATAGTCGTGCCCCGCTTCCTCCAGGCCGAGAACCTCCTGAATCTGTGGCTCCGTTTGCAGCATGAAGTTCTTGGGCGAACCGCCGCCGAGGATGAAGACGCCGCTGTGGCCCTTCCGGCGTTTCGCGTCCCAGACGATCGCCGCCGATTGATTGACATCGCGCAACGGATCGATGCGAAGCTCCGAACCTTCGAGCTGCAAGGCGGCCAGGTTCATGCCGATGGAACTGTCGCCCGGCGACGACGTGAAGATCGGCACGCCAGCCCGATAGGCCGCGGCGACGAAGCTGCGGTGCTTCGTTTTCTCATCGTCCTCGATCTTGGCCAGATATTTGCCAACCAGAAAGTGAAACTCCGCGGTGCTGAAGGTCTTCTGAAACGGCCTGCTGCGGCACAGCTGGCGATAGAAGCGGTCGGTGCCAAGAAGGTTTTCGTAATCGAAGACGATGTCGTAGATGCGAATGACCTGGTTTTCGCGCAGGGCAAGATCGTCGAGGCCGGGCCGCGACTGGTGCATCTCCATGTTGAGCGCGAAGTGCGTGTCGTGATAGAGATTGGCGCCGGTCGAGATGATCCAGTCGATGAAGCCGACCTCGATCAACGGCACCAGGCACGAGATGCCCAGCCCCGCCGGCGTCAACGCGCCCGACAGCGACAGGCCGACTGTGACGTTGCCCTCCAGCATCTTCGCCGTGAAGAGCTTGCACGCTTCGCGCAGCCGGCCCGCGTTGTAGGAGAGGAACGCTTCCTCGACAAGTTGCGGCAACGACGTGGCCCCGGTGACGGCCAGCGGGTCGATGCGTTTGTGGCTGATCCTGTGCAGGTACTTATGCTTTTTCATGCGGAAAGGGTATCGTTTCACAGCGATTCGTCAACGCCGCTTGCGGCTTCGCGCTCGCGTCATGCGCGCGTTAAGCCGCAAGCGGCGAATAATGAACCGCGTTCACTTCTTTTCTTCCTTGGCCGGAGGCGGGGGCGGCGGCGCCTCGAATTCGGCGCCAAACCACATCGTCGACATCTGGCCCAGCTGCCGGGCCAACGTGTCCGGCACGAAGACGCGCACCTTGACCTGGTCGGTCTTGCTGTTCACCTGCAAGGTCTCCATCAGGTTGATCAGCGATTGATACGGAATCACCGGAAAGCCAGGCGGTTGCGGCAGGCCCATTGCTTTCTTTAATTCCTGGATGCCTTGCTGGCGCAGGTCGGCGACTCTCTGCACGAGTTTGTCGGCGTCCTGGGCGTTGGTCATCGACGATTCGACTTGCACGTCGAGCCCTTGCTGAACTCGTTCGACGAAGGCAGTGACGCTCGTGGGCATTGGATTGAACGTGCGGCCGAGATCGCGTTTCAACTCATCGGGCACATCGCCAACGAGGAAGGCGACGGCCTTGTCCGGAACCTTCGCGAGCCGAGCCTTGAGGGCGCCCTCCGACGCATTCGGTTTTTTCTTGGCGCGGACGGCCATGATTTCTTCGGCCACTTCATTGTCTTTCGGTCCCGGGTTATCAAAGCCGGCGACGATCACGTCGGTGTTGCCAATCAGCGTGATCGACGGCGAGAATTTCGACTGCATCTGGGCGATCGGCATCCCCTGGTCATCTTTGAATTGCTTGATTTCGGTGCGTGCTTTGTCCAGCGTTTTGACGGTTGCGACGGCCCAGTCGTGATTTCCCTTGCCGGTGAAGCGCAAGTACATTCGCTGATCCTCGCGTTTGCCGGTGCCGCTGAACATGGCGAAGGCAACGCGTTCGACGCGGATGTTGCCGCTTTGCTCGATGAAATCGTACATTTCCTTCTTGTTGCGGTCGGGCATCATTTTCAACAAGTCCTTGAGCGGATCGCCTGCGGCACCCGGTTGGTTCGATGGTTGCAGGTCCAGTGCGAACGCCATGGTCACCGTCGCGGGGAACCAGCTCAGGGCATCCGCGCGGAGAGGACGCACCTTGGCGACAGGCGGCTTGGCGTTGTCCAGCTTCATCAAAACGCGACTGGCGTAGTCTTGAGCGAAGCCCTGCGGGTCGGCCGCCTTTTTGCCGGCGGCAATATGCTCGAGTGTCTTACGATGAGCCGCGTACCGAGGCGATTTCAAAAGCGAATCCGATTCGTCGGCCAGGTAACGCAGCGCCGACAGTTGCACGATCTGCGTCTTGGCGGTCTTAGGCTCGTCGCCGGCGTAATCGATCGCCTTGTCCACGGAGATTTCGATCTGCCGCGTTTGAAAGTAATGCTTTGGTTGCACGAGCGTGACGATGTCAGCGGAGGTGAACCCACCCGACAGGATCGCGAGCATCAGGATTTCAGCGAACCCAAAGGCAGCCATCGGAGACTCCTCTCGACAATAAGGGGATGTTTGCAAGCTAATCGCCGCCGATCCGTGGCGCTTTGTGGCAATCACACCTTTTCATAGGATGTTGATGCCCGGAATGCAACGACCAAGAGCGAAATCGATGACAGGCCCGCCAACCCGCGATCAGCTCGCGGAACAGTATCTGAACCAGTTGCCCTACACCCCGTATCCGGTCCAGGAAGACGCCCTCCTGGCCTGGTTCACTGCGGAGCAAGGCGTGCTCGTCTGCGCCCCGACCGGCACCGGCAAGACGCTCATCGCCCAGGCGGCCTTGTTCGAAGCATTGCACACCGGTTCGGCCGCCTATTACACCACGCCGCTCATCGCCTTGACAGAACAAAAATTCCGCGAGATGCAAGCTTCTGCCGTCCGCTGGGGCTTTCGCGAGGAGGACGTCGGCCTCGTCACCGGCAATCGCCGCGTCAATCCCGATGCCCGCATCCTCGTCGTCGTTGCCGAGATTCTGCTCAATCGCTTGCTGCACCCGGCCGCGTTTGATTTCACCAAGGTTTCCGCCGTCGTCATGGACGAATTTCACAGCTTCGCCGACGCGGAGCGCGGCATTGTCTGGGAATTGTCGCTGTCGTTATTGCCGAAGCATGCGCGACTGTTGCTGCTGTCGGCAACGGTCGGCAACTCGATGGAATTCCTGCAATGGCTCGAACGCTGCCATCACCGCAAGCTGGAACTGGTCGAAGGCAAGGAACGCAAGGTGCCGTTGACCTACGTGTGGGTACCGGACCAGTTCCTCACCGAGCAGGTTGTGCTGATGGCGAAAGGCGAGGGCGACGCACGCAAGGTCCCCGCCCTGCTCTTCTGCTTCAACCGCGACGAATGCTGGAGCGTCGCCGAGCAGTTGAAGGGTTTGCCGCTCGTGCAGGAGTCGCAGAAGGCTGCCCTGCACACGGAGATCAACAAGCTCGATTGGACGCAAGGCGTCGGCCCGAAGATGAAGCAGATGCTCCATCGCGGCGTCGGCGTCCATCACGCGGGGCTGCTGCCGAAGTATCGCCGGGTCGTCGAGGAGCTGTTCAATCGCAAGCTGCTGGCCGTCGTCATCTGCACGGAAACGCTTGCCTCGGGCATCAACCTGCCGGCCCGCTCGGTCATCCTGGCGTCGCTCGTCAAGGGCCCGATGGATCGGCAGAAGCTGATCGACGCCAGCAGCGCCCAGCAGATTTTCGGTCGAGCGGGTCGGCCGCAGTTTGACGATCGCGGCTACGTCTATGCGATCGCGCACGAGGACGACGTCAAGATTCTGCGCTGGAAGGAAAAGTACGACAAGATCCCGGAGGACACACGCGAGCCGGGCTTGATGAAGGCGAAGAAAGACCTCAAGCGCAAAAAGCCGACACGCAGCGAGACGCGCACCTACTGGACCGAAGGGCAGTTCAAGCAACTGCAAGGCGCCCCGCCCGGCAAGCTCTACAGCAAGGGGCCGCTGCCGTGGCGTCTCCTGGCGTACCTGTTGAAGATCTCGCCGGAGGTGTCGCTGATCCGCTCGGTGATCCGCAAACGCTTGATGGACGAAGGCCGCGTCAAGGCACAGGATGCGCAGCTCGATCTTATGTTGCTGATGCTGGCGAGCGCGGGCTACGTGACGCTCCTGCCCCTGCCCCCACGTCCGCCGGTGAGCGAAGCGAACCTGCGGGGTGAAACGTCGGCCACAAAAACCGAAGAGATGCTGATGAAAGCTCTCGGCGTCAGTACTCAACCGGCGCCGGTAGAACGCTACCAGGTGACGCTGGCGACGCCGACGGCGAAGCTCGATCAGTTGCTCGTCTTCCGCAGCGTGCATCCGCTGTATGGCGCATTCTTGTTACAGCATCTCGCCATTGCCGATCGCAACGAGCGCATCCAGGCGTTCGAGAGCGTGCTGGAGATGCCGCGTTCTGTGTTGCGTTATGTGCGCGTCCCGTGGCAAGAGGACCTGCCGCCCGGCCCACTCGCGCTAACACGGCTCGATGCCGACCTGGTCAGTCGTGGGCTGATGATTGCGAAACTGCCGCCGGTCGATCCATCCTTCCCTCTCCCTGAGGGAGAGGGGCCGGGGGTGAGGGGGGACGACGACGATTACAGCCCGTGGGCCGAGAAGGAGAAAGGCCCGCCGACCTTGAGCGAGAAGCTGCGGCTCCTATTTGACGCGACCTATCCCGAAGTGGCCGACGTGACGACGCAATCGATCTGGGCCGCCGGCGAACTGTTGCACTTTGGCGGCAACTTCAACAAGTTCGTGCAGGCTCGCGATCTGGTCAAGCAGGAAGGCATCCTGTTTCGGCATCTGTTGCGCCTAATTCTGCTGCTAGGTGAATTCGCGCAAGTGACGCCGGACGGCATGGAGCCGGCCGCCTGGCAAGCGGAGCTGCGCGACATCGCCGAACAGCTCACGGCCAGTTGCCGCGACGTCGATCCGACCAGCACCGACGAGGCGATCACGCAGGCGCACGCGGCCGACGTGGTAGAGGGGGAAAACGTGCTGCCGCCGGGAACGTGAGCGGTCGATTTCGTGACGTTTCGAAACTGGGTCCGAACTCATTATTCCGTCATGGGTTGTGCGCGAATTTTTTTGCCAAACGTCAACTCGCGCGGGGTATGACTACAGAGCTTGACAGGACGTTGAAGACCCGTTGCAGCCAATGCCAGGTTATGGCTAAAATGAGCTAATCTCACGACGGAGTCAAAGATGATCGCAACCGCTTCAACATTACCCTGGCAGGGCACGATGGCAGGATTCCGAAAATTCACGGTGCAGGAATATCACAAGCTGATCGAGGTCGGCGTGCTGACGGAGGACGATAATCTCGAACTTCTCGAAGGATACCTGGTGCACAAATTGTCGCGCAATCCTCCTCATGACTGTTCGCTCGACCTGGCTTCGCATGGCCTGAACGCGACCGCACCGCCTGGATGGACAGTGCGTGTCCAAAGCGCCGTCACGCTGGCAGAAAGCGAACCGGAACCCGACATCACCGTCGCCCGAGGTGGTCCGCGAACCTTCGCCGCGCGCCATCCGGAACCAGCCGACATTGGCCTGCTGATCGAAGTCGCCGATTCGACCCTGCCCGGCGACCGCAGCGACAAGGGGCGCATTTACGCGCGGGCCAACGTGCCGATTTACTGGATCATCAACCTGGCCGATCGGCAAATTGAGGTGTACGAGAATCCGAGCGGTCCGACTGCGCTGTCGAGTTACACGAAGCGTACCGACTTCCACGTCGGTGATTCGGTGCCGCTAGTGCTGGACGGCAACGCGGTGGCGCGGCTGGCGGTGCAAGACCTGCTGCCGTGACCTATTCTCCTTCGGCCGCCAACAAGACACGCAGGCCGCGCGCGATCAAGGTGTCGCGGCTGAGACGTTTCTTCTTGGCGAGCGTAGTACAGCGTTTGAAGAGGGCTTCGTCCAGGCGGACGGCGATGGTTTGTGCGGGTTTGCCGTTCGCGGGCGGTTCACCTTTGGCTTTGGCCTCTTCCCAGGCAAGTTTCATCTCAGGCGTCAGCGGCTTGGTCCGTTCGAACACGAACTCCTCGTCAAACTCCTTGGTGGCCTCCCCGAGTTCGGCCGTTGTCATTTCCCAGTAGGGCTTGGTGTTCTTCTTCCTCTTCATTTTCGAGTTCTCCTGCGAAATCGATGTTTCTCACGCTCGTTCAGCGGGCGGGCATGAATTACAAAGACAGTTCTGTCGGGATCAAGGAGATAGATTACCTGGAGAAATCTCCCGCCGTGTCCGCGATCCACGACATTCAGTCTATCACCACCGGCGTCCTCGGGATACGGCGGAGCTGCTCTCCGCACGACCATTTCGGGCTCTTCCGGTGAATGCGTGTTTTGCTGTCAAGGTCGGTTGAGCTGGAAACGATTTTTTCCTTTGCTTGTCCCCCCCGGACGTGAACTTCAGGGGCAAAATCTGCCATAATCCCTGG
>JACXTT010004195.1_pt1 | contig 21509 bp, 17 predicted proteins | sample 9270951 | NCBI WGS metagenome assembly JACXTT01 (sample SAMN15532306, study PRJNA645909) | rock metagenome | isolation source: weathered quartz diorite | place: Puerto Rico | collected 2017-06-21
CTGGAGAAATTGACCCCTCAGGTCTACCGGGAACTTCATCGAGCCGCAAAGCGTTGCATGAAGGGTGAGCGGGATGGCCACACTCTGCAAACCACGGGCCTGATTAACGAACTTTATCTTCGGCTGACGGATCTGAGACAAGTTGACTGGCAGAATCGCGCTCATTTCTTTGCCTTGTGTGCGCGGCAGATGCGCCGCATTCTCACGGATCAGGCCCGAGCCCGCCAATCGCATAAGCGCGGTGGCGGAGCGCAACCGATCTCGCTGGACGCGGCTCCCGTGGTTTCACCGCAGTCGCAGCCCGAGGTGCTGGCCGTGGATGGCGCGCTCAATGCCCTGGCGAAAGTTGATCCGCGCAAGTGTCAGGTCGTGGAATTGCGTTTTTTCGGTGGGTTGAGTGTGGAAGAGACTGCTGTGGTTCTGAAAGTTTCTCCGGACACCGTGGTGCGCGACTGGAAGCTGGCGAAGGCTTGGCTCCTCCGCGAGTTGAGCCAGGAGAACTTCGATGGATGCTGAGCGGTGGCAGAAGATCGAGCGTGTCTTTCATGCCGCACTGCAGGCCGAACCAAGTCGCTGGGCCACGATCCTCGAGGATTCGTGCGCAGGCGATGAGTCCCTTCGCCGCGAAGTCGAATCGCTGCTCGCTCACTACGAAAACGCAGAGGGCTTCATTGAGACACCAGCATTCGCGACGGCAAAGCCAATTTTGTGTTCGGAACAGAGTTCTTCCGCCTCCGGCCGTGGCGCGCCCTTCGTGGTCGGCGCAGTGATCGCCCAATATCGAGTGCTGGAAAAAATCGGAGCCGGCGGCATGGGGGTGGTGTACAAGGCCGAAGACTCGAAGCTCGGCCGCCTGGTCGCGCTGAAGTTCGTGCCCGAGACTCTGGCGACAGATACCTCGGCCCTGGAACGGTTCCAACGCGAGGCCCGCGCCGCCTCGGCCTTGAATCATCCGAACATCTGCACCATTTACGACATCCAGGAGTTCCGGGGGCACCCGTTCATCGCGATGGAGTACCTGGACGGGCGAACGCTCAAGGACCGCCTCCTCGGCCACCCATTGGACAACGATGAGATTTCCAAGCTGGGAATTCAGATTGCCGAAGCGCTTTCCGCGGCTCATTCCAAAGGAGTAGTCCATCGCGACGTTAAGCCGGGAAATATCATCGTTACCACTTCCGGTGTGGTGAAAGTCCTCGACTTCGGATTGGCCAAACTGATTGGCTCACACGGCGGAAACGCGCCAACCAGAAGCCTGACCGAGACGCATACCGTAACCGGCACGCTCCCCTACATGCCGCCCGAACAACTGCGGGGCCGGGCTGTGGACGCGCGCACCGATATCTATGCCCTGGGGGTTGTACTCTTTGAAATGGCGGCGGGGCGGCGGCCGTTCGTCGCAGAAACATCGCCGCAGTTGATCGACGACATCTTAAACAGTCCGCCTCCGCCTCCGCGACAGGTGAATCCCAAGGTTCCTCCGAAGTTGGAAGAAATCATCCTGAAGTGCCTGGAAAAAGATCCAGAAGATCGCTACCAGACGGCTAAAGAAATTGCCGTCGATCTCCGTCGGATGACCGCCCCCTCGTCTGCATCCCAGCGCTTGGCTGCGAATCGGCCGAATCGGTTCGCGAAAGTACCTCGCTTGCTTTGGGCAGCCATTCCCGCGCTCACCCTCGCCATTTTGATGGTTGGATGGATTCTGCTTCGAACCACCCTGTTCAACCCCATCCTCTCGATCGCGGTGCTGCCCTTTGCGGACGACTCGAAAGACGAGTCCAGTCAGTTCGTTGTCGACGGAATCACGGAAGGCGTGATCGATAAGCTTTCGGAGATCCAGCTGCTAAGAGTCATGTCACGCACCTCCGTTTTCCGGTTTAAGGGCAAAGAATCGGACGCGCTGGCCGCTGGGAAAACTTTGAAGGTGCAGATGCTCTTAACGGGCAGAATTGCGCACCAGGCCGATGCCCTCGTGGTGAGCGCCGAGCTCATTGATGTGAACGACGGGGCCCTGCGTTGGGGCCATCAGTTCCGCTATTCCATGTCCGATCTCTCACGAGTGCCGGACGATCTGGCGGCGGCAGTGTCGAACCAGTTGCAGCTGCATTTGAACAGCGCGGAAGAAACCCGGCTAACCAAGCGCGCAACCGACAATTCAGAGGCCTATCAACTCTATCTTCAAGCCCGCTATTACTTGAACCAGAGAACGGGGCCGGGTATCAGGAAGAGCATCGAGTTTTTCCAGCTGGCGACGGAGAAGGATCCCAACTTCGCGTTGGCCTTTGCCGGACTTGCCGATGCCTATAACCTCAGCAACATCCTCGGAATTCAGTCGCCCAGAGAAAGCTCGCCCGAGGCCAAGGCGGCGGCCACCAAAGCTTTGGTGCTGGATCCTCGCCTCGGTGAAGCTCACGCCGCTCTCGGACTGGTGAAGTCCCACTATGACTATGACTTTCCCGGTGCTCAGCGAGACTTCTTAAAAGCAATTGAGCTGAATCCCAACTATTCCAATGCCCACCTGTTCTACGCAGGGGCGTATCTGACGCCTCAAGGGCGGCATCCAGAGGCCATTGCCGAGATGAAGAAGGCACTTGATCTCGATCCACTATCGTTGCCATTGAATACTTTGATGGCCAACACATACTTGTGGGCAGGAGACTACGCAGAGTCCGCGCTGCAATTCCAACACACGATAGAGTTGGACCCTACATTTCCCATGGCGCACTTCTTTTATGCCAACCTGCTTGCCGAGACTGGGAAGTATGAACAAGCCATTGAAGAGATGGAGCAGGCGGAGTTGCGATCCGGTGCAAGCCCGGAAGAAGCCTCCGCTGACGCGGCGGAATCTCACCGCGCATTTCGAACCGGCGGTGCCAAAGGTTACTGGCAGAAGAATCTTGCGGTCACGCTGAAGCAGCTGCAAGAAGCCAAAGCGCAGTACTATCCGGCCTTGGGCGTCGCGTCTGCATATGCCACGGTAGGCGACAAGGAGAAGACCCTGGAGTGGCTAGAGAAATCATACATGGAACGAGACGGAAACCTCACTCTCATAAAGTGCTATCCAGAGTTTAAGAGTTTGCGTGCAGACGCAAGATTTCGAGACCTGTCGCGACGCATCGGACTGCCTGATTAAGTTGACTGCTTGCGCAACCAACATTCGCGGGTTTGGGGTGCATCATCCCGAAACTGCGGCAGTGGCCCTTGACTTGACCTGCTACAATAAGCTATTGCAGTGGCAATGATGGTTCGCTCTTTGATAACATAGTAATCATACGACGCCTCTAACTTTTGCGTTTTCTAGATTTTGCGAGTAAACCCTTCTCCCTCAAAGATCTAGCCCACAGTCTCTGGGTAAATCGATGATTCCAAAAGATCAGGGGAGGGGGAGGGGGGAGGGTACCCCACCCGCAACAAATCTCACCGCTGCCCATAAAAGTGGGCCTTATGGCACAGTAAAGTCTCATGCTCACTTCCCAGGACCCTCGCCTCGCTGGGCGAGTCGCGTTCACGCATCCGGATTTTGTTTCCTACACGCTGGCGCGATTCTTCATCGTGCTCTCGCTCGAGATGTTGTCGGTGGCCGTGGGATGGCAGGTGTACGAGATCACCCGCCGGCCTCTGGATTTGGGATACGTCGGGTTGGCGCAGTTTCTGCCGGGATTCGTCTTGTTTCTCTTCGCGGGGCACGCCGCCGACTTGTTCGATCGGCGCCGACTGCTGATGTGGTGTTACGCCGGATTCGGGCTCTGCTCGGCGTTACTCCTGCTCATAAGTTGGCGAGCGCCGAAGTCGGTTCATCTGATCTACGCCGTGCTGGTGCTGCTGGGGACGGTGCGTTCTTTTAACTGGCCAGCGAGCCGAGCCATCCTGCCTCACCTGGTGCCGGAGGAGCATTTTGCCAACGCAGTGGCCTGGAATTCGAGTGCCTTTCAGATTGCGACCATAGCCGGTCCGGCGATCGGTGGGATTGCCTACGCAATCTTTCGCGGCCCGCAGACGGTGTATGCGATCGCAGTGGCGGTTTCGATTCTGGCGCTGTCCATGACCATGCGAATCAAGGCGCGTCCAGCGGCGCGTGCCAAAGAACCAGTGAGTCTGAGAACGGTACTCGCGGGCTTCCGCTTTATCTGGGAGAAGAAACTTATTCTCGGCTCCATCTCCCTCGACATGTTCGCCGTTCTGCTGGGCGGAGCGGTCGCGCTGTTGCCGGTCTATGCGCGCGAGATCCTGCACACCGGCCCATGGGGATTGGGGCTGTTGCGCAGCGCTCCGGGAGTGGGCGCGGCTGTGATGGCGATTGTCGTCGCGCACCAGCCGATCCGGCGGCGAGCCGGCATGACGATGCTCTTGTGTGTGGCGGGATTTGGTGTGTTTACGATCGCGTTCGGCATCTCGCGCAGCCTAGTCCTGTCACTTCTTGCATTGTTTCTGTGCGGGGCGAGCGACATGGTGAGCGTGATCATCCGTGCGACGCTGGTGCAGATCGCCACTCCTGACGAAATGCGCGGGCGAGTCAACGCCGTGGACATGCTGTTCATCGGGGTGTCGAACGAACTGGGCGAGTTTGAGTCGGGGCTGACGGCACATTGGTTCGGAACGGTGCCCGCGGTTGTACTGGGAGGAATCGGAACCCTGGTCGTGATCGGAATCTGGGCTTGGCTGTTCCCAGAGTTGCGCAAAGCAGATCAGCTGATAGTAGCGGAACTGGTATCTCAGTGAACGAGTTCTCAGTTCTCGGCTCTCCGTGAAACCGATTCTGTTCGCTCTTACTGAGAACTGAGAACTGGTCGCAGGAGCCGGCGCTACGCCCGCGAATCCTGCTGCTACAATTTTAGGTTCGCTATCGTACTGAGACGCGGCAAGCCACGTCTCTACTCAAAGGTGTATTTATGCCAGAAACACTACAGCTCGCTAATCCAGCCCCGCTTACAACGCTCAGCGAAGATGAAATCCTATTTCGCGACAACGTGCGTCAGTTTGCGGAAGACAAGATTCGCCCGCTGGCGAAAGAGATGGACGAAAAGGCAGTTTTCGATCCCGGGCTACTGGAGCAATTTTTTCGGCTTGGGCTGATGGGGATCGAGATTCCCGAGCAGTACGGCGGCGCCGGCGGCAAGTTTTTCGAAGCGATCCTGGCGGTCGAAGAGTTCTCGCGCGTGGACGCTTCCGCGGGCGTGATCGTCGACGTACAAAACACGCTGGTCGCAAATGCAATCCTGCGTTGGGCCAATGACGAGCAGAAGAAACGGTATCTGCCGAAGATGGCGTCCGACACACTGGGCGCGTATGCCTTGAGCGAGGCCGGATCTGGATCGGATGCGTTCGCGCTTCAGACCAAGGCGGAGCTGAGAGGAAGCGATTTCGTCCTCAACGGCCGCAAGCTCTGGATCACGAATGGCAAAGAGGCTGGGCTCTTCATTCTCTTTGCCACGGTGGATGCGTCGAAGGGCTACAAAGGAATTACGGCGTTTCTGATCGAGAAAAGCTTCCCCGGATTCACGGTGGGCAAGAAAGAAGACAAGCTGGGGATTCGAGCTTCTTCGACGTGCGAGCTGATTTTGGAAGATTGCCGGGTGCCCAAAGAAAACGTGCTTGGTGAGGTCGGCAAGGGATACAAGATTGCCATCGAAACACTCAACGAAGGGCGCATCGGCATTGGCGCTCAGATGCTGGGCGTGGCGCGCGGGGCGTGGGAATATGCCTCGAAGTACGCGCAGGAACGCAAGCAGTTCGGCAAACCGATTTCCGAATTTCAGGGGATCCAGTTCCAGATTGCGCAGATGGCGACTGACATCGAAGCCGCACGGCTGATGGTTTACAACGCCGCCCGCATGAAAGATGCAGGCGTAGACTTCGTGAAGGAAGCCGCCATGACCAAGCTGTTCGCATCGCAAGTGGCGGAGCGCGTGACGTCGCTGGCGGTCGAGATTTACGGCGGATATGGGTTCACGAAAGATTACCCGGTTGAAAAATACTGGCGCGACGCGAAAATCGGCAAGATCTATGAAGGCACGTCGAACATGCAGTTGGCGACGATTGCAAAGATGGTTATTGGCAAATAAATCCCTAACCACGGAGGTGGTTAAGCCTTGTTCCTGAAGTATGGCAGGACCGCATCCCGAAAAAGTCTCGCCTGTCCCGTCCGATCGTCTCCCCAGATTTCGAGCATGATGTGGGTGCAACCGGCATCGCGGTATTCTTCGATTTTCTGAATACACTCGTCGGGCGTGCCCGCAATGGGGCAGACTTTGCGGAGCAGTTCGTCGGACACCGCCTGGGCCGCAGCTTTCCGGCCGCCTCTTTCCATAGCGTCGGCAACGGGTTGAAGCTCCTGAAATGTAATACCGGCGGACTCGAGCAGCACGTCGGCTGAGCCCTTGATGTTCTGCACTTTGTTGGCGAGATACATGGCCGCTTGTTCGCGCGCGCCCTCTTTGCCTTTCTTAGAGTCGCGTCCAATGCTGCCGACGATCACGCAGCCTACGATCAGCTTCGAAGCATCGCGCCCTGCCTTCGCCGCACCCTCTTCCATGTTCATCTTCGAATAACGCACAAACGCGGGCGTGGTAATGGACGCGGTAAGCAGTCCATCACCCAGCGAACCGCCGAGCTTCTGCATCGCCGGACCCGTACCGGCAACGTAAACAGGCGGAACGCTTCGCGGAGTATGCGCATCCCCCTTGAGCGCAGGAACGTTCGCCGCGAACACTTTGCCTTGGTATTCGAAAGCATCGCCCTTCAGTACGCCACGGATAATTTCAATGCTTTCCCGCATCACGGTTGCGGGGCCGACTTTCTCGCCTTCGCCCTCACCAATCTCTTTCATGAAAATCTTGGAAGCGCCCAAGCCGAGCAGGAAGCGATCGCCGGCAAGGTCCTGCATAACGCGCGCCTCCATCGCAATTTGCATGGGATGACGCGTGTAAGGCGAAATGATCCCCCAGCCCAGCTGTATGCGCTTCGTCTGGGCTGCGACAACGGCCAGGATCGCGGTCGACGACCGCGCTTCGAAAGAATGCTTGCGCCACCAGGGATAGGCTTCCGCGATCCAGAAAGTGTCGAAACCCGCGTCCTCGCAGGCCTTCGCCATAGCGACCGTTTCCTGCACCGGCTCCATACTGAGTTGCAAAACTCCGATATTGAAGGGAATAGTCATAATTCAGTTCTTAGCCACCCTGCGCTTGCGGCATGCCTGAAGGCATATCCTGATACGAATCTCCGTTGCGCCACGAACTGCGAGGTCGCCTTTGCTGACATGTGCGACCTGATACCTGACAAGTGCAAGTTTCAATCAGGATCACCCCAGGAATGCTCCAGGCCCTTGATCAACTCCCACATCGCTTGGTTCAAGGGCGTCGGAACGCCGGCCTGCGCGCCCGATTTCACAATCGCCCCGTTCATAAAATCCACTTCGGTCTGCCGTTTCGCCAGGACGTCTTGCAACATAGAGGCGCGATGCTTGCCGGGCGCGTTGGCACCTTTCTGTACCAGGGCGCGGGCATCGCCGTGGAGTTTGATTCCGAGCGCCGTCGCCACAGCTTCGCCTTCCGCGATCATGTCATTGGTCAATTGGCCGATGGGCACAAAGCGCGTAGCAGCGCCGTGATGCAACAGGGTCAGCGCTCCGACTGGATTGGTCGCGGCGTTGAAAATCAGCTTGGTCCACTGCGCTCCGCGAGCATCTTTCAAAGCAATCGTATTCATTCCTGAGCGTGTGATCAGACCGGCCAGCTCCTCTACTTTTGACAGCGGCGTGTTGCTCGGCTCGAACGGGCCGATCCAGGTGTCGCCTTGGATGTCGAAACCGATGTGACCAGGAGCGATAGGATGTCCCGCAGGAAAGGTCGTGCCGCGGATGACGTACTTCACATGTTCGGCGATGATCTCTTCATTACCGACGCCATTCTGAACGGAACAAACCGCGCTCCTGTCATCGAAGGCATGCGCGACCTGTGCGATTGCGCCGCCAGTGTGAATCGCTTTGGTAGCGACGACGCCGTAGTCGCACCGCGGGAGTTCCCTGGCGTCGCAGGTGGCGTGGAGCTCTGCAGTAAAGTCCGCAGCGCCAGAAAGACGCAGACCATTCTTGCGGATCGCTTCGATATGGTCTTTCCACACGTCATAGGCCCAGACTTCAGCCTCGCCCTTCCGGGCAAGATGCGCGGCAAACAGGCTGCCGACCGCGCCACAACCGATAATGCAGACTCGTAACAAACGGAACTCCCAAGTCAGAAATGTGAGGTCAGGGGTAAGAGGTCAGATGCAGAAGTGAACCAATGGCGCGTAGGTTGTTTACCTCTGCAATCTGACCTCTGACCTCTGATCTGCCTTCACGCTCTCTCGCGTTTCCTCGCCGCTAAAGAACTTCCATGGCACGTCGGCCAGGCGCTCGCCTTCGGTCCTGCCGATGCGGTAAGTGTCTTGCGTGTAGAGACAAACTTTCCCGTCCTGGTCGACTACCTGCGGATGCAGCGAGAAAATCATGTTCTCTTCCAGCGGCACGTCGGTTTTCGCGCCGATTGCGGGATACTCGATCATGGTCGTGCCAATACTGTGACCGGATAGATGGCCGAGCGAGAAGCCATGCCTGGCGAAAGTGTCGGCCACGGAGCGATGCACGCTCGAGGCGAGTTCGCCGGCGCGCATGAGTTTTCGCGCAGATTCCATCGCGTCCGGATAGGCGTCGGCCATTTTTTGGGTTATGACGCTGGGTTTTCCCTGGGTTAGCGCCCTGGAAAACTCAACCCAATAGCCGCCGGTTCCGGTGACTTCCAGCGAGTAAAGAAGAAGATCGCCCGCAGCAACCGTTCGCAGCCCCGGAACCTTGAAGTACGCGTTGGCCTCGCCGTTTTCGCCCGACAGCAGAATATTCATCATGCGTGGTCCTGCGCCTCGTGCAAAAAAACGCTCGACGGCCGGCGCCATGATTTCCGCTTCAGTTTTGCCGGGCTGGTAAGCAGCGACCAGCGCCCAGAAGCCGTCGATGACGATGTCCATGGCGTCGCGCACTTCGATCAGTTCTTCTTCGCTCTTCACCGCGCGCGTCATGTCGAATTCCCGATCGAAAGGCACGAGTTCGAACGACCCCTGCGTAAGTTCGCGGTAGTCGCGGACGGCCATAACGAAATTCATGCCGTAGGTGCCAATCTTCTTCCACTTCCGTTCGGTGGCGCGGTCGCGCAACCACACACCCGGAATGTCAGGCCAGACCTGATCCTTCACCCAGGGCTTTTTCTTGTCGCCGATCCAGCGGGCTTCGCGCGGAAAGACAAGCGTGGGCTCACCCGCAAGAGGAATGAGCACGTAAACATAGCGATGAACGATTTCGAAGCCGGAGGTGTAGAAGACCGCGCCTTCAAATCCGGCGTACTGATTGCCGCAGACGATGAGTGCGTCGAGACCTGCGCTCTGTATCCGCGAACGGATGTTCTTATAGCGACGATCGATTTCTTTCTGACTCGGCAAAATGGCCTCTGATGTTAGTCCCCGACACCACACAACTCGGCGGCGGTCAATGCGTATATCTTGGTGATCTCCACCAATGTTTGAATGCGAACTTTCTCTCCTTCTTTGTCACGCGGGCCGCTGGAGGGACCATAATTCACGGTTTCGATTCCGTAGCGGCTCAGCACGCTGGCGTCAGAACACCAAGTGACCACTTCACGCTCGGGCTTCTTGCCAGTGATGCGCTTGTGGTTGCGATCGATGGCGCGAATCATCTCGTGGTCTTCACTGATTCGCGCGCCGGGAACAGAAACATACGTTTCGAATTCCAGGCCCCAGTCGCGATGCGCATTCTCAAGCTCGAAGAACACCTGCTGAATATCGCGCCGCGCTTCAGCCATCGGAATCGTGGGCGGGACGCGTACATCGAGAAAAAGATCTGTCTTTTCAGGGGTACGACTGGCGCGCCAGGCGTGCCCGCCGCGAATGCCGCCCAGGTTCACGAGTGCCTTCTTGCCGCCGTAAGCAGCCTTCTTCTCCCACGCTGCAATCCATTTCAGGATGGGCGGCATGAGCTCGACCATGCGGCGAATGGAGTTCATCTCCTCACGCCCTTCGCAGAACGCGGTGTGCACGTAGATTCCGTTGCAGGAAATTCTCACCCACAGCGAGCCGAAGTGTTCGAGGACGACGCGCATATCGGTAGGTTCACCGAGGATGCACATGTCGGGCAGCACGCCGTGGTTCACGAGATAATGCGTGCCGCATCCGTAGCCGCGGTACTCCTTGCCCTTGAATTCGCCCCACTGCGTCTTTTCGATTTCGCCGGCGACCGCGGCAATGATGACATCACCTTTAAGTTGAACACCCGCGCGCTGCAGCGCTTTCACGGCATTCGTGTAACAGACAAGCGCGCCTTTCATGTTGTAGATGCCAAGGCCGTAGACAAATCCGTCTTTGATAACCGCATGCGGCTTGTAGCCCAGCCCAGTCAGAAATTCCTCACAACCGGTGTTTGAAGTGTCCATGTGGCCGTTGAACATCAGGTTCTTGCCGCCACCCGTTCCCTTCCACCGGCCAACCACGTTGGCGCGCGCTTCTTCCACCTCCTGCCAGGTCACGTCGAGACCGATCGTCTGCAGCGCCGATTGCATATACTGCGCCATCTGCAGTTCTTCGCCTGTCGGGCTCGGGATGTTGATCACGTCCGCCGACATGGAAATGATTTCGTCTTCGAGAACCTCGGCAAGGATGCGATCCGTGAGTTTCGGATCGAGAGCAACGGCGGATTTGGCCTTCGTTTGTGGCACAGTTGCCTTTCGGTAGAGACGCGGCTTGCCGCGTCTCTCGTTGCCGACGCTATGTCCTGATTGCTGACGAGACGCCGGCGCTACACTTTGCCAGACGGAAGTCGTCTGGATCGGTGCACATCTTCTCGTTGCCTTTGTCAGTGATCCAAAAATCATCTTCCAGGCGAAGTCCGCCGCCGCCGGGCCAATAAATTCCAGGCTCGATCGCCAGCACCATTCCCTTCCGTATCGTGCCAGTCCCAGCCTGGTGTGCGTAGGGAGGTTCGTGCGCCCGCGCACCGACTCCGTGACAAATCGGATGAGACGGTTGCCCTGGATATCCGCCTTCGGCAATGCGAGCGCGAATGAGCTTGTCGAGATCGGGGAAGCTGGCACCGTCCCGCGCGAAGGACACACCTTCATTGAACACTTTGAGCAACAGGTCGAGCAGTTTGTGGTATTCGGGCGTCAGCTCGCCGGGACAGGCGTTCTTCGTGAGGTCAGTCCAGTAGCCGTCGGCGCATACCCAGATTTCGAGCAGTGTGGGCTCATTCTCCTGTATTGGACGGTCTCCAGTGGCGGTGAACGTCGCGATGCCTTTGCCGGACCACACTAGCGTGAAGGCGCGCGCCATCTCGACCTTGCCCTTGTATCCGACGCCGATGGCGTGCACGAAGCCTTCATACATGGCGCCAACTTCACTTTCTTTCATCCCCGGCCTCAGGTTCGCGCGGGTATGATCCATGGCCAGAGCCGCGAGTTCATTGGCCAGACGCATGCGCTCGATTTCCTGCGCGGTTTTGATGGAACGCGCCTCGTTAAGCAGCGGAGTAGCGTCGACGACCTGGCCGCAGAATTGTTTGAATGAGTCGAAGTACGACATCATGAACGTCGTCGGTTCGCCCACCATACGGTCGGCGGACTGCGTGCCCATGTTAAGTTCGACACCGACTTTGTCCGTGAGGCCGCGCTGCCTCAGAACTTCGTAGGATTGGTCCCACGCTCGAAACTGAGGCGGGCGTGGATCGCGTTCGTCGTAACCTTTGAAGTAGCGAATGTCGTGGGTCCATGAGTTCCGCTCGGCGTCGGCCTGTTGTGGTTCGAGTGCGATCAGCGTGGGCTCGCCATCTTGCGGGAACACAACGGCGTCGTAGCCTTTCATGCACCAATAATTCGTGAGGTAGAGCACGTTGTCGGGCGCACGGCAGACCAGGGCCGAGACACCCTGCTCTTTCATGAGGGCGCGGACGCGGTCTAGCTTTGCTCTGTCTACGGGCCAAGCCATCAGTTGATCTCGCTCACATCCGAGGGCGAGTCGCCCTCGCGACAGCCGGCGAGTCGCCGGCGCTACTGTCAATGCACGGTCACCGGTTTGTTCTCTTCCTGAAAATGCCAGGCTGCTTCTTTTCCCTTGATCAGGCGGTACATTGCGGTGTGCAGCGGTGCCGCCACGCCCGCACGCTCGGCCTCGCGAGCAATCGCGCCCGAGAGAAACTCCACTTCCGTCGTTAACTGGTGGCGGATGTCATAGAGCATCGACGGCGGATGGTTCGTCCTCGCACCGATTCTGTTCATCGCCCAGGGATCTTCATGGAGATGCACACCGCTCGCCTCCGCCACGCGCTTGCCTTCTTCGATCAAGGCATGCAGAAGGTGGCCGAGGTCGGAAAATCTTTCTTGGTCGGCGAAGTGCGGCGAGTGTGGCAATCCCGTCAGCGCGGAAACGCTATTCACCGACGCGTTGAAGATCAATTTCGACCACTGCGCAGGTTTCGCGTCTTCGAGCGCCTCGGCCTTTAGCCCAGCAGCGACGATAAGCGCGGCGGCGGCTTTGACGACGGAGAAGGGCGTGCCCGAAGGTTCGAATGGTCCCATCCAGGTGGGAGTGTCAAGTTCGTACTGGACGTGCGTGTCGCTGTGACGAGTGCCGCTCATAAAAGTAGTGCCGCGAATAACGTAGCCGCGAGTATGGCGGGCGACGATTTCTTCGCAGCCCAAGCCGTTTTGCGCGGATAGGACTGAGCCCTTATCAAAATGGCGGCCCACGGGATAAAAGGACTCCTCGACTTGAATCGCCTTCGTGGCAACAATACCGAAATCAAAATCGGGCAGTTCAGCTGGATTGGTCGTGGCTTTCAGCTTGACGGCGAATTCGTGGCTTCCTGTGACATGCAGCCCGTCGTGGTTCAGGGCTTGCGCGTGATCTTCGCGGCGGACGTAGGCCCAGACCTCGGCGACGCGTGCCAGGTGTGCGGCGTAAAGCGAGCCGATCGCGCCACATCCGATGATGCAGACCTTTTTCATCGAGATCGCTATCTCTTTTCCACCTTCACCAGCGTCGCGAGCTGTCCGCCGTCATGTTGCTTGAGCGCGCGGAAGATGCTGTCTGCATTGTTGAAGGAATCGTCGACAAAGATGCCTTTCGCGAACAGCGCGTCCTGCAAGGCTGATGAAATCGTGTGGATCGGAGCGGCACCGCCCTCGCCCATTCCTTTTGCGCCACTGTAACTGTGCGGCGATGGTGTCGAGATATGGCCGTACTTAATCTTAGGCATGTTCACGGCCGTGATCGGCGTGTAGTCGCTGAAGGTGCTGGTCAGCATGTTGCCGACCGCATCGTAGGCACAGGTTTCCATGAGCGCCGCGCCGATGCCATGCGCGGTCGCGCCATAAACCTGCCCTTCAACGATTGGCGGATTGATCACCGTGCCGCAATCGTCCACAGCAACGTAGTCGAGAACCCTCGGAACGAATGTGTCACGATCTATCTCGACCACCGCAATGTGCAGCTGCGAGGCGTAGGTTAGCGTAAGGTTGCCGTACTTTCTCTGCTTGTCGGGCACCTTGAACGGCGCGCGCCAGATGTAGCGGCAGTTGAGCGTGACATCGTGCATTTCGGTAGGCAACACTGCGCTGTTCACGTTCACGATGTTAGCGAGACCCCAATAGTTGATGGACTTGCCCGTACTCTTCGCTTTGACTTCCGGACCCTGCTGGCCCGCTCCGAATTCGAGATCGTCTTCGCTGGTCTCCAACACAACGGCCGCCAGACGCTTCATTTCGGCTTTGAGTTTTTGCGCTGCGCCGTGCACCGCCGACAGACCCGATACAGCGAACTGACTGGCATAGGTTCCGGAGAATCCGGTATGCACGTTGCGTTCGGTATCAAAGCCGGTACGTACTGTAATCATGTCGGGATGAATGTTGAGCACATCGGCGACGACTTGCGCTGCCGTGGTTTCGTGTCCCTGCCCTTGCGGGCACGATCCGACTGCGACCACGACTTCTCCGTAGATATCCAGCTTGCAGTTCGCGCCCTGCGAATTACCGGAGAAGGGCGCATAGGGATTGACGATCTGCGACTGGCCGAAGTTGTTGGTGCCGGAGTCGAGCGTGGTGCCGATGCCAAGTCCGATCAGGCGGCCTTCCTTGCGGGCATCGGCCTGCTTCTCTTTCCACTCGTCCCAGCCGATCATGCTCTTCGCAACTTCGAGCATCTTCGGGTAGTTTCCCGAGTCGTACACGCATCCGTTAGGCGTGGTGTAGGGAAATTCTTCCGGACGAATGTAGTTGCGCAGGCGCATTTCGTCGGGCGCAATGCCGAGTTCGTGGGCACAAATGTCAACAACGCGCTCTAGAAACCAGAGGTGCTGCATGCGGGAATATCCGCGATTGGGGCCGACCGGACACTTGTTGGTAACAGCCTGCCAGAAATCAATGCGGGCATTCTTGAAGCGGTACACGCCGCAGAAAACCTGTGACCATATGACGCAGCCTAGTGGTTCGTAGCGCGGGTAGGCTCCGCAGTCGTCGATGTGGCGCGACTCAATGGCGGTGATCATGCCATCCTTGTCGAGAGCCACGCGCGTATCGCGGAAGGTACGTTCATTTCCGTGCGCGCTTGAAACCATGTGCTCAGAGCGGGTTTCGACCCACTTGATCGGGCATCCACCGGATTTCTTCGAAGCCAACGCACACACCGCCATCTGCGGATAGCTGGTGATCTTGATGCCGAAGCTGCCGCCGATGTCAAAAGTCTGCGCGCGAATCCGGTCGATGGGAATGCTCAAGTGCGCGGCCAGGAACTGAATCGCAAATGAAGGGAAAGAATTATTGCACCAGTAATAGATATGCCCGTCTTTCGGATTCCACTGGCCGATGATGACATTGTTTTCGAGCGGTGTTGAAGAGAAGCGATGAAAGTGCATGCGATCGATGGTCACGACGTATGCGGCTTCTTTGAACGCCTTCCCAACATCGCCATGTTCCCAGACGCCATTCCAGACCTTGTTCGTGCCTGCCTCCTCGTGCAGGATGCTGTGGTCTTTGAGTGCCTCTTCCGCATCGACGACCGGGTCCAAAGGTTCGTACTCAACCGCGACGAGTTCGGCAGCATCGTCGGCGATACGCGGAGACACCGCGACCACGGCGGCTACCGGCTCTCCCTGATAGCGCGCTTTCTCAACCGCCATCGGGTAATCGCGGATCTTTTGAGCGTGGTCGGGGCCGATTTCGATGAATGGCTGGGTCTGCGCAGCGACCTCTTTGCCAGTGATGGTGCACACGACGCCGGGCAGCGCCTCCGCTGCGGTGATGTCCACGCTGGTGATCCGGGCGTGCGAATAAGGCGAACGCACGAAACGCAGATAGAGCATCTCGTGAAGTTTGATGTCGTCGGCAAACTTGCCGCGGCCGCGCAGCAGGCGATCCTCTTCCTTGCGAGGAAGCGATGCCCCCACCCAACGAGTGCCTGCGTTCTTTTTGTCCTCATCCACGGTACGAATGCCTCCAACGTTTGGCGGACAAGAGTGTCCGCCCCACTCAAGCACTACGTTAGTGCCGCTTGCAATCCGTCGATCAACTTCTGAACCTGTTTCTTGCCGAGCGGTTCGAGCAAGCCTCCGGCGACTGACGCCAGGCTGCCGAATATCTGGGCTTCGCCTTGCCAGTTGACTTTTGTTCCGCCCGCGACCGGCGTGAGGTCAAACCCGGCAATCACGGTGACGTTTCCACCCGCCATGCTGCCCCGTCCTTTGTATTGTGCGCGCTGCGGACGCTGCGCCTCTGCCAGTTCCATTTTCACGTCGGCTGCGCCTTTGATGTACGAAATGCCGACGTTCACTTTCACCGTGAAGTGCGTCGCGTCCTGCACCGTGACTGCCTGAAACTCTGGCAGGAGTGGCGCAAACTTGTTCGGATCGATTAGAAAGTCGTAAACCTCCTCAGGCTTCTTCTTTACTTCGAATTCACCCGAGAACTTGATCGCCATCCTCAGGCCCCTTTCATGTTGCGGCCTGCCAATTGCACAGCCTTGAAAATGTTTATGTAGCCGGTGCAGCGGCAGGTGTTGCCGGCGATGGCTTTACGAATTTCTTTCTCGTTCGGCTCGCGGTTGTCGGATAGCAACTGGTAGGTCGAGAGCATCAGCCCAGGCGTGCAATATCCGCATTGCAGTCCGTACGCATCGCCAAAGGCTTTTTGGATGGGATGAAGCTGACCGTCTTTTTCCAAGCCTTCGACGGTCGTGATCTCGGATCCATCGGCTTGCACCGCAAACATGGTACAAGATTTCACGGCGAGGCTGTTCATCAGCACTGTGCAAGCACCGCAATACGTGGTATCGCAGCCCACGTGCGTACCGGTCAGGTCACACTCTTCGCGCAGGAACTCGACCAGCAGCATGCGCGGCTCAATTGCACGAGAATAGGGCTTGCCGTTCACCTTGATCTGGACGGCGATCTTTTCCAGGGCTGCGGCTTCAGGCATAGAGATGTGCCACCTCGACTTGCTCTCCGCGGGCACGGTGGAGGGCGATGTGGATCGCGCGTTTCACCAGTGCGGCGACGAGTTCGCGTTTGTACTCTGCCGATCCGCGCATGTCAGGATGAGGATCGGCGGCAGCACGGGCTGCTTCGGCGGCAGCGGCAATGGTCTTGTCGTTGAGGTTCTTGCCGCGCAAAGCCGCCTCGGCCTCGCCGGCCCGGATGGCGGTCAGCCCAACACAGCCCAGCGCGATCGCTGCGTCTTTGCAGGTGTCCCCTTCAACAGAGAGCTGCACAGCGGTGCTCGCAGTGGGATACACGGGAGCCGCACGCTTGAAAGCAAGATAGGCTCCACCACTGCCTTTGGGCGGGATCTTCACCTCGACTTCGCTGACCAGTTCATCGTGTGTAAGCGCGTTCGTGTAAGCATCCAGAATGAAATCTTTCAAAGCAACCTTGCGGCCACCCTTCGGTCCGAGGCAGTGAACGGTCGTGTCGAGCGTGATGAGAGCATTGGCCCAGTCACCGCTGGGATCAGCTTCAGCGAGCGACCCGCCGATCGTGCCGCGGTTGCGCACTTGTACATCAGCAATGCCGGCGGCACAGTCGTGCAGCACCGGAATCTTCTTTGCCAGCGCAGAGTGTTCGATCTCCGCATGGCGGGTCATGGCGCCGAAGTGCAACGCGGTTCCGTCTTCCCGAATGAACGAAGTTCCGGCGATGAAATTCAGATCCACCAGATGCGCCGGATTTGCAAAGCGCAGCTTCAGGAGTGGGATCAAGCTCTGCCCACCGGCGAGCAGCTTGGAGCCTTCTCCCAGTTGTCCGAGCATGGCGACCGCTTCTTTCAGTGATCCCGCCCGGTGATAGTGAAATGATCTTGGATACATTTCGCTTCTCGTTCTTATGCCGTTGTGCGCGGCCGGGCGAATCCCCAGGCCGTCGCCGCCATCGCCACAATGACCAGCGCCGAACTCGCTACCGCCAGAGCCTTCAACACCATCGCGTCATGATGATACGTTTGCAAAATTACGGCGAGCGGGAACACGCCGCTGCCCACCAGCAAAGATAATGCAATCGCCTGACGCGCTCCTTCGCTGAAGTTTACGCGCCCGAACAATACGCCGAGCACGATCATGAGCATCGCAAGTCCAATCCAGTGCGAGTGAGCATCTACCTGGCGCACGTAATCGTATTTGGTCGCTCCGTAAGCCTCAAGCGCGGCCTTGGACTGAACGGGATGCCGGTCGGAAGCGTGCATGAAAGCTTGCGCCAGCGATCCGCCCAGCTGATCGAGCGTCTGGTGCTCGACAAAAACTGCGTAGTGCAGCCCATAGAGCATCCCGAAAGCCGCAAGCGCGAGCCCGCCAAAAATCAGCAGTCGCGACGATCCGGTCACAGCGCGCCCCCAGTCGAAGCATCGATCGTACCCGTGTAGCGAACAACGCCGACGAGCATAGCTGCGAGCGCTACGACTACCATGAGCCCACCGATGTCAGCGATGCCGCCTGCGAGCAGTCCGAGTTTCAGTTCGAGCAGAACAAAAACCGGCAGGATCAGAGAGCCGACGAGCAAGACTTGTGCCCAGCGACGCTTCCACTGTTCGCTCAGGAACACGTAAGGCTGCACGAACGAGAGCAGCATTGCCAGCAGTCCAAACTCGATGAGGTGCGAGTGCGCGGCAATGTTCACGGCGCGCGCACCGGCGAGATTGCCAAAGTCAGCGACCTGAGCCGTGGCTGCGGCAAGATCGTTCGCCGTCGCCGCCGTGATCATGTTTTGCAGAACGGCGGTTTCCATCCGCTCATGCTGGTAAAGATAGACGCTGGCATACCAGGCACCATGGAGGAACCCGAGTAGCACCAGCAGCGTGCCGCCGGAGAGAAGAGCGCGGCGAGGCCAAGTATCGTCTTCGGGAAGCGGAGCCTCCGTGAGTTGCCTGGTTCGCAGGAAGAGACGGAATCCCCAGGCCTCAACGGCCAAAACGATGATGAGCAGCGCGCCGGCAAAATCGGCCAGAATGCTGGCCCACCCGATCACCGCGAATGGGCTACGCCATAAGCCCACGTAATGAATCAGGAAGATGCCGATGGGCAGAAAGGTAGCGCCCCCGATAAACAGCGCCGCCAGCATCTTCTTGGTTCTCGGCGCCAGCGCAATGAACGGCTGGACCAGCGCTAGCAGCAACGCGAGATATCCGGCGCCGATCATGTGCACGTGGGCGTCTACTTTGGTGCCGCGATCTTCGAGCAAACCTCCGAGCGAACCGAAAATCTCGTTCACGGAGGCCTCGTCGCCCGCCGCGACGGCGTGGCTCGCAGCAATTAGCGCCGCGCCCTGCTGGCCCGCATTCTGATGCAGGATGAAAACGGCAAAGATGTCGCCAAAGAGCATGCCACCCGCCACCAGCGCGATTCCGCCGAGAACCAGCAGACGGCGCGCGCTCATGGGAGCGAACGTCAAATGGAGCAGCGACGGTTTGGCAACAGCAGACATGTTCTTCGTTGGCTCTAAAGAGGCGCCTAGTCGGCCGCCGCCGAATCATTGGCTTTCGTCCGGAACGCAGGCATGACATGTTTCGAAAACATGTGCTGCGTCTTGATGCTCTTCCAGTGCTCGATGCCGCCAAAATTCGAGACTATCGCCAGCTCTCCAATCCCGCCCTTGGCCTGCAGGTTCTTCACCTGCTGGATCACTTTGTCGGGAGTGCCGATGAAGCCAATCTCCTGGTCGACGATCTCCTCGTACTTAAGCTTGGTTAGCGATTCGAGCGCGCCACTCGCGTAGAAGCCATAACCCTTCGCGCGCAGCTCGGCTTTCTTCTCTTCGCTCTGGATCGATTCGCCCGGCGAGGCATTGAAAGCGAGAAAGTTGAGAACGTATTGTTCGACTTCCTTTCGAATTTGCCTTCCGTCTTCGTCGATATACACCGGACGGATGTAAACGATATCGGACTCGTGCCCATGGTCTGCGCAGGCTTTCTTGTAAATATTCAGCGGCCCTTCCAATACTTTCCATGGGAGGAGCGGCGGAACAAAGATGCCCCAGCCTTTCTCTCCGGCCATCTGATAGGTGATATCGCTGGTGCCGCCCGTGTAGAACTTGGGATGAGGCTTTTGCACCGGCCTCGGAACCACGGAGACATTGTCCACGTTGTAATACTGTCCTTGGTACGAGAATTTTTCTTTCGTAAAAGCCAGTTCCAGAATGTCGATCGCCTCGTTGTAACGCGGACGACTCTCTTCGAGCGGCAGACTCGAAGGTCCGAACAGCCAGGCGTGACCGCGCCCCAGGCCGCATTCCAGCCGACCGTGGGTAAGAATGTCGGTTTCGGCAATCATGCCTGCCAGGCGCATCGGATTCTCAAGCGGCAGCGTGTGCAGGGCAGTGCGAAAGCGAATGCGGTGGGTACGCTGCGCAGCCGCGGCAAACATGGCCAGAGGATTCGCCGAAATCGAGAACTTTTGAAAAAAATGATGATCAATTACAGAATAAACGTCGAAGCCGCATTCGTCGGCGTGTTCGATCTGGCGCATGATCTCCCAAGTCTGGTCGTAGTGCGATTTGCCCGGCGGGGTCTGCATCTCGCAGTAGATCCCAAAACGCATGTTGCCTCCCGTTGTCGTTGAAACTCGACGCGCCAGCACTAAAATTCGTCGCCATCAAACGCCGTAGCCGGACCCGGCAGCGCTTCCGACGATTTCCGGTAGCGGCCGCGAAAAAACAACAACGGCTCTCCCTCTCGCACCACTACATCCTCAACTTCAGCGATGAAGATGGTGTGATCGCCCGCCTGTTGCGTCGAATGCAAGCGGCACTCCAGATAAGCCAGTGCGCCACGCAAAACGGGAGTGCCATGAGCCGTCCGCTCAAAGCTAGCACCCGCTGCTTCTGCATGCTGATGACTTTCGGTAGAGCGCGCATAGTATTCCGAAATCGCCTGCTGATCGCTGCGCAATATGTTGATTCCGAAACGCTTTCGGGTTTGGAGATGCCCGTGAGTTCGCGCCCGCTGGTCCACACAAACCAGAACGAGCAGCGGGTCGAGCGATACCGAACAAAACGCGTTCGCGGTCATGCCGTGGACTTCGCCGTCCTGGTCCACGGTAATGACCGTGACCCCGGTAGCGAAACATCCCATGGCCTTGCGAAAATCGCTCGGGGTGAGACTCATGCAGCGGAAAACCCGTTTTCAAAAACACTGCCGGGCGGACGGGGGAAGCGGCCCGCCCGGCCATCGCCTCCATCTACCAAGTCAGACGCAGCGCAAACTGAATCTGACGCGGGTTGAAGACGGCTCGCGGCGTACCATAGCTCGCGTTGGGCGATCCTTCGCGGAAAAATTGGGCGACGCCGGCACAACCAGGCGCCGTCGCGTTGAACGGACAAAAATCAGCCGCCCCGTATACGGTATTGTAGAAACGCACATTCACCGTGTTGAGAAGGTTGAAAGCCTCCGCGATTCCCTGGATGTGGAAGCGCTCGGTCACCGGGAATTCCCGAGACACGCGCAGATCCACGCTCTGGTAGCTGTCGCCCTTGAAGGTGTTCCGCGGTTCCAGGCCGACGCGATCATTGTTGCCGAAGACGTCACCATTCACGTCCGAGCCCGCAAACTTGGTGAAGTAATGCGGCGCCTCCAAAGTGACAATGGTTGACAGCTCCCAATCATTGACCAGGAAATTCTTCTTCGTTGGACCGGTCAGAATCGCATTGGCAACAAAGCGGTGCGGCGTGTGGTCGGCGGATACGGCACGCTCCCGATCAAAGTGCAAGCTGTCCTGCGGGATCAACACGAAGCTCGGGTTGGGGCCATTGTCGATGCCCTTGGACCAGGTGTAGCTGAGTCCGAAGCCGACGTGATGGCTCACGCGCTTGTTGAGGTTGATCAGCAAGCCGTCATAAACCGAGTCCCATTTTGAATCGGCCTCGAAGTACACCGCAATTGTTGGCTGACCGGTGCCCGGAAAACCGGAAACGGTCGAGCAGTCGCCGGGAACGAAGACAACGTGGT